>VMHT01085754.1_pt1 | contig 188648 bp, 216 predicted proteins | sample 4693611 | NCBI WGS metagenome assembly VMHT01 (sample SAMN12280063, study PRJNA550983) | marine metagenome | isolation source: seawater sampled from same location over 5 years 0.02-0.2 micron viral filtrate | place: USA: collected off the coast of southern California halfway between the port... ... | reverse complement strand
CTTCGTATCCAACTTGGAATTCCCAAGTTCCTGATGTATATGCTCCGTCTGGATATGAACCACTTGCTTCCACATTAACGTAAGGACCTGCAAACGCAGCACCAGAGAATAGAAGAGGAGTTGCAGCAAGTGCTGCGATTGTTGATTTGATCATTTTTGTTTTTGTTTTTCTCGCAAGATATACTATTCCTGCGGATGTGAGACTACACCGACATGTGAGTCTTTTCGCAGGGTTACGATCTTTCGAGTCCTGTACTGTATATTATAATACTTAATTTAGATTTGTCAAGCTTTTAACCGAACTCTGACATAGTAAACCTTATACGAAATATAAGAAAACCTAATATTAATTCAAGAATATCATTGCACCAGTAATCTTGACTGCTGCTGTACCATCCAAATTTAGGGTTGCTGCAGAAACGTCCATGACACCCTCAGACGTAATCATAGCAGAACCTGTACCCGCCATGTCTAATAATCCTGCTGTGCTAACCTCGACTCCACCTGTACCTTTTACTGTAGTAAATCCTGATGAAATTATATCTGTTGCTGCAGTACCTCCAGCAGCAAATTGTGTTCTGGTACTCAAACTCATTCCAACTGTTCTATTCGTAATTAGAGCACCAGGACCTCCAAGAGAAACTAAATGTAAACAACCAAGAGTTCCTATAACAGCATCCTGTGCTGCTCTCATGTTTATGCTGCCTGGTGAAATTATATTGACCTGTGCACGAGGATCAAATTGCATGAATGTTTCTTCACCAGCACCAAAAGACATTTTCTGACCTGTTACGATATCTTTCTCGTTAACAGTTATAGTGTTAACACTAGCACCCTGTAACTGTAAGTCACCCTGTGCTGCAATTAATATATTTTGTGCGTCAATTTCTAGTTGATCAGTTGCTGTTATTAAAATTTTTGTTGCTTTTATACTATGTTGACCACCTATACATTCTTCTACAACATCGCCATATGCAAGAACACTTAATGCTTTGCCCTTACTTTTTGTTCCTCCCATATTGTATTCATAATATGAAGTAGAAAGATGTTTTTGGTTTGTGCCACCTTCCGAATATAACCCAAGTACAGCACTTCCAGCAATTTCTGTGTTTTCAGGACCTGTGCGTATTCTGATGCCACCATCATTGCGATATGACATAAAACAACCACCACCTCTAGGACCATCAATCCTTAAAGTCATTGTTTCTTCGTCTGGAAATACTCTTTCGTAAATTTCTGATCTAGTTCTCCAACCCTTAGCAAGAGTGGTAAAACGAGGACCATCACCTAATTCCTGAGTCTCATCAGGGGTCGTCTGCTGAAAAATATCGTCTGGATAATCAACAGCGGGAAAAAATACGCTTTTTGATTGTTGCTTTGGAGGTGTCATGGGCAATCAACGTAGCGACCAGTTCCAATCTTAGTAGATCCAACTGCTGATAGTGCTTCTGTATTAAGACATGCTAATGATGGCATTAATCTAGCACCAGATCCACCACCACCTCTAATAGTAATAGGAGGAAATGCAGAGTAAGTTGTTGTTCTATCTAAAACACGAACTTGTACTAACAAACCATTTTTTACTATTGCTTCCGCACGTCCTTCTTCTCCATCCACAAGAATTGTTGGAGCACTTGTATATCCTCTGCCAGGACTGAGAATACTAAATGCATCAATAATACATCTAACATCATTATCTGATGCAAGATTTTTCTTGTAACCAAATCCTGATGATTTAACTCTAATTTCAGTTAAGAATCCATTGCCATCTAATAATCCTGTTGCAGTAGCACCGACTCCCTCACCAGCAATGAATACAATAGGAGGTTCTGCCCATGCATCACCTTTATCTTCTACAGGAACTTCTATAATTCCTCCATTATCATCAGTTATAACATTTCGAGTATTTACAGTTGGTGGTCTAAAAGTTTCGTAAACAGTAGATGTATCATCGCCAACACCTTGATCAGAATCACCTATACTCTGGTCACTATCAGTAAGAATAAGAACATCTACAGATGCACCATTACCATTAAGTGTGAAAGTTAATGTTTCTTCATCTTCAATTTCTTTATCATCATTAATACCAACAGTAATTTTTGCTGTATTATCTTGAATTACAAACTGTCCTCGTAATGAATTACCAACAATATCTGAAGGTGTTATATTATCACCAGTCAAGTAATAATATAATATAGATCCATTTGGAATATTTGTTGTTGTAACTGTGTATATAATAAATTCTCCCTCAGAAACTGTTTTTCTATTTGCAACAACACTGAATGTTGGATTTGGATCTGGATCACCATCTCCCGTTGGAAACCCGTCTATATCAGGTGTCTCATCAATATTTGCAAATGGATCTACAAGGTTTGGATTGAATGGATCGTATGGTTCTTTCAAATCTCTCTCTACTATAGTTCCAACACCTATGTTTTTCTTAAATATTGTTTTTACATCATTACCTTCTGGAGAATTTAATGTTAATTTCACATAAAAAACTTCATTATCATCGCTTTCGTTATCTACTAAAGTTTGAACTTCTAAAGTTTTTTCAGTTTCGGTAGGAGCAAATCCTAATATATCATCTACAGCAAGATAATCTGTACCAGCAGTAGCACTCCCTTGATTTGCTAGTGTTTGTACTTTAACAGATGATGCTATGCCAGTAAAACCACTTCTAGTAACAGTAAAACGAGCAGAACTTCCCTCTTCTACCTCTACATCTGTAATATCGTATGTGATTTTAGGTTGTTTTGTTGTATCTGTAGGAAGTTTAGGAACCCCACCTATAAATCCAATTGTTGTTACTGTTAATGGAGATCCAGTGTACGCTTCTTCACAAGTATACTGTGTATAGTCTCTTGGTGTATCACCAAATAAATTATCAATACCATCTAATAATCTATCTAAGAAATTCTCATCATCATCTGTTTTTTCCTCACCAGTTGTACATTTTTGCTTAACTTCTTCGCAACTTCTATCAGTTCCAGAACAACTAATTCCTAATAAATTTAAAATATAATTGATTGCTTTTCCGATTACATTGAATGGAGCAGCAATAGCACCTAGGATATCTTGTAGAGGACCTAAGACACTATTAAGCAATTGATTCATTAACTGATAAATTTTAGAAATAATACCATTCACTAACTCATCAACCTGACAAATAGCAGCACGATAGATTTGATTAATGTAACTCATTAAAAGATTTGTCAACCACTCAGCAATTCTAAGATATAAATCTTCCATTTTACATCCAAGATCTTTAAGCATCTTGTTCATCCATTCAGTTGCACCTGTCAATACATTTCCACTTTTGTTTGGTCTTAGAAGGAATTTTACTAAAGCGTCAACTGCATCTCTAATTAGTTTTGTTATGTATCCTTTGGCTCCTGCAATAAACTCTCTAATAATTGCAACTATTTTATTTACGTATGTCCTTGCCTTTCCTGTAGAACTATAAAGTCCTCCAGTATACTTGTCAACGTAAAAAGTTCCTATATTACCATTATTATTTTGTACATTGTAAAGAAATTGACCTAGATTAGTTTTTATTTTATCTTTGAGTTTCTTTTCTTTGCAAGCTTGTGCAGTTTCTGTACACCAATCTTCTTGTTTTATAACTTCAATTTTATTACCAAGATCTACTTTAAATTGAGCTTTGCCATTATATTCTTTCGTTGATCCATCAGATTGTACACCAACTAGATCGTTTGTCTCTGATTTACTCGGATCTCCATCTTTATCTGGGTTTACAGTAAATCTTGGTTCTAATCTTATTCCAGTTTTAAATCTAGAATCATCATCGTCTGGTGATACTTCATTCTTGACTGTAGTAGCACCAGGCACTTGTCCAATAGAACCCATGATGATAGGTTTCTGTTTATCATTATCTAAGTAGAAACCAATCACCCAACAACCTGGTATTAGTTGAGCAGATGCTCCACCAATATTACCAGGCATGAAAGGTGTGGTAACAGGCATCATCACAGTTGCCCATGGTAGTTTTTTTGTTTCTAAGAGTTGCTTAGATCTAGGATGCTCTCCTACAATCGCAACCTTATACCGCCAACCACCTTTTCCTTTGGTGTTTGACGCAGTTTCTTCTATTTGACCTACCCACCAAGATAATCCATCATTACCTATTTTGTGACTAGGAACTAACCGTGACAGTGCTTCATCATTCATGTTTAATCGTCATATATTAGACACTCAGGTTCATCAGGGTGTACATCACAGAATACCTCTAATACATTAGGGTCATGATGATCTCCTGCCTTTATTTCGTCTTTGTGATGTTCTACATACTCTTCTAAGTCATGCAACTCATCTTCAATGTGATGACGCATGGGTTCTGATGTTTTTGGATCTTCAAGGATTTCTTTGTCCTTTTTGATATGATCTTCAATTGATTTCATTGTATTTACCTCCGTACAGTATGTACATTATTATTTATTCGCCATGTGCTGATGGATCTACATCAGTTCCATAAGAATCTCTGAATAATCTTAGCGTAGAATATCCATTTCCGCTAGTACCTCCGTTAACAAAGTTAAATGTATGTGTGACTTCCTTAACAAGATAAACTCCACTAGACTCTTTATCGTATGGTGTCTCCTCCTTCAGTGCATCTGGTAACTTACTGTTTAAACGTAATGTAATTTTATCTCCTGAGCAAATAAGAGGATTAGGAGGAATTTTTAATGTTCCCTCTTGATTCTTAAGTAAATCATATCTAGCAACTGACTGTGCAGCATAATATTTTACCCAATCAGCATATTCTGTGGGATTTTCTACCTTTGGATCTTCTGGATCTTTTACCTCTGGATCATCATACCATGTCTCACTATCCAATACAGCAGACATAACTCTAGTTGGTTTTCCAGATAATTCATCAGTATTTCCTGGCACTAGAGATACTGTAGATTGTCCTCCTAGATGTGCCATGTTACTATAACTATCTTTAATTTTATAAACATACTCATCATATTGACCAGTACTGTGATTAAAAAATACCATTTTTGTAGAATATTTACCGAGTCTTAATGATGACATAAGATCAACTTCAGCATTAAGAGTAAATGCTGTTATATTAAACCTAGCATCTCCTGATGCATCTGTATTTGCTATAACCTCAACATAAGGACCCCACGATTGTGATTTTAAACTTGGTACGTTATCTTTTTTAACTATAAAGAGTTCTTCTTCAGATGTATCACATAAAGCATCTATTGAAAAAAGATTATATCCTCTATTATTTTCCCAAAAGAAAAAACCAGCACTTCCTCTTATCTGTTGTTCCGATCCCGTTGTATTTTCTGTTTGATCTTGTCCATATGTTGTTTTACTAGATACTGATCTTTTTATAAGTTGTGCAACTATATCAAATGGTCTTTTATTATTAGGAATCATTCTTACTTTAAATCTTGATGGTTCAGAAAATACTTCTTTACTTGATTTTAATTCCTCTCTAATCATTTTAATAATTATTGATGATGGTTCTCCATCTTGCTGTGTCTGAATTCTAACGCTTTCATTTACTAAAGCTTCTTCAGAAACTAACAGTAAATTATAAACTTGTTTCTTACCATCTATAATTCTACTAGCAATTTTATAAATTCTAAAACTATATTTTTGTGCATCTTTATTAAATGAGTGTTTTATTGCCAATTCAACTTCTTCACCACCTTCTATTGGAAAAGTGTTAATAAAATCTTTTGAGTCACTAAGAACTAAAGCTCCTGATACAAATGGAGACAATATACTCTCCATGTAATCAAAACTAATTATCATATCAGTTCCAATAGTTCTTTCTTTGCAAACTTTTGCTTTATTATCAATTTTTCTGAAAACACAACCCTCAAGTGATATTTGAGTTGGGTGTTGTTCTTTCTTATCTTCTGCCATTACTTACTCATGATAGAAAAACCTGTTATAAACTTAGTTAGGTCATCGTTGAAACCTTGTCCTAAATTTTCATTACCACTTTCCTGTCCTCCACCTTGTCCACCACCATTGTAGTAATTGTTATTAATTACAGTAGTTGCTATTGGATTTACATTTTCATTCTGTAATTTCATTGAGTTATTTTGTCCAACACTCTTCATATATCCGTCCATTGTTCCGTCAGCAAGTGGTTGTGGATTTAAAAACTCATTTGCAACTAAACTTGCTAATGTTGCTAATCCTCCACCTCTAAAGGATGATAAAAATCCAAATCCTCTCTTCACTGCTTGTCTTCCTGCTGGTGTAGGACCTGATCCAAAACCACCTTCATTAGCAGCAACACCTGGTCTAAATCCACGAGTCAAATCCCATCCTCCCATTTTTCCACCTTTGCCAAATTTTCCACGTTGTTTCCAATCATCTGCCATTAGATCTTTCCACTTCATCGTATCTTCTTTTGGAGTATAACCCTTGTTAAACCAATTAGTTATTCCACTAAGTGGATTACTTTTTGGTAATAGTTTTAAAGGGTTTAGATTATTAAGAAGATTTCCAGCATTGTTTACTGTGTCTTTTACACCATCAAACATACTACCAAAAAATCCACTACCTTTTAAACCACTAAGAGCACTTTCAACACCAGATGCTTGGAGAGATATGTATTCACTCTTTTTCTTCTTCATACCTTCAACAAATCCAATACCCATATCAATGTGTCTACTATCCTTATCTTTCTCAACTCTTACTACTTCTTTATTACCTGGTTCATTGAAGTTAAACATTCTTCCGCCAACCATAAGTGGAGAATTAGATTTACCAGGAAATATTGTACCACCAGTTCTCATGGGGGTCATTCCCAAATCTCTTGCTAGTAGATATGAGTCAAGAGCAAAACTTAATGGAGCACCTTTACCAGTAGCACCTAAAAGACCAGAAGTAATCTCCATACCAGCACCAAGAAGATCTCCTTCCAATGCACGTTGAATACCAAAAACAATACCAGCAATACCAGCAATAACGGGAATTTTTTTCCAAATTGATTTTGCACCAGCTTTTGCTGCTGTTTTTCCTGCTGTTTTTGTACCAGTAGTAGCAAGAGATTTTGGAATACCAGGTGCTCTTAGCATCTTATGAGTAAAAGTTTTCTTTAATCCTTTCTTATATGGTGCATGCCATTTCTTTTTGATCATTCTAAAATTATCAGGACCTATAGATTTTTTAACAAGATCATCTGTTTGTTTTTTAGTTAATTTTCCAAGTCCTTTAACTTTACCTTCTGTGACATCACCATAAAATTTTGCCATGGAACTAGCATCATTTGGATCATATCCATATGCTCTAATATTAATCGCACTTTCTACTCCCTGTCCAGATGTAAATGCCCTATATGAAGCCATATCTGCAGTTCCTTCCAATTGTTCCAATGACATGTTGGCATATTTCAAATCCTCTGGACTTAAAAGACCCACGCCAGGTGTGCCCATAGTGCCTAGCATTCTCTTTGCACCTTGCATGGAACCTGTCAGATCTTTCATTCCTTTAAGATTTCTTGCTCCTGCAGCAAGTTTTTTACTCTGAGAAATAAGTTTTGGAGTTGCTTTCTCTCCTACTTCCTTAATACCTTTTGCAATAGCTTGATTAGCAAATAACTTTGTTATTTTTCTTCCAGCACCTGATGTTGCAATAGCAGTGACTCCAGTAGTAATCGCTTTTGCTGCTTTAGGTGCAAGTTTTGCTGCTTTAGGTGCATACTCTGCAGCAGTTAAAGCACCACTTCTACCTAATCTTGTAGCATCTGCAGCAGTGTCTAATATATCAAAACCTCCTCCTAAACCACCACCTTTTGGTGTGACATTTTGCATTCCACGATTACCACCAGCACCACCAAAACTTTGTCCACCCACGGAAGATTGGTTTCTACGGAAACCACGTTCCATATTTCTCTCTTCACGTCTAGCAGACCTTCTTCCTTCCTCTTGTCTTGACTTACTCATGAACATTTGGAAAAGGTAACCATTAAACATGATTGCCTTTGCCATATCAGCTTGCGTATTCGCAAGTTTACCTAAAGTAGAATCTTGTTTTGCTAATACTTGTGATATATCAGATAATCCTAATTGTACACCACGAAGTCCAGTAGCAAGTGCACCAGATAGTGGTGCAGTATCTGTTAAATTAGTGAGTTCATTAGTTACCTTATAATCAAATCCACCACGAAATCTTTGTTTATAATTAGCAGCAGGATTATTGGCAGCACCACCCATACCCATTCTGCCTTTAGTTCTGGCAATTCTATCTCCACCAAATCTATTACCTAATGCTCTTTTGAAAAAATATCCTTTACCTATTCCTGCCTCTTCTAGAGACGTTCCACCCGCTTCTGCTTGTTTTGATGCAAAGGCACGTTCGTCCGATGCCATATTGGAAGCTTCTTTTAAACGTTTTCCAATTTGGGATGCTATTACACTTGAGAAATCTTTATTACCTCTAGTGTCTGTGTAACCGACAGTTCCACTTGCCATTATTGTTTTTGTTCCTGTTTAAGTTGTTCTAGGTATTGCATTAAGAGAGCAATATAAACTTGTCTCTCAAATGGCATCATATTTTCAATTTCACTCAAACTATATTTATGATGATGCATCAAAGCAAAATTAGTCTTGTAATACCCCTCTAGCGTATTATGAAAGAGGGCTATCCGAAAAAAGATGCCAATCCGTTTAATGTGTAGTCAGATTCAACTCCTGTATTTGGGTTTGTAACCTTAAATGCATGTTCAAGTCTTGGTGACGTTTCAAAAAACTCCTGTACTTTTTCTAATTGTTGATTTGTCAAACTATCTACAAATTCTTTAAATTCTTTCTTAGTAGTGGTAGATTCATCATATACCTCTTCTCCTTGAAAAATTTGATCAATACTTTCTGCAATAATGTCTAAGACAGTATCTTCAGTGACTTCTTTCATTGCAAACTGTGAATCTACAAATCTATCGAATGATGGATACCTCATCATAACACCAGTAGTGTCAGTTAACATAATTTTATTACTATGTCCTTTTGGAAAGGTAACATCTACATCAGTAAGGTTCAAATTGTATCTAACTTGTGTTTTCTCATCATCTTGACAAGTAACATTAATCTCAACAATTTCTCCAACTGATACAGCACGAATATTCAAGAAAATATACTCTAAGTCAAAATTTGCTAAATTTTCAACTTTTATTCTTGATGTTATACAAGATTTCAATAACTGTAGTACAGCGTTTCTTATATTAACATCATTTTCACTTTCTAGTGCCATTAATAGTACTTTTTCTTCTTTTACTAGAAATGGACGAAATTTTATCTTTTTCTTTGTTGATGGAACTTCCAACTCATAAGTTGGTAAATCCATGGTTGGCAATGCCATAATATCTACTCCAAGGTCATATTTATATTTAGCGACTTTTTCAGACAAAAAAATGCGGGAATTTTTTTCCCGCTTTTATGGAATTGAAAAATCAATTTTTACTTTACCTCATAGCACCAAACTCTTGACCTGGTGGTGCTGTGTTTACATATGCTTTTTTAGTAGGATCATTATAAACAATACGATGCTTGCTGTAGTAAAACTGTGCTGTAACTTTTGTTATCGCTGCAGATCCAAATTGTAGAGGAACTGCATCAATAGCAAAAGGCCATGCTCTTTCCATTACATATGTTATTGATGATCTCAATCCATCTTGTGCAGTAACTGCAGAGTAATCACTCCCTTTAGAAGGACCTAATTCTGTTTTAGTTACATAAATGTTTGCACAATAACGATCTGGATAATTTAACTGAACAGTTCTATTGTCTGCTCTCTGTACTGTTCTTGCATCATAAGGCGTAGAAGCACCTGTAGCTGTTGGAGCTTTATCCATCGCACCTAATGGTGAGTCTTTGGCATCATCATATTCACCAAATATTGAAGCATACCATTGTTGTAAAAATATTAAAGGCGTCATAGAAGCATCACATTGGAATCCTAACTGCATTTCTGTGAATATTCTTGTATGTGGGTAATTTACCTGACCCTCACCCATATATCTACCCTTTATTGTTCCAGTTGCTGTGTTGACATTGGGTAACTGTGCTTCATCACATAAAAATTCAAATAAGTTACCAGTTCCATCTATATCAAACTTGACCACAAAGTTATTGCTCAACGACATTCCGCCGTTGGCATTCATTGTTCCTAAAAATTTATCTATTGACACGCTAAATACCTATGTTGGTACATTTATATTTATGGCGTATTCTGGGATTTATAAACCTATCAATCCCAAAAAGTATCGTGGCAACCCAACTAGAGTAATATACAGGTCACTTTGGGAACGAAAGTTCATGGTGTTCTGTGATAATAATCCCTCAATTTTAGAGTGGGGATCAGAAGAGGTTATAATACCATACAGGGCACCTGATGGTAAGGTGAGACGTTATTTTCCTGATTTCTATATAAAAGTCCGTGAAAAGACTGGAAAAATAACTAAGTATATAATAGAGGTTAAACCTAAAAAACAAACCCAACCACCGAATGAGAAAAATAAAAAAACTGCTGCCTATCGTAATGCTGCATTAACATACGCAAAAAACCAAACTAAATGGTCTGCTGCTCGTGATTATTGTGAAGACAGGCAGATGAACTTCTTAATACTAACCGAGGATCATTTAGGAGTATGAACAAATGGCAACAGGATTCGCTGCTATCCAGCGTAACACAATTACCTCCACGTCTGGATATAAAACACTGTTTGAAAAAATAACAGAAAAAACAAAGGGGGAGAGAAAAACATTTTCATGGTATCGCTCTGCTGTAAAGTCAGAAGCAAGTAGTTACAACAAAAATTTTAGTAAGTATATATTGAATGAAAAGAGTGATGATGTAGGTGCTGTACAAGATCAAGACGAGAATGAACTTCGTAGATACCCTGTACAGGGGCACTTGTACATGTTTGAGTACAAAGCAAAGATGAAGAACTTGAAATATTATGATAGATTTCCATTAGTATATGTTTTAAAAGCAACTGGTAGAAGTGAATTTTGGGGATGCAACTTACATTATATGACACCAAAGAAAAGAATATTAGCAACTAGAAAGTTAATGGAAGGAAGAATTGACATACCTAAGGCTTGCCTTCATAAATACCTTCAGTCTAATGTTGAAGGTTTAATGATTGATCTTGCTTCTACTGAATGGGATACTGCTGTTCTTCTTCCTACAGAAGACTTCGTTAAACCTGTTGGCACTTCATCATTTCCTATTCCAAAGGAAGATGTTTGGCAAGATACCAAAGACACTTTCTATGACAAAATTAGAGGACAAAGGTCAGTAAAAGGTTACGGAACAAAACAATCTAGGGAGATGGCGATCTAATGGGAATGTTCGATAAAAATAATGCTTTAGGCACAATAGATGGTGATGCAGTACCTAGACTACATAGAAAAAATTTCTTTGGTGACTTCACTGGTATAGATGTTGATAATTTTAACTGGGGATTTGGTGGAGGTGACATTGAATTCACAGAGGGAGAGTATAAAAATCAAGTTGCTTATGATGCTCTTCTAGGTCAATTTTATAAGTGGAATGGAGATCGTTGGGAAGCAACTAAGGGAGATGAGGCATTAAATTTATACAGAAATAGAAATGAATATCAAGCAAACCAAGTTGATGGTATTAACCAAGAGAATTTAGCATTCAAAAGTTATCAAACAGCAATAGAACCAGAAGGAAAAACATCTGTTAGATACCCAAGCAATGTTAGTACTGGAAAGAAATCTGATTATGTTTTGTTTGATTTCTTTGATTACCAACCTCCATTTAGAGATAACGCAGCATTTGCCTCTGAATTACCAGAAGGAGTAAGAGCATCGAAAGTATCAAACTGGAAATGGGGAACTAATAATAAAGATAAAAGATTATTCGTTAATGAAACTTTAAATCAATACAATAGAACTGGAAACTCAGCACAACTTTATAAACGTGATGATACAGGACAATTTCCTCAACTTATGTTATACATGCCAGATGATATATCTGACACATTAAAGGCAGATTGGGAAGGAAAAGCATTTGGAGCAACCACTGCTGGTATATTAAGTTCTGCTGGCACAGATAACTTTATACAAAAAATAAAAAATGCGGGTAATACTGTAGGAAAAAATATTGACAAAGCACCTGTTGAGATGGCAGCTTCCTTAGTTACTAATTTAGCAAAAGGAATTACAGGAGATCAGATAAACACAGGAGATATTTTTGGTGGTATTTCTGGAGTTATTAGAAATCCAAATGTGGAAGTACTATTCCAGAAGATGAATCTTAGAACCTTTGATCTTACTTTCAAATTAGTTCCTTATAATCAAAAAGAAGCGTATGCTATTCAAAAAATTGTAAGGACGTTTAGGAAATGTATGTTGCCATCATTTAGTTTAGGTGGAGCACCAGTTCTAGGATTTGGAGAGAGTGATACCAAAGATGTAAATGAAAATAGGGCGTTAGAAGCATCATTTATTAAAGTTCCAAAAGTTTGTCAAGTCACATACATGAGAGGACCTGGACAACATCCTCATTTACCAGCATATAAAATGTGTGCCATAACAGATGTAGCAGTTAACTACACACCTGATGGAAACTACGCAGTCTATAACGATGGTATGCCTGTTGCTACTGAATTGAAAGTTAGTTTCATGGAGACAAAACTACTGTTCTCTGAAGACGTTGATATATACTGGCAAGGAAATAAAAACACAAACTCTACTGCATAAAGATGTACTTTTCTATAACTCCTAACATACTATACGATGAAAAACCAATCAGTTATCCTTTCTCAACATCAGATAGAGTTGTTGCTAAGAATTTCTTTCGTAGGTATAAATTAAGTGATGACATATTTTCTTACGCAGTATTCTTTAACAAGTATGCTATAAAGGAAGGTGAACGTCCAGATATATTAGCACAAAAAATTTATGGAAGTCAGTATTATGACTGGGTTATATTATTGACAAACAACATGGTCAATGCACAGTATGACTGGCCATTGAATAATTATGAACTTACAAAAGTTCTAGAGAAAGAATATGATGATCCATATAATGAAATACATCACTACGAAACTGTAAAAACTGCACAATATCCCGCTGGTTTACGTGTAGATAAAGCATTTTATGATAAACAACACAAAGTAAATATTAATGGCACGATAGGTATCGTACCTGGTGTTCAATTATGTGCTGGTATTACTGTTGCTGGTCACTTTAATAAAGAAAACGAAAAGAAAAGAGAGATATATCTTTTAAAACAAGGATACCTTAGATCATTTGTTAATGATTTCAAAAAACAAAATCAATATAAAAAATCAGATAATTATATTGGTAAGAGATTAAAAATAACTGGATAATTATGATATTTTGGATAGGATTTACTATCATGTTTCTCAATGAGGGATTCGTGATGATGAGACACATCTCACCTTGGTTTGCAAAGCAAAGGGAGAACCTCATAGAAAAATTTGGTGATGGGTGGCAAACTTTTCATGGTATAGTTGATTATCTTTGGGTGATTGTTGTAGCATTAGGATTTGGATTCTCACCACATAGATTGAATCATCTGTATGCTTTCCTTACATTTTGGGGAACTGCATTCACTTTCATTTACCTACGTATGTGGGTATTGAAATGGGTAAAGACTTTATAGACAAAAAAATACCCAGAAAAATTTTCTGGGTTTTATAGAATTCAGTTTTTGAATTTCGATTTACTCTTCAGCAAGACGTGCGAAGTATGAGAGAGCATCGTCATCTTCAACGATTGCTTCTTCCTTTACAGGTGTTGGTGCTGCAGCAACTGGTGTTGGTGGTGCAACAACTTCATACTCTTCATCATCTACTGTAGGTGCTACAGGTCTTTGACCTATTGCAAGAACAAGATTAAGACGACGCTCAAGATCTTCATAAGACTTGAACTGTTCCTTAGAAGTAAATGACTCTACGGAATGTTCTTGTTTGTAGACTGCTTCCAGTTCAGAATCATCTGCACTAAGAGCACTAACACTATCAAACTCACTACTGTCATAGTTCCAGTACCCTGCAACTTTTTTAATTTTCAACTTGAAGTTAGCACCTTCCCATAGATCAAAAACATTTACTGGTTCTTCATCTTGGAACTCAGGTTGCATTGCTGCAAGTATCTTGTCATGGATTTTCTTACCATACTTATACAAGAATACTTTACCTTCGTTCTCAGGGTGCTTAGGATCTTTCACGACATAGATGTTGCTGTAGTAAGAGAGTTTTCTCTTCTGTTTACGAGCAGTTTCTTTGTCTGAATCTTCACCACTGTTCCATAGTCTACGATTGATCTCACCAACTGGATCTTTCTCACCTAATGTGGTAAGAGAGTTCTCGATGTACCAACCACCAGGACCTTGGAAAGCATGTGAATATACTTTTGCCCATGGAATTGTTTCTCCCTCAGGAGCAGGAAGGAAACGGATAACTGCGTACCCATTACCAGAAGCGTCAACCTCAGGCTTCCAGAACCTTTCATCAACGTTCTTACCGCTGGAGGACTTCTCTAATTCTTTCTGTAAGAAAGAGAAATTGTTCTGGGATTTACGCTTTAGATCTGCGAATGACATAGATTACCTCGGATTATTTTAGATTTGGTTTATGTGATGCCCTATCACTTGAACATTATAACAGGCACAGGTAAGGGCGTCAACCCTGTGCCTCTGTTTGTCTTTTCATTGACTGAACTTTTTCTAACAGTTCTGAAAACATACTTTCAATACTTGTGTCAGGTGTTGCTCCTAACATTATAATCCCTTGTCTCATGGTGTCAACCACAGACTTTGCTTCGGGATCCTCGCTTAGTTTTGCACGAGCATAGAATATCTTTTGTTTTTCTATGAGAGTTTCAAGTGCTTCAAAGTATTCCATCTTCCGATCCTTATCTAATAATATAAAATTCATAGCGGATCTGAAACAGAACTGTTGAAGTTCCATCATCTCTTGAATGTCTCCACGGACGATATCTGACTTAAAGAAACTCATACTAGCATTAATTTGGCACGACTGGTTTTTTTCATGAAGTTTAATTGCTGTGCCTCGTGACGGAGTTTTTCCTTCAGAGGTTTGCTTATTAATTTATTTACACCATCTAATTCAATCTCATTGAGTTCACAGTAGTGGATAACCGAATCAATATAATTCATTTCTGGATTGTCGAATGCAATCTTCTCCACTTCCTGCGAGAATCTCGCAGCGGTCATAAATTTATCCTCTAATAATTGTTTTTTGTCCATATCGTTCTTGGTATTCGTCGATGTAACCCATCAACTTGATGAAGTATTCTTTCTTAGGTGGTAATACCTTGACTTGAGTCTCTCCATTCTCACAAGAAACGATAGTAACGATTTGTTTTACTGTCAAACCGTACAGTTCTTGTAGCATACAAGCATACGCTACTTCTTGCACAAAATAATCATGCAAATATTGTTCTCGTTTTGGTTCTGCTGCTGTTTTAAAATCAATTATAGACAGCACACCATCAAACTCAGCGATGCAATCAACTCTTCCTGCCAATTCAAGATGCCTACTATAAAGTGCTGCTTCTTGGAGGTATATATTATTTATCCTATCTAAATCTTGGATACTATGCTGAAACATTAAGACTGGAAGTGGATACTTTCCATACTTTTTTAAGTCTAACTCATTGTTTAGATAGTCTTCTACGATTGAATGATATTTTGTACCTCTGCTGGTAGATCTTGCACAAATATTATCTGCCTTCTCTTTACCAACTCTTTCTCGCCATCGAGCAATTGATTGTTTCTTCTTTGCGTTACTATTAATCACAGTAGTGACAGATGGAAACCTATCTCCTTCTGGTGTAGCATAGACACGCTTGCCTTCTACCATTGTAGCACATAATTCGATAGGGTCAAGTCCTATGTGATTAAATGTTTTCATAATCCTAAATTAAGTTTACTGATAAGATAAGACTTGACAAGACCAGACCTGACAATATCATCAATACCAAATTCAACCATCGCAAACTCTTCCATGTTCATAATAATTTTTTGAAAGTCTAAGATACCTGTACGCTCATTGTTCTTTATTAAATCTGTTTGTGCAGCATCACCACAGAATATAATCTTACTGTCTTGTCCTACACGAGTGATAATACTATCTAACTCATGGAAGTTTAAGTTCTGACACTCATCAATAATAACAATAGAATTATCTAATGTAGTTCCACGAATAAAACTTGTAGACCAGAAAGATATAGTTTCTTGTGCCTTAAGATTATCATACAACATTTCATATGCATTGTCATCAGGCATTTCAAACATTGCCTGTACCATATTCTTGTATGGTATCTGATACAATGATGACTTGTCTTCATGATCACCAGGTAGGAAACCAATCTCTCTAGTTGCTACTAAAGATCTAACAATATAAATCTTCTCGTATGGTGAGTAATCATCCAACACTTCCTTGAGTGCTTTGTATAAAGCAACAAAAGTTTTACCAGTTCCTGCTACACCATAGGCATAGATCATCTTACCTTTGTCCCATTCACCAAACATCACCTTCTGATTCTCAGTCAGTGGTTCAATCGGAAGCATGTATTCTCCACTAATAGGTTTACGACGCTTCATTTGTTTAGCAGTCATACCCTGACCTGGTGATTTAGATTTCTTTTTTACTGGCATATTAGTATCGGTATTTCTCCGTGATAGTTTTGTTGTTTACATATTTTGCTTTGGGAAGAACTTTATTCTTCATAATATCTACCCAACCAGGATGTGTCGTTGCCATTTTGTCTCGCCACTCCCCAACTTCACCAGCAGCAGCAACTCCTGCTTGCCAATCTTTATCCCAATCGGGATTGTCTTTTCTCCACTGATCATATTCTTTCATGGTCATGCGAAGTTCTTTCTTCTCTTCAGTTTTTAAATTTTTTACAGGATATGTTGGCATTAATTCCACTCCAATGCTGACGAACAAATAGGAAACTGTTCAATGAATACACGTTTAGCATCCAATGCTATGTCCATGTGTTCTTTTTGAGTTCCATGTGCACCACGTAAATCTATGTAGTGAACCCAAGAACGTACGCTTCCCGTCATATAGATCTTGGTTGGTGTTGCTAACGGGAGAACAAATCTCGCACATTCCTTCGCAACACCCTCACGTATGAGTTCATTGTATAAGTCAATTCCCTCAGCGAAATAGGCAGCGATCTCTTTCTGTAGGAATGACGTTTGTTTTTCGGGGATATCATCTATACTATTCTGTCTATTCTTTTTATCTTGCCTTCGTAAATCTGGTACAGGTATCGCTCCAAGTAAATTAGTATTTGCATAGCGTTGACTAAACTCTTGGAATGTAAATGATCTGTGTCTTAAAACCTGAGCAGCAATACCTCTAGTTGTTTCTATTTCTAGAGTCATGTGTGCCTGTTCAAATACAGACCAGTGGTTGTGCTTGATACAATACTTAAGGAGTCCTGCAACATCAGGATTTTCCTGATTCTTGGGGTTGCTCACTCTCGCTACGTAACCCATCGTCTCTTCTGCTTTGGGTGTCACGGTTATCAGTTTTACTGAATTCATTATTAAATCCTTTGTTTCTCCTTAGTTTTTTTATTTTAAGTTCATTCCTTACTTCATTAAGTTGCTTCTTCATGTAGTGTATTTCTACATCAGAGTACAACTCATGTTTTTTAAGTGCGGATTTGATTAATTTGATTTGGTCTTTGAGTCTCATATTCTTTGAACGCTTCTTGTATTCCGTGGGTAGTGTCATGATTTAGTACCCAATCAGCACAAAATTCATAGATATTTTTTCCAAAACCAAATTCTTTTAATGATAGAATAGCATCTCTTCTAAGACGCATCATCTCATCTGAATAACTAATCTGGGTATCCATCGTCATCGTCTCTCCCTTGTGAGTATGTGGAACTATGTCCGTTTGGTCTGTACGCATCTACGTCAGAGTATACTTCAGATTCTAACACATCTAATAAAGATTGCAAGCTCTTAACGATATTCTTTAACTTACCTCTATCCATATTTATATTAGCAGTAGGTATATCATACCATAAAAAAAGAGGGGTGTCTACCCCTCTGATTAAGATGTAATCTTCCAGTCTTTGACTGCGTTAAATTGGACTTTTAAATAAACCCATTTAGCGTAGTTAACACCACGATAAGTCAAGAATGCAAATGTTCTTTCGGGATCGTGCTTGACAGGATCAAATTCTGGAAGAGTTGGACGTGTCCAATCAACCTTGATCCTTAACATTGTATTACCTCATCTTAAATACAAGGTTATGCCTTGCTTGTTACTTTTAAACCACGATACATTAGTTCGTGTCTATTACGCTTTGATGCTTCTGCAAGCACTTTAGCGTTGTACTCTTCAGCGTTGTACTCAACGCCACGGTAAGTGACTTTAGTCATTTGTTTTCTCCAAAGTAGTAGGGATTGTAGCCCCGTTCCTTCAGTCGAACATTTGCGTCTCGTAAGAGATGAACGAATCCGTTCCGTGTCTGACTTACTTGCGTCCAATTGACCATGCCTTGCAATTTCTATCTGGTACTTTGGTGTAGAAGTAGTCAATAAGATACTCCTTAGCATCTTGGATGTGATTCTCATCGCTGAGTATCTCAATCCTTGCTTGGTTCCATTCGTCACATGACATTTCCCAATGAGAAGAATCATGTTCAGCGAATAGAAGTACTAGTAGTGCTAGACTATGCATTTGGATGAACGTGTTAGAATACTAACATAACTATTTAGAAATGTCAATAAGTATTAACGACTACATAATCGTATCTTAATTATATCTTAATTTCCTGACAAATAAAAATCTGTTCCTCCTGCCTTGCAGATTCTCTTCACTGTAGCGTCATAAACTGGTTCGTCTGCAAAAATTAATCCTCTTGTAAAATCAAATGCTTCTCTGTATCTGCGAAACTTAAACACATTATCATAAGTATCTGCAGACACAATAACTCCATCACTCTTCTGGTATCTCATGGTCTTCCATACATCAGGATTATCTAACCTTCTGTAGAATATAACCCACATGCCTGTTGGATATGACTTTGCTGCTTCTGCAATCATTTTTTCTTTTTACCTTTTGGTGGTTCTGGATCTGCTGGATTTTTCCACATCTTAGGGTTTACTATACCCTTTGATTGAACTATTGCTTTAACATTCTTATACTTATCATAGTAATGGTCAAAGATTTCAGATTTTTTGTGACCCATAGCGATGTCCCATCTCATCTCCTCCTTGTCACCTACTTTATAATTTATAAGGTATGCATTGTATGGTAACTTTTCATTATTATCTTTACCAAGATCACAGTTTTCCTTTAGGATGTTTACCATGTTCATTAGCTTCTATTACCCCACTCGATTGAAGGGAATGCTTCTTCCACACATGCCTTGGTTATCTTCCAACGCTTACCTATCTTTCTATCTTTCATAAGAGTCAGCACTTCTGCTTCTCCTTTATGAAGACCTTCTAGTAATTGTATGAATAGAGTTTCTCTTCTAGTCTGTGAGACACTCGCACCACCCTTGAAGAAAAGATATAGTTTACGATACTCTTGTACAAGTCTCGTATGTTCAGTTTCTTCTGGTGCATCGTTTTCTTTGTAAGGAACTGTTCCATCAGGGAGCATGGAGATCACACTCTCATCAAAGTTAGCGATCAAGACAGACCTCAACGCAGGAGTATTATATTCCTGTAGTAATTTTATTTTCTGTGCTTTAGTTTTTGCGTTGCTTACTTTTTGTAGCACTTCATTTAGTAACAATTGCATGATTAATTATAGTCCTATAGTAGTATTTATTAGTCTTCCAAATCCTCAGGATCAGTGAACCTAACAGATAATAGTTCTTCATTTAGAATGAAACCGTTATTATCATACATCTCTGGATGCATAGCATTGTGTTCTTCAATCTCCTTTGCGTATAGTTGATCATGTTTGACCTCGTTTGCTGTCCATCCTGCTAAGACCCCTATCGCTAGGAAGATAAAGGATGTAGTCACTGACATAAAGATCATCATTGTTTCAGTCATTGTTCAACTCCGAACTAATTTTTTCCTGTTGCCACCTAAGTTCAAAGTTGAAGTAGACTTTTCTTTTTAGGAGGATAAACACTTTGTTTATAAGTAACCCTTTGCGGGTAGGTTCAATGGACTTCGGTTTCGCCCTCCTTAACATGAGTTCTATACCTTTATTTATTTTAATTTCTGTCATCAACCTTTACTAGATGTCACTAATCCTTTCTTAAGAAATAGTTTGGCAACGTCAATGAGTCCACCAACATACTCGTCATCTATGATGACCACAGGAAAACCACTTAATTTCTGACCGTACTTTGATTTTAATTTAAGTTGACTATCAATTCCTAAGTCCGCCCACTTAACCTCAGTATATTCTACGTTCGCTCTCGCCATCAATTCTTTAGTTCTAGTGCACCAGATACATCCTTCATTGGTATAGATTATTATATCCATGAGTTTTATTTTTATGTATAAAAAAAGAGGGTCTCTTTTCAAGACCCTCAGTATAACATAATCTAACTTGTGTGTCAACCAATAGATGGTGCAGTTAAAGCAACCTCTGTAGACTCAGCAGATGCTAGGTCTAGTGGGAAGTTATGTGCATTTCTCTCATGCATTACTTCCATACCTAGGTTTGCTCTGTTAAGAACATCGCCCCATGTTGGGATAACTTTTCCGTTTACATCTACAACTGATTGGTTGAAGTTGAAACCGTTTAAGTTAAATGCCATTGTGCAGATACCCATGGATGTTAACCATACGCATACTACTGGGAACACTGCTAGGAAGAAGTGTAGTGATCTAGAGTTGTTGAAAGAAGCATACTGGAAGATAAGACGACCAAAGTAACCGTGTGCTGCTACTATGTTATATGTTTCTTCTTCTTGACCGAATTTGTAACCGTAGTTCTGAGACTCAACTTCTGTAGTTTCTCTGATTAGAGATGATGTAACTAAAGAACCGTGCATTGCACTAAAGAGTGATCCCCCAAACATTCCTGCTACTCCTGCCATGTGGAAAGGATGCATTAGAATGTTATGTTCTGCTTGGAACACGAACATAAAGTTAAATGTACCTGAGATACCTAAAGGCATACCGTCTGAGAAAGATCCCTGACCGAAAGGATACACTAAGAATACAGCGAATGCTGCTGAAACTGGTGCAGAGTATGCAACACAGATCCATGGTCTCATTCCTAATCTATATGATAGTTCCCACTGTCTTCCCATGTATGCTGAGATACCGATTAGGAAGTGGAAAATAACTAATTGATAAGGACCACCGTTGTACAACCACTCATCCATGGTTGCTGCTTCCCATATAGGGTAGAAGTGTAGACCTATAGCGTTTGATGATGGAACAACTGCACCAGAGATGATGTTGTTACCATATAAGAAAGAACCCGCTACTGGTTCTCTGATTCCGTCGATATCGACAGGAGGTGCTGCAATGAATGCAACTACGAAACATGCTGCTGCTGCGAGCAAACATGGGATCATGAGTACACCGAACCATCCAACATAAATTCTGTTGTCAGTTGAAGTTACCCAGTCACAGAACTGTGGCCAGCCTGCTAGTAGACCTTGCTGTCTACCTTGTTTTGAAAGAGTTGTCATTAGTAAGACGTTTTAAATAGGGCATCAGGGAAGATGCGATATTTATTTCCAGCAATCCCTCACTACTGGATATGAAAGACGAAGTATTATACTGCCTACGTAGGTCTTGGTTGGGAGCAGTTTGTAGTCAGGGTTACGATTGTTTCGAGTCCGTCCTAATGGTGAGGAAATCCTCACTGTTCTATTTAGTATAACGTTTTGTTACTTTTTTGTCAACCCCTAAAAGTTGGGTATTTATACCCATATTTTGCAAACGGATGCTTAGGGACTTTATGTTTGGGATGTCTTTTTAAATCTCTCTTCAGTTGTTTAAGATATTTTAAATGTTTCTTTGTATCAAAACCATTGTGGTCATTGTTCTTCAATAGGAATGCTCTTCTATTTTACCTTGTATACATGTGTCTTCTATACATTCCACGTATGTTAGTTCGTCCTTAAAATATGAATGGTATATCCTTCCCCATATCACATCAAACTCTTCTTGGTTTAAATTTTTGAACAAACACTTATCGTTTAAGTAAACGTGAAAATACTTCATTTTTTCTAGCATACTAGAGTGTTCAATATTAATTATAAGATTAAGGTTTTTAATCTTCGTCTATCATAACATACATCATCATTAAAAACAACCCTGCTGTTACAACCACAGCACTCGTTGCTGCAATAGTCATCTGAACCGTGCTCATCCTACATACCTTGCCAGAAAGTATCTCCTACAGGTTGTATGTTTCTTGATAGAAAATATAAACCTACATTACATGCAAACCAATTGATGTTGACTATCCATGTTTCTCTCCATAGATACTTTCTATTTGTTTGTACTATGTACATGTTTCTCTCATTCATTGTTGAGTCAAAAGAGAGTGGTCTAAACTTCAACCACTGCTCTAGTCCTAGTGCGATAACAAATCCAATCGCATAGATGTAGAAGACAAAGTTAAGTAAACTTGATGCTGATAGTAGTAGTGGAATCATCCAACCTCCTGTAATTTTTGTGCGACTGTTAGTTTTTGTATTGGTGCTACGTCATTCAATCCGTTAGCATCGAACCATGGTGCGGTCTCCCAGTCAAAACCTTCTCCAAATGTATTGTCTGCGTTTGCTACGTACCAATGGCATGCTGCGTCTGGTATATCCACAGCACACACTGCCCAGTCATCTGTCCATTGTGGTACTTGAACCCATATCACAGGTTCTTTCTCAAATGCGTGAGTAATTTGTGGAAATGCTAGAGACAAAGATACAACAGATATTATTGCCCAGAAGAATGTGGGTATATATCTGACACTCATTGGTCTTTTGTATACTTCCATAACGTCGTGATAGTTCATATTAATCCTGCCATTCCTGCTGCTGTGCCGATAATTATAAAAAAGCCAAACTCCATGAGTTGGTAGTATGGACTATAGAAAATCTTCATGCGAATGCTATGCTACCTACACCTGATACGATGTACGCTGTAACTAGAGTTGTGAATAGTATGTGTTGCATTGTTTTAAGTTCCTTGAAATACTGGTGACATTACACCGCCACCTTGGTCATCGTCATCATCATCTTGTCCAAATAACAATTCAAAAAAGACTAGCGTTCCTATGGGAATGAAACACCATAGGATTGCTAGAAAAGGTGATATGTCATTTGCTGTAGACAATTCAGACATTTATACAAAACCAGGAATAATTTGTCCTGTTGTTAGGTAAGCACCTAACCCTGCAATGATGCCGATCATGGCAAGTCTGCCATTTAGTTTCTCAGCAACTGCTTTTGATTCTTTATCTGTCATTAGAAGATACCTGGAATTACTTGTCCTGTTGTTGCGTATGCACCGATTGCTGCTACAACGCCTAGCATTGCTGCCCAACCATTAAATCTTTCTGCTTCTGGAGTCATGATAGTGTACCTGTTTTGTGTTAAATATGTGTATATAATAGATTCGATAGTATCCATGGTTAGAAACCAAGAAGTCCACCGAAGAAGAAGTTTCCTGTTAAAGTATAAGAAATGAGACCCGATACTATACCAAGCATTGCCCATCTACCATTGATCTTCTCTGCATTCTTTGCATAGGATTCATAGGAGATGCTCTCGTCTATGTAAGGACGAGTTTCAGTTGGAAACATATTTTGGCGTCCGCCTGATTCAGTTGTTGTTGTCATTTGTTACTTTATTAAGAACTGTTACAATACTATATAGCAAATGTTAAGTTTTGTCAAGCGGAAAGTTCAAAAAAGTTTTAAATTGTGTAATTTTGGATACTTTTATATGTTGCTAAATAAATACAGTACATAAATCGTAACAGGGCGAAATGAAAAAATTTATTCCCCTTATCATGGTAGCGGGATTTAGTTCTCCTGCATTTGCAGACATCACTCATAGATTGAGTAGCTCTGTCCAATTACAAACCAACGCAGCAGCGACACAGGTATCAAGAATCGGATCAACATATAGTGTTTCTGGTTCTGGTGTCTCTACAGACGTAGGTGGCGGTGGATCTGCTGACTTAAACGTAGGTGGTCTAGGAACTCTAACTGATGGAGTAGGACAAGGTTCTATTGCTACTGCAACTCACACTGCTGGTACAGCGTTCACATTCTCTCAATCATTCATTGAAGGTGACGCTATTGTAACTAGTGCTCCAACTTTAGGTGCTGTTAGTGCATACTCAGACCAGACATCTACTGCTGTAGGATCTGGAACTGGTACAGGTACAGTCTTAAGTTCTGGTGCTTTAACAGTAGTTGGTGGTGGAACTGGTACTCTAAGTACAGGTCAGTTCGTAACTGAATTAGTAATAGATTAACATGACAGATGAAAAAGATATATGTCCTGTTTGCAAGCATGTGTGTCCTTGCGAATGTGAGGACTGCGAAGGCTGTGCCTGTGGTTCCGAATTTCACTCAGGGTAGTATGACTTCGGTGACAACCCAGACTGTCACTACGTCTGAGACCATAAATAGTATGGATTATGCCACAGGCTGGACTTATTCAGTCAGTGGCTCAGGGGTAGAACTTGAATCAGGTAGTACTAACATAGCACCTGATGTGACAACTACACAAACTAATACCAACAATGGTGTGACTTCAACATGGACTGGACTAGATTTATCAACACAAAACAAACCAAATTGGAAGCAAAGCGAGGCAGGAAACTCCTTCCAATTTACAGAGCATTACAGCGGACCAGGTCTTCAGACTCATACAATAATACAGAGAGATACCACCGTCCAATCCGTCACAGAATCAACCAGTATATTCTCAAACTGACTGCTATCACTGCACTTTCTACATGTGTGCCTGTGTATGCAACAGACGTTGGTGGTGTTTCTGCGACAGCAAATCCAGTCGCTAATTCTTCAGGCTCAGTGACCAACCAGGCAATACAAGTTTTACAAGGACCATATATTACTAACACATATGGTGATGGTATATCATGTCAAACTGCTACCGCCAATTTCACACCATACATCACCAGAACAGGAACATGGCAAGATCCTTACGAGGATATCTTCCTTGATCCTGTGTACAACAATGCAGATAATAATGATGACAACATACCTGATGCACCAGGTGAGATACTATACTATATCCCTACACGTACAGGACAGAAGTCTACACAGAATATAAACCTAGGATTCAGTGCTACCCTTTCTATACCATTAGATAAAGAAGCAAGAGATAAATGTATGGAAGCAACTGCTATCCATAATGAATATCGTAAACAACTCACTGCTAACAAACGCCTTGACTTTGAGATAGCCAGGTTAAAAAATTGTGGTCAGATGAAAAAAGAAGGTATAGTGTTCCATCCAAAGTCTCCATACTATAGTGTATGTGCTGACGTTATGTTAATCAATGCACCTAATGTGGTAGGTCCTCACAAACATAAGATCACTGCTAATGGTAATGCAGATGATCTAAAAGAAATTTCTATAGGAAATAATTCTAAGTTATGATTTTTTCTTTCTAGTTTTTAAAGGAGGTAATCCTTTCTTCTCACGATACTTATTTGCTGTTATTTCACTCTTAGATAACCCACGATGAGTACCCATTTTCTTTTGAAGAGTAGCGATAGCTTTCTTTACAGCGGGTTTAATTAATCTTAATAGTAATGGTGTGGCAGCAGCTCCTGCTGTTGCAATGACTGCGATTGCCACTGTGGTTGTTGCTTGATTTGGTGATGGTAAAAATTTCTCAGCTACTGTAGTTGGTTCGTACAATGTTACACAGACCTTACCATCTGCACTAAGTTCATGACCAGTCACTCTCTCATCTCCAGACAAAGTGAGATCACCAACTCTTAAATTATTAGGACCAGGACATGGTGTTTCTTCTGCACCAATATCACCTGTAGGTGGAACCTCTGGTGGATCTATCTCTGGTGGTGGTTGTACAACTGGTGGTGGTGTGTCTACCTGTATTAATAAATCTTCTGGAGTGTAGTCCATTGCATCATACATTGGATACTGTCCATCACAAAGAACCCTCGTCCCACTGGAATCATCTTCCTTTAGGTTGGGGGTTTCTCTATTTTTTGCTGCATCAGGGTGAAACTTTACACAACCTGGCATGTCCACAATTGGTGAACCTATATGTAATATAAAAGGATACGTCTGTGTATGTGGGACGTAATTGTATATGCCAGGTGCTTGTATTCTAGGTATGTCTACGTTTTGTACCCCGATATGAGGTATTTCAGTCATTACAACTTAGGTATACCTGGTATTGCAGGACCTGTAAGATCAGGAATAGCATCTGTGATACCACCACCTATACTAGGCATGACAGATTTCATTACTTTACTTTTAACATTCTCTATGATGGCATCCTTTTGTGTAAAAAGATAAACACCACCCCCAACAACGGTAAGAGATATAGCGAAAGACGAAATAGCAAGTACATTAATAATTTTTTGCATGATATTTATTTTGTATCGGGAACAATTTTTACAGGACCTGATTCGATCCTAATGGTTTGTGCGGGAGCAGTCTCTGATGCCTTAGCGATAAGGAACTCCATATCTTTTTTAGATATGTTTGCACTACCACCATCAGCATCTTTCTTTTTCTTACCTCCCGTCTGGACGCCAAAGGTAGCTAAAGTTCCTGTGAAAACCGAAGCTATGAAAGTTGGGTCTATCTTTTCTCCTGCATCATAACCTGGTATTTTAACGTAGTTCAAAGTTAAAATCCCTGCGGACCACACGAGAACGATCAGTCTTATCAGTGTCGCTAAGTATGCTAGTTGCTCTTCCTTATCGTCAACTGCTTCTTTAAGTTTACCTAAAGGACCTTTCGGTTTTTCTTTTACTTCTGCCATAATATTCCATTTGCTGTTCTATTTATCACATCCACGCCATGTTCCCTGCAACAGAGATTCTAGGTTCAGTTGAATCATAGAAAGGATATACTAAATGATTCATTACTGCTGGAAAGAATACCATCAGACCTTCTAACTCTTTACCCATAGGATAATTAAAGAGTCTCTTCTGTCCAAATGTATTAAAGTATTCAAACTGAAAACATGATAGACATGAACTTGTAGATTTTGCTATGGGTAATTGCATTTGATCTGTAGTTTCTACTGGCATCTTCATCCATATAACAAATGAATACAAACCAAAGTGTACATGAGATGGATTGAACTCATGTTGATACTGCCAGTTGACCCATAGATCATTCAATTGGATTGAAGATCCTTCTGGTATCATGGTTATCATTTCACTTGCTTTGTATTTGAAATGCTCTCCGTATTCTTTTGTTACATCACCAATAAATTTTCTGAAAGTATCAGTAGGATTCATTTCCTTGCTCGCACTAATATTTCCTGCTAGTTTAAACTTAGCATCTCTCCCTGCAGTGTCTATCATGCCCCACAGATCATCCATAATGTTTTTGGGTACACGAACTTCCAACCACCCATCATTTTGGGGGACTATCGGTCTCGATTCTATCATAATTTAATTGTGTGGATCGTAATATCTTATTATCCAACCTGTTCCTGCTATTAGTATAGCAATAATTATTAAACTTGTCATGTCTTCATTATGTATGCTAACGCATAATATGGTGGTCTGTTTTCATGTGATTGTCCTCCACCAGCAGAACCTGTATTTACAGTAGTTACTTTACAGTCATTATTACTTGCTGGCCATGGACGATATCCTACATCATTTTGAGCATCTTGTCTATCCCAAGTATGAGTGTGAGCAGGAATTTGATTTAGTGTAAGAGTCACACTAGAATTACCACCAGTATTACCAACACCGTAACTAGAACCAGCACCAACAATAAATCTGTCTTGTAAATTTGGTGTACCATTCTGACCATTACATAAAACAAAACCATTTGGAATAGCATTAGTGGCACCAGACCATAATATTATAGCACCAGTTGGAAGTCCTCCTCCACCAGTACCAGTAACTTCAAGATTTCCATTTACTTTTACACCTGTTGCTGTGGTTTCTAATTTTGCTGTAGTGTTACTACCACCATCATAAAATAATTTTACTGCACCATTTGCAATACAGTGAATCATGTCTTCTGCAGCACCAGGAGTTGCATCTTTTTGAAGATATAGATTACTGCCATTAGTAACAATGCACATGTCACCAGTTCCTATCTCACTGATAAAACTATTGTTGCTATTTACATCATGAAAGATTTGCAAACAATTACTAGAACTCGTTCCAAGTTGTATGTGACCACCAGAAGTAATGTTATAGGTTCCTGCATTAGTGTCTACTATAGTTAGACCAGCAGAATCTATCTGTAACTTACCAGATAAACTAGATCCAGAACTTTCAGTGGTTCCTATAAATGCCATGTGACTAAGTTTTAAATATGTATGCTAACGCATAGTATGGTGGTACAGTATTAACTGTGTCAGAACCAGACCCACTAAAACTATGAGTGTGTCTTCTGTTTAAAGAACCTGTTGATACAGAATTACCTCCAGTTGCTAAACTTTCAAAACCTGTAGAACCACTAACAGAGATGTTTACAGTATCAGTTGTAGAACCACCTGTTGCATCTACAGCATAAGAACTTCCTGCACCTACTATAAATTTATCCTGTAAATTTGGTGTGCCATTATTACCATCACACAATACCCATCCAGATGGTATTGCATTTGTAGCACCAGACCACATTGCTATCAGTCCAGTTGGTATTCCTGATACCCCTGATAAATTTGATCCGTCTCCAAAGTATGCCATATTAAACCTCAGTTAAGTTGAACTTATACTTCTTACCAGTGATTCTATTGATTAAGAATAGATCATCAGAACCCTCTTGCATTGTCCAGTTTCCTTCAGTTCCATCTACCTCGTTACCACCCATTCCTGTGTTGTTTAGATGAACGTCACCAGAGTAGACGTTTGCCCAACGTAAGTTAGATGCTCCAAGATCTTGTGCGTTATCTGAACCAGGTACTAAGTCACCATCGGAAGATTGTATGCGTAATCTTTCTACGAGTACACTACCATTATCAACTGCAACAACAAAATCAGCTAAATTATCACCTTGATCATGAGCATATAATCTAATATCACCACTACGTCTTGTTCTAAATTCCAATCCATGATAATAACCATTATTAGAACCAGTGTCTTCAATTCTTAAACAGGCAGTATCGGCATTACCTCCAGCATAGTTTACACTAGATTTACCTACAACTCCCATGTAGCATGTAGCGTTTGAAGTATTACCTGGTCTAACTTTGAAATTATCACTAACAGTCAATGCACTAAGAGTTCCGACAGATGTTAATGATGATCCTGTGACTGCACTACCAAGTGTGTATGCAACACCAGCACCACTTAAATCAATCTGTCCTTGACCACCACCATTTGTAGGTCCGATAACTTTATTAGTATCACTGGCAATTAGAATACCATTTACATAATAGTTCTTACCACTTGCAAGATCTATATGTTCTGATGATGTCCAACTATTATATGTTACACCACCATCAACTCCTCTCCATAGGAATGTCTTATCACTTGTACCCTTAACAATAATACCACCGTCTTCTGCAGCAGTATCAGAAGGACCTATCGCACTGAATGTAGGTGTACCAGATCCTGTTACGTTGTTGCTCAATACCGCTGTGTCGTTTGTGATACTTACAATGATTGTTCCAGCAGGAACTGTAATACCAGCAGTGTTTGATGTAATCTCCATGCCAGGTATTAGTCCTAGTGTAGGAGCAATCGCTACGATATTTGCAGATCCAGATACAGCAGTACATGTAAACTGTGTACTTACAACAGCAGCAAGTTCAATTGCCTTGTCTGTAATCTGTACAATATTAGATTTAATTGTGGTTGTAGTACCATTAACTGTAAGATCACCCTTGATAAGTGTATCTCCATCTACGGTAAGATTTTGACTAGTACTAATATTGTAACTAGAATCACCACGCAACCATGCTTGTCCACCAGAACCAATAACAAGTTGATTATCTCCACTAATATTAGGAGGTCTAAATGTTACATCAGCAGAAGTCTCGTTGTATGCAGGACCTATAAGAACGTTGTTATTACCTTGTACATCAAAACCAGCATAGTGTCCAATACAGACGTTTCCACTACCCGTCGAGTTTGTCTCCATTGCATTGTTACCAATCGCAAGGTTCTTACTACCAGAAAGTGTAACAAGTAATGCATCTTTACCAATACCAATATTATTATTTCCGACACCCGCTGCCCTCAAAACCCTGTGGCCAATTGCAGTATTGGATGCACCAATATTATTTGTGAACAATGCTTGGTATCCAAATGCTGTGTTCTGAGATCCAGAAGTGTTTGCAGCAAGTGCTGATGTACCCACACGAGTGTTTGTATTTACAGCACCACCACCTCTACCAATTTGCATTGGATCACTAGAAGTTCCACGTATTGTAAGGTCTGCATTTTCAATGTTAAGATTACCATTGAATACAGCGTTATCATTTGTATCAACACCAACAGTGAGATCTTCTTTAAGTATTAAGTCATGGTTGATAGTTGTATCACCAGTTGAAGCACCCATGACGATGCTTCCAGCAGCACCACCAAACAATATACTTGTAGCACCAGTGTTAACTAAATTAAATCCTGCAGATGTTGTAGTAATACCAGTTAAAATTGTAGGGTTGGTCTGGAATACTAACTTATCTAATCCTGTTGTATCTGTAATCAAACCACGCATCTGTGTAGATGTGGTAGATGAGAATGATGCAAGAGTATCAGATCTATATGCTACGTCTCCACCAACTCTAAAGTTAACAGCAACTGTTGCAGCAGGGTTATCTGATGTTAATGTTAGAGAATCATTTACATCCAACACTTTAGATGTTGCGATGTCTAGTGTTGCAGATGCAGTTGTACTAACTATAAGACCATTGACTGATGTCGCAACAGCAGCACCGATGTTAGGTGAGGTAAGTGTTGGAGATGTAAGAGTTTTGTTAGTAAGAATCTGTGTCTCTGCCTCTGTAACAAACCTTCTTTCAACAGAACCGTCCCATCCTCTCCAGTATCCACCAGAGTTAAACCACTGTAATGATTGATATTTTGTGACAGATCCACTACCATCTGTTTCTAAGTTTATCTGTACACCGCCGTCATTTCCAACTAAATTATTTCCCTTTCTTAATTCTATACTATTGTCTTCTACTATTAAAGTAGTAGTATTTAAAATTGTTTGAGTGCCATCTACAACTAAGTCACCAGAAACTGTAACAGTAGACCCGTTATCAGAAATCAAACTGTTTCCTATCTGACTGTTACCAGAGTCCCACTTTAATAATTGATTACCACTAAAGTTACCAGCATTTTTTAATTGGAAATCTGTACCTGATAATAAGATACCAGCGGATGCTGTCAACGCTGCACCAGTGTCATCGTTAGCAGATGTGACTGTGAATGTTGTTACACCACCAGCAGTTGCTTGTGAAATGCTAGTAGCACCAGTTCCTACAAACTTAAAGTCTCCTGCAGTAACAACGTTAGCACCAGATGAAAGTCTAGTTACTGTGTTTGTATCTACACTAGCAATACTAATTGTGTTACCCGCTTGTGATACTGTGACGTTTGCTCCACCAGTAAACTCGACATCACCAGTTACAAGTGATCCAGCTGCTCCTCCCTTCAATCTGGTTATAGTATCAACAGATGTATATGTAATTGTTGAGTCGCCATTACCATCAACACCTTGAGCAACAGTAGTAGCACCACCAGATAAGAATGTAAAGTTACCAGGATTTAATACTTGTCCTGTGGTTGCTCTTATCTTCGTGATCGTGTCAACATATGTTGAGTTGATCGTAATTGTTTTAGATGCTGTGTCCTGAGATACTGTAGAGGATCCAGTTGCAGCAATTGTAATATCTCCAGTCTGTGCTGTACCACCAGTTCCAGACTTCACTGTTGTTATAGTATCAGCATCAGGTGCTGTACCAGATATTGTAATGACTTCACCAACTCTATTGATTGCTAGAGCAAGAGCATTAGATCCAGCAGGAACAGCAGCAGGAGGACCTACAGCGATACTGACATCATCATCTCCTTGTCCTGATCCACCAGCAGTTAGTCTAATAACTTTTGTATTATTATTGACACCATCTTGTGCACTCACAACGTAAGTGGTGTTGTCATTTGGTGTTGTAACAGATCCACCTAGAGCAATAGCAGCACCGTTTACTTGTATTGTGGAGTTTGAAAGAGCAGCGTTTGGTATGTTAGAGAGAGTATTAGCAGATCCAGAAATTACACATGAAGTAAAAGTTTTATTTTCTAAGACTTGGTTTTGTGTTAGATACACATCACCAGGTGTTCCCCATGAAACAACCGTACCGTTACTGGTAAGATATTTTCCTGCTCCTGTGTCACCACTTATGACTATATTGTTACCAGACAATTCTAAATTGTCACCAGAAATCAGTTCCTCAATCTTTTGAGAAACCGCATTTACTATTAACGGAAAACGATCTGCCATTTATCTACCAAATGTTACTACTGCTCAAGTTTATTTATGTGATGACGATTGATCCACCCATACCAAGAGATGCGTGTGGAGAACAAACATAATAATATGTTCCTGATGACACTCCTGTTGTGTTCCAAGACAGAGTTCCACTCTGTGTTCCTTGTGTTCCAGTTACAGTTCCTGTTGATACTTGACTACCAGAACCACCAACATAAACAGTCTTAATATAGAATGGATGACCAAATGTATTTGAAACAATAAAGTTAATTGTATCTCCTGCCTGTACAGTAACTGTAGGATCATTACCAGTTACTAATCCATTCCTATCATTTCCACTTAGTTGATAGTTAACGTTACTGTTTGCAGTCACAGTTATATTATATGTATTAGATGGTAATGTAACTGTAATTGTCTGACCATCACTCTCTACCCATTCCTCAAACAAAGCAATCATCTTTGCATTGACACCATGTCCACCATTACTTGCACAATGAACAACTTCATTTACATTCCCATTAATATTATAACGATAGAGTTGTGTTGCTGCGTCTCCTTGGAATGTTAATCCAGTATTCTGTTCTCCTCCTGCCCATCCCATAGCTTGTGCCATACGATATGTGGATAGTCTAGCACCTATGAATTGAATACCAACACCAGCACCACCATTATAAGGTATGACACCATCATTAGTATTCTGCATCATCAATATTTTTCTACCAGCAACAGGAACTTTCTGAACAGTGTATCCATAACTTCCAGCAGATCCACTAGTATCTAAATGATCTGTTGGCATAAAGAACTGTGTAAAATTATTTACCTCATTAGTATGAAATTGAGATACAATAGGAACAATTAAATCAACAGCAGGATCATCTATCTCAACAAATGCTCTGCATGCTAGTGCTGCACCATTAGATATACCAGAGATTCTAATTCTTGTGCTATCTACATTTGTAAATGTCTTCAATAACTTAATAAGATTTCTTAGATATTCTATGTCAGGAGCGATGCTACTTTCATCAACTATATTCCAACTGCTTCCAGAACCATAAGGACCTACTCTAATATGATCTCCTAGTGTAGCATAGATTGGATCATTGATAGTACTACCATTACCACCATTACCATGTAAACAAATCATTACTGGGTATCCTGTAGGACCTGCTTCATTAGTAGGAATGTATAGATCGGAAAGATAATTATATAAACCAGCAGTTGCAGGATCTTTAAAACCTGTAGGACCTACTGTTGAATTATATGATTTCCATTCTTTTTGTATTGATAATTGTGATGAGGTAGATAATAGACCACTAGGAAATCCATTAGTAGCATGTAATTTTTTAGGTCTAGGAAATACTGCACCACTTCTTCTATCTCCTACTTTATTCTGTAAATTACCATTCTGTTTTCTAGGATTTTTTGTTACCAAATATTTGTTAGGACTATCTTTTCTACATGAGTTGTCAGCAAATGTTCCTCCACCAACATCAAATGTCATGTCACCAAAGACACTATTGTTATTCATGTATGCACGGAGATCATCATTACTAAATCTATCTGTCCTCCTAGCACTAGCAACCATTGCTGCAACACTAGCAATTAATGGTGATGCCATACTAGTTCCACTTATAGGATACATCCAGTTATTACCACCATATTTCGTATCAGCGAATCCTGCTCCTGCATTACCTCCTGTAATAGTAGCAGGATTTCCCCATGCAGATAATATATTAGTGCCAGGTGCAAAGACATCTATTCTAGGACCGAAGTTTGTAAAAGATGACCTCTTGAATGAAGCATCACTATTTAATGATCCTACCATAATTGCATTTGGTGCACTGGCAGGAGACATACCTCTATTAAAATAGACTGGAGAGTTACTATTATATCCTTGGAAGATAACAAAATTATTATAATTTGCATCACCTTGTGGTACTACATGAAAATTATCATTACCAGCAGCACAAATAATAACTATACCATCTGCAATAGCATCTTCTACATCAGCATTGACAGATGTAAGTGTAACAGGAATACTCCATTTGTTAGGAGCAATACCAAAATCTGTTTCTAATCCTGCCATTGTCCAACCAGCAGCATTAGGATTACCAGAATTGTATTGCACACCTTGATAATTTACTTCTACAACATTTCCAATTGCAATACCAGCAGGAAATTCTGATTCTAAAGATGTCTCTGTACTATACCCCCAACTATGATTTGATATTGTAGGGTTCTTATATCCAGTTACAGGATTGATAGGTTTCTTTTTATGGAATGCTCTAAGGTAATCATATAATAATAGTGTAGGTAAACTCTGACCAGAAGGCATCGTTCCTAGAATTTGTAATCCATATATGTTTGCTTCGTTTGCAAGTCCATAATAATTTCCTGCACAAGTTCCAGCAACGTGAGTTCCATGATACTCAGGATTGGTTGCATTACTATAGTAAGTTACAGCTCCAGTAGGTAGAGTCTGACCATCATCATCTATAGATGTCACTTCAGTATTCAACTCGTTGAACCAATCATATGAAACAAATCTGTTTGCTGCAAACCCACTCCAATCACCACAGTCAGCAGATACAGGATCGTCACAAACAACTATGTCTACGTGTCTACCATCTCCCCATGCATTTTCATAATTATCACCTGGTATGGTTGTAACATATTGATTATAACTTCCTCCACTTGATCCAAACTGTCCTTTACCTCTAACTGTACCTGTAGAATCAATGGTATGTGAAAGACCCCATGGAAAACTATTGTTAGTATCAATGCCTCCTGCTTTCCAGAAACTTCCCTCAAGTGTTCTAGGAACTTGATTATCAGTTGGTGTTGCACATTTCTTAGGATATATTCCTCTATCTTCTGGACGCAAGTCTACATCCCATACTCTAGGATCTTGTTTTAATTCTTCTGCTTGTTCATCTGTCATCCAGTAGTGTGTGTTCCTACTGATAGGACGTTTCATATTTAAACGAAACCCATTGTCCTTCATATCATCATAAAATCCGTCCAAGTCTTCCCTATTATGAAGAGTGACAATATAGATTTTTTCTGACATATTAACTCTCCAATACAACGTATGTAAGTGTTACTGTTATGTTCGCTGTTGATCCTGATTTATTAACTATCTTTGCGTATGTGGTTCCTGTACCAGCAGAGTTAAAACATATTGTGCCAGGTGTAATTAATTGTATTTGGTTACCAGTAGTAATTACTTCAGATAGAACACCAGAACCTGGTAAAGGATCTACATTTATTCCTCTTGATGCATCAGCAGTTCTACTACCAGTATCACTGTATAATGTTACCCATGCAGCATGAGATGTTGATACTTTTAGAAGAGCATATGTTTTGGGAGTTGTAAATGATGTGTTAGATACAGCTTCGTTTGCAATGTTAACTGTTACGACTGCAGTAGTTCTTGATCCTGCAGCAGTTTCCCATGTTACAGATCCTGCACCATCAGTAGTCAAGACCTGTCCACTAGTCCCGTTGGTTGTTGGATAAGTATTGCCACCAGCAGTCAACGCTCCCGTAATTGTTACACCAGTATTAGTAGTGGAAAATTTATAACTTCCACCGTAACTTAAATTAACACCAGAAGTGCCAGGATTTATACTAACACTTGAAAAGTCCTGCATAATGAATGGATGATTACCACCAGCATCACCTCTAAAATAATTTCCACTTGCAGAACTACTCCAATGAAAAGATGCATGTGTTGAAGCACCATTATAAAGATAAAATCCTTGATTACCATTACCAATCTGACATTTAAAACTACCAAGAGTAGTTTCAATTGTTTGAGTTGTTGTGTTACCTCTTCCAGTTACTGTTGCCAGTGTATCTGATTCTCCTGTAATAAACGCAGATAAATCTGGAGGTGTGTATGTAAATCCTCCACTGTTCTGATCATAACTTAATGCTCCACCACCAGAAGAAGAGTTAGTAGTGACACTAAACAATGATCTATTAGTAGCACTCGCACCAGCTCCTGCAGCTGCCCACGATGATCCATTCCATGCGTATGTTATCCCTGCTACAGTGTATGTAAAAGTTCCGTCAGTTGCTTGCCCTCCCGTTGCGGGAAAATTAATTGCCATTGCTCAGTATGCTCCTTATGTTTTATTTATTTTACCAAGTTGTTAGTGCTGCTCTTTTCCAAGTATTAGTTGCAACAGCAATGTATACATAACCAGAATCATATCTAATATCACCCGCAGTACCAGTAGAACTAGCAGTAGCAGGGGCGTTTGAGGATAACGCTGGTGCAAGTGGTGGTGCTACATCAACCCACTGTGAACTATCAACATCTTGATAGTAAATTTTTAGACGTCCACTGTCACTTTCCCACCATAGGTCACCAGCAGATGCTGCTGGAGGTGTGTCACTTATAGTTACACTAGCACCTCCACCACCGCCAACTCCCCATGCTACGTTACCAGCTCCATCACTCGTCAATACCTGACCATTTGTACCATTAACTGTTGGATAGGTCAAACCACCAGCAGTCAACGCTCCTGATACGGTAACTCCATTGGTAGTTGTTTCTAATTTTTTACTTCCTGCTCCTGTTCCCCAGTAAAGTTCAACACTTAAAGCAGCACCATTGTTAACACCATTTTCTAGAACTTTAATAGCATCATAACCACCGTTACTAATATAGATATCGTTGCCACTTTGTATCTTAATATTTTTACCAGTAGATTGAGTTGATAAAAATAAGTCTGAATTATATGCAGTAATTTCTGATTGACCACCGTTCGTATAGGTTTGTTTAAGTTCAAGATTATCAAAACTTACTCCACTCCCTAACCAGATTTTAGCAGAAGCACCACCAGCAGTTTGTTTTTTAAACCAAAGTAAATGGTCAGAATCATCATATGTAATCTTTGGAGCATTTGCTGCATATTCTCCAAAATTTATATCTTTCCCTGTAACAGTATTACCTCTATCAATTACAGATTGTAGTGTATCTGTTTCTGATGTAAGATAGTTTGGTGTCCAGTTAACCCATTGTGTACCACTATATTGTAACAAGTCTCCTGCTGTTTCATTAGTAAGAGTTACACCAGTATGAACTCCTAGTCCATGAACAGGAAGTTGTGTTAGATATCCTTGTGATGCATGGTTACCCCATCCAAATGCTGAGTCCCAGTTAGAACTATTATCTGTAGTTGATGTATAAACTCCAGCACTAGATCTCTTCATCAAACCACTGGTTGTGAAATCAGCATCACGAATAGCATCTCCTAGTGATGTTATGTAACTACTAAGATCTGGTGGAGTATATGTAAATACACCACTACCATTATTGTATACAAGAGTACCTCCTCCTGCTGCTGTTGATGATTGAACAGAAAGATCTGATAGTGAAAGACCTCCTCCACCACCACCTGTTAAATCATTTGCTGCTTTCCATCTTGATGTACCAGAATCCCATTTAAGAACCTGTCCATTTGTAGGTGCAACAGATAGATCTACATCAGATAGATTATCAAGGATTGAATCTTCATTTAATAATTTTTTCCATGCAGTATTGTGTGAATAGTATGCATTACCATCAGTAGTATTCTTTAAAAAGAAACCATCATAAGTTGTAGCAAGAGATGAAGTAATATCTGCTGCTACAAACGCATTACTATATTGTAATTTTGCTGTAAAGTATGCTGGACTTGTACTTGTATTACCTCTACTAACAACTGTCTGTAGAGTATCAGACTCCATAGTTAAGTATCCTACAGAAGCATGATTACCCCAACTGTATGATGTATCCCAGTTAGAAATTTTTGCAGTAGTTACATTAGATGCAGCAGATGCAGAGAATACAGGATCAGTTTCTGTATATGATGTTAAGTATCCTCTAGTAGTTACGTATGTTTCTGTAGCGTATGATGAAAGATCTGGAGGAGTGAATGTAAACTCTCCATTACCACTGTTGTATGATAGAGCAGCAGTTCCTACAGATGCTGTAGTGACACTTGATTGAGGAGGAACTACTGGTTTGTTTAAGATTACAGCAGCACCACTCGAAGCATTCCAATCAGAGTTTACCTGTGCTGCAGGAATAGTTGGTCTATTAGATAAGTCATTATAACTTCCACTAAATGGTGTTACCCATTGCACTGTAGTACCTGTAGTAGACAGGACTTGTCCTGTAGTACCAGACGATCCTGCTGTCTGTATTGGTTTTCCAGCAGGGATATTCAGACCCTCCTTCAGATCTATCGGTGAGTCATCACCGTAATTAGCAATTTCATTTGCAAGAATTTTTGACATACTTCTAGTCCTACAGACACTTTCTCTAAGCTAGAAGTATTTATGTGTATACTAAATTTCCCGCTACGATACTTCTACCTTCTCCCTTATTAGGAGGTACATAATGATCCATATAACCAGGAAATAATATCAACATCCCAGTTATAGGTTTAATTCTTTTGTTACTTGTTCTGAATACAATAGGTGAAGATCCATATGGTGTATTCACGTAGTATACGAATGCCCAATCGTTATGAATATGATTATGATAACTCTGATAGTGTCCATACTGATACACTTGACCCCATAGATCTACCAATTTAGTAGGTCTATCAATTAAACTCTTCGCATAGTCTGCGATAACATTAAACTCTTCTACATCAAAACAATTCCACTGAGTCATCAATGCTCCCTTATCTTCGGTAACACTATTCTCACAAATGACTCTATGAAGATCTGGATTTATGTCCTGTGCGAAAGGATACTTATGTGCTTGTATCTCGTCTATGTCCATCACATTCACAATAAAAAAAGACCATCTGCCCCACTTCTCAGTTGCATCTTAGGTCTTTAAAAAATAAAGAGGGAGGTTGGAATCCTGTATACCAACAAAGAAGGGGCATTACTACAGAGTAAAAACCTTCTTGCCTGAGACCCGACTGGTTGAGTCGGTTCTACTTTCGTAGCAGCACCACCTGTGTCTCATCACCTTAACTAGCGGTTGCCAGTAAGTTTATTCAGTCACTCCCAACGTTGCGTCCAACAAATATACTATAGCATAAAAAAAGAGGGTGTCAACCCTCTTCGTCTCCATCTGTGTTGATTTCAATATCATCCAGTGCATCTAAATCTCCTCCATGTTTAGTAGGAAACTGTATAACATTATCATGTGAACTAATGTCTAGATTAAATTCACTTTCTCTATTATAATACTGCTGTGTATTGTCAGTGAATCTAATAGTGTTATTGACTTGTGATTTTAAGTCACGTAATGCCATTAGCATTTCAAATAGTTCACATAGATGTTGATCTTCTCCCTCTGCGAGAGCATTGATTAGTGCCTTTCTCATTGCTGATTCAGCACGTTCTACGTTTGATTTTACGCTCATGATGTGTAAGGGGATGTAACTGTATCTTTTCTGCCACCATAGGCAGCAACTTCTGGGTCAGGGTCTAACCACTTAGTATATTCGTGGTCTTCTATACAACAATCTAGTTGTGCTTGACTATCTAGCAAGTACATGTCATTGTATCTTCGTGTCCATTCATTGAACTTCTGTATTCTAAAATCTGGATAACCAGTTTTTAGTTTGCCAAACTGTACATACCTGTACGGATAGCGTTCTAAGATCACTTCAAGTTTCATGGTAAAAAGGTGCCAATAAATGCTAATACTATTAGTATAGCACACATTCGTCCTAAGACAACATAATATTTACGAATTGGTGTACCAAAATATTGTTGACCTATCATTAAACATTTATGTGCAGGAGATAATAAGTACCCTGAGTATTCTGTAGCAAGAAACCATGTAAGATATTGAGGACCAAAGATCAACACAAGTGCTGATGTCATTCCTGCATACTTACCTGATGATCCCATGATCCATGCTGCTACCATGGATACAATAGTTACAGGTATAATCATTTCTGGTGTTGCAGATTTAAGATATACCATAACTGGTTCTTTAATCAATCCTACCACACCACCTAGTGCTAAAACTATTGTAGATATAATTGCAAACTGTTTATTAATATACTTGCCCCAGTTCCAATCCTTACATAACCATGCATAGTAACAACACATAGCAGCAAACCAAGGAAAGAATAGGATTGCTCCTGCTTTACCCACACATAACAAGAACCATATTGTTGCTATGAATGGTGCCCAACCTTTTAATGCTCTCTTCCAATCAAAATCTCTGATGTTACTCATGTCAGGTATGACACTTCTAGGATTTACTTTGGTAAAGATATACCACCAAGTGTATCCAATGCATACGAGTAGAAAAGGAAAAGTATAACTTAGCATCTCTCCATAAGTTATACCTAGTGCTGCCATAGGAAGAATGATTGTCTTCTCTAATGGTGACCACCAATAGTAATGATGTGTAGAAAGATAATCTATAATACCAAACTCACTTCTTTTCTTTTTATCAGGTGGTGCAATAGCATCCAATAGTGGTGCTGACAATGCAACTCTACCAGGTATTGGTAAGACTCCTCCTATCAATGATGTAATAATAATCATGATGCGAGCATCTTTTACATATCTTTTTGCTAATGAATATACATCATCAAGTACATGATACTGTCTGATGTAACCGCCTATTATCATAATACCAAAGATATAACCCATGTAGAGTTCTTTCTGTGCTATTGATTCTATAATTTTAATCATGCTCCGTCATCATGGTTCCATAAATTTATTAAGTCTTCATCCCACTGTTCTGGAATAGCAAGAACTGCTCGTCCATCAGGATGTCTAACAATAATAATCTCTCCTTTCTCTACACGATCAAGGTAATCATCTTTGTTAGTATCAAATTCTTCTTTTGTAATTTCTAATGCTTCTGTCATGATATTTCACAGCATAAATTATTTTCTTGCATGTATCTTAATGAATCTTGACAACCTCCTAAAGGTATGTCATCCATGATTACTTGTGGAAAGGTAGATCCTTCTCCAAATAATTCATAGAATTCATCGTACGAATAGTCTGTATTCAAATCTAATATCAGACTAGGCAATCCTTCTAGTTCTAAAATTTGTTTAAATTTTTCACAGAAAGGACACCCTTGTTTAGAGTATACAGTAAACATTATACCATGCGTTTAAAATCTTTGTCAAATATATCTAGTCCTTCACGAGTAAGAACATGGTCATACATTTTATCAAATATTTTTACAGGTAGGGTACAAACCTTTGCACCATAAAGGAAGCAGCGAGATACATGATGTACATCACGTAAACTAGCAGCGAGGACTTTTGTTTTTATTGCTTGTGTGCAATACAAATCAGCAATGCCACGAACTAATTCTACACCACTAAATGAGTTGTCATTAAGACGACCTACAAATGGTGAGATGTATGTTGCTCCTGCCATTCCTGCCATTGCTGCTTGTGCTACTGAGAAACAAAGAGTCACGTTAGTCTTGACACCAACATCACTAAAATACTTACATGCTTTGATTCCTTCCTTTGTCATAGGTAACTTGATAGTTACTGCTTCGCTAATGTCACGATACTTTGCAGCATCATCTATCATCTCTGCTGCTGTGTCACCTTTGACCTCTGCAGATATACTTTCCATCTCAGGAAATGCTTCTGCAATATCTTGTATTAATTCTAGGTAATTGATTCCTTGATTTGCAACAAGTGTCGGGTTAGTTGTTACACCCGCAACTATTCCACTGTCGTATCGTTCTTCTATTGCATTGATATCAGCAGTGTCTAGAAAAATTTGCATAATATTTAAAAATAATCTTTTCTATAGTATCTTCCTAAGATGTTACTATTATAATAGGCAGGAGTGCCATCTGTCAACCTCTTTGTCAGGACATCATTTAAAAAGAGTTGTCTTGTCTCTGCGTAGTTTGTTTTTCCGACTGTTGGATGGAGCGAGAGGATTTCTCTTCGGAAATTCTCTTCTCCCATTGTTCTAATATCTTGTTTAAGTTCGTCAGAGCTTCCAAAATATCGTTTCCAGTTTGACTCGCTTGTAACTCTTCGCTTTCCTCCTCTGGGTTTTCTTTTTTGCACGAAGTACTTTCTTCCGATGTAGGACTTCCCATTGATGGTGTTGGTGATGCAATAGACGAACCCATAGTGATCGCCGATGTCATCAGAATCAAAAATATTGCCTTTATAAATCCACGGGTTTGTGTACTCTGCCACGTTGTCATAACAAGTCTCCTAATATTTATGGTTCGTCAAATAAGACCTCTGTCATATATCTTTCTGCCCATTCCTTACCAAAATAGTTTATCAATATATTCTTAGTCTTATCATTTTTCATTTGTTGTTGACAGTATTCTATCTGTCCAAAGTATCTGTGTTCTGATCTAGAACTATCTCTAGTAGCACCCCATACAGCACCAACAAATATGTCAAGGTACTGGTCTACAATATCACAGAAATTTTTCTTCTCTTTATCTGTGGTTAGTCTTGCAAACTTACAGTATGGTGAGAATACTTCACCCCATTCTGGTAAAACTCTCTCGTGTGGGAAATAAAAACTGTCACTGATGTCTTCTATGTCTTCAAAGATATCATGTTCAAGACCATCTACAGGAGATATGTCTGTGATGGCAGCACTAACTATATCTTTTACTGCAACTATATCTACACCAAAAATAGGTAAGTCAAACTCTGGATCAGGATACCATATACAATGTACTATGTTTAGATTACCTAGTTTAGCAATCTCTATATGCACCTTCCTAAGTCCAGTACAATAGTACATCTCATTTTTGATATCAAGTTTGCCATCATCAGTATCATGTAGTACAGATTCAAACTCAGAATCAACATCAAGAGGTTCTACATTTGGTAGAGTCCTCTGATGTTTCTGTATTATTTTTATTAGATCTTCAATTACTTCCATCGAGCAAAAAATTCCTTCATTGTAGTTTGATATCCTGACTCTCTATAGGGTGGTTCCTTTATCCCCTTCATCTTCTTGTAGTCGTTGTGCATCGCTCCCAGTAACCATGCCTGTGCTAGTTGTTGAGGTCCCTCGTTCAACAATTGGATTTGATATTTCGATAGACCAGCCTTCATCTCCAAGTACTCCTTTCTCCACGATGTGTGGGGTGATTTGTTTGTCATCTTTATCCCATTGTTCATGTAGTTTTTTAGTTTCTAGATCAACTCCTGCCATAGTTTGTAGAACTTTACCATCCCAGTACCATTTTTCTATGTATGAAAAAAGATATTTAAGAATAATATTAAAAGGTGGTTTCTGTTTATTGATCCACTTCTTAATTTTTTGTAAGGTTGTTTCTTTACCACCCCAACTGTGTTCAAATTCTATCTTAGGCATAACTGAAAAAGAATTCTTTGATTAAAATTTCTGATTGTTCTTTACCAAATCTACTGGAGAGATATCCAGAGATTGGATCTAGTCTTATCATATACTTATCAAAGTCATTGTACTGATCAGTATCAGTACCAGTTGGTTGATGCTCATTGAGCATATCTTTATAGAATTGTAGATACTTTGTAAACAGTGGTAGATATTCATCTACCTCATCAGGTTTGCAGTATCTAACAATAAGATTGTCAGAGAAATGATTACCCGCTTCAAAGAATCTATATGTACCCTCTACTTTAGGTAACTCTGGTGTATAAAACAAGTAGTTCTCTACAGGATGTTGGAAATCAAACACAATAACAACTCGTTTATCACTCATTCCCATGAGATCCATACCAAAACAGGGTAGATTAGATCCTGTCTTAGGGTATATTATATTGTTATGAATGCTGCAAGATTTATCATCCCAGATTTCAACTTGTCTTGACTTAATTAGATGTTCACCTGAGTACAAATCAGCAGTTAGGTTTACACCTTTCTTATTAGTCCATTCAGCATGTCGCTTAACAAATTCTATATCTGGAAAAATCTTAGCAACAGTTGCTTTATAATTTTTCCAAAGATCCATAGTTATAATTTGAATCCCGCAAAGGTATCCTTCTTAACGTCTTGTTTTATACTACCAATAAGATAAGATTCTACCTCTGTCTCCTGTGGTGCAACTTGCATACCTTTAGAAGATAACCAATGCTGCGTCCATGGTAGTGGGTTGTTAGATATAGGTACATCAAAGATAGGTTTCAAACCGATTGACTTAAGTCTACGATTCGCAGTCCATTCAACATACCTCTGTAGTAATTTATCATTGAGACCTATGATAGATCCATCCTTGAACAAATACTCTGCCCATAACTTCTCTTCTTCTACAGAATTTTGGAACATACTATACACATAGTCTTCCTCTTCCTTGACAATCTCTAACATATCAGGGTCATCACCCTTCTTCCAGTTATTCATAATGTTTTGTGTAACTGTCATATGTTGTGATTCGTCTCTCGCAATCAGTCCTATGATCTTTGCTGAACCCTCTAACAATTTAAGTTCACCAAATGCAAATGAACATGCAAAAGAAACATAGAATCTAATACCTTCTAAGATGTATACATTTGCTACTGCTCTGTATAACTTTCTCTTCAATTCTTTCTTTTCCCATGCTACAGTTGGACTGCCTTGCCAGTCTGGTCTCCACCAGTTGCTAGTGTCATATGTATGAGCATCATTAATGAATTCATCATATGCTTTAGTAACTGATTGTGCTCTCTTAAGTATATGATCATCATCTAAAATCTTATCAAAGACTTCTGATGGATCTGGATATACATTCTTGATGATATGTGTATATGATCTACTATGAATCATCTCCATAGTCTGCCATATGTTCATGCAACCTTCTAACTCAGGTAAACTGCAATAAGGCATGAATGCCATGCCAGGACCACGACCTTGTACGGAGTCCAAGAGGATCTGATACTTGAGATTGCTAGTAAATATGTGTTTCTGTGCAGCATTTAATTTCTGGTAATCCGCCCTGTCATTTTGTAGAGACACCTCTTCTGGTCTCCAAAAGAAACCAAGTTGATTCTGTGTCAACTTATCAAAGATAGGATACTTAAACTTATCATATCTTTGTACTCCTAGAGGAGCACCAAAGAACATCTGTCCTTTAGTAGTATCTACTTTGTCGGTATTAAATACCGTCATGCCCTCTACACTTGTCATAGGTCTGTTAGGTGTGTTTGTTCTAAATTTTGCAACTGTCACAGTCTTCTTCCTCGGTTGTTAGTATGTCTTGTAATAGATCTTCTATACTTGCTTTCTTCTCTTCTGTCAGTTGTGGTTCATCTCCTTTCTGATCGTATGTATTTTGATAATACGATGTCTTCCAACCATACTTATATGTTTTAAGTAGGTCACCCGCCATAACTGATACAGGTACTTCATTGTTCTCATAATTTTCTGGATTGTAACTCCAGTTGCCAGAAATTGCTTGGTCAAAGAACTTCTGCATCACACTCACGATCTTTATATATCCATCGTTGTCCTTCATGTCCCATAGCAATGTGTAATTATTCTTCAAAGACCCATACTGTGGAACAATCTGCTTAAGAGGTCCTTTCTTGGACTTCTTAGTGGACAAGTATGCTCTAGGTGGTTCGATTCCATTTGTTGCGTTAGACACAACGGAACTGCTTTCTGATGGCATCTGTGCGGACAGCGTTGAATGCCTAAGTCCGTACTCTTGGATGTCAAACCGTAAAGAATCCCAATCATAATTTAACTCTCCACTACAGAACTCATCAATGTCTGTTTTATAAGTGTCGATTGGGAGGATACCTTTGAAATATTTCGTACGAGAGAAATATTCACATGCTCCTTTCTCTTTTGCAACTGCGTTGCTTGACTTGAGTAGATGGTACTGGAAAGATTCAGACAATTGGTGTACTGATTTCCATGCTTCTGGGTTGTCATACTTGAGTCCTTGTTTTGCTAGGTAATGTGCTAGTCCAATATAACCAATACCCAATGACCTACGTGCTAGTGTGCTACGTTCTGCAGCAGCAACAGGATAGTTCTGATAATCAATCAGTTCTTCTAGTCCTCTAACTGCTAGGTCACAGAGATTTTCAAGTTCATCTAACCTATTGATCTTGCCTACGTTGATAGCAGACAAAATACACAATGCAATTTCACCCTCACCATCAATGTGTTCTAGTGGTGTAGTGGGCAATGTAATTTCCTGACATAAGTTACTCATGTTTACCTTGTCTAGGAAAGAACTATGACTATTGCAATGATCAATATTCATTATGTATAATCTTCCTGTCTCTGCCCTTTCCTTTAAGATGCTTAACATCAAATCCTGAGCAGGAATTGATTTTCTTGGGACAGTTTCGTCTGCTTCATATTGTTCGTAGAGTTCGTCGAATCCCTCAGTTCCAAAGACATCATAAAGATCGGGAACATCATGAGGAGAAAACAAACTGATAGTACCCCCGCTAATGAATCTTTCATAGAATAATTTTGTAATTTGTATGCTATAGTCTAACTTACGAACTCTAGAATCATCTGTACCTTTATTATTTTTAAGTACAATAATATCTTCTATTTCTTTGTGCCAGATTGGGAAGTGGACAGTCGCTGATCCACCTCTAATGCCATTTTGAGTGCAGCATCTGACAGTTGCTTCAAACTTTTTGAGGAACGGTACAACACCTGTGTGTTGAACTTCTCCACCCCTGATTTTACTGTTGATCCCACGGATGCGGCCTGCGTTGATACCAATCCCAGCCCTCTGAGCGACGTAACGACCAATGGCCATATCAGAAGTAAAAATACTATCCAAGGTGTCGTCAGCGTCAACCAAAACACAAGACGCAAACTGCCGAAGAGGGGTGCGAACTCCTGCCATGATGGGGGTTGGTATGTTGATCTTGTGTTTGGAAATGGCATCGTAATATCTCCTTATGTAATCTAATCTATTTTCAGTGTAATTTTGGAATAATGTGACAGCAATCATTATATACATGTACTGTGGTGTTTCATAAACATCACCAGAACTTCTATCCTGTACAAGATATTTGTCAACGACTTGTCTGAGTCCTGCATAGGTAAACAACATGTCTCTATCATGATCTATCCATGAATTAATTTCATCCCATTCTTCTTCTGTATATTTACCAAGAATATCCTTATCATATACATCAATATCAGCACATTTTGACGCATGATCATAAACACTGGTGAATCCATTGACCCATTCAGATCCAAACACCTGTTTATAAACAGAATACAACAACAATCTTGCTGCTACAAACTGATAGTTTGGTGTTTCCAAACTAATAAGATCACTCGCTGATCTAATTAATATTTCTTGGATGTCGTTAGTAGATATTCCATCAAAGAATTGAAGACCTGAGTTCATCTCTACTTGAGAGGCACTCACACCGCCCCCTAACCCTTCACACGCTTCTTCTACTACCTTATGAATCTTATCTAGATTAAGGGGTGTTAGAGACCCGTCTCGCTTACGAACTTTGGTTCCGTGACCGTTTGTCATACTTTCTTCCAGTTATTAAATTTAAGTTTTGCTTCTAGTTTTTGATATACATTAGATTCTACCATCTTTTGCACATCATGTCCACCAAGTGACATGTCGTTTATGTCCTTTTGCTGAATATTGTTAGGCCAAATGACTACCTTATCTCCTCTGTCAATGACTTTGGAGATTTTGTTGACGATTTCTCTATTGCGTGGTTCGTTATCAAATACCCAAATATAATCGCTCCAACCAAACGCCCTAATATCAATATCGGAACCAGCCATGGCAACCGAGTTTTTAATGAACGTCGCATCAAAAGGTCCTTCTGTAATGTAAATTGATTTGTTTGTATCTATTCTATCCAGTCCAAAGATCTTGGGTTGTTCCTCGTCCAGCATGATCGTGATATATCTAAGTTTAGCATTGCGTGCTAGTGATCTGCCTTGGTATCCAAAAAGGTTACCTTCTTTGTCTTTGAAAGGGATGATGATGCGGGGATGATCCTGCCTGAGGGTATCAAATGTTCGCTTCTGTTTATTAGTCCACTCTTTAAATTTTGGACAATAGTAGAAATAGTCGAGATCTTTGATGCCTCTTTGTTCTAGATATTTCCTAGCCTCGTGAAAAATATTTAGGTCTGAGATTTTTTCTAGACCAGTAGCAGATTTAACAAAATTAGGAGGTAAAAAATTAAGTTTTGGATTTGGTGTGTAAGACCCTTTACCTGTACTAGAGGTAGAGTCTTTAAACTTTTCCATGACATATTGATCATGTAATAATATGTCTTGATCCTTTAAAAAATTAGACAAAGTTCTACCAACACCGCAATTGTGGCACTTGTATACAGTGTCTGCCTTAATTCTAAAAAAATATCCCCTTGCTTTATTCTTTCTCTTTTTACTGTCTCCGCAATAAGGACATCTAAAATTGTAGAGTCCTGCTTTCTTGCGAGTAAAGAGAGATAGGCGAGGAGATATTAAGTTTATGTACTTATCGTCGATATACGACATTCATAATGATTACTTCAATGTTCTTATTATAGGTGTTGGAATTGATTCTGTCAAGTTTTGGTTTGCAACTATGCCTTGGAGCACTCTTTGTCCTATTGGACTGACTATAAACGATATAACAGTCAACGCTCCTGCTATCGTCCACATCTTCTTCTCCATCAAACGTAGTCTATCATCTACCAATCTTATATCTCTTTCACACCCCTTCTTTATTGATGCTGTTTCTCTGTTTAGATCTGCTGACAATCTGTCTAACTTTTCAAACAGAACTTCATCTACCTTATCTTGTTTGTCTAACTTCTCATTGTGCACAGCAAGAAGTTGACCCATCTTCATAGAGTTTTCTTGAAGAGTGTCAACAACTTTTTCTAGTCTTTCTAGTATTGCTGTGTTAATGTCAGACATTGCTCCTAATCTTACACATTTCTGATTGCGAAATCAAGTGCAGATTGATATGTAGAAGCGTCTTTGTTCAGCATGTACTGGAACTGTTGCTTATGTGTATCATCCAACTGACCATAACATGCTGCAATTCTCTTTGCTGAGAAGTTATCTAGATTTTGTACAGATCCGTCACCAAACTGGATCTTTGCAAATTGACCTTCACCCTGTGGTGCAAGTTCTGATGTAGCAACGTCTAGTGCGACCTGTACTACGTCTTGTTTTTCAAGTATTACATCTTTATTCACGTTAGTTTCCTCATTATTACGTTTTAATTTTTTCTGTTGTGATGATGCTTTCTTTTTGAAGTCAGATAATCTTGCCTTCATAAGAGTATCCATCTCCTTTGTCTTATTCATCATTTTAGACTTTGCTTCACCACGTTTTTTCTGTAAATCTTTCTGACGATTTAATTTTTTCATCTGTCCGATTTGTTTCTGTGCTCTCTCTGTTTCAGAGGACACTACTTCAGTGATGGGAGATTCAATTTCAGTATGTTCTTTTTTTGTTCCAGTCATTTTTCTGCGTTGTATACGGGAGAAGAGATCTTTAGCACCTTTGGTACGACCATCCACTGTCTCATTATTTTTCTTATACTTACGATGTTGTCTAGGATTTACCATGACAAATGCTGGTGGTAACTGTAAACCAGATCCATTACCAGCAGAGTTAATTGATTCAGTCATATTAGATTCAGTTGTTTTAGACATTCCTCGTCAACATCTTCGTTAAGTTTAGGTGGTAATCTATTTAGAAATAACATAAACGCCTTCATAATAGACCAATATGTTGCTTCTACTCTATAGAATAGCAGCGGTGTTGCTGCCTCATCAAAGACATTATACAATACTATCACATGATTAAGTATCAAGTGAGTCTTCAACTCACCCGTTGTTTCATACCTTCTCAGTAGTCTTTTAATGTACTTAAATCTCTTTAAATCCTCTTCAAAGTCTGAATAGGTAACTGACAACGGGTTGTTATAATTTCTAATTGCAAAGATTAACCAGTTTTCATGGTTCAATTCACTAATATTCATATCATATTATGATCCGAATGTTAAAGTTCCTGCTCCGTTAGAGGTAACTTCTTCTGTACCATTGGCAGAAGTGATCTTAACTCTATAGTTTTGACCATCTAGTGTAGCACCAGCAAGTCCACTGTAACCAAGTGTGGCTGTAGTGAAGTTAGCATATGTGATACCTGTATCAAGTGATGCAGTGATGTTAACCCAACGCTTAGTTCCAGCTTTCTGACGTTGCCAAACATAAGCAAGTGTGCCAGGTGTTCCTGTTGTACTTGTTGCAACAGCAAATGTACCAGCACCAGAAGATGAAGCAGAGTTACCAGGTTGTGATGTGATAGTTACAGCAGATGCAACTTCAGCAGCAATGGTATCATCAGATGCGTCACCAGATACACCAGCAGCAACAGACATCGCTGCTATACACTCTGCCTTATGACGAGTGTTACCATAGTGATCGGTAAATGTTCTGTATAACCACCAACCAGGATTCTTAATTCCACGAGACTTACTCTCAGCAAGAGAACCCTCAGTAGAATCAGCAAAAATTAACTCATAACTGTTAGAGTCTCCACCTAAGATTACAAATTCTGCAACCTGTTTTGGAGGAGTTCTTTTAATTACATTAGCAGCAGCAACTGTAGCAGTTGATCCAGCATATACTTTATGTAATTCTATGCTAGTAGTGCTAGTAATGGTCTTAACAATATAGTTAACACCAGAAATTTCAAGTACATCACCACCGACAACGGTGTCAGCAGCGTTCTTTGTTACGGTGGCATCGCCATTGGTGACACCAACACTATTTGAGAATGCAGCAGCATCCGTTGTTCCAATAAGTGACATCTTTTTCTCTAATCGTGTATTGTTCTAAGTTTTATTTATAAAAGGACTATTCCTTTGCTGCAATAGCAGCCTTCACAGTCTCAAGTAACTTGTCATCCATGTCAGTTTTGGTCAGTTTAACTGCCTTACCTAGGATAACTAAGCAAATATCTATTAATTTTTCTCCAAGTTCCTCGTTGTCAGGAATTTTGTTTACTGCGTCCGAAATAACTTTCGTTGCAAGTGGTAGTAGAAAAGAAAACATGGTAATATTCCATAATGTGTGTGTATCTATTTATTACTTTTCCCATTCCCCCAAAATTTCACTCATAATCTTCATGAAATCCTTGAATGACATGAGTTTTCCTACCCTATGATATCTCCTCGCTTTCATTACACCTGACTCGAATGATTCTTTAGTTAAAAACCCATCATCCCTTACTTTCATACCTTTTGGAATGGGTTTACACTTCTGAGTATCATTACAATAGTACTGTCCTTTACCACAAGTCTCTTCTTTTGCTACCTTTTTCTCTGGTAGTCCTTTATGTTTAGTAGATGCAAAATCCTTGGCATCTTTTTTCTTTATGCTGGCAGCAACTCTGGCAACCTCAGGTGAGGAAGCTTTCTTCTCACCCTCCTTTTGAGCTTTTCTAACCATCCCGAAGAATCTTTGTTGGGACTTTGAGACTGACTTTTCATTTAACACCTCCTCATTAGTAGCACGAGTAGTCATACCTTTGCCATCGTCATCATTAACAATGGGCATGACTTCTACGTTGCCAACCTTCTTGTTCTTTAGTTTTTCTTTTCTTTTCTTAGAATCAGTTTTGAATTGATTAAAGGATTTCATTTTTTCTTCTTAGACATAGCAATGATCTTGCTAACTTTCTTACGTCTTGCGTGTAAAAACTTATCAGACTTATCTACGTCACCATCATTGTCGATATCAGCGTCTGCCTTACCAACTGGATCTAACTTCTTCTCTGTTACATGCTCAACTGACTCTGCTGCTTTTTTGAATGCATTCTTAGCAGGATATCCTTTATCACCAGGTTTTGCTGGAGACTCACCTCTCTTTCTTTTTGCATGAATGTTGTCATATAGACCCTTCTTGCCTTCTTTTATCTCATCTTCGTGTGGAATTGTGTTACCATCTTTATCTTTTTGATGATGAAAATCATCTTCTTTAACACAATTAGGAACTTCTTTACCACCTTTCTTCTTAGTTCCCTTTGCCTTATATCCTTTCCAGCATGTAGAAGCACCAACGTTATCACGAGCTGCTGCCATACCTTCAGTAGCATATCTTCTCTTTTCTATGACGTATAGTTCTCCGTCAATCTCTACCTCTTCACGTTCTAAAACTTCGTACTCTTCCTTAGTAGCAAGTTGTGCTTTAGGTGATTCTTTCTTAGGACCTTTCTTTTTAACCAGAGTATTCTCTATCTCTGCACCATTAGACTGTGGATCCATGCCATCAAAAGGTGCTTCAGATAAATGTAAATCTGGTAGGTTAGTGTTTTGGAAGCAATCGCCACCCATCCACTTATTATATTGTTCCATCAAACCTGATGAAAAATCATCATTGTTTCTGACGGTGTTAATTCTTTCTTGCTTCTTCATTTACTTACAAGGAGGTTCTTCTCGTATTATTTATAGCTCTAACATTCTTAATCCACTCACGGAACATTTTTCCTTCTTCAGATATAACAATTGCATAGTTACCACCCACTCTGTGAATAGTTCCTTTGACTCCTGTTCTTGAAGACATGACACTATCACCCTCGCTCAGACCTTTTTCGTGTCTTTGCTCTTGTCTTAGTGCTTGTTCTCGTAATTTCTTAAAATTTATCATTTATAGTTTGCGGGTAAATTCGCTGCTACTTCCATCATCATCATTCGACAATCATCTTCTTTTAGACTGGTAGGTATACCAGATCTGAATGTTTTAAAATCTCCAGCAAACGCTGCTCTTCTCATTTTAGTACCAGATACTGCAAATGTGTCACCATCTGCGTCTCTACTACCAGAAGATACGATGTCTAACTTTCGGAAAGAATACTCGTCTCCATTATATTTATGAATCCACTGCATAGCGTTAACTCTATCAGATCCTACAAGAAATATACACTCATCATATCCTGCCATCATAATATCTTGTAAAACTGCTACTGGATCTCTAGGTCCGCTGTATATGTTAGATTTGTGTATAGGAAACATTTTTTTCATGTAAAATAATTTTCTATCTGGCAGCAAAGGGTTGTTTCCTTTGGTATCTACTGTCTGAGAAATGTAAATTCTATAATCATCTGTACCAGCAGCACGTTTTACACTATTAAAGTTTGCTTCGTGTCCTGTAGTTGGTGGTTGAAACCTACCAAATGTCATATAGCATCGTTTTGTTACTAACGCCATTTCTTTGCAACAGTAAAGTTATTGTATGAGAACTCAAGACGATTAACAAACTTAATCATGTCTCCATTCTTATGTAGAACATAACCTTCAGGACCTGTGACTTTATATCCTGTGTCTGTTTGTACAAATGTTTTAAAAGTTTCTAGTTTATCTAGTTTATCAATGACAAATTTCTTGATTTCTTGTATCTCTTTGTACAAACCTAGCATTGATTTGAACTTTGTAGCGTTATTGATTAGATAGTTTTCACTATCATATATTAATTTCTTCTTAGCAACCTGTGTCTTTGGTGTTTTTATCTTATCAGCAAGAGGTTTTACCTTACTATGATAAAAATTAGTCAAGTCTTCGAGTGCTTTTGTTGTATTTGATATAGTCTTTTGATTTTTGATTTGACTATTGAAAAACTGTTTGAGATATGAAGATACATGCCATTTAGCATCTCCTGCAGTACCAGAAAGAGTGGTTAATTCATCTAAAAAGTCTCCAGATTCAGCACACATTTTTTCTATGTTAGCAACATACTTATCAAACAACAATTCTTCTGAATGATTCAAACCAACTCTATCCATTGGAGTGTCATTATCAACAGATAACACATCAATAGATCCTTTTACCTTTGCACCAGCAACTGCTTGCATAGTTTGAAAATCAGTACCTCTATAATGTGTATGAAAAACTACACCTATCTTTGCTTTACCTGTTGCTACACCTATAGGATGATCTACAGGTATACCATACGTTATAGTGTTTGGTGTAAATGTATATAATTTCTCTCCACTAACTGTTTCTCTTTTTACATCAGTAGTAAACAGTAAATCTCCTTGAACTATACCTTGTATACCTAAAGTAGAAAAATACTTCAAAGAATATTTTAATTTTTCTGCAAGATCTCCTTCATAATATAAATCTACATCAACGTCATCGTAACATGCCTTAGAATTTTTTGCAAAAACAGATTTAGTTCCAACAAAAAACATACCACTATTAGGATCAGTACCACATACAACTGATGGTGCACCATCCCATTTAGTTTGCATAAAACCTGTACTGTTATCACATCCAAGCATCTTTCTCAGTTCTTTGAGAAAATTAACAGACGCTATACAACCATCAACTCCATAGTTGAGCATTTCATCTTCCAAATGTTCAAGGTGTTTTAGTTGAGTTACGTTTGCCATTAACTATCGTCTGCTATTTCTGTAGAATCTCCTTTATGTCCTGTTGCAACAGTCTCACCTATGATTGTATATTTTGTCTGTAACTTGTCAGGATACACACGAAGTGGATCTGCTGTAGTTCCTTTATCAGTTGTGTTTCTGATGTTAAAAACCATGTTAAATACAGGAGTCACCATATGTATATTAACACGTTTTTTCCCTCCTGTGTCACCACCGTAACTTATTTTTACATCTCTTGGAGTGGATGCTCTTTCTAAAAAATTCTTATCTATTTCTAGATGTTTAATTTTTGTTCCTCTCTGTAAATGCACATAGTGATAACCATATCCTAGAGATCCCATTATAAGTTCCTTTATTAATTGATGATTATACACTGGTCTAGTATCTACTTGATGATATTTTCTATTTCCATTTTGATATTCATTAAAAGTAGCACATAAAAATTGTTCATTCAAACCAAAAGTTCTTATTAATGCTTGTCCTTCTTTCTTTTCTATTTTTCCTGCCTTAACTTCTTCTACGGGAAATACATTAGTTTTTAATCCAAGATTAGATAGGTTGGTTGTACCACTAGTTTTAAGTGAAAGATATATTTTACGTTTTACATTATCACATTCAGTATCTAATGTTATATCAGTAACAGTAGAACCTATGTCATATCCATTAGTATATGATGCAGTTCCCACTTCCCAATGTTCACTTACTAATTTCATTGGTCTTTTTTTATTTGATTTACCCTCAGGAACTACAATAATTTTTTGACATTTTTCTAACTTATAATATTTTATTATGTCTTCGAGAAAACTTTTGTATTTATTGTTTTGTATAGTATTTGTATCAATCCATTTGTTAAGAGCGACTTCCATGTCTCTCTCAAATAAACTTCCTTGATTATTCTTTCCTTTTTTTCCTCTACTACCATCACCAAAATCTGGTCTCAATTTTGTGAGACTTAATTCTTTTGTAAGTTGTTTTATAGTAAATCCACCTTCTAACAACCTTATAATCTTACATTCATTCTTCTTACTAGAATCAAATGCTAAAGGATTTTGTACGACATCTCCATAATTTTGAAGCAAATATCTGTACAAACGCAATGCTTCTTTAGCAGATGCTTCATTCATAAATTTTACTGCTTTTCCAGCTTCTTCAAATGTAGATGGTAGGATGTCGAATGCCACTTACCTATCTCCTTTCTTCCTATTCTCAGAAAAGTAAACGTCAAAAGATCCCTCAGGATAACGCTTCTCTAGTTTCTTAACATTGGTAGCAATCACATCATCAAACGATACTTCGAGTGCCATGCATGCTTGTGCTACGTACCACATGATGTCACCAAGTTCAATGATCAGATGTTCTCTGTTGTCTTCGTTCCATGGTTTACCTTGGAATACCATCTTCTTAATGATCTCAAGGAACTCTCCACCTTCAGCATTAATCCCAACACCAGCAGTGGTAAGGCGTTCAATATTGGCACCTTCTCTGTCAAGTTCACCCAAGCGATCAACAAGAGATTTAAAATCCTTACTAGGAGTGCTTGTGACAGCATCCACGAAATGAGTGTACCTATCAAAGTCCACATGCTTTATACGTTCCATTCTGCAAATTTAGATAATCGGTTTTGTGTTTGTGAGAATTGTTGTAAGGTTTCTCCTACCTTTTCATCTTCTATATTGATGGCAGATGAATCTTCTGCTACATCATACAACCTCATTTTCGCTCTGTCAATTCCCAGAATAAATTTTCTTGAGGCAGTCGGGTCGTTGTATCTGTTCTTAAGTTGTTTGACCAAGATGCGACCCTGTTGCTCGAGCTCCTCAGTAGATATAAGGGCAAACATAAAATCAGCAGTGGCAGGGAGACCAAAAGACTCAGAAGTGTCAGTGAGATCGGGATCAGAGTTACCAAACCCACTACGAGTAGTTTGAGTGGCAGAGATAATAGGTACATTACTTTCCACAGCAAGACCCCGAAGCTCTTCAGCAATCGCTTTAACATAAGTATACGAGTTAACAACAGCACCTTTATATCTAACAGATGCACAAATGTTTAGATAGTCTATAAAGATAAGATCAGGTGCAAAATCTTTCTTCAGTTTAAGATCACTTAAGAGTGCCTTAAAATGTCCTGCATGTGCAGATGCAGTAGGGTACTCTTTAATGATCAGTTTACCTTGTGTTTTTCTAGAGATCTCATTTACTTTTGAATTAAATAAAACCTCAGGAAGTTCCATGATGTCCTTGACGTTTACGTTTAGAAGATTTGCGTCAATTCGTTCAGCAATCTTCTCCTCTGCCATTTCACATGTAATGTAGAGAACGTTGTAGCCCTGAGTGAGGGCGGAACCAGCCATGTGGCACATGAATAAACTCTTCCCGACACCTGTACCAGCAAGAGCGATGTTGAGAGTCTTGTTAGGGAGACCACCTTTCGTAATAAAGTTAAACTTTTCCAAATCAAAGGGAATTTTTTCTTCTTTCCTGTGATAAAATTCATATCTGTCTGATGATTGTTCAATGTAGTCATGTCCTATATGTTCGTCGAAGGAGACAGCAAGAGCATCCTGTAAGATGCTAGGTATAGCACCCTTGGTAAACTTAGTTTCTCCGCCATCAGCAATCTTAATAGACTGCATGAGTGCTAAGTATATAGCACGGTCTTGACACCATTTTTCTGTGGCATCTAACAACCAGTCGTAATCAACCCAATCATCAGAAAGAGAATTTATTCCCTGTACTGAATCTTTGAATGTTTCTTCTGTAAGATCTCCTCGGTTCTGGAGATTAATTGTGAGAACTTCTTTAGTAGGTACTTTATCGTACTTAGCAGCGAAGTCTGCAATCTCTTCAAATACAATTTTTTCATGGTACTCTTGGAAATAATCTGCTTTTATAAAAGGAACAACTTTTCTATAATAAGTTTCATTGTAAATGAGGTTCCTTAGAATTGATTCTTCTATTCGTTCTGTCATTCTAGTTTTAACCTCGCAAATGATTTCTCACTTAGTCTCTTCTGTATTAGTCTACCATAGTCTTCATGTAGTTCGCAACCAATATAATGTCTATTTAATGATTTGGACACAACTGCTGTTGTTCCTGATCCCATGAATGGATCTAGAACTATGTCTCCCTCTTCACTCCCTGCCTTGATACAAGGTTCAATTAAGTCAGGTGGATACACAGCAAAGTGTGCTCCCTTATATGGTTTGTTTGTTACAGTCCAAACATCTCGCTTATTTTTCCTGTCATAAGACTTGGATAACCCACTATGAGGAACCAACCCAGTACCAGGATTATGGTACTTACCTTTAGTCCTGTCTCTAGTGCCCCAGTCTTGCTTGACGGGTTCTTTAATTGCTTCATTGTTATAATAGTATTTACGATTTTTAGAAAGTAGAAAAATATATTCGTGTGATTTAGTACACCTATCTTTAACTGACTCAGGCATAGGATTAGGTTTATGCCATATAATATCCTGACGTAGATACCATCCATCTGCACGTAATGCAAATGCTAACATCCATGGTATACCTATCAAGTCCTTCTCTTTGAGACCTTCTAATTTGTTTCCTCTCTTAGCACACTTGTCAGGTAGATCTTGTTTTGTTTTACTTACAGTTTGTTTTGGTAATGCTTGTCCTTTACCAGGTCTATAGTTGTAATAACTATCACCTATGTTTACCCATAATGTGCCATCATCAGTTAAGACATCACGAACTGATCTGAATACTTCTACTAAATTTTTTATGTATTCTTCTGGTGATTGTTCCTGTCCTATCTGTGACTCTTCTCCACCGTAGTCACGCAATCCATAATAAGGTGGTGATGTGACACAAGTTCTTGCCTTGCCATCAAACTCTTTTAAAGTCTCACGACAATCTCCAAATAAAATTGTATCAACCACCATAACTATATTCCTTTCTTGCTGCCTCCTCCAGTTGTTTCATTACTCCTTCGGTAAAGTATTTTTCTGGGTCTTTAAGAATTGCAGAAGGATATACGCTGCTGCCACCAACAACGATCCTATTTCCTTTACGTTCAAAGACCCCATACTGTTCACCCAACTCCAATAATCCGTAATACTTATCCAGTCCACGTTCATCAAAATACAATCTAGTTTCAACTTTACTTCCCTCCTTTGTTAATCGAGATTTTTTTGCTTCACATTTTATTATGTTACCAACAAGTGTTGTGCCATCCTTTTCTTTCTTCTTACCAAGGTAGATGATAGTTGATGCTGCATACTTGAGTCCTGTTCCTCCACCCATTTCTTTTGTAGGTACGTAAGATCCTATTACATCATAGGTATGATTTGTCACAATCATAGGTATCTTTGCTTGACCTAGTTTCAAAGTCAATACACGAAATGCACCTTTGATTAATTGTGATTTAGTCATGTCTCTAACTTGTTTATCGTTAGCGACATCTTCCATCTCTTTAGATGTAGATAACATACCAAGAGAATCAAGAACAAACATCATTGGTTCTCTCTTTGGTTCTTTCATATACTTGTCTACGATACGACAAGCTTGTGTTCTAAATTCTTCAATAGTAGATACTGGAAACAATACCATACGTTGAGAATCAATACCACGAGACTCAATCATCTCTTTAGAGATAGCAGATTCTGTCTCAAAGTATATGACTCCTCCTTTAGGATTTGCATCTAAAAAATTACGAACAACACTTAGTGCAAAAAATGTTTTACCTGTGCTGCTCTCTCCTGCAAGTGCAGTAACTTTGTTAGAAGGTATCCCTCCATATATTGATCCGCTACAAAGAGCATTAAAAATATATGAACCAGTGTCAACATAGTTGTCTACGTCACCCGCAGCAACTCCATCACTTACTATACTAGCAAACTCATTGCCACTGTCCTTAATTACTGTATCTAAGAATCCCATTGTGTTGCTTCATCCTCATAAAAATTTACATAATCATAATCACTACTCATCATTTTTGCAAACGAACGAGCAGTTTCATAGTCCTCAAAACATTTGATGCTATCGGTATCAATCTGACCAACGACGTGGTTAGTCCAAGTGACAACATAGACTTTTCTAGTCATTCAAAGAACCTCCCTATAGTAATAACTTTTTCGTGTGTCCACCCTATACATTGTAGCACGTTTTTCAAAGGTTCCAAGAAACTCTTCTCAAATTGTGTTTGATAATCAACATATTTCTCTATACCAAATTCCTTTGGCAGTTCACCAAAGAAACTGATACAGTTTTCATGTAGAGGGTTAGGTGTTTTCAAGTACATAAACTTGATCTTCTCACCCTCCTGTATAAATGGATGCTTATGTTCTACTTTATATTTTTTGACGTACCAGTTGTATAAGAGTGCCCCTCTGACATGGATCGGGGTTCCTTTTGAGTAAATGTTTGTTGGATGTCTGTACTTGGATAGATTGTTGACTCCACGTGGGAAGGCGACTTCATCATAGGGTCGCTCCCTTGTTTCGCTGCGGACTCCATTGATGAAAGAGATAAGCTCATCATTGTCTTTGCCGATAATAATCTGAAACGCTGCATATAATTTATCCCGAAAGTATGCTGGTGTTGATGACCTAGCAGTTTCTAGACCCATGATCTTCATCTTGGGTTCATTGTATCTAACTCCTTCTGAGTCCCATACATTTAATATGTATCTTTTCTTTGCTGTCCATATACCTCTGTCTGCAATATTCTCTCTCTTCATACTCATTTTTTGTTCGTACGCTGAAACGTACGACGCCAACTCCTGATAACTCTTCTCGATAAATGGTTCCAATTTTTCTTGACATATCTTGTCAAGTAAGGAAACAACTGCTGTTTTGTCGCTAGACTTAGCAGCAAAAAATTTATCAACAAGAGGTCCAAGATTAAGATATATTGAGTCGGTGTCAGATGCGATGACATAATCTACCTTTTCTGTAGAGAGTAGTTTATTTAGGTATCTGTTCATTTTGTTCTCTATCCAACGGATAGAAACCTGTCCTGACAGTGTAATTGCTTCTGCATTTGCTGTCTTATAGTATCTAAAGTGTTCGTTGCCAATAGCACCATAGGCAGAGTTGAGAGAAATCTTCTTTGCCATTTGTATATTATTACAGCGAGCAATCTCTTTTGTAAGTTCAACAGTAGGAGTTTTTTCATACTGTTGCTTTGCTTTAATCATTCTCTTTTTGAAGATGACTCTAGAGTCATACATCTTTTTCATCATCTCTGGTAAGAAACCATGCACGTCTTTACGATACTGTGCACCATTAGCACATGTAGCAAACTGTTTATCAATCTCTACCTTTTGATTTAGAATCCCCTCAACGCTCGCACTGGGATGTCTGCTTTCCCTGAGTGTCTCTGGGGAGATATTGTACTGCATAATAAGATGAGGATACAGAGAGTTGAGATCGAAAGACACAACCCAATCATAGAATCCTGGTTTCGGTTCTTTAACATATGCTCCTGCGTATTTCTCATTCTTTGTTGCTTCTTTCTTAGGGGGTATGGCAATCCTACGTTTGTTTAACTCATTGTAGATGTAGTTGTCCCACATACGAACCTGACTGAATACATCTTCATAGTTTACCTTGGCATCATATGCCATAGTGTATGCGAGTTCAATCAATTTCATCTTGTCTTCTAGTTTATCAACTAAACGAACGTCATGGATGTTGTAATCAATAAACTTTTGCCAGTCGTTCTCATAGAACTCTTTGAATGTATCAAACTCAGAGTGATCTAGTTTCTTTTCTCCTAGTTCTACATTACAGATGTAGTCAAGACGATATGATTCCTGATTAGAATAAGTAAACTTCTTGTATAGTTCTAAGTAATCAAGTGTAGATATACCAAGTGTATCAACCGCAAATTGTTTACGACCTTTGATGAAGATCTCACGTTGTGATACCAATCTCCATGGTGATAATAATTTTACAAACTTCTCACCTAGTATACGTTCAATACGATTACAGATGTATGGCATATCAAACAACTGCACGTTCCATCCTGTAATTACATCAGGATAATTTGCTTGCCAGTAATCTAAGAAAGCATTCATCATACTTTCTTCCGATCTAAAGTGCATGTAATCAACCATAGGATCTTTGTTATCGTATGGTCTTGCACCAAACACAGTAATTCTACCAGAGAAACTATCTTTGATAGAGATAGCAAGTATCTCTTGATCAGCAGATTCTATGTCTGGAAATCCATTCTCAGCAGCAGTCTCAATATCAATATTGAATATACGAATCTTACTACTATCAAACTTTAGTTCTTCTTCTGGATGTTGTTCTGCGATGTACTGATATAAAAATCTTGTATTCCCATAAATGTCAAAGTCAGGAATTTCTTTGTATTGTTTTACAAACTCTCTTGCTTCTGATATAGAACCAAACTTATGTGGTTCTACACATTCTCCTTCTAGTGTTTTCCATTTGGAAAAGTTTTTTGTGGGCAAAAAAAGCGTTGGGTTAAAAGGAACCCGAACGCTGTATCTGTCACCATTATTGTATCCTCTTACGAGGAGACGATTTCCTGCTTGTTCAACACTTGTGTAAAACTTCATTCAAGGGATTTAATATAGTTTGCAAGTAGATCCTTACTAGGACTTACAATGGTAGTAATGTCAGTTGACCTGACTACTACCTCACGATCATCAGAGTTCTTAGGCCACTGACTTAGGTTACCTTCATAGTCTACCATAAAAGGTTGACGAAGTACACAGTCAGGATCACCAGGTAGTGTCTCACCTTCTACTTCATCAACTTGGGCAACTATCCATTCATTACTCAGTCGCAGTAGATTCGCTGCTATCTCCATCTTCCTTTACCTCGTAGAAAATTTGTTCATCCTTTAGACCAATCTCTTTTAGTCTGTCAGCATAATTCTTGACAATATTATTATCAGGATATACGACACTAATAATATGCTCACCACTAATTCTATGATCTTCAATAGGAGAATATGGACACCATCTAGAATAGTTAATAGGAATAGTTCCATCCTCATTTAGTTCTCCAAGAGTAAGTAGATATGGATACACCATTCTATACCCTGCTACCTTATCATCATCACCTTTAATCTCACCAAACAAACACAGAACACGTTCTGAGGTTGTAAGACTAACGATTCTCATATTATGATTAGTAATCAATTCTTCATTCATTTGTTAGTTCCTTTTTTTCTTGAAGTTTCTTTTCATAAGCATCTTGTAATCCTTTTTCTGGACTACTGATTGTCATAACACAATCATACGGAATCTTAAACTGCCAATCGGGAGAGTAAGGATTCCATTTACTAAACCTTACCTGATATTCCATACCAGATTGTTCAGTAAGATACTGTGGTGTGCTACCATCAAGAGTTAAAATATATGGTTCTTCCATGAGAAGACAGACTCCTTTTTTGTTGTCTCCTTCTTCATCAAAGATCTCTTTTAATTCTGTAATAACACGATCACCTGTTTTAAAGGTGACAACAGATACAGCCATATTCTAGCACCTAAAATTAAATTTGTCAAAATATATTTCCATACTTTTCATTTCTAGACATAATGTTAAATGAAATAGAAACCTTATGAGTTCCAAAAGACACCACACTATGTGGTAGAGATGATGGAAATATAATCACCTCTCCCTCTACATTGTTTTTTGTGTTGTAGTTCATCTCAAACAATTGATGTCCAAGTTGAGTAAACACTGTGCCATTCTCTCCTTCTAGATGTAAGAGATATATGCCAGAGAATGTAGACGACGGATGTGTATGTGTCTTATGCCAACACTTACCATCACGATAGACATTATACCACATAGACTGCAGTTTTGATTCCTGTGGTCTATGAACGATATTCAAATTGGGATCCTCCAACATTTGGTTGAATGGATCCCATACTACATTATGATATATTTCCTCCTCCATGTCAAGAAGAATGTTGTTCTCCTCAAAATAGTTTGTTATTGAATCTTGATACTCACCTTTATATGTGATACCAGATTCATTAGCATATATCTGAGGTAATAACTTTTTCTTTAATTGTTCATGGTCTTTAACTTTGGTATAAAAAACAAAGTTAGAAGGAAAATTATATAACATTAAAAATGTTTCTGACGTTTTTGTTTCTCTGGTAGTTCTTTCATCAATTTTATTGTGAGAAGTCCATCTTTAAAATCTACTGATTCAACCTCTACATCATCCGCCAGTTGCCAGTTACGTGAAAAGTTCTTGTGAGATATTCCTTTGTATGAATACTTCTTTTCTTCCTTAGAAGATTTGTCTGCTGAGATCGTTAAAACATTCCTTTCAGTTTCTACAGAAATGTCCCCTTGCGAAAATCCTGCAAGAGCCACCTCCAATATGGTTCTAGAATCAGATCCATTATAGATGTTGTAAGGAGGATAGTTTGTTCCTGTTCCTGCAAAAGTTTCAAGTCTGCTGAATGTTTCATCGAGTCCTAGTGTGAATGGAGTAAATTGCTCCCATGTATAGTTTACCATTGTGTCCTCCGTAAAGCGACGTAAATTAAGTGACCCTTTCGGCATCACATTAATATTTTATAATTGTAGCACAAAAAAAGGAGGTGTGCAAACCCCCAAAAACCGTTACGGTTTCTACTCTTCTATTTCAAAGAACCATCTAATGTGTTTTATGTAATCAAATGTACAACCTATGTCCTTGTCACAATTGACATCATACTTCCTATCACATAAGAACGTTCTTAATTCCTCAATAGAATTAAACTTGCCTTGATGTCTTTCCTGTTCGTCGTAGAGATGATATTTCATTAAGGTTCTTGTTTCTTTCTCCCTATATTATACTTGGATTCTAACGTCCATTCATTCTTTTCCTTGAAACTTAATACTTTGATTTGATTTAATGGAGCAAGATCTGATATCTTATCTTTGCTAACAATATTGGTAGTTACTAATCCCCAATCTAATAACAATTGCACGATTCTATTCCTGCGTTGAATATCGTTTAATGATAAATTAGTATTCTTTCCGTCTAATGCAAATAATTCTTTGAAGTGTACGATATAATACTTACCCTGTTTGTGAAGTATGTGACAGGATTGATATATCTTTTTCTCTTTTCTTGATGCTACACCTATGCGTGTTAATGTCTCACGAACTTTCAAGAAATCATCTGGTTCGTTCAATGTGACTTCAACCATATCAGATTGCTTCCATTGAATCTCAAGTTCACCGTTCATGTTTGCCACCTTTGCTTAATGCTTTTTTGATATAATCTAGTTGATTCTTGGTGAGAATTCTGAGTGCTTGGAGTGCCTTATCGTCATTATAACCATAATACTCTTTTACGATCTCAAGATAGTCAATAGAATCTTTCTTTGCCCAAGGAGAGAATCTCTTCCTAGGTTTCACACTATTTATATAAAAGTCATACTGCAAACGCTTTGGTAGATGAGGGTTCTTGTTCATCTCATTAGCAAACAACACAGTGTCAGTAAAGGAACTTAGACATCTGTTAATAATATATGTCGGATATTTCTTTTCCGCATCAATGTCATCAACTAATATGTTTTTCTTTGATTGGTTGATGCTGTATAGGTAGTCTTTCAGTTGGTACATTGTCGTTCCAGTGTCGTATATTTCCTGCAATAATAAAACAGTTAGTAATTACTAACTGTATGAAGATAAAGGATCTGATAATGCATATTATATCATCATATCTTTTAGTTGTCTCGTCGTTAAATGATCCTAGTGCATACTTCCATATCTTCCAAAATTTACTTAGCATTTACCCCAACAACTCTAGCGTTAGGGTTTCTAGCAAGAGCAACTTGACGTGCGTCTTGATAGTCTTTAGCAATCACTTCTTCTTTGAAGACAGTTCCTGCTTTGTATAAGGTTACTTCACATTTCATAATTAAATAAAACTAATTCTTTTCTGGATGCTTGTTCTTTATTATAGCATCCTGTAGACCTCATGGTGTAAGTGTGTGCAAATTCTGCAACTGTCCACCCATCAAACCTATCTCTAATTAACTGTGATGAGTTATATGATATTAACATAGGAGATGTAGACTTGTCGCATATAGTTGCAAACTCATCATGGTTAAATCCTTTATGCATATCCCCTTTTCTACCATACAAATTAGATTTAATTTCATATGGTGGATCTAAGTATATGTAAGTTCCTTCTTTATCAGATAACATCTGTTCATATGATAGATTAGTTATCTTCCATTTCTTAATCATCAAAGAATACTCTGGGAGTTTTTCAATACCATTCATTGAAAAATTACTTTCCGATGCTTGTTTAGAAAATGCACTACTCTCTGTCAATCCACTGAAAGAACATTTGTTTACAACATAGAATGATACAGCACGATCAATTTTATTTCCTACTGGTTTTGCTAGGTAATCTTTAGCATCTAAAAATAATTGTTTAGCAGACGATGGATCTGAGTGTCTTTGTTTGAGTTGTATCAATATGTCTCTAAGTTTCTGACCATCTGATTGCAATACTTTCCAGAAATTATACAATGGTTCATATAGATCATTGACCCATATGTCTATGTGTGGATACCTTTTACCTATCTCTATTGCTACAGAACCACCGCCTAAAAATGGTTCACGAAATTCTGTATAGTCTTTTAGATCAGGAATAAACTGAAACAGTTTACTCAATGCTCTAGACTTACCACCAGGATATCTTAGTGGTGTTTTATATGACTTTAAACTCTTTGTTTTCATTTTCTGAATACTCCAAGTTTAGCAAGGAGATATACTGATAACACTGTCCAAAATACAACTTCCAATCCAATGTGATTCATGGTTTCTTACCCTCCCAAATAATTGCTTCAACCAAATAATTTCTTGCTCGTTCAATGCCTTCTAGATTATCACCTAGTGCACCTATACTAGTATTACATACTTTACATAAAAATCCACGTAGTTTTCCTGTTTCATGACAATGATCTAAAACTAATTGTAGATCTGTCCTACCACAACAATCACATGGAGTTCCTAAAGGTTTTGTTTTACCATGTATTTTCTTTAGGTCTCGCTCTACCTTCCTAACAACCTTTCTACATTCGTAACACATACCATGACGATATGTTTTCTTTGCTGTAACAGTTGTTATTTCAAAGGCAATGTCCTCCTTTTCTTTTTTACATGTTCTACAGATCTTCATTTGAATTCACAACTCATCATGATTTCTGTGAGACATGCTAACAAATTTATTTCTTGGTCAGGAACAATAGGGATACTGTTCATATACTTTGCAATAATTAAAACTGCCTCTGGTATAGATGCGGGTTTCAATACACCATACAAACTATCATAGATCTTACGCATGACCATGGTAGGATCATTATCCATATGTTGTACTACCCAACTCTTTACTGTAGTAAATTCTTTTTTCTTAAGTGATGATAGTAAAGTATCTAAATTTACATCAGCAACATCAACAAGAATTGCAGATGTAATAGCACCTGTAGCAGCATAGCGTTGACATTCATTTATAAGTCTTCGCCAATCTGGATAATATCTTTTGATAAGTTTTGCTAAAACTTTATCATCATACTCAACCTTTTCTTTTGTGAGTATACTTCTCAACCTTACAAAGAACTCTCCTTGTAATTGTGTTGATTGCTCAGGTTTGATTCTGAAATCTACAACTGTACATCTAGAATGTAATGGTTCAATAATCTTATTGATAAAATTACATGTGAATATAAAACGACAGTTGTTATGAAACTCTTCTACAGCAGTTCTCAATGACAGTTGTACATCGTTAGTAGTGTTATCTGCTTCGTCAATGATAACAACTTTATGTGATGCACCTGATGTCAATGATACAGTTGTAGCAAACTGTCTTACACGATTTCTAACTGTGTCTAGAAAACGACCTTCGTCAGATCCATTGATGACAATGTATGATGCTCCTATCTCTTCACACATTGCCTTAGCAATAGTGGTCTTACCCACTCCTGCTGTACCACTCAATAGCAAGTTAGGTAGTTCTCCTTGTTCAACAAAACCTTGAAAGACATTACGTGTTGTATCTGGTAGGATACAATCTTTGACTTTGTTAGGTCGATACTTCTCAACCCAAAGGAACTCTTTGCTCATTATGTAATTGTAAATTAAAAGAAAATGTTAATCTCATATTAGCACTGGTTGTCAAGTCAACGCAATGCTTTAAATATGGTGGGAATAATATTACATCCCCATCATGTAAATTTGGTTGTAAACTATCAGCAAAGTATTCTCTAAAGTCCTCACTTTGATATGGGAACTGATGAACTCTATTGTTAGAATCTGGACGGAAAAACGTTGTTGGTGTAGCACCTTTATTATAATAGATACCACACCAGTACGGTGTTTGTTCCATACAACCTGTCAAGTGTGTATGTGGTTCTTGCCCTTGATTCTCATGATATACATTATACCAGAAATTATTAACAACAAACTTATCTGGTATACCATTCGATATAAAAAGTTTTTTAATTTGTTTTGATAAATCTCTTATCAAATTATCTCTGACATCAGTAGATATTAATCTATCGTTGTCAGTAATAAAAGGATAAGTAGAATTGACAGATGTTGTCCATCCTTTAGGACGACTATCTATTCTTCCCTGTTTTTCTATATCAGAGAAGTCATAGATTTCATGCTTATCAAATCTAAAAGTAAATATAGGAACATAAAAAACTTTATGTAACATCATGCGGGTTCAAGGGCAATAAAATACTTGAGGTCTGCATCTTGACTTGTCCACTCAGAGATCAATTGTTGAGATACTTTAACAACATAGTCACTTGGTAGAACACGAATGTTCTCAATCTTAAGGTCAAGAGAAAAGGTGCCAGTAGTAGTACCCTTGACAGAGAGATCGTAAGTATTACTGGTATCATTTTCTTTGTCTCTCAGAATTAATTTAATAACATCTGATCCTTCTTCTGAATAGAAAGTTAGATCAGGTAAACTATAAACTGCAGATGCTTTTTGGATGTTAACTAAATCCTCAGCAGTAAGAGAAAATTGTATATCAGAACCAGGAAATTTTACATTCTTTTCTGGTGCACTCTTTAATGTGATCTCAGGATCAGAAAAATAATACTTAGCACATTGACGACCACCTTTAATGTTTACAAAATCTTTACTTGTAAACTCTAACTGTGGATCATTGAACAAAGATATACCCATCAAGAACTGACTCAAATCATAGATTGCAAAATCAGAAGGAAATACTTCTTCGCCAGTAAACTTTGCTAAAATGTTTTCTGCGTTAGATATAGTTCTAACTGTTGAACCTTGACGAAATACAATTGATGAATTGATAGTCGAAAAGTTCTTAAGAACGTCTAATGTTTTTTTGGATAATGTTACTTTACTCATTTGTCATAATCTACTGAAAAGGTTGTAGGTGTGTTTGCGTTTAGTTCTGCTGCTCTAGCAGACTTATCGCTAAAATGTAGAAGGAGAACAGCATAGTGAACTATTTTAAATAGATCTTTTCTTGCTGTTCCCTTTCTATCATACCTTGAAGCATATTTCAAAATGTTAGACCTACAGAATGCTTCAGCATCACCAACAGAATCAATGAGATCCAATGTTTGGATTCCATGTTTACTGTAGTGTGCACCATAGGTACTAGAGATGTACTCTGAGATCTGTTTCAAGATCTCTTGCTCATTGTATTTCAATTCTCACTCCATACATGATCTATGTCACTATGATAGCATTGAAATTCATTTCCGTCAAGGTCAACAACATTTATTTTATGTGTTGATGACCATTCACTGCCATCATCACCTAAGATACGAACACTCCTACCGTCTTTAAGACGGAGGATGTGTCCTAGATAACCATCAAACGGTTGCTTCATTTTCTACCTCGTTTGGAACTACATCTGCATCTATCTTATCATATAATTCTAAGAATGATTGCTTTGTCTCGTCATCAAAACGATTGGTGCAAACTTTGATTGCTTTCATACGATCTTGCCAGATAGCAAATGCTCTGATGATGTGTACAAGTCTACGTGTTGAGATAACTTCGTCAACACCACCATCGTTAAATGTTCTACGGATGATGTCTGCCCAGTTAGCAAGGTGGGAACAAAACTCTTTGTCAAGAACAGCAAGTGATGATGCTGCTTTCTCAAGAATCTTTGTCTCTGTAGCAACAGTAGGATAGTCTTGCTCAAATGTCAATGCAAATCTCTCAAGGAATGCTTCGTTCAATACATTAGTACCGATGAATCTACCATCCTCAGATCCTTTACCTTTAGTATTTGCTGTAGCAAATATGTTGAAACCAGAACGACGCTCTACATAACGACCAGTCTTCTTTAAGAATAAACCTTTACCCTCTAGTACAGATTGTAAACAAAGTATCTTGTTAGATGCTAGGTCAACCTCATCAAGAAGAAGGATAGCACCTCTTTCAAGTGCTTCGATAACAGGACCGTTGTGCCATACTGTCTCACCGTTGACAAGTCTGAATCCACCGATAAGATCGTCTTCGTCTGTTTCGATAGTGATGTTGACTCTGATCAATTCTTTTTTGAGCAGTGCACATGCTTGTTCTATACCTAGAGTCTTACCATTACCTGATAGACCTGTGATGAATGTGGGGTAGAAGATACCTGATTGAATAATCCTCTTGACATCAGAGAAGTTACCGAATGGAACAAAGTTAGGATCTTTGTCAGGAATTAGATTCTCTACAATAGCAGGAGATGCAGAAGGAGCATTGTAAGTGATCTCAAGTTTTTCTTGGATAGTTAGATCCCACTTACCAATACCTTGTTTGTATTGCTTAAGTCTTTTCTTTACTGTAGCGAGTGAACAATTAAAATGCTCTGACGCTTGAAATAAATTTTTTGTGTTAACTTCTGTACCGAAGTTTTCTGTCAAGTATGTAACGAAGTCTTCAGTTGTTACAGGAATAGGAGCGAATGGCATTTTAAGATTTGTTGTTGTTGTACTTAGTATAATGGATAGTAAGGGGTGTTGCCACCCCTAGTGGACAGTTTGTTAACTGACCTTACTTACGAATGCGTTAAGTAATTTTTTGTTAACAGATTTGTTAGCAAGCATTTTTTTGAATGCTCTGGTGATGTCACCTTTTTTAGCATTGTCTTTTACAACGAACTCTGTGTCATTGTCAAGTGCTTTGTTATTGATAGCATAGAGTTCAGTAAATCCTGCAGGATTCTTGATAACTGCAGACTTCTCTTTCTTCCATTCCTTTTGAATCTCAGCATAGTTGCAGTCTGGTGAACCATAGTTAGAAACAAAATTCATAAGAGAACTACCTGCTAAGATACGAAATCCAAGAACATTTACATCAGGATTACGATCACGTAATTGCTTAAGGAAAACGTTAGTAGTAGTGCTGTATGTAAACTGTTCGTATGTACGTCCAGTTGTACGGTCACGTAATGCTACACCATAGTCAATACGACGTGCACGAATTACAATTTCACCTTCTCCTCTATCATACTCAGCACCATAAGCACTGGTGCATGCTTCGCCATCAGTTAAGATACATACGTTTACTTTTTGTAAGTTGTTATCTTTTTTGAATGTAGGAAGAATGTGGTTGAGCATAACGATTGACTCATTCAATGGAGTTCCAGATAAACCAAGACCTATTGTTGATGAGTATGAACCATATCTTCTGTGCTTAGATGCTTCACGAAATAGATTTAGACACATACGCTCGTAGTCTTTACCATTAGAACGTGATGAAACAAAGTTCATTAGGTAGAACCAAGAGTCAATATAGAACTTGTTTTTATCTAATTCTTTTTCATCAACATCATGGTATGTACGATAGTATGGTGTGTCTTGTGCTATAGTAGCATCATTGTCGATAGCACGTTGTGCTGCACCCCACTCATTTGTGAAAGCATATACTTCAAAAGGTATTTGTACTTTCTTACAGAATGAAGTTAGGTTGATTAATTGCTTTGCAGTAGAAAGCAACTCATAGCACATTGAACCAGACCAATCAAGAACAAAGATCATACCATGATTCTTACCATCAGGAATAACTGTAACTCTCTTGAATAGATCTTCGTTGTACTTGTATGTGTGAAGCATACCTGTGTTTAGAACACCTGTCTTAGCAGTAGAAGCACGTGCATATGCATCAGCAGATTTACGACACTCAAACTCTTTGACCATATAGTTTACTTCTTTCTGAGATTGCTTACGAAACTTTCTATAGTCTTCGTCAACATCAGTAAAATCATCTCTCTCATCTCTTTGAGAATCAATCCAACCATGGATTGTTTTCCAATCTACAACGTGCTTAGAAGTGTCAACATTTTCTGGTATCTCAATGTAAGTAGTTGGTGTACCATGATCAGTAGAAGAAAGATTTTCTTGTGCTTCATTGAATGCTTGCTGTGTAGAAGAACTATCAATACCACCTTCATTCTCTTCACCTTCACCATCTAGTAAGTCACTTAGTAACTCATCATCAGGTTCGGTCATGTTACCATCCTCATCATACCAGTCATCTTGAACATCCTCTAGATCTACTCCTGAGGAACCACCACTCTTCTGACCTTCAGCAGAAGTTTGTAATTTACCAAAACCTTCTTCGTCATCAGACTCTTTATCGCCACCAGTAGAAGATGGAGTTTGAGAAACAGGCACTTCAGTTTTCTCTTTCTCATCTTCTTGTGTCTTAGCATAGTTATAAACATCTTGTGCAATCTTACACACTTCATCAAAAGTCTCAGCAAGGTCAGCACGAGCAACAAACACATACTCAGCACCTTCAAAAGGCATCATAGCGTGAGCACCTAACTTGAAATGTAGATTGATACGATCAATAAGAGAAAACTCTGTAAGGTCTTTGTCAAAGATCTGGAAGAAGTCTTTGTCATTGAGTTCTGTGTAACCACCAACAAAAGATTTCTTAAGACCAGGATACTTACGCTTCATGAGTTTCTCGATACGAGCATCCTCAATAACATTGACGTAATCTTGTGGACAAGATACTTGCTCTCTGAAGTCTACGTTAGGTGTGAACAATGCATGTCCTACCTCATGACCTACAAGCATATCATACACGACGTCAGATGCTTTGTCCCACTTTGGAAGAACTAGGACTCTAGAATCAACATTGAAGTATGCTGTAGGTGTTTGTTTGTGCTCAACAACAAGATTCTCTGTTGCGAGGAGTCTTGCTAGATTGCCTTTGATTTCTTTGTTTGCCATGTGCCTGTGCTTTGTATATACACATGATAACAGATATTTTTGCTACCCAACCAGTGAGTGTGTAACTTCGTTAACTGTCACACCCAGTGTAGAATAGTTTTTATTCTTCTCTACTGTTATAGTTCTATCAAACTTATCATCTAAATTCTGTTTATGACTAATTACATAAACTTTTGTGTTCTCATCAAAATTTCTCAGGATCCATCCTAGATCAGATGTACCAGTTTGATCTAGTGATCCATCAAATATCTCATCTAAGATAAGTAAATTAGTATCGACGCTATTCTTAAGCTTAGCAATACTACGCCAAGTGAGCAGAAGAGCAATATCAATGCGAGCTTTTTCTCCTTCTGAGAACGAATCATATGAAAATATATCCCTGTATCTACTCTTAATTATTTCTTCAAAGTTCTCATCAAGGGTAAAATTGACATAAAACTCCATCCTTTGTAAGAAATCGTTAATTAACTTATTCATTGTAGGGAGATAAGTCTTGATAATCCTAGTCTTTATCCCATTGTCCTTAAGTAGTTGTCCTGCTGTTGTCAGGACATCACCATCTTTCTTTAGATCAGAATATTGTCTAGAGAAATTCTTTTTATCTTTTATAAATGTTTCTAATTTATTGTACTCTGCTTTTTTGTCAGGATTAGTTCCTTCCAATTCCTTTATCTCTTTTTCAATATCAGTTATTTGTTTCCTGATAGTCATGAGTTGAAAATTAGTCTGACTAATAGTTGTATTGATATTGTTTACTTCAGTTGACAACTCAGTAAATTTTTCTAATCTATTTTCTTCTTGTTCTATTGCTTCTAGTAGTTCGTCTTTACCAAAACTGATGTCTTTTATCTTATCATCCAAATCATTTGTCATAGTAGCAACAAATTCTTTTTCTAGTTCTTGAGAACAAGTAGGACAAACATCATGGTCTTCAAAGAACTTACGATCTTTCTCGCATGTGTTCAACTTATGTGTCAACTTTATTAAAAACGTGTTCAACTTCTTCAACTTCTCACTGGACTTAGAATACTCTTTCATTTCTTTATTAAGTCTTTCGATTTGTTGTGTTAGAATCAAAACTTCTTCTGTACCACACGTCTCTGTTGTTTGAAATTCTTCTATTTGCTTTTGTCTCTTCTTGATATCTTCTTCAGTTCTCTTTTCTAAAGTTAACATGTGCTGCTTCTGCAACTCTATCTTATCTTTTAATAAATCTATTTGATAATCTACATCACGTATCTCTACATTGTTCTCTTTCACTCTGTCTTTTAGTAACAAATTCATAGTAGAGAATACTTGTATGTCTAGTATATCTTCTATGATCTCTCGTCTCTGTGGTACAGACAACTTCATAAATGGTACGAACGTAGATGATCCTAGTACCACAATCTGTGTAAATGATTTGTAGTTCATCTTAAGAACACTGTTCTCAAAATTCTTTTGTTGTTCGTTTACAGAACTCTCCTTATCCCATAACACACCATTATGATAGATCTCAAACTTATTTGGTTTCATGGCACGAACAACTTTATATTCATTCTTACCAATAGAAAATTCTATCTCTACTGTACAATCCTTTTCGTTGATACTATTGATCAACATACTCTTACTAATTTTACGAAACGGTCTAGCAAACAAAGAAAAAGTAAGAGCATCCAAGATGGTACTCTTACCCGCACCGTTACTACCAACGATTAAATTTGTTCTTCCTTCTGTAAAGTCAATCTCACTAAAAACATTTCCAGTTGAGAGAAAATTCTTCCAACGGATTTTTTCAAAAACTATCATTCTAAATCGTCAGGTGGTATTATAAAATCGTCAGGTGTGATGATGGAAAATTTTTGTCCACGATCTTGACATGCTCCTATTATAACATGATCTTCCATTTCCACAACCCTCATGGAAGGATATTCTGATATATTTTCTAACATTGTAAGATATCTATTTGCATCATCTTCTAATTGAAATATGGGAACGACTCTATTCTTATCTGCATCAAACAAAGAATAGACTCCTTCTGCATGGTTTTCCAGTGTAAGTACATACATTATCCAACGTTACAACTTTCAATATATAGGGATCTCATGACATTCTTGAGTGAAGATTTGTCTACAGCGATATCCACCTCGTCAATATATTCATTCAAGAGAGTCATTGTATCCTTAGTCTTTAAGTCTACATCATCAATGTCATCTGTGTCAACTAGGGTTTCCACTATCTTAACATCATGTGCTCCTACGTTGTAAAGGCGATCAACCAATGTCTCGAACATTTGGTAGTCACGTTTTTCTTCAACAATAATCTTGATGTACTTGTCTTTATAATCAGATACATTTGATTTGTTGTAGTCATATTTGGCATCATCGTAGAAGATCTTGTCAAATATTTCGTAAGGATTTCTGACAAATTTAAGTCTATCAGTTTCAGTATCATAGATATGAAATCCACGAGAATCTTTGTAATCATTCCAATACATCTGATAAGGATTTCCAAGGTATTGTACATTACCTCTTTTTGATTTGTGATGGAAATGTCCTGACCATACACGATCAAAGTTTTTAAAATCACTAACAGAAAATCCACCATCAAAATGCATGCCTGGTGTAACTTCAAAACCATCAACTTCCATGTGACTACACATGATGTCAGCATTACTACTCTTCATAGTTTCTACTGCTTCTTTCTTATTCTCAGAATTAATCCAAGGCATCATAAGAAAATTTTTACCACCAACAGTTATATGTTCTGGTGAAGAATAGATGGTTATATTCTCATAGTTTTCTAATAATAACTCAGGAGAATTTATCCTATTAGTATTTTTATAGTAAGTACAATGATTACCAAGAATCATATGTACGTTATAATCTTTTAACCTCTCGAAGTAATTAGTCTTAACTCTGTTAAAAGTATTATAATCCAGAGACTTTCTATTATCAAAGGTGTCGCCAAGGTCAAATACCGTTGTGATACCTTCTTTCTCAAGAACTGGAAAAAATATGTTATCATAAAATTTTTGAAAGAAATTCCAGAACGGAAGAGAACCCTTACGTCCATCTAAATGTTGATCTGTTATAATTGCTATCTTCATTTCTTTTGCTCTTTCATATATTCTTCTCTACCATCTTTAGTAAACACCTTCTTTTCATAATCAAAATAAGGATGTGGTTCAGCACTTACAACAGGACTTTTAGATTTGTTTTTGATAACAATGAATCTATCAGCAGCAAATGTTCCTGCTAACTGTACTACCACATCATCTTCATCTTTCCAGTTGATACTACCATCTTTCTTGGTATGAAGCATTGCTTCCTGTATCTGGTCAATTAGTTCTTTCGTTAATTTCATACTCAATTTCAATAACTTTGGATGATCTTCCAGTAGATGTTGCTCTGGTTAGTCGTGTCATATTGCCACGTAGTTGTTTAGTGATACCTTCTAATTCAGATAGAAGTTCTGCTTCAAGGTCATCAGCAATGTCTCTATGTCTATCAACTCTCATGTATTCCGTATGGTGTTAGATCGTATTTTACTTTTTCAATACCTTCATGTTTTATTTTATTAGGTTGACCTATCTTATCTAAGATCTCAGCAGGAATCTTTTTCTTAGTAATGTCATAAGGTATAGGTGCGTTTGCTACACACACTCTAATACATTCCCACTGTTCCTCAGTAAAAAAATTATTATGATACATTAGTCGTCATGATCGTCCCATGGATCTGTTAAATTTTTGTTTGCAAAAAATCCTTTATACACACCATATCCTGCTAACAATATAGTGATAACTGCTATTGATATACCTAATGTGAAATTAGGATCTGCATTGTAGTGTGGAATTAGTGCGTTGCATTTAGTCCATGTACCAGGTAAAGTATACACTGGTGGACAAGACAGCAATAGATCTCTTATAGCTAACATTTCTGTTCCCATTAATTTATCCAATCTGGTTTGCGAGATGGGTCACGAAGATAGTTCGTAGGAACCCAAGGTTTAGATGCAACATAGCGTTTGTATGCAGTGAAGATGTCAATACTTGTATCGTACTTGAACTCGTCAGGACCTGCAAATGTAAATGATGATGGTTTGTATGGACTAGGTGCAGAAGGTATGATAGTTGTTGCTTCTATCAATGTCTTCTCACAACTATGTGACTTGCCATAGCGATGCTCGTACTCGTTGCAAAGAGCAAGACCATGTGCAAGTAACCACCATGTATTTTCTAGGCAAGAGTTTGCCCATATAGTGCAAGGATGATTACGAAATGCACCCTTGTCTGTCTTGTATGCTTGACCATCAAGACGATGTAGATCACCGTAATTGTGACCCCACTTGTCAGAGCAAACAATAGAAAGCATCTGACAAGTTTCTAGAGGCATCTTGACAACGTGTTTGTCAGGTAGATGTCTAGCGGATGTAGTTGGTGATGGATCTGTAACAAAGATATTCATTCTGATGATCTCCAGTCTTTTCTCATTGTAACATATGTTTCGGATTTTGCAACAACATCACGAACTCTTTTAAATATTTTTGCTGACTCAGCATATTTACTTGTAGCATGATCTGTTTCTTGAGGTAGAACCTCCTTAGTTCCTTTCTTATACTTTCTGCCTGAGTTGTGATTTGCATATCTTCTTGATCTAGTAAATCCCATCTCTAGAAATTTACGACACATATCCATACCAATAAAATCTTGATCCTTTTGATATTCTACATACATGCCATAAATTTCATGACTAGAAATTATTGCATCATGTGGAGTTTTGAATTTCCAATGAGCACATATATCGTTAGTATAAGGGCGAACCAGTAGAACCCCTTGCTCCCCTCTTCCAATACGATATAGTTTACGAGTCTCCTCGTTTGTAAAATCAAGTCTCTTGTAATCGAGTTCATAATTAAATTCTTTCATAATCAATAAACTGGTATTCAGTAAATTTATAGACTCCACGATAGTCTGGAAACATCTCTCTGAGTTTTCTTGAGACAGCAAGTCTACGTTCAAAGCGATTCATTCTCTCGACTTGTCTAGTGTGTTTTCTTAATATACTCTTCATGTGTTCTATTTAAAATAACGATGCGTCCGTTTTCAATCATAAATTGTAGATCATCATCGTGACTCCACATTAGTTCTTCATAAAGTGCGTTCAGTCTACGCATATCATCATATAAGTCGTTAGGCATTAGCGATTCATTTTGGTCTCAATGTTTTCTTTGATGCTACCCATATCAGAATAAGAAGCATTCATACCTGACATATTACCAGTATATCTGTCAGTGTGCATTACCTCATCAAATCCAGACCTTTCCAGTATCTTTCCTTTGATTTCTAATTGTTTCTTTTCCTTTTGTATACGTCTTAAAAAAGCATAGTATATAATCTGTGTGAAATAAGCAAAAGGATTCTTTGATTTTTCGGGATCAAAGTTGTCTATGTACTGCAAGCAGTTTTCTATTCCATCACAAATCATATCCTCTCTAAACATATAGTTTACAAAGTTTGGTTTGTATGAGAGATGCGTTGCGATCTTTAAAAAACAAGACCCTAAGTAATTCGTAACTCTGGGTCTTGCTTCTCCCGCTTCTTCGGCAGCATGAACTTTCTGACGATAAACAGTGATCGCAGCGAGAAATTCTTTGTTGTTTACATAGTACTCGGTTTTTTTTCTTTTCATTACTGCGTTGAATGATGTCTTTAGTATAGCAAATGAAAGGAGTTTTGTAAAGGTACTTGACAAACTGTTAGATAACCAGTACACTAACCGTGTAGCGGGTTTAAGGTTGATCTTAGCTCTTTTTAAAAATATCCTCTAAAGACTTCTTGAATTTAGAGACTGACCCGACATAGCCTGACTTCCTAGGTAACTTGTCTGCAGTGTTTGCTAAGGTTTTACCACTCTTTATTCTTTCTAATGTCTTTACATAAAATTCTTTTATAGAAGGATCTACTTCAGACATTGTTACTATATGTTCTCGATTCATAACATACAAGTCTTCAAACGTCGCCGACATCCATTCCTTGAATGCAAAACCAGCAATTTCTAATGCACCCTTCCTTGACCTCTGTACTTCTACTAGAAGTGGATCCTCTAACATAACCTTATCTTCATCCTCAAGATAGATAACCTTTGCTACTATCTCTTCACCAGTTACGATTTTTATTGTTGAATAAAATTCTTCGTCTTTCATATTAGTTTGCTCTAAGGTTTACTCTTATAACTTCATACTTAAAATTTTCAGTATTGTATATGTTTACTCTTTCATTCAAATGCTTCAGCGTATAGTTCTGTCCACCAATGTCATCTGCAATGTCATACAACGTTGCTATGTCCTTACCTTCTCCTTTTCTAAGAACTCTACCAATTGATTGTAGGTTTCTAATTCTGGACTTTGATGGTGAAGCGAACACGATGTTGTGAAGACGCTTAATGTTAATTCCAGTTGAGAAGGTGCCGTAAGAGGCAACGATAATTGCATTAGATTCCGTCTCTGTAAGATTGCGTACTTCTTCTCGATCTTCTACGTCAGTTCCTCCATGCACAAAAAATACTTTACGTGCGGAGTCTACATTACTATTTATTAGTTCGTATAATGGTGTACCATGTTTTTCTACGTAGTTAAATAGTACTAGGGTGTTACCATCTAGATCTTTGACTAGATTTTTTATGAGGTTATTTCTACCTTTATGCTCCACAAGATATTCTATCTCATCTTGATATGATTCAAAATATTGCGGAGCATGTTTACAAAGTAGGATTTTTATCCTAAAATTAGAAAGGTAACCTTCCTTGATTAGATCATCTGTTTTAGTTACTTGTTCACACTTGCCAAACAAACCTTCTAGTACCCACTTGTGAGTCTTACTCCCATCTAGAGTACCAGTAAAACCAAACCTATACTTGGCATTGTGTAACTTAGTCATGATACCTGTCAATGACTTTGACTTAAAGAGATGTGCTTCATCACCAATCACACAATCTATATCATCAAAATATCTTTTAGGAAATTTGTAGATAGATTGCCAAGTTGATATTATAATAGGTTTGTCAGTATTCTTATCTTTACCAGAATAAATTTTATGTACAAAGTTGTCAGCACTCCACCCGTAAGAAATAAAATCATTGACCATCTGCTCAACGAGGGATGTAGTTGGGACGACTATAAGTATCTTCTTTGCGGTGGCAGCATAGTATCTGACTATGGAGTAGATCATAAGAGACTTCCCAGAACCCGTAGGAGAAAGAAGTAACTTACGATTATATTTTAAAGCTTCATACACCGCATTGTATTGATAATCTCTAGGTTCTATCTTAGAGATTTTTTTCATGTATTGTTTTACTGCTGGTAATGAGACTAGTTTATTATCCTGACTTAGATCTCCATACCAATCATTCTTTTCATACTCTACAATATATTGTTTCTCTGCTGCCCATACCTGTAGATGATCTAACAACCCATGATACAAATCTCCTGTAGCAGGGGAGTATAGACGTATAGTTCCATCCCAATATTTGTATCTGGGATTTCTTTTTAAAAATTTTGCTTCTGGAACTTCAAATGTGAAGTAGTCCGCTAATTCTCTATGGACGTACTCTTCATTAGAATGAATAGTTATATAAACTTCATTCTTTTTCTTTACTGTAAGATGTGTCATTATTGTCCATTAACAAATTTCTCCCACTCAATGGCACTCTTTACTTGAAAACCTCTATTTGATATTTGCTTCATAACATGATCTAGAAAGTACATCATCTGTTCTAGATACTTGATCTTTGCTTCTAGATTGATGATCTCATCATCAGACTCTATGTAGACCTTCATCTTTTCAGTTGTCTTTATATGTGATCCAAATGGTTTAGCAGCATACGTCTTAGCATCTGCTTCACCAGAATAGTATTCACGTTTGTCCTTTACTAATTTACGAATTTCAAACTCTAGAGAAGTTTTTATTTGAGATATGTCAGTGTAATGGTTTAAGTATTTATTGTGTTGGAAAGGTATGTCTAATGCGAGTTGTCCTAAGTCAGCACTATATTGTTTGTTCTTAAATTGAAAGTCTACATGACTATCTTCTGCCCATTCTTCTCTAAGTTTTTGAAATTTATTATGAAGAGAATCAAAATTCATATTTTCTTAAATGTTTTATCACGTAGGAAGAACTGCTGATGTTTAAATGTAACCTGTGCAGTAATGTACTCTACATCTCCTATTGTAGCATCAAATTGCAAATTTGTCAGTGCTACAGGGAATAAATTCTGATAGTCTACTACAAATGCAGGGTTGAATGCACTGGTGGTTATCAGTAATTGACCATTAGTAAATATATCTTCCTCTGGTGTCTCTCTCGCCATCTGATCCGCATTACCATTGTCACGCATCCATTTGTATATACTGTTGTAGTTCTTTAGATCTTCATCTACAATAAAGGTCACTGAAAGATCACCAAACTCTACTCCTCCACCAGGTATAATAGGCAAGTTTCTAAATTGACTTGCTACCTGAGTACTAGGCATGTTGATATCAGGAAGGTTTGCTGATTGACAAAAGAAATCTACACCTTCAAACTTTTCTAGTTTGAGGATAAAACCAATAGGGTTTAAAAAGTTTCTATTGGTTGGTTGTTCTTTATACCAATCTGCTCCGCCTAAAGGCATGTTAATATCTCGACTACTTAGTATTTATGTTTGTCTTAGCACTTCGTCTTTTAGTTTATCTACTACGTCTTGTACGACACTCACATCAATACCCATAAACGGAGGTATTAAACCTAACACTCTGAATAGACCATCAGCAAACAAGGCAATAAATGCAAACCCTAGTGCCATACTAATTAGACCAGCGTTTCTATTGTGTTGGTTGATAGCAAACTCAATCATATCTTCAACTTCTTCTTTACTAACCATAGTTTGTTTCTTGGTCTTAAAGAATGGTTTTTCGTATGCTTTTTTTACTTTGTTGTCTTGAGAAATTAGGTTTCTTCCGTATTGAGATAACATGTCGTTAGTTTTTAGGTAGTGTTTAATTTTGTTATTCATCTAGATCATCCTCCTCGTCCCAGACGATGTAAGGTCCGTGTTGCATTCGTTTTAGTTTATCTGTTTCTGAACTAAATCTCATGGTTTCAGTAATCCACAGTGAAATTTTAATTACAAGAAATATCACCAGTAACGGTGATAAGCATAACAATAGTATAACAGATGATTGATTCATTGCCAATAATCGTCCATGGATTTTTTTACTCTACTTATATTTAAGCATAAAAAAAGGGATCCCGTAGGATCCCTGTTTGTGTTTCCTAACAATGTTAGGGAGTTTTCCACACTTATGTTAGATTTGCTACTCTAACTCTTCTGTAGTACTGGTTCTTACCGTGTGTAAGAGCTTCAGCATCAGGAGTGCTTCCGTTAAGTACAAATGGGTTAGCAACCATACCGTATCTAGTCTTGAAACCAATTTTTGGTTGGAAGGTAGATGGGTCGATGCTTCTTAACATCTGTAGGGGCACATATGGACAATAGAATAATCCAGCATCGTAAGGTGATGTACCTTTGTATCCTACAACATAGTAGTGTGTATTAGATACGTTTGCTGAGTAAGGGTCAACATAAACTTTGATGCGACCATTCATTGTACCAACTAAAAGGTTACCTGTGTCGTCTACTTCACCAATTGAAGGACCACCAGCACCTGTTAAACCAGAAGAGTAGTCTAGAGTACCAGACATAGCAAGAGCAGAAGCAACGTCTGCAGATGTTAGGATAAAGTTACCCTTTCCTCTACGAGTTTGCTGTGCGATTGCGTTTGCATCTCTTTCGATTTGGAACATAAGTCCTTTGAATTTCTCAACTGACCATCTTCCGTTACTATCTACGTCTAGATCAAATACACCAGCGTTTGCAACGTTGTTTTGTGCACCTGACTTAGCAACTGTATAAACAGTTCTAACAACCTCACGGTTGATTTCAGCAAGGATCTCACTTGATAGTAAGTTAGCAAGTTCCTGCTCTGCATCAAGACCGTGAATTGCTTTCAAGTCTTGTGCTAGTTCTAGAGTGTACTCTGCCTTTAGTGCTCTTGTTTTAGCAGTAACAGAAGTTTTCTCTATACTGAAACTCATCTCGTTGAAGAGAGTAGATCCAGAACCTAGAACTTCGGCGTCTTCTCTAGCGATATTACCAGCAGTACGCTCGTAGTTACCAGCAGTTGTACCACCACCAGATGTATCGTTAAGTAAACCTGGGTTAGCATCTGTTGAACCACCGTCTCCAAGAGGAGATGCAGGGTCGTTGAATGCAGCAGGTCCTTGTGTGTTACCAGAGAAGTTAGGATCTGGTTCGTTGAAGAGTGCTTCGTTTCCAGCTCTTAGTGCAGATCCATTTTGCTGATAGTGTGACTTCATTGCAAAGATTAGTCCTGTAGGACCGCTCATTGGTTGTACACCACAGATGTCGTATGCTACCAAGTTTGGCATAGCACGACGGATGAGGCTAATCATCACTGGATCGAAACCAGCTAGACCACCTGTATTTGTAGCAAGACCACTACCAGATAGACCGCTTGTACCAATGGCACCAACTGTGTTGGATGCTTCATTGATCATTCCACGTTCTTCTCTTAATGTAGCCTCTGTGTTTTCTAACAAAACAGCGGTAACAGCTTTTCTATAATTGTCTTTGATGGTGCCAGCACCTTCATGACTTAGAACAGGTGACCACTTCTCTGTTAGAGCTTTTGAGTTAAACATTTTGCTCTTTTAAGAAAAATAGATTTATAATTTATTGACCCCAACGATTCATCGCATCAAGATACTGTGCCATTGCTGGACTAATATCCTTATCTGATGCTCCTAATACTGGAGTTTCGTCTGCAACTTCACTTGGTGTTACAGTTTTTTCTGTAAAGTAAGACTCCTTGATGGTAGTAACCTTCTTAGAGAATTCCTCTTCAGATGTAAACTCTAGACTCTCAGCGAGTGCAGCGAGTTTGTCCTTCTGAGTATCTGCTAGTCCTTCTGAAACATTCTTCAGAATAACTGTTCTTGCAGATTCGTCAAGACGCTTTTGTAATTTCACATTAGCTTTGACCTGTTCGTCAAGGCGTGATTCCATTTCACGAATAGAGTCAGCCATACCTTCTACCACATCGACTTTCTCGTCTGGGATAGAAATGTAGTGCTCCTCAAAGAGACCCTTTAGACCCGCAATGAAGTCTTCTGTGATCTCATTTCTGATTCCACGATCAACGGCTACTTGATTAGTCTCCATCCATTGACCTATGGCGTAGTTAACTGTGCCATTTACTTCCTCGGAAAGCTCTGCCTTAGCAGTATCTACTTGCTTTTCGAGTTCTGTAGCAAAGTGTTCTACAAGCTTGTCGTACTCTTCGTTGAGTTTTGCTTTGATTGCTGCTTCAAAGATAGTCTTCGCTTTCTCAGCAAACTCTTTTGAGAGTTCTGTTCCCTCTAATAGGGCATTGACATCATCGGAAACATCAAGGTCTTCGTATGATGGTTTGATTGGATAGGTTACACTAGAACCTGTACCAGTTCCGTATGCAGCATCTGCACCAACTGTAGGTTGTGTACCCTGATCACCAGCATCTCCAATGTTAGATGTCTGAGCAGATCCATCGCTTTGTGCTGCCTTATCTCCTACTGGAGCGGCTGCCTTAGCACCTGGATTCTCTTCACCATCATCATCGTGCTCATTAGGAGTGGTGGATGTACCACCTAAATCTGCAGGAGCAGACTGTCCATATGATTTACCAGCATCAACTGTTGGCATAGGATCTTTCCCGCCACCATTTGATGTCTGTGCATCAGAAACCTGAGATGGTTCGCTACCTGTGCCTGGTATGACGTTTGCGGAAACAGTCGGCATAGGGTCGCCTTCCACGATAGTCACTTTTTGCTCGGTAGCAAACTCCTCAAATTTTTCGTTAAGTTTATCTGACATTAGAGTTTACCTTAATAATTTTCCGTATAGTGATATGAATTATTTATAGAATCAAAGATTTGAGAGGAAATGCTCAAAAACTTGGAGCGTTTTTGCCTCTACATCATTGCGACTTGCGTCGCTCATTATCTTTTTATATTTAGCAACTTCAGTTTCCTTTAGTATACCGTTACACCAAACCCATTCTTTACCTTCCATGATTCCATTAACGAAAGCATCAGGTGCGGAGGGGTCTGCTACTATGTCTGCAGCAGTGGTGAGCATGAAGTCATCACGCACAACATTGCAACTTTCTGTCTTGTCGATGCTTCCCATACCACGTGAGGAAACACCCAACTGAACACCTTCGCCAAGTAAGTTCTTAGCAATGTTACCCATTGGTGTGTCTAAAATTTGTGCCTTGCCAATAAAATTATTTCCCTCTGCTCTGAGTGAAGTAATTCTATGAGACACTCTATCAAGATTGATAGTAGGACCATCGGGATGTCCAAGTTCACCGAGAGCACGTTTAGATTGTACATACTCTTCATTATATCTCTTAACCTCACGGTCAAGAACAGTGAAGGGGTACATACGACCATTGCGATTTTTTAACTCAGATTGTAAGAACACTCCTTCAATATAAAGAAGTTTCTTTCCGTTTTTTTCCTCTGTTACGAGTTTAACGTCTTCAATCGTTTCCGTTATCAGTTTCATTGTTTGGTATCTCTGTCTCGGTTGGTTCATCAAAGAATGTATTGGCAACCACTTTCTTATAATCTGCCATTGCTTGTGAAGCTTTGCCAAATAACAAGTCGTGGATAGCATCAATAGCAGACGCTCGTTGGTTATTGTCAATCTTATCGACAATATCTACAGAACCAAGTTCTTTATTAACATCTGTATTTTCAGTCATAATATTCTTGTAGCAATTATTATTTATTATTATTGGATGGTTGAGATGCGGAAACTGGTGGTTTAGGTCTACGTTTTTCCTTATCTATCTCTCTTTCTACAGCATCATCAGCTGCTTGTGCTTGAAGTTCTGGTTGGAAAGCAGTGTTTTGACGATCCATAGTATCAAATGTATTCACATCTTGTGGCGACATAACAATACCTTGATCAATCTCTTGCTGCATCTCCTTATCTAACTCTCGCATATCCTTGTTGGTTTGACCAAGAACTTCCTTACGAATGTGTGCCACGGAGAAGTACTTGCCAACGAAAGGATCCATCTGTGTGACAGTTGCTATACGTTGGTTAAACATCTCAATGTTTTTTAATTCATTGAAGTGATTGTCGAATAAGAAGTCATACTGTATATGCTCTTTCATATCTTCCCAATCTTCTGGAGCAATAACTCCTTTTAAGATCAGTTGAGTCTTAAGCATATCTTGGAACATCTCACTAAACCTTTTACGGAGACGACCAATGAACTTAGTAAACTTAAGTTCGTCACGGAGAACTTCAGTTGTCTTACCTAGATTAAATCCTTTGTTGTCATCTGTAAGACGAGATGGAGGTAAGTTCAAACTGTTGTATAATTTCTTTTTAAAATACTCAACGTCTTTGAGTTCACCTAGGTTTTGACCACCTGGTAATGTAGTAATCTCTGTTCCTCTACCACCTTCTCTACGTGGTAACCAGAAATCTTCTAGCATACTCATGTGCTTTTTATCGTCACGCATCTCTCCAGTACTGGAATCGTAAACTAACTTATTACGATAACGTGCCATGACGTCACGGAGATATTGTTCTGCCTTTACCTTTGGAAGATTACCTACGTCAATATAAAATATTCTACGCTCTGGTGCACGAGAAAGTCTGTATATAACTAGAGAGTCTTCAATCATTCTAAGTTGATTGATCGCTTTGATTGCCTTGTGTAGGAAACCAAGAGTCATTCTCTTGTTTAAATCTTGTAGTCCAGAAGGGCAGAATGTAATAGAATCTATTGCCATCTTGACACCTTGTGACAATGACATGTCACCAACAGGTCCTAAAACACCACCTTTATAAAAACCCTTAGGATTATAAAGATAGTAATCTACAAATGTTCCGTACTCGTACTCTAATGCTGTACCTTTCATTGCCTGTTTTTGCAATGAATCTAAGTTCTTTTTCTGGTCAAGTTTTTGACGAACCTTCTTGATCTTCATAGGATCAATATAACGAAGTTCCGTAATACCTTTCTTAGGATTCTCTAGGTCTATAACTTTATGATAATATAATCTTCCATCAATATACCAAGATCTGACAATCTCATGTGCTCGATTGTCAAAGTTTAAAAGTCTTTTGAGATATTCAAACTCATCTCTTATTTTTTTCTTGATACTCATTCCAGCATCAAGGTTATCTAAATTTACTTCAACAGGAGTGTCATGAGCATCGCTCACAACAAACTCGTTTACTACCTCGTCAACCGCACTGTCCACCTCAGGGTGTAGTGCCATGTCACGATAACGACGGATCATCTCATACTCATTACGAGCTTGATTGTCCGTGTCCACATACGTTCCATAGTAGCCTCCTGCTGCTACAGCAATCGACTCCTCAGCATTAGGAGGGACAGGGGACTGACCCTTCTTTCCCTCCTTACGTTGTATTTGGAAACCAAATAATTGACTCATCTACCTAGTCATAATAGTGCTCTTACTTATATTTAGCAGAGTTAATTATATGACTTTTCCAGTTGCTACTTCAGATCTATTAGACGCTGGATTCTGTGATCCACCTTTTGCTTTCTCTGCAGTAAAGTATGAATACTGCCATTCAACACTAAACTCTTCAATCTGATCGTTGCTATCATATGCAAGATCAATTTGAGAAACGTTAGTTGGGAAGCAATGATGTAACTGATATGTTCTTATTGCAGAACCACTACCAGTCTGATCTTTTTCTAATTGAGTAACAAAAAGATTTGCCATGTAACCATCACCACTAGCATCTGGAAGAAATCTTTCAGCAGTGTTGCCAGCGTGTGTATTGATTTCATTTGCCCACTGCTCAAATAGAGCACGGATCTTGAAGTTTTTATCGTTAAAGAATGTAGCAGTCCATGTATCGAAGGTGCGATCACCAGCGATTTTAACTGTTCTACCTCTAAAAGGAACTTCGATTACACCCAAGTTTGATCCTGGTAATGCTGCGGACTTGCAAAGAATAGAAGTTAATTCTTTACCGTTATTACCACCAGCACCCTCAGATGCTAGTTCTCCTCCTGCGAGATCATTGATTGTTGCATCATTAAAACCAGCAGGAAATTGGATGTCCACATTGAACATATTAGGCTTAACGCCTTGACCAATGACTTGGAGGAACGAAGATACGTTGTTAGTTGCCATTTGTTTTTACCTTTTGTTTAATTATCTACCAACGACTTCGGTGAAATTAACACCTGTCTTCGTTGCTGTAACAGTCACAGTTACATAGTTGATAGAGCGAGTTGGTTTCACAAATACTTCTGCGACAAACTCATTTCTATCTATGACCTCTGGAGTATTGTTTGTTTCATCACAAACAACTAAGTAGTCTGTTACTCCTCTACGTGCTTGAATTTCACTTAGATATCCACTAAGTGCAGCATTGAAACTTGAACGAGTGATAGTATCGTTCTGCTCAAACAATACACCTTCCGCAAGAACTCTTGCTCTCTTCTCTATATTAAGGAAGAGACGTCTTACGTTGATGCGATCAAATGCAGATGGAGAAGCAAGTGCAGTCTTATCACCAAATAGGATAGGACCTGAACCAGGAAATGCTACAACAGGGTTAATTGCTGAAGTATAAAGATCATCTCTTGCTGCTTTGTTAGGATTGAATGCAAGTTTAACTACATTCTGTAGTCCACCTCTAGATGTTCCTGCTGGAGAAATCCAGTCGTCACCAATAATAGAAGTAGAAACACATAAACCAGCAATGTCACCATTGGTGCCGATATAACAATACTTGTCGTTAAATCTGTCATATGTGTATTTGATTCCACTATCCTTAACAACATAAGAACTAGAACCAATACTAGAGAAGAAATCAATAGTCTTTTCTAATTGTTGTGCAGGAGTTAATGCAACGTTACCAGAACTAGCAATCTGAGTACCGTTCCATGGTGAAATGAATGCTATGCAATCTTTTCTTGTGTTTGCTACAGAAGCAACAGCACCCGCCTTAACAAGTGTGTCTGCCTCAGAACCCATTGATCCACCCATGATAACAAAATCAAGTGATGTTTCTTCTGTGTCTTGGAATAGTGAATATGCTGCAGCGATTTCTCCTGTAGTATATGCGTAATCATCAGTACCGCCTGATAATGCACCACCAGCAGTCTTAAGAATTCTTGCGATCTTAATAGGAGCAGCAGATGTAGCACCATAAGATGCAACAGCAGCACCAGGATCTTCTCCTAGTGTAGTAAACTCAGCAGATGTTAATGCACTAGCGTAAATGTAATTAGAATATTCATTTACATAATTCTTCCAATAAATTGAAGCACCCTCTGGTGATTTAGCGTCTGATATCTTAGAGAGATATGTCATTCTCTCAACAACTGTATTTGTTGAAGTGTCAATAATTGCAAGGTGTACCTCATCCATTGAGATATAACGCTCTGTTGCAAATGCTGAACTACCTGGTCTAGGACCTATTTCTTTATATGTTAAACCAGTTGATCCAATTGCAGTTGCGTTCCACATTGAATTAGTGAATGCAGCAGATGTATCTCCAGCAGCTGGAGTAGGAGCAGCACTTCCTTGAATAATTCTGACCTGTGTTGTACTAACAACTTCTACAACTTCATGTCCAACAGCAGCATCGTCAGTGTATGTACCACCAACACTTAAACCGTGAGCTGATGCAGTTGTAATTGTGAAATCAGGACCTTTGTCCACTACAACAACATAAAGATTGTTTCCGTCTGCACCAGCAGTACGAGCAATAAACTTTTCTGATGAACCAGCACCAGCATCGTAATCTTCTTTTGATCCGACTAATACTGCTGAACCATCTTCAGTTGCGTTTAATACGCCAGTTGCTGCACGAACAACCGCAAGAGATCCACCATAGCGGAGATACTCTGCTGCTACTAACCAGTCTGCAGCGTTTGCCTCAGCTGGTGCTCCGAAAGTATTAATTAATTCTCTTTCAGATCCTATATTTGTAATTTTGCCTACAGGTCCACTGCGAAATGATGATGCGAATCCAGCACGAAGACCAGAAACACCAACCAAGACACCAGTAGATAGATCACGTTCTCTAATAACAACACCAGGCGAGACTTGACTTGCCATTTAATTTTACCTCTAAGATATCATTTTATCTAAAAGTATTTAGAGATTTCCATCACTCCACAGGGGAAACAACACACGAACACTCTACCAGTCTGGATAGTTACCTTCCTTTATTTTCTTTTTACTTTTTCTTTTTGCTACTATTCTTTTAATCGTACAGTCCTTACACTCGTAAGAATATGCAGATGGTAAACCTTTCTTTTGTTTTCTTGACATGTAAAAATCTTCCAGTAGATTCTTGATCTGATTACATGTCCTACATCTCCTTTCTTTAAATAATAAATGTTCTAATTCAAATTGATTCTCAAGATCCATTACAAGTCAGGCAACATATATCCTACTTCTTCTTGCTTATCACCATACCAGAATGATCCATCAGCATCTACAAATGTATCATCTCCCATACCATCATCTATAAAACCAAATGGTGCCATGTCTTGTTCTATTTGATTTCGTTGTTCTTCATAAATTCTTCTTCTGACATCTGTGTCAGTCATTTCTTTAAAGTAATCTTGCATGACTAACCATGCAAACAATACCATACACATAACAAGGTCATCATGGTAACCTTCGTCTGCTTCCCATGCTTGCTTTCTTTGTATGAACGTAGTAAGTTCTTGAAGAATATCGAAATCTTGAAAAGTTAATTTATCTTCTTCTATGATTGCTTTTAGATTGGCACATCCAATCTTCTTGACAGTGATACTCATCTTAACACCTAACTGTGTTTTATTACCTGAGAATCCTTGTCCGACTATCTGTCCTGCTCTACCTCTCATGGCACACATGAGTACATTAGGATATTCTAGATCATAGTTTAGTGTTGCTGCTATCGAGTCTCCTATGTCATTTACCTCGACAAGTATGTAAGGATTATGATATTCCTTTGCTACTTGAAAGATGACCGAGGGAAACAGTACAGGTTTAATCTCATTATCTCTGTACTTCGCAACGATCTTATACGGGAGACTGGTGATATCAAACACGATGAAAGCAGAATAATCGCCACCAATTCCTCTGGCAACATCAACAGTAATAATATATTCGTGATCTTCTTTTGCTCTCTCAAAAACATCAAGTCCTGCATTGCTCGTAATTGGGTCATTGAACGGAATGCATTGTAATTTGGATGGACTGATAAGTGTATCAGCAGATCCTAGGAAGTCGCATTCAAACTCCTGTGCAAATTGTCTTTTAGATGTGTTCTTTATTGTCTCATCTTTCCACTTGGAATCTCTACCAGGTACCTGAGACCAATGAACTTCATTAGTTATATAATCATTCTTATCGTTCCTAGCATCCTCCCACATCTTATAGAAGTGGTTCATACCATTAGGAGTGGATATGATTATGACTTTAGTTGATTTACCAGAAGTAATAGTAGGATATACTGATGCAAAGAATTGTTCTGCGACATGGTTAGGGACGAATGCAAACTCGTCAAGGAATAGAATGTTGAAGGACATACCTCTAACTGCACTAGCAGACGTAGAAGCAGCCAATATTTTTGATCCGTTTTCAAGTTCGACATTACCCTTGTTCCATACTAATATACCATGTTGCATCCACTTTGGTAGATTCTCATATGCTAGTTGAAGTCTTCCAAGTAGTTCCCTTGCAGTGCTTGCCTTGTTAGCGAGTATACCGATGTTAACACTATCATAGAAAATAGCATAGTATAAAAGGTAAGCCACAACAGTCGTACTCTTACCTGTCTGCCTAGGGAGTTTAGCAATATTAAATCTGTTTTGATGAAAGTCCTCTAATATTCTTTTTTGAAAATCATACATGTCAAAAGGAACAAGACCTTCATCAAGAGAAATGATTTTTATATAATGGGTAGCAAAATATATTGGATCTTTTTTACATTTAATCCATTCTTGTACTTGCTTTTTTGTAAACTGTATAGGTGTACCCGCCTTCTTTAGGTTGGGATTACCTAGGTATACATCATTAGTTGCCATACTTTATTTATCGTCAGGGTCTTTTAGTCCCCTAAAAACCAATAACTCATCTCCATCCTTTGCATCTCTCATCTCTGGATGCACAGTTCTCTGTGGTTTCCGTGGTTTATTCACATCTTCTAATACAGCACCTGTCATCTTCCACATAAATGCGAAGGTTGCACCAACAACTGCTGCAAAACTAAGACCAAATATGAATATGGTTATGTCATTCATTTCTCTCTATGTGAGTAAAAGAATATTCTAATAACATAGCATAAAATTGACTTTGCATATCCTCTAGGTATCCTTTATCATCCTTATCATATCCATTTTCTAAAGCAAAAGTAATTAGACGATGCAATGTTCTGGCATCAGTGATACCAATCTCTAAATGGATATTCCAATCATCAATAGGATCTTCTATATTCATTAGACTTTAAAGCAATTATTTTTTTCTCTACCTTCTACATACTTTTCTAATGCTTCTAATCTATCATCTTCTTTAGCAATAGCATCAAGTTCTGTTATTACTGCATCCATGATATTAGAGTGCTCACCAATACCAACAGGATTGTGTAAGTAAACATCAATGTTTACTAAATGCTTTTTAATTTTCCCAGTTGCTTCTGCTTTGAGAGCTTCAATCATTCTGCTTTTCATAATAGTTATTCAATAAGTGTACCGAGAGACCTTCGTATTTCACGAAGTTCATCAAAGTTTTTTTGTTTAGTTCCTCCATCATACCCCCAAGCGTAACCTTCGTCAATCATTTGTTCGTTGAGTGATACATTTTCATCACCAATATATAACCAACCAAGCAGACGCCCATACTTACCCATCCCACCTTTAAGTTCAGTTCGTATAGTGAGTTCATCATCTCCATCAATAGCACCTTCTAATTTTTCTTTCATCCAGTTAGTAGCATCTAATCCCAATGCCTTCTCTTCCAAATCTCTTGTTCTTTTCTCTGGCGTATCAACTCCTGCAATTCTAACTCTTTCTTTCTTGTATAAGTCAAACCCAAGATCAATGGTGACATCAATAGTATCGCCGTCAACAACACGGTTAATCTCCGTTACTCTAAAGTTATAGCAGGACTTCCTACTTGGTGGTGTCATCACTCCCATCTTTCATCTCCATAAATGACATCTTTAGTATATAGTAGATATACCAAGTCACTATTACGACCAGTATTCCTACCATCCATATGACTCCCCAGACTACCATGATTTGATATTAATATCGTATGCTATAGATATACGTTCATCTGTAGATAGTTTTGCTCTATGGTATAGCATTGAGTTGAATATTACTAAGTCTCCAGATCTAACTGGCAACTCATAAAAACTAGAGTTATAGCAGTTCATATCATATACATCTTCGATGGGTATTTGTGATAGAAAATAATCAGAGAATGGAGAAAAAAATTGTATTACTCCGTCAGTTGATAGTGGATAGTAAATAGCAGATAAAAAACTATTTCTATGATTGTGTGGTTCTTCTATATCTTTATTAAAATTGTAATTACACCAGACTTTTTTTATCTTTAACTCCTTGCTTTTACAAGTTGAGTTTAAGATATGTTTGCCTTCTTTTAAGATGCGACAATTTAACTCTGATAATAATGTATCAGAAATATCCAAGTTTCTATGGTCGTCTCCTGATCTAACTAGATCTGAGATTTTTTCGTTATCAATATCACTAAGGTGAAATTGAGATAACCCAACTCCAAATAATAAAGTATTGAACATTTATACTAATATAGGATGTGCCCATGCTATTGGTATGAGGAATGTTCCTGTTCCAATAATTATACCAAAAAGAATACATGATGATTTGATTGGTAAGTCTTTCATTTTTATTTGTTTGTAATTGAACCAGTAATTACTTTCCAGAAACCTTGTAGTGCTGTCATTACAGGATAAGGATCTTCAGATTTGATTTCATCAAACATATACATATTCAATCTAAATGCATAGTTTGCTTCAGAAAATATAGCATTCTTCTGTGATTGATCTAGATCCAATACATCAAGTATTGCTCTGTATTTTGTTTTCCATTCCTTTGCATTGTGAATCTCAGGAAACTCATAGAAATTAAGACCTTCTCCCGCAGGAGGATTAAGTGCACTCTTTGCTATTTTACATAGAATTTGTCCACCTGATAGATCACCTATGTACCTAGTATAATGATGAGCAAGCAGAAGATATGGATCTTCCTGTGCTAATTCAGTTAGTCTAGAACAATAGGCATCACATGCAGTTGAAGATTTTATCTCTTCTTTCCAATAAGGACCGTAGTAATATGCTAGATCTTTTTCTAATGATTGACTACGATCAAGATCTGATTGCCATCCCTGTAATACTCTTACAGTTGGGTCATCAGCATCGCTAATTAGTTTTTCCATAGTACTGTAAACATACCAGAAATTGGCAATGAGTTTACGATACTCCTCAGGGTCAACAACACCTCTAAGAAATCCTGCAACAAACTTTGTATTTTCTGCTGCGGAATGAGATTCCTTAGTTGCTTCTTTTAATTCTTTACTGAACATAATATTAATAGGTATTTATACTACTCTGCCTGGCATATAGTCCATTTTATCTAGGACTTCTGACAACATCTTACCATACTGATTGAAGAGTTTGTCGCCAGCAATATAACATCTTTGTCTTCTCCAGATTGCTTCCGCAAGCATCTGCCTTTCTTCCATAGAGAAAGTTTCAAATCTTGTTTTAAGTTTCATTATTCTGATGGGGTCAAGTTTTGCTCTGAATAAATTCTGAGTTTATTAATTAAATCATCGTATTTTTCCCATAGATCTTCCGATCCTGTCTGCTCTTGATAGACCAAACAAGCTCTGATTAGATATTGAACATCGCCATTGTTAAGACGCATTTTTCTCATTAGGTATTCATACTATAATTATACTCAATATTATATCACATTACACGTTGTGTTAGCAATTCCAAGCTCTTAGTGATTTGTTGATCCTGCTATCAGGATCGCTGGCAGTTTTCTTTGAAGTTAATTTCTTTTTCATTCCTTTCATTCTAGCACAGAATGATGACCGACGGGGATTTCCAACCTTCTTGCTTGGTGCTTTAAGGTCAGATCCTGGATTAGCCTTCTCATACGACTTTCGTCCTTTCTCGTTAAGTCCACCTTCTTTTGATTTGCCAGCCTTCTTTGTCCAGGCTGCACCTTCTAAAATTCCGTTATCCTGCACATTGGCAGACTCAGCGAGTCTTTTAAATTCTTTGTATCTCATGTACCATGTCAGGGTCTCTGCATTTATTTATGCAGTTACCTCTTGCCACCACCCATTTGTTTTAACATTTTCTGTAGTTCTGATGTAGAACCAACAAACATAGCATTGTTAGTAACCTTACTAGGACCTTTCGCTTCTTCATCAAGGTCTTTCATTTTCTTATGTAAGTCTTGTAATTTTTCTGTCATGTCTGCAACGTGCTTCATTGCTGCTACAGCAACCTCATATGCTCTAGGATGACCACTCTCTTGTGCTACTTCTAATGCACCCTTCACTGCTTCTTGACCTTGGTCAATCAAAGAATACAATTCACCACGAGTATATTCGTAATCTTTTTGTTGATCATCATCTTTTGATTTGACTTTTGGCAAGTTAGGTTTCTCAACAGGTTCTACGTCCATGTTAAGAAGTTCCTCCATATTATCTTCTAGGTTCATAAGTAACTAATCCCTTCATTGAATCCAAAATCATCACCAGCATCTACTAATATATCATCTGCTGCATCAATTTGACCATCTTGATTGATATCAGTTTTTGCTTTTGGTGTATATGTTCTAGTAATAGTTCTACGGTTGGTTGCTGCATCACCAAGTGTCTCGTGTATAATTGCTTTCTTAATAACATCTGCAGTGTTATAAGGACCGTATAGAAAGGTCTTCATTTGAAAGTTAAGAGTGTAAACAATATATCTACGCTCATAGAAACTATCATCCCATGTATCCTCATATGATACATTGTTTAGTACAACAGCAATGTCTCTCTTCTCATTCATATCAGGTATCATGTTAAGAGTAACACTGAAAGATGGTTGGAAGTATGGTAGTATCTGCTCAGTAATTTGTAAAGCATCGTCTTGTGACTTTGCCATGACACCAAGTTCAAATGATAGATTGTATGGTACAGGAACATACTGCACTCTTACCTCACCACCATTACCATCAACAATAGTTTTGTATTTCTGTATAGGAGATGTCTTACGAGTAGGATCGTAGTCAATGCTAGTCATCTCAAAGTACAATCTCGGTAGAGTGATTGCTACTTTTCTATTGCTAGTGTTTTCTTCTAGTCTTACAATAAATTTTTGTTTAGGACCGTATGCTAACGGTACTTTCATTTCTTCCAATACAGCACCAGTGCTTGGATCTGTGCTCTTCAGTGTAATATTATTGAAGAGTGTTCCAAATGCTATGATGTTCTTACGAACTATCTGGTTGTAAAAGTGATTACCTAACATTATATGCTACCTGTAAAATTACCAAACTCACCGAATGGATTACCTTCTGACCAATCAACTATATTGTCAGCAGCATCTTCGATTTGTCTATTTGCATCATACTCACTATTTGTATCCTGTAGTGTATCGAAGGTTGATACAACCCATACAGCACCACTGGTATTACCTGTAAGTGATTCGTTTGCTGCAAATGTTCCAGTCCTATTGATTACCTGTAGTACTCTTGTAGAACTATCCCATGACTTAACTTCTGCAGTTGTAGAAGTAGTACCACCAGTAACAGTCTCACCAGTAGTAAAGTCTCCTGTACCACCTACTCCCATAGACAAAGCAATAGCACTATCGAACAACTCCTCTATAGCATCTATCTCTGCAACACCTGTAGCAAGATCGTCTGAACCAACCTCGTATAGTTCTGCAGTGATTGCATAAAATTGTATCTTACCAAACTGGAAGAATGGTTCTTCCTTTCCAACATACTTAATTTCATACAAATCTTCTGTAAGAGGATAGTATAATAAATCCCCTTCATTAGGTCTACTAGGAACTGTAAGTTTCGCAGACATACTATGCTCTGCTACTTCCTCGTCCCATCTGTTTGTAGACACACGAAAGATTATCTCGTCTGTAATACGTAAACCAAATTTACTTATAAATTCTGCATTGTCTCCAAAACCCATTACATTTACAAGCAACATTTCAATTTGAAATTGATCTTGATACTTAGTGTATCTGACCTCATCCAATGTGCTATCTGCTAAGACTGTTTTGGGTAGATAGTATATGTCAGAACCAAAGAGTTTGATTTGCTCATCCACAAGATTCTGAACCAAAGTTTGTTCGCCACTGTGACCTTGGTGATAAGTTGGGAAGTAGGGACTTGTAGGCATTTTATCCGATCATATCCATTGGTGGTATAGCATACTTACTGAGAACCTCACCTTCGATCTTCTCAATTTCTGCTAGTGCGTCCATGTAAAGTTCTCTACCATTAAGTGTTACACCGCCAGGTAGTTGAACATTGTTATACTTGATCAAGTTCTGACCCCACTGTTTTTTTAACAATGAAGTAGCATATCTTTTTACAAATATATCATTATACATTTCGGTTGCATCATTTGGGTCTATCATACGATGAGCCTCTATCAATAGATTCTGTCCTTCTTGTAAGAAGTCTTTATCTATATCTAGATACAAACGATCACGACGCTGAGTATATCTAAACTGCTGGAATGAACCGTTGTTTAAAACCATATCTAGAGTTTCTAGATATTGCTTAGTCATATAGTAGTTTAAGATATCGAGGGATCCAAAAGCATATAAGTCATTTAAGAACATTCTATACTCAACACCAAATAAGTTAGAACGAATAGAGTTACCTACCATTCCAAATACCTTACTAATACCAGTTACATGAGCTGGTATGGGTATATAATTTGTTGCTTCATTCCAAGTTACAGTATCAGCACCATCTGTTTTTGATGTAGAAACAGTTGCTGCAAGACGAGTCTTATCAGCAGCAGTTATCTCGTGTACTAGATAACATCTCTCCATACCATTGTAACAATTCTCTTGAAAGAACTGAAATGTGTCGTCAATTACATTGTTTACTTGCTCATCATCTACGTTAACTTGCAAGACAGGTTCACCTAATTGCCTCTTGGCATATGTAATCAATTCTGTTTTTGTACTTGGAGATGCCATTACCCACTATAATCCCTTCTTAGTTATTTAGGAAGGATCAACGCTTGCGGGTGCTGAGTCAGGTGCTGGTGCTTCTTCTTGCTCTAAAAGACCTAGAGTTTCTAGTCCTCCCACAAGTTTTAATTTATATTCTTTTGCTTTTTCTAATTGCTTTTCTAACTCTATTATCTGAGCATCAGTCTTACCTATTTGCTCTTCAAAGTTATTTTTTAGTTGTGATGGATCCATGGTTATCAAGGTAAAAAATTAAAGTTTATTACGAATCTAGGTTTCTTTGTGGGTACGCTACTTGAATGATATCGCAGACCATCAAAGAAAACGCATCTACCTTTTACAGGAGATACTGTACTATTTATAGGGTATTCAGCAAGCGGTTCTCCGTACATTCTTTCACTAAAATACGTGTCACCATCACTGTCTGATGCATAGTATAGACATACCAAATGTTGATCTGGTAAGTCAACATGCATAGAATCATACTCTTTTGTTCTCACACCTGGCGTCTGTAAAAAACATCTACCACGTATGACTTTAGATATTGATATACCTGTATTATAACATGCTTCAAATACTAATGGAAGAAACAATCCAGAGTATTTACTTGTAGAATTACCATTCAATATAAACATATGAGAGAAACCTACTAACTGACTCTCACCATCTTCACTAAGATTGTCATGATACACCCACCTAAAGTCTGTATCATATCTCATAGTGCTCTCTAAAAGATTCTGATAGTTAGGATTAATACAGTTGTCCTTAATAATGTTCTTCATCTACACCCTCCACATTCCATATTAAGTTACCAGATACTGTTACCCGTTCTTTCTGTGTAGACTTGAAAGGATATACAGCATGCTTAGTTGTAGATGGAAACATAAGTATTACACCATTCCAAGTTTTATCTACTGGTAATACATCTGCTTCTAATTGAAACGCACCATTACTATTATGTGATTCTCTTTCTTCAGAACCATATGGTATGTCTGTAAAGATTACAAAACTCACAATACCAGTGTGTGTATGTATAGGATTGTATTCATACTGTTGCTGGTAATTTACCCACAGGTTTCTCAATCTTATAAAAGGTGTTACGTCTCTTGCTTCTTGAAAATCCCACGGGCATGTTTGATACACCTGTGACCATAACTCTGTAGATAGTCTAACAACATATTTTTCAAACTGTGGACTCCAATCAGATAGACTTGACTGTTGTTCTAATGCACCAGCAAGTTTATGATTATAATTCCAAGTCTCTTCCTTCCTTCTTCTCTGTGTGTAAGAAAGTAATTCTTGATATAAATTTTGTGGCATTTTCTCTGATAGAAAAGAGAAACTATTTTGACTGTACATCATGCGTATAAATCTGCACTTAAACTATATCGTTTTTCATTTTGAATACCTTTGCCAGGCATGTGTGGTAAGTTAGATGGAAAGATAAACCAAGTTAATTCTTTCTTAGGTAAAAAATATGGATCTCTCTTTGGCATAGGAAACATAGTAGTTCCAGACTCACCTAGTTTTATATACATTATACCAGATAATGTGAAAGGATTGTTTGGATTGTGTGAATGCATATATGGTTCTATTGGATTATCATTCCAATCTACATACACCCATGAATTTATTTGGAAATCAAATATATCCATACCCCAATATCTAGAGCAAGCATCATGAAATGTCCATTTTAATTTTTTAATAATAGGTTCATCATACTCTAAGAAGTCATCTTTGCCATTAGTAAAGGTAAGTTTAGATACATGAGCTATGTTTTTAGTGAGAGAATTGTTTTCAATATTAGTATCAATAAACTCTACAAGTTTATCTGCATCAATGTCTACTGGATATTGTCTAATTCCTAATACCATTTTCTTGTATTCTGTGCAATTATATTATCGTGAATCTCAGGATCACAAAATGAGAAAGCAATAGTAGTTCTAATCTCATTACCTATTAATGTATTAGGTGGTTGTCCTTTGTGTAACCAATTAGAAGGAATCAATGCACCTGTATTAGGTACATATGGTGTATGATGATACTCGTCATCTGGTGTTTGACATACAAACTCACCGCCCCATTCCTGATCCCAATGTGGTTGATTGAAGTATATAAATGTCCAGACATTATGCTCTTCCCAATCTTTATGAAACATTGTATTCTGTCCTGCTGTCTGTCCATTAGCATGTATCTTACAGAGTTTGATATCTCTTCTAAGAAATTTCATTATCTTCAATCTAACTGTAGTAGCACACTTAGTAAATATCAAATCAGTTCTCAATGGATGCTGCCATGATACTGGATCTCCTTTACCATAAGATGCATTATTAAATGTCCATGTAGCAAGTGAGTTCATAGATGGTGATCTACGATTAAAGTAATCCCACAATGGTATTCTCTCCTCTTCAGATAATACATTGTATATGACGTGAGGTTTATTCATCAATCACCCCATATTTGAATTGTGTATCTATACTCAGGTGCATCATGTCCAACAGTAGTTACTAGATGACTCTCACTACAGTCATTTAATACTAGCATATTTTGTTCTGGTAAAACTGCTCTGTATACATCAGGTTTACTTTGATCTTCATCTAAATTTAGATCAGCATGATCCATCCATACAAACCAACCACCAGCATTTGGATGCCAATGTTCATTCAGATATATTGTTGCACCAAACAAATGATGAGTGTCTGAGTGTACTCCAATACCAGCACCTGGTTGCCATACATTATATCTACATGTCAACTCCTTATACTCAGGTGCATGTGGTTTTAGATATGTTGATATCTCATCGCTGAATACTTTAGGAATATCAGTGGCAATAGTTGATCCATGAATACCCTGTCTTAAAAATGGTTTCCATGCAAAGTTACTAGATGACCAACAATCAGTATTCAACTTAGATCTAAAGTCGTCTACACATGCATTAAGTAATTGTTTAGGTAAAAAGTTTTTTATAATTTTCATACCCACCAAAGCCATCCAGTTATAATATATTTCTCATGTTCCTCTGATATCACACCTCTATGTTTATGGGTAAGTCCAGCAGGAAAAATTACTGTGTTACCTTTCTTTGCCTCTACAGTATACTCTTGATAAAAAAATTCAGTTCCAGCATTAGGAACATCATTTAGATATGTGATGTATACGAATGCTCTATCACAACCATCAGATCCTGATGCATCCACATGCCAAGTATAAAAACCATCGCCTGGTTTATAGTATTGAATCTGTGGTAGTCTTTGCATTACAAATTCTTGATTATGAATAGTCAAAGAGTTTAAATAATTATCAATAAATCCATTCAACTCGTCTTGATATAAATCAAATTTATAATCATTAGGTTCTCCTAGTGGAGCAGCATCTTCAATAAAAAAATCTCTACTCTTTTTTATCTCAGGCATGACACTACCACCACCTACACGACCAGCATAAGTTAAATCTTTTTTGTCAGCGTCTTTGTATAGATCTATAAGACGATCACATATACCAAGATCACTCAATGTATATTCTTTTATAAATCTCATTTAAATGCAGGTCCTTGTGTCCACCCAACAAGAGAATGTCTAACACCTTTAGTCACTGGTTTAACTCTGTGTGGAGTATCAGCATGAAATATTATAACATCCTTCTTCTTTAATTCTACCACATTTTTTTCTGTTGTCTGTATTTCAAATTCACCACCTTCAAAATCATCATTTAACATAACTGTAAAACTTATTTTACGTATCCTATTATTAGGTCTCTTACCTTTTGTCCAACCCATTTCATCACAATGCCAATCATAAAAATCACCCACATCATATTTTGTACGTTGTAGAGGTTCCATAAAATTTACATCTAAATTCCAGTCACATTTTGTATTAGCAAAATGCACAAGACCATCCATCATTGCATAGACTTCATCATTGTCTATCCAACACGCTTTTGAACTTCTATCTTTATGATCCTGTGCCTGATATTTCTTGCCATCCCATTGATCTGTTTTACATGATTCATAATCTTGATATGGTTTTATTGCTTTTTCTAATTGTGGATAGAAATCATCATCAAGATGGACTACCATATATTGATGTTTGAATGAATTCATTTTTGTAATACCATAACATGTATGCCATTCCACCAACCATTAGGATCTTCTGGAATTTTAGTTAGTATTTTTCTTTCAAATAATAAATTAAGTTTGTGTTCTTTTACCCAGAACTCAGACGATTGCACAACGCCCATAAAGTTTGCATCATCAATAACAAGAATAAACTTGTCCGCAAGTGCAGGAATTAAGAATGTAAGATTATCATACTGAACTTGTGGGTCGTGGTCTGCGTCATAGAAGATTACATTAGGTTGTTTGTGTATATCTCTAGGAGTCAGATCTTGTATTGACTTAGCACAAAAATATTGCTTCTGTTGTAGTCCTGCCCAGAATGTTTTCTTAGGGTCTTCGTATCCTTCTACCTCTACTTCATCTCTAAAAGGTGATATCTCTTTCTCAGAATAATTATCTATAGCAAATGATTCTACATCTCTATTCATAGTAGCAGCATAGAATGTACTACCAGCATGAACTCCTAGTTCCATGTAGATTGCATCAGGTTTAGATAATAGATTGTTTAGAAAATGTCTTACTATATTTGATGACAAACCTTCATACTTATATCCTTCTTCTACAAAATTACTTTCTCTTCTTGCTGCCTTGTCAATAGATTCTAATACTAATTTAATGTCATCATCAAAATGTCTATCATTCTTTTTCATTCTAGACTGAACAACAGAATCACAGTAATTACAATCCCAACAATCAAACTTACAAGTCTTAATCTTTTCACGCCATATATCAATAGGTCTTTCTTCTAAAGAAACGTCTTCAATATATTCATTAAACTGTGGATGTAAAAGTTCTTCATTAGTTTTCCATCTATTAATGATGGTCATACTCTCATAGAGACGCATAGCATTTTCTCTACCATGCATCTTGAATACATCTATACCAAGATCAACAAATTCTTCCCAGTCTTTTCTCCATGGAGGAATAGTTGCTGCCTTTAATGACGCAGCAGGATCTTTCTCATCCCATGTAGAACACGATACTCTACTAATACTATCATTAAAATATTGTGGATCATCTTTTCCTCTTACCATATTATAATGATAATGTTCTGGCATGATCGGACATCCGCCCCAACACCACTCATTGGAAAGTAATGATATCTTAACAGGTTTACCTATAGAAGCACAATATTCTTTTGCTTTTTTAATTCTAAGAAGAGAATCTCTATCACGCATAAGGTCTCTATCTAGATTAATATAATAGAACCCTGCCTTTGCAAGATTTACTATTTCATTAGGTCTAGTAACTTCTCTAAGAATAGTATTCTTTACTTTTAGTTCTGGAAATTCTTTTTGAATTTGACCAGTCAGCATCCATGTTGTGTGTGGTAAGGTAACTATACGAACACCATTGTCATATAAGAATCTAAAATTCTCAATAAAAATATCCAAGTTCTCTTGTGTAGGAGGAACTTGGATATTATTAAATGTTGCAGACAAAGGTATCCCAGTCTCCTGTGATACAAACAAAGCATTTAAAGTTGTCTCTCTGATGTCACCATCAATTACGTCACCCATCGCATCTTGCGTGAAGGGTGGCATACGACAGGTAAAATAGATGTCATAGATATATTCCTTGTGTTCTTTTAGAAAAGGAATAAATTGGTTTACTACAAAATCTTCAGGTAATTTTGTATTAAGAGGTAGCGAGAAACTTGCCATAATCTACGATCACTGCTTCCATATATAAATGTTCTTCACCAGGTTTATCTACTAAGATACCCTTGTGTACTTCTGCTAATTGTTCCAACTTTTCTTCATTTAATGTTGGGTATGTAATAGTGTCGCCACTTGTATCCCCTAATTCATACCTTTGCCATATAGCGTGATGAATTACAGGCAATAGATCAAGATGTCTACTTGTTGGATTAAAAAATCTATCCATTTTCCTCTTGTAATTTGTATTGGTTTTCACCCTGTCCACTATATTTATGATCTAACAGTTTAGGCATTACTATACCTTCCTGTGCTAACTGATGTTGCAGTTGCGGTGCGATCATTTTATTTAGTTTGTCAATACCACCACCAATCATACCAGAATACTTAACAGCAACACCAAGTGTTTCTACTTGATCTTCCTCTGGCATATCCATAATTGTAGTCATGTTACCAGAACCAATTCTACCATAAGAAATGATGTCCATTGCTGCTTGCTTGCCCATACGAGCAATCCAATATACTCTTATTTCATGTGGTTGTTCAGCACAATAATACTCTAAAGGATGCTCGTCGTCAACATACTTGTCAACAATATTTAAGAAATACTTTAACTCTAGTTCAGATTGCCTGAGTTTCCTTTTCCAAATACCAATATCATAATCATTTTTTTCCATATCAATTTGCATCAACTCTCTATCAAGTTCGTCAGGAAGCAATGGCATGTCCCTACTCAATCTTTTTCTAAGAATCTCTGCCTTTCTAAGACTATTTCTATTCTCCATGTATGCATGATACCTAGTTTCAAGTTCCATCAGTGCTTGACGGACTTTTCTCCATGGAGTTAATTGTGGGTCAGCAACAAAATGCTCACACTCATACTCTGTCATGCCACTATCAAATCGCATAGAAGCAGACAAAGTATCAAAGTCTTTCTTGGTGAGTGCGAACTCATCTACAAATGACTTTGCTAAATGTATTTCGTTTGTATCTGAACTTATTATATTTTTAACGTCTGCAATAATATCTGAAAAGTTAGCGTCAGAATTTAAAGACATAGGGTTCTACCTCATACTCTGGTTTACGATCCCAGTCAGTATCAGATATTGTTCTGCCCATCTCAATTGCTTGCTTTTGAGGCAACATGATACCAATGTGATCTTCATATAATATATTTATATCCCATACAGAAGTGCAATTTTCAAATTTCTTTATCAATGTTTGGTATTGTACTAGCATTGTAGATAGTTTATCTTCCCATGCTTCTGCATTTGTAAGTATCTTATTTGAAAGAGTATCTTTGTCAATATGTCTTTCAGCAGATAGGTAGTCTAAGAAAGGAGTTTTACTACCACCTAGTCCTTTATTCGTTAACCATTCTCTTGCTTCGTGCTTTTGAATCTCCCAAGATGCTACTTCTAGATCTGTGGTGTTCTTAAGATTTTTAAGACGTGTGTTAAATTCATCTTCAATAATTTCTTTTGCAAAATATACCATGAAGTCTATAACTTCTTTTTTAATTGCATCTGTAAGTTCGATAGGAACTTTTAAAACTGGGTTAGCAGGAGTCCATGCATAACCAGATGAATCAACTGATGCAGCAACTTTACCATATGGTCTAATTTCTGAGAAGAAGTTTGATCCGTTATACGCTTGTGCTTTTGTGACCTCTAAGTATTTGTGTTCCCATTCTTTAGATATAGTTTGGAAAACTGTTTCACTGACCTCTACACATGAGAAGTGCATCAACGAAAACATTTCGCTGTAGTGCAGTCTGGTATCTCCAGCACTTGCCATGTTGACAAACTGTTCTGGATTGATTTCTTTTTCGTTGACGATTAAGTATCTCATTATTGTGCTCGTTTAGCAGTTACAGAAGCGGATGCTGAACAGCAACCACCAGATGATGTTCCATAATGTCCTTTTGGTCTAGTAGCAGCTGGCATGTTTGTTTCAACGTCAGTAGAGTAATCCCATTTAGTAGTATGGTTGTTCTGCTGTCCGTCGTATTGTCCCATCATGTATCCTTTGTCTTGACCCATCATCATATTTTCTTCACCATAAGCACGAACCTTAGTTCCGTTCTTAAGACCAGCTCCAGATGATCCACTGTATTTAGTCCAAGGTGATGTAACATTGTTACCAGTACCACAATAGAAGTGACCCCACTTAGAAGGAAGTGGTTTACAAACTCCGTCAGGTGCCATGTTGGAAGACCAACCAGACCAATTATCGTTGGAATGATCGACGTAGTATCTACTACCACGGAAGGATACCCAAGATCTATTCTCATCACCACAAGATGCAGTGTGGTCACTACCAGATGGTGAGTTACCTACCTGATACATGATCTCAGATGAGTAGTGAAGTTTACCTACAGCAGAGTTACCTCCACCTAAGTTATAACCAAACTGTTGTACCTGTGCAGTAGCAGTTGAGTTTCTATCTCGGTTAACTGGCATATTCCAACCACCAACAGTTGTATATCCCATGACTCCTCTAGGATCGTCTCCTTCCCAACCATATGGTGAGGTTGGAGAGTAAGTACCACCGCCTGGGTTTGATCCAGTAGTACCAAACATTCGTCTCATACCTGTGTGTAGGTTGATCGAATCTGTAAAGTTGGAAGATCCCGTGAATGCGTTAATGCAACCATGACCATAACCGAAGTAATCACTCCATGTACAGTCAGCGTAAGTAAGTGCTCTAGTTAATTGTTCTCCACAATAGAAAGTAATATCATTTGCATGCCATGTTTTATTAACCGTTCTCCAAGGATTAGATCCTTTATACCCCGCCACCAGATAACCGTGTGTTATCAAACTTCTATATCTGAATCCTGTTAAAGGTGCAGACGCAACTGTTTGACCAGGATACGCCCAGAAAACACCGTTACTACCATCAGATACTAGATACGAACCTCTAGTTACATCAGCTGGTTCTGGAATACCACCACCAACTTCGTCCCAATCAGATCCATTCCAAATTTGTGCCTTACCTTCAGATGTATTGAAGATTAATTGACCTACGTTTGGTGATCCTGGTCTATTCGAGTTTGTAAAAGATGGCAGCTTAAGACCTTGCGTCGTTAAACTCGCATTACCTGTTAAAACTGTTCCAACTGTTAACTGAGACATGGTTACACTACTTTCCTATAAGTTTATTTATGGTTTTGGATGTTGTTCTTTTACATCCTTCACATGTGCATACCAAAGTGATGTTTCTTTACCTGGTATACGACCCTCATCAATGTCATGCCAAAGCATATCCAATTGATCTGCATAAACATTAAAATTTGCTCTTCTTGCAAGATCGTATGGAGGTTCTGGTAATTCTTTTTTCTTAACTTGTCCAATACCACTATCATAGTGGTAGTCAATTGCTCCAAGTTTTTCATCAATTTCATAAGGACCGTCTGCCCATATAAAATCTTCGTGGACTTCAAATCTTACATCTGAACCACCTTTTAGTATTTGTACAACTTCTCCGTTGTATTTATTGATTAGTGACTGATACATGATTATGTGTAATTATAAACGATAACGCATCCTGCACCACCATAGGAGTTGCCATATGCAAAACTGTTTTGTGAATAGTAACCATAACCGCCTCCAGATCCCCACTGACCATGAGTAATCTCTTCTTGGTTATTGGCATAGTGATGTGAACCACCAGCTTTGTGCCAGAAACTGGATCCAGAACCACCTTCTCTATCTGCTCCGTGTGCCATTTCACCACCACCGCCAGGTAAATTAATGTCGCCACCAGAAGCGTTTCCACCAGGTCCTCCCTGATATGGGTTATCAGTCTGACCACCTTGTCCACCAGTCGCAGTTACATAAGAACCAAAGGATGAAGTTCCTCCAGTTCCACCTCTACCACCGTTACGAGCATAACCTCCACCACCACCATAACTGTAGTTTACAGAGTTTACAGTAGATACATCAATATATTTGATAGCAGTTCCACCTCCACCTCCACCAGCACCACGGTAAGAGTTGTCATTAACTCTTGCTCCACCGCCACCACCTGTACAATAGACAAGAACATGAGCACAACCAGTTGGTTTAGTCCAAGTTCCTGATCCACCAGAGGTTGACTTAGAGTTCCATGTACCATCTTGAGAAGTAAATGTTTGAATGCTTATCAAAGCACCAGGTGTCGCCATAGGTTCATAACTACTTCCATTCCATATTCTCAAGTTGTCGTTTTGCAGATCCATTATTTGAACACCAGCGGTGTTTTGGATCTGGTCTACTTTTAAAATACCTGCCATCTTTTGATTCCTTTATACAATAGCCCAGTTACCACTATTATTTATAGTCACTGTATAACCGTTAGCAATAGTGATAGGTCCTGCACTTACACAGTTGACATTTGCTGGTACAGTTACGTTTTCAGAAACTGTATTTGAGTTTGCCTTGAATATTCCATAAGAGTCAATCCACTGCTTAACACCGTTAGCATAAAGAACAGATGTGTTCTGTCCACCACTAAATGTGGAACCTTCAATGTTAACTCCACCAAGAACATGTAGATCATATGTAGGATCTTGTTTCTTGATTCCAACTCTGGATAGTCTGTAAATATCTAGATTGTTAGATGCTTCTGTCCATCTAGATGTTACGAATTCAGAGTTATTCTGGAACAACTGACCATTGATGTTCATGTCACCTTGAACATTCAAGTAGTAACTTCTAGTTGTGTTTGATTCAGAGTCAACACCAGATATTGCTGATGTATTGATACCAACTCTTCTGTCACCTCTTACATAAATTGCAGGAGTGCCATCCCAGTTCTGACCACCATTGTTTGTAGATGGTGTTATTTCAAACGCATTACTGTGACCAATCTGGTTACCAATTCTAAAGTTCCTTTGTGAGTTAGAACCTAAGAAGTATAATGGTGCACCAGAGTTATCATTAGCACTGTCAATAGTAAGAGCACCTGAGAACATTCCAGTTCCACCAACTTCAAATGTGAAATTTGGTAAACGATTTATACCAACACCCATTCTTCTGGATGCATGGATATCACCAACTACTCTGAAACCTAATAATGTTTCTGTACCTTCAACTTGGAACTGTTCGTTGTAAGAACCAAAACCAGTAGTAGCATCACCATGCTGATAGAAGAATCTACCTTGCTGAGTAAATCCGCTAGTTTGATCACTGAATCTAATTCCTACACCAACATTGTTGGTAGTACTGCGGATCATGACACCGCCATCACCTCTAACGTCTAGAGGAGCAGCTGGAGATGTAGTGTTTATTCCGACCTCATTAGCGGATACATCAACAAATAATACACCACTATCAACACTAAGATCATTTGCAATGTTAACTATGCTATTGAGATTTGTAGTACCAGCAACTGTAAGTGTTGAACTACCACCAGTGATGTTCAATGAACCAGTCATTGTATCACCAGTCTTCAATACGTTAAGTGATGCAGAACCAACTAAGTTTGCTGTGATTGTTCCAGCAGAGAAGTTACCAGATCCATCACGTTGTACAGCATAGTTTGGTGTGTTAGAACTTGAGAATTGTATGTTACCTTGGTTCCAAACAACTTGGTTCTTAATTGTAAATCCGTCAGCATTTACAACATCAACGTTAAGAGAACCAGATCCTGCAGATGCATTACCACCTGATGCTTCTATCTTAGCGTTGTAACTAGAAGCGAGCTGAGATGAATTGAATAATATTCTAGGTGTAGTTGCGTTACCATCTTTTCTACCTAATTGTAACTGTCCAACACCGCCATCACTATGTAAGTTACAAACTTCTAGTGTGTTACCATCTTCAATAGTAAAGTCATCAAACTCTACTCTGTTAGATGCAGTACCAACTGTTAGAGCACCAGCAAAGTTACCAGATGTAAGTCTACCAATTAGGATTGTGTAGTCATTAAAGTTATCATTAACATCATCATTGGTAACAACGTTGTCGATAACAAAACTACCAACACCCTGTGCGTTAGCATTGTAAAGGTTTACAGATGGGTTGTTAGGATCGCCAGGTATAAATGGTGCCTGATTAAGTATTTGACCTGAGACATATATTCTAAACTTAGGATCACCAGCAAACGCTTTGATTGTGATCTTATCTCTAAACTTAGTTTCACTAATAAATCTAGGAAGTCTATTATCAGATAATGTTCCGTAGTTAATGTTTAATGCATCCTGATACCAATTACCTTGTCTGTTGTCTAGTCTGTCAGCATCCATTCCAGAATCAACACCATCACTTAATGATGTCCATACCTTCGCCCATGAGTTCCATGTGCTGACTCCGTTACCAGAACCACGAAGGTACATATTGTCATCATTAGCAAATGCAAGTTGTCTTACACCACCAAACGATGCGTCAAAACCAGCAGCACCATTTCTTATGGTTAGAACTAAGTGCTTGGTAGATGTTCCAGTTCCAATACCTGTATTAACTGAAGGATATGCAGTTCCCAATCCATTAGAACTGTTGAATACTGTATTAGAAATAACACCTTCAACAAAACTGTTTGGATTTGGATTAGAGGTTGGGTTGTTAGTACCAGACTGTAATCTAATTGTGTTAGCAGAAGATCCACTAATGTCAATACCATATATACCACCCAATCTGTCTTGTGGAACTTGTCCAGCGAACAAGTGATTTGCATTGGTATAGTAATTACCTTGCTGTCCATCTAATAAGTCAGCATCAAGTCCACTGTCAGCACCAGTCTTAAGTTCAACAGATCCGTTTCCTGCCTGACCAATATTAAATTGTGCTTTCTTATATCTGGAAACACCAATTGTTCCGTAAAGGTCAGCAGAAATTGTTAGGTCAGTAACTCTGTTAATGTCAAGAGAAACGTTTGCATACTGTCTATTAACTGTACTTACTTTAGCATTTAATACTAAACTAGATCCACCACCAAGTGCTGAAGGTGCAACTGTAATTGAGAAGTCAGCATTGTATCCAGTACCACCATCAGTAACAGTCATTTCTGTAACAGCGTTACCAGCAACAACAATGTTTGCTTTTAATCCTGTTCCTGTACCACCTGTTAGAGATTGATCAAAGTATTGTCCGTTTGTAAATCCTGATCCGCCGTTTGCGATGATGACATCATCAACAAATCCACCCTGTGTGAAGGTAGACTCAAATGTCATTGGTGATTCACCACGCTCAAACTCAATGATTGTTCCTAATGGAATGTTTTGAGTAACTGGATTATTTAATGATATAGTTGTTAAACCAGCAGCAGTAATAACACCAGTAATACTTGTATTGTTTTGTATTCCAGCAACACCAGAAAGAACATCGTGACCAATAAGAACGTCAGAGTTCGTGCTAAAGATCATAGATGATGATCCAGTATTAACCTGTGATACCAGTTTAGCAAAGTATCTTGTCTCAGCACCTTTGATAGACTGAACTGCTAATGCAAAGTTCTGGTCACCTCTTAAGAATGTGAATGAGTTAGCAGCACCACCTGATGCTAATCTATCTGTTTCAATAACACCTGATGTAATATCTGATGCAGCAATCTGGTTAGATGATAGAGATACCCAGTTGTTAACATTGAATGAAGATGTGTTAATAGTTCTATTAATATTAACTGTATTTGCACTTGGTGTTGTGCTGTCATTAACAGTATCAGTATCTTCAATCTTAATATTGTTAACGATGCTACCATATAATCTACTTTCAATTAAAGGATTACCCTGTGCTTGTTGACCAGCACCTGGAGGAGCAGAGAATGTAACAGTAGGTTGTGTGGTATATCCTTTACCACCTTTAAATCCATTAAACGTCTGGATAGTTACAGTAACAACTTGACCGTTTGCAATTGTACAAGTTGCTGCTGCTGACACAGCACCAGCTGCAGGGTTACCACCTGAGAAACTAACAGTTGGTGCAACAGTGTATCCAGAACCACCGTTAGAGATATTAACTCTGAATACAACACCTTGTCTATATTCTGTTGCCTGTATACGACCACCAGATATACTACCCTCGAAGATATCTCCAATTGTAAATGCTAAATTAGTGTCTACTGTAAATCCTAAGAATAAACTCTCAAGGTCATTGTTTAGAATAAATGACTGTGATGTATCCTGTTGGATTGCGATGTCACCAGCAAGTGCTCCTTCTAGAGAAGTTCTTGATGCTTGATCAGGAACAGTAAATACACTGAAAGGTCTAAGTGCTGGAATCTGGTCAACAGATATCTTACCAGAGTCAGTCAATTCAACCAGTGCTCTAGGAACAGCGTTAGTAGAGTATGGTTTGTTGATGTAAGGTCCTAAGGAGTTAGTGATGTAGTCTCTAACTGCTTTCTGAGTAGGTAGTTTAGAGTCAGTAGCGTTAGCACCACCCAATGTGTTAGATGCATCAAAACCAGTAACAACAACGTCACCACCTTTTAGTTTCAAGAATTCAACTTCAGAGATTGTAACCGTACCAGTAAAGGTAATCGCACCAGTTCTGTTTTCAATTCTAGCAAATGTACCAACCTTGAAGTCTCCAAGTTCGTCAGTACCAGAGACATATACACGACCATATAGTTCAGAAACCTGTTCGTATGCTTCAATCTTAGTACCACCGTTCTCAGGTAGTGCTAGGTAGTTAGTACCTGATCCAGCAAATTCCCAAGTGTGTGATGAGGAGTTAACAATAGATGGTCTATGTAATTTAATACTCTTACCAAGAAGAGCACCAGTAGATACTGGATTACCAGTAGACAAATCGGTCAAGTCCATTCCACCACCAGTACCATCATCAAATGTTAACTGTGCAGAGAATGGAGGACCTACAGTAACAGCAGCAACAACATCAACAAAGTATTCTATGTTTACGTTTGTATTTCTATACCCATCAATTTTACCAACATAATGCTCTAGTGGTTCTCTTCCTAATCCACTAATTGTAAGTATTGTTCTACCTGTAGGTGTAGCAGATACGTTACTGACTATACCTTGGTCAAATGTGTAGCACTCTTCTCTATATCCGACACCCCTTAAAGCAAATGTACCGAAGTTAGTAGCAGAGTTAGTAATAGAACAATAACCACCTGACTCAGCAAGCACACCATCTTGACAGAAGATAACGAACACAGAAACCAACTGTGTGTAACCATCATTAATAACCTTATAACCAGTACCACCAAAAGATACAATCGTGAATGCAGATGCAACCATCGACTTACCCTGATTAGGGAAGGATGCAGTTCCATCTAGTTCAAGACCAGGAAATGGGCAGTTGGGTTGTTTGACTTTAGATCCATCAACCAGTGCACCACCACCTCCTAAGAAAGAGATAACAGATGCGTTCTGTGTATATGGAGATGCTTCAATGATTGGATAATCATCATAGTTACCACGAATTGATACTCTCTTATTAAATTCATCATATAAGAAACTATCAGGATATGTAAAGAGTAGTGAGGCATCAAATAGAGTTCCATATGTTCTTGCTGTAGAACCAGCAGAAGTCGTACCATCCAACACATCAGTCAATGTACTCATGATTGTGTTGATAGATGTAGCAACTCCAGCACATAATGGTGCAGCTCCTGCAGCATATACCGACACAGAGTTTGCATCCATTCTCTTGAATGTATGAACAGCAGATGGTTGATGACTTACAGCGTCAGCTGCTGCAGATACAAATGTGTGAGTTGTGGTTGGAGAATGTGTAATACCATTAGTAGTAGCACTTACAAATGTGTGGTTTGTTGTGTTAGATGATGTTCCAACATTAACAGTCAATGTTCCAGTCTGTCTCTTCAAACCATTTGATGATGCACTGACGAATGTATGTGCTCCACCTTCTGAGTTAGCACCTACATTAATCTCAAATGTATTTTGTGTTACATTAGAAATTGCCAACCAACGTCCACTAACACGATCTGTAGCACGAGGATAAGTGTGATTAGATGCATTACTGTCTAATGTGCAAGTATAAGTTAATGAATCATCATCAAGTTTAATGTAATCACCATTAGAGAAATTATGATTTGAAATAGTTACAGTTATTATTCCTGTAGCAGGATCATATGGTGCATTTGTAATTGTATGCTGTGTTTCACCTACAGCAGTGATAGTTCTAGAAGTTCCTGATGCAGGGTCAGTGGATCTTGGATATGAATGGTTTGTAGCATTACCGTCTTGAGCACATGTAAATGTAAGAGAGTTATCAAGAATTACAATACCCTTTCCAACACCTAAACCATGTTGACCAACAGTAAGTTCCATGACTCCTGTTGAAGGTGTATATGTTGCATCAGTAGCAGTAAATGTTCTGTTAGCACCAGCAGTTCCTACGTCAACAGTAATAGTTTCAGCAGTTACTGCAGCAATTGGCAGAGATCTTTCAGCAGCATAATCTGTAGATGCACGAGGATAAGTTTTCTGACTTTGGTTGCCATCCATCGCACATGTGAATGTGAGTGAGTCACTAGCAATAACAACACCTTCGCCTACAGTTAAACTATGAGAACCAATAGTTAGAACCAACAAACCAGTTGAAGGGTCATATGTTGCATCTGTTGGAGTAAATGTTAAGTTTGCTCCTGCTGTACCAACATCAACGGTAATTGTAGTTGCAGTTACTGCAGTTACAGGTCTATTATTACCAAATGCTGGTTGTCCTTCTTGTGGATATTTGTGCTCTGTGATGTTGTTATCCATCGCACAGGTCATTGTTAATGAGTCAGGAGCAATTCTAACTTCATTAGATGTTGATACGTTATGTCCAGATGGAACTGTTAATTCTAGTAAACCAGTTCCTGGTTCATAAGTAGCATTTGTTGGAGATAATATGTTAGACGCAGCACTTGAAGTAGCATCAAGAAGTATATTCCAATCTTCAAACTTAGGAATAGGTGATGATAGTTGTGTTGGATTATAAATTATGATTGTTCCGTTAGTTACAGAACCTGTATATGTGTGAGCAACACCAGCAGCAGGACCTGCATCTCCAACATTACATGTAATTGTTGTTGTAACTCCGTTACTTACAAGGTTTGATATGTTAAAACTCTTTCCATAAGATGGATCTGTTTTTGCAGGACCAGGATGGTTTGCTGTTGTACCGTTATATGTACAAGAGAAATTAAGTGCTTCTTCTTTGAATGCAATTCTATCTCCAATAGAAACATCTATTAAAGGAGCAGGGAATGAAACAGTTAATTCACCTGATGTTGAATTATATGTTGCGTTGCTTGGTGTGACTTCAAGAACATTACCATCAGTCCAGTTACGCATTGCTGCGATAGCATATAATTTTGCTCTTCCAACAGCATATAAAGTTGGTGCACGTTGTGCTTCTTGAACACCAGTTAATTGTGTTCCTGTAAAGTATGATTCAGCAGCAGTTAAGATACCATCGTTACCACCTAATACTAAGTCTCTGATTAAACCATCTAATATTTTTCTAACATCTCTACGACATTTTCTTTCTGATGTATCATCAAGATTTAAGAATGGGAAGTATGCTTCTGTATCACGTAATGCTTGATCTGCAATAAGAACTTTGTTTCTAGAAATTAGGTATGCAGCATCTAGATATGTTCCACTAGCATTGTTAGCAATAACATCGTTCCATAAGAATGATAGAGTATCAATAGCAGATGTTACATCATTACAAGCATTTCCACTACCATTAGAACTACCATCTGCATTTAACAAAGCTGTAGATGTAACTACAGTGTCATCAAAGTATCTTGGTAGACTAGAATATTTTGGTGTATAGATTGGTTCTGTAGGAGTTCCAGTTCCAGTTCTCCAGTTGTTTATGCAATATATTGCTAACTGTCTAGCATATTCAATAGCACGAACATTTTCTATAATTTCATCATCAATATATGTTATCTTACCACCAACAATATATTTCTGAGAACCTTCAAGAACGTTATGGTTTGTACCAAATTCTAAGTCTCTTATAAGAGCATTGATAAAGTGAACAACATCTTGCTTACATTGTGTATCACCATCATCTCCTGATGCACTATAAGCACTGTATGCAGGATATACTTTATTACCAGCACTACAGGATAGAGTCATTCCCTCTAGTTTTATTACATCATCTTCTGCTAATCCTGCTATAGGAGATGCAGTTGTAACAGTAGCATTACCTGTAACAATATTATCGTAAACAAAATTAGTTACATTAACAGTGCTTCCACCAAATGTTACTGTACCACCAGAAACGTATGTGTGTTCTTGTCCAGTAAGTCCAACAAATATTTTAAAATCATTTCCACCACCAGCACCAATATCATAAACAGAATAATGATATCTTGCAAACTGATTATTAACCTCACCAAGAACTTCTTCTGCAATAAATTCTCTGTTGTTACGAAGGAATGTACAAGCGTCTTGGAATCTTCTTTCTACTGGTGTAGATATTGGGAAGGTGTTTGGAGAGTTTAGAAGTGTAAGTGTAATAGACTTTGAAAAAGTTTTTACAATAGCAAATTGACCAGGATCCAGATTAGCATCTGTGATTGCTGGCATTTTTTTAGGAATTACAAATCTTCTGCAACGACCATCAGCATCTTCAATTACTTTGTAAATTCTTTGCTTACCATTTAATACTGATAGATCAGGGTTGGAAGTTGGTAGTCCTTCTATTAATATTTCTTGACCATCTTTAAACTCGTGTGTATTATTTCTACCAACTAATGCGTTTGTGTAGAATACGATACCACCTAGATCTTCTGCGTTACCAAACTGTGCACTTTGGAAACCATCTTGAGCAATACTAGCATCACCTTGTAATGAGAAGTCAATTCTAGCAATAGGTAATGATGTAACGTAATCTTCGTCAACAGATACAACTTCACCCTCAGCTCTAATTGATTGAAGAGAATTTGTATTTAAAGTATTGACGGTAGCATTTCCTGTAAAGGTTTCTATTTGTGCTGTGAATACATTGTTCCAACCAGTAGAACCTAGAAGAGGTATAAAGGTTACTTCCCATGCTGTGGGAGTGTTAATATCATTAGGTTCAATTAAAGCAACTTCATAATATCCAGTTGATGCAGTAAATGCTGCATTACCAGCATCAGAAAGATACACATATGTTCCTGCAGGAATTGCAGAAGTAGGATCTTGTGTGTATGTAATTTTATTAGCAGCTGTCGTTCCTGATGTATTCAATGATTGTTGAGCACCAGTCTGAACTGAAACTACGTAATTAAATTGTTCACCTTCTACAAAAGAACCACTGACTAATTTAACATCAATATTACCAGCAACATATGCACTCGCACCTGTAGTTTGAGCAAATGCGACAGCAATAATATCTGCTCTAGCACCAGTGTTAACACCAACAACTTGTAAACCAGTAGTTAGATTTGCTAAACCAGTGTTGTCTTGGAAACCAACACGGAACTGTTGAGGTCCGAATATTTGATGACCTATTGGCCAAGATGTTCCAGAATCTCCATTTGCTTCTTTATCAATTATGACTCTTTGCTTATCGTCAAAGACCATAGCAAAGTCCCAAGTAGCAACTGCGTCACCATTAGAGTCAATCTTATCTCTATAGGTAACACCGATTACATAGTTCTTATCACCAAACTTAAAGATATGTTTCTGTGGGTTAGCAGGACGAATGATAACAAGACGTAAGTTATCTCCAACAACTGATGCATCAGGAGGTAGTGAGATTGGGTTATCTTCTACATAGTCTCCACCAGATACAATAATAGTTTCTTTAACGCCAGGTGTTGACCATGCTAATTGTGCTGCTTTTTTAATACTTCTAACTGGGTTTACAGCAGAACGACCATCGTTAAGATCAGAACCAATTTGCTGTGAAACGTAGATACGACCACCAACGTCATTCGTTGCTAGGTTGAGGACGTATTCTGTAGTTGCAATCTTGTCGGATCTATCACCTAGTAAAGGTGTAATAGATTTTGGAAACTCACCAGCAGGTCCTGTTGCACTATATCCATATGCATTTGTATCTACAACACGGAAACCAATATGTTTGAAATTAACTTCGCCATTTAATGCTTCGCCATCTGTATGAACAGGTGCATCAGATCCTGTTTGTCCTGAGTTTAATGCTTGGTATACGTTTGCTCCAAAATATCTGTAAGCATTTGTCTGTAGAATAATATTTGGAGACCAAAGAGTACCAGAGTTATTAACAAATGTTTTTAAAGATGGTGCTCTAAATGCTGCGTTAGGAGTAACAAAGTTATCAATATCAAGGTTAAGGATTCTCGCAGTGTCAGAGATGATAGAAGTTGAGGTTCTAATCGCACCGTTAATATCAAGTTCAAAGTCTACAGTATCGAGAACTGCTGTTGCAGCAGCACCAACACCACCACCGCCTGATAAAGTAACTAATGGAGCAGTAGTATATCCGTTGCCTGGTTCGTTAACAGCAACAGAAACAACTTGTCCGTTAAAAATAAAAGCAGAACCTTGTGCTTGAACACCTCCACCTGGTGGTGCAGCAATAGTTACAGTTGGTGGTGATATGTATCCAGAACCACCAGAATCTATTTGAACGTCATTAACTCTTTGACCCGTTCTGTTTATACCAACACGGGGCAATCCTGTACTAGCGTCTAACTGTGTTCTAAGAATTTCTTTCTCATCAGAACCAGTTCCACTTCTAATTGTAAGTTCATTGTCGCCGATAAGTTTCGGGTTGACGCCCCTAAACTTTTCTTTATCGGAATTAATATGAATTGCCATGTCGCAGTTTAACTCCCAGAACCTGTATTATCCTCAGTTATATTTAGCATCATCAAACCCAAGCTAGACTAGTAACTCTGGTAGATGCTGCCCATTTAATTGTGGACGTAGTACCAGCTCTAACTGTTGAGTATGAAAATCTGTTTGAAGCACCTACGGGAACGATAGACCAAGTTTGACCTGAGGGAATGTCATCTTTAATCACAGTCTCCATTGTAGACATAACAGAAACGTTGCCACTACCATCGCAATAGACTGCAGACTCTAGTTTGTTAGTGAAAACAACTCCAGTGTCATTAACTGCGATAATATGACCAGTCACAAAATTCATAGTATTATTAGCGATAGGAATTTGTGTACCTACACCATCCAATGCCAGAGATGCAGTATTAACACCTCTCAAAATATATGTTGTTGTATTGCTATCTGCGTATTGTGAATTTTTAATTTCAAGTGTGTTGAAATCTTTACCATTCCTAAGTTCATCAATAACTGAGGTTCTAGCAATAGAAAAACCACCAGTTGAATCAAACTTGTCTATAGTAGTTGCCATTTTTATTTCTTAGTGATTGTTGATGAGAAGGTAATCTTCACTGAGTTAGTAGCAGGAACATTTGCTCCTAACAATATATTTAACCTTGCTTCATTACCAGCGGTAAATTCAAACGAAGGAATAATGAGTTGATAATCTGTTCTCAAGTTTCCATACTCGGTATGGAATATATCTGTGCCATCATCTGTGACACCAAATTCAATAAACTCTTTTTCACCATCTTGTAAGTTTTCTGCAACAACAACTACCTTCGCACCTTTAGCAGCTGCAACAGAATATATGTTAGATCCACCGTTGTTTGATGATCCTTTAGTTAATGTTATAACCTCTGATAAGATTTTAACATCAGCAAGTTCAAACTCTTTTAGATCTCCATCAAAAACTTTAACACCATTATAACTACCAGTTCCGAAACCAGTATTTAAATACACATCACCTTGATCATCCAATCTTAAAATAGGATCTACATAAACACCTGTAGAAACACCAAGATCAAAATACTGTTTTGAAGTATGTAGGAATGTACTTAGTGCATTTGTATTATCAAATGTAGTATCTGCATTATTAAATGTCATCAAGTTTGCAGTAATTTCAAACTGTTGACTTGTCTGAGATCTAATTGTATCTACTGAGAAGAAGTCAAGTGCAGTTGTTGTTAACTGCATTGTATTACTTCCATCATTGTAGAAATACAAGATGTTTTCATTTGATCCAGCAGATAATTCTGGAATTATATAAGTGTTTTGATCAACGTCTTTTACTCCACCAAGTGAACCCCAGTTAGTTCCATCATAACCTTCGTAAGTTAGAGTTGTAGTATTGTATCTGATAGATCCTTGCTCAGCTGTTCCTCTCTGAGCAGTAGATCCATTTGGAATTACAAGAGATGTTTCAGCATCAATAATAACTCTCTTACCAGAGTTAGGTCTAAGTAATAAATCACTAACGTCTGTATTAATTACATTGTCAAATAATCTTAAGTCACCATTAATACTTAATGGAAGATCTCCTAGAGGTCCTATTCTTAATTCCTCAATATCTTCAAATGTTAGAGGAGCAACCGCTAATTGTGAATATGTAAGTTCTGCAGAACCATTTTGTAATGCACCAGATGTGTGAACTGGTTCATTACCACTTGTAGCGGTAGTACCAGCACCTGTTACTTCATATAAGTTATTTTTGTACTTAACATATTCACCTAACGTTACAGGAGTATTTGCATTCCAATTTGTATATGCAGGAGCAGATACGCTTACAGAACGTACCTTCTTCATATTTACAAACTCAAGATGATTTGGTGTGACTCTAATTGTATTAATATTATCGTTAATAAACCATAGAGTATTATCATTGGCACCAACAGTTTCTTCTGCTAATATTGTAGTATTTCCATCTAAGTCTCTTACACCTCCCAAAGATGACCATGATAAAGAGTTAGTACTATATCCTTCATACTGATTTGTATCTGTGTTATATCTGATACAACCATCTTTTACAATACCAGCAGTAGGTCTTTCTGCTGTGTTACCAACAGGAATAGCAAGAGCAGTATTAGTTAAGACGTCAGCAATTCTTCCTGTGTCAGGAGCAACTATAACGTCATATCCACCCAAAGATGATAGACTATTATTAGAACTTAATAATTTAAGATAATCACCAACACTTACAGAAGCACCTTTTAACTCTCCAGATCCTGTAATATTACCACTCGTCGCTGCAATTTGAATTGTAGACCCTACATTAACACCAGCAGCATCTATAGCAACACTATTTGTTAATGGATCTGTAACCGCAAGAGATAGGTTTTCATTTGTAACCGCAGTAATAGAACTCGTTACAGTGGCAGCAAGAGTTGCAGTTGCACTAACAGTCGCATTTGCAATCGCAGCAGCAACTATATCTGCGTCTGGTGTTACTAATTTTTGTACACTAAATTCACCATCATCTACTTTACCTTTTACAACTTCTTCTACAACAACATCAGTAACTGTTATCTCTAGACCACTACCAAATGTCTTAGGGTTGTTTGTGTTGACAGTAATTAATGCTTCATCATTATCATCACCACCCTCGTTAACATGGTCTACATTTTCTGTAGCACAGAAATAGTAAAGATTAGGTGTATCATCAGCAATCTTAATTGTATGATTTGTTCCGTCTACAGTTACACCATTTGTGTATGTTGCACCAAAGAAATTAAATACAACTGCTCCAGCAGTAGTTGGGTTTGCACTTAACGTAAGTGTGGTTCCGTTGACGACTGATAGTACAGTTGTACCATCAGGAATAATACCATCTCCAGATACTTTCTCAACAGTAAATCCTGCTTGAATACCAGTTGTCGAAGCGACTGTAATAGTTGGTGTATTAGCACTTAATGTTGTACTTAAATTTTCAACTCTACTAGGTGCCCATCTACCATCAGGGAATTGAGATAAAGCAAATACATGACTACCATTTGTGTTATCACTTAAATCAAACGTATAACTGTTACCAGCATACACTGTCCAAGAAGGAGTCATTACTGCTCCGTTACCATCATTAAGATCTAAAAAGTAACGATATTCAGTAACAGCAGTGTTAATATCATATGCTACTGTTGGTGCAGCATCTCTTACAAGAGTAAACCCATCTTGGAAACCAAATGTATCACAAATAATATAGGAAATATTATTATTAGCATTGGTCTTAACTTTCTGAATTTTAACTGGAGTACCAGCAGAAGTAATTGCTGAAATTGATAACGTAATGTTGTCAGCAGGAGTTGATCCACCAACAGATGCACCTGGTAGTGTAACTGTATCACCCACCGCATAGAAGTAACCTTCAGATCCTGTGGTAACAGTTGCAGATAATACATCACCCACCGCATCTCTAGTAACATCAAACGTTGCACTACTACCATTTCCAGATGTTTGACTAGGTGCCACTCCAGTATAGTTTTGATTTGCAGCACCACCTACAGTTGTTGAAGTTGTAATATTACTTGCAAGTATTCCACCACCAGCATCTCTAACCAAATCTCCTACACTAAATGTATTAGCTGGAAGAGAGGTGCTTGTAAATACAATCTTATCAACCTGTAAATTAGTGACAGCATATACTTCTGGTTGTACAAGATCAAATGAACTTACATTTAAGACATCTCCTATTGTATAACCATTACCACCATCTACTATGGTTACTTCACTAGCAAAACCTAGAGTTCCAACAGTATACTCAAATCCACTACCACCACCATACTCAGGTTCAAAATTAACAACCAGTGCACCAGCTATGGTTGGTAGAATTGATAACTCTACAGTTGTAGCATCTACAATTTGTGTAACTGTAGATCCAGCAATAATTTCACCATTACCACTTACTTTTACTACAACCATTCCAGCAACGATATTAGAACTATCTGCAACTGTTAGGTAAGTTTGATTTTGGTTAACAACTTTTATATCTGCCTGACCTGGTTGTGTAGGTCCTGCAGACATCGTAAACTGTGTTGCACTGTCAACACTAGCGACAGTAACATTAGCAGGAATTTGTGCTGTGTTATTAATATTCTGAATTAGTTCAACACTATCTCCAACTTCAACACCTGTTGTACTAGCAACAGTAACTTGTGGACTTCCTGCCTCAATAGTATCAACACTAATTGCAAGGTCATTACCACCAGAACCTGGTTGAACACCAGCAGCACCACCAAGTTGATTACCTGGTATATACAGTGTATCGCCTGGTAAGTATCCCTGACCCGCTGCAACAATGGTTACAGCATTATATGAATTATTTCCTCCTGCAAATATAACCTCGACATTAACACGCAATCCAGAACCAGCAGAAGTTAAGTTTTGAACTAAAATATTATTATAATTATTAGCACCACCCGCTGCAATACCACTATATTGTATTGCTGTTACACCAGCGTTAGAGTTAAATGTAACACCTAAAAACGAAAGTTCTCCTCTAGCATATGTTGTAACATTATTGACTGCAGTAGCAAGAGTTAATAGATCACCAGTTGTATAACCACTACCAAAATCAGATATCTGATCTAATGCAGCAATCGCACCAAAGTTACCACCAAGAGTAATCTGTAAACCAGAACCTAATGTTGCAGCATCTGCACCGTTTACATCATATAAATCTGCAGCAGCAATACTAATTACATCACCTACTGCATAACTTCCATCGCCAGGTGCGTTAACAATAAATTCAGATACTGTACCACCAATAGTATCAACAACTAATTGGAATCCATTCTGTTGTGAATTTGGATCAGTAAGAGTTAATGAACCACCTTGAAGTGGGTGAACACTACATCCATAATATACAATTAAATTATTTGGGTTAGATGGGACTGCAAATGTTATTACTTTTGTTGCTGCAGCAAAGTAACCAGCAAGAAATTGTGCACCAGTTACAGTAGATCCATCTAATTCATATGTAACACCATCTGCAGCATCAAGAATAGTGTTAGCATCATCTTGTGTAGTAGATATGAAAATTGGGTGTTGATTGTTTGTACTATCACTACAATCAAAGACATATGTTTTTCCTTTTAGTAGGTTAAAATCTCCACCTAAAAATCCATCAATGAAATATTTGTTACCTAAAGAAGATTTAACTATAAATGTTTGAGTTCCTGCAAGAGGAATAGATCCTGTTAATACATCACCTACAGTATAGTTTGATGTAACAGATACAAATTCACTACTGGTAACTCCACCAAAAGGTTGTACACCACCATTCTGTACGTTGAGGTTAACCAACATACCAGTTCCATTACCACCTGTTAATGGAATACTTTTGAATATACCACTAGGATAGTTTGAACCAGATGTAACAGTAGCAGCAAAAGAAGATACAACCACATCAGCAGTCATCTGTGTACCACTACCACCTGTTACATTGAGGTTTGTATATGATCCAGGATAGTAGTTAATACCACCGTTTGTAATTGCACCAGATATCTGATCAACAGTGAAATCAATAGTAGCACCAGTACCACTACCATTACTAACAACAGGAATGTTTAAGTAAACGCCAGGTGTATATGCACTACCTGCTTGAGTTATACTTCCACCAAATCCATCTATAGTTGCACCTATAGTTGCACCATCACCAGTACCACCTATGACAGGAATTTCAGAGTAAGTTCCTCCATCATAGTTAGAACCAGTATTAGTAATTGAAATACCTAATGTATCAAGACTGTTTTTCTCAATTATAAAGTCTCTATAATATTTGACACTTGTCGCAGCAAGATCTGATAATTTCTTTCCTGCACTAGCAAAACCTAGTACACCTGTACCATTACGGTATATTCCAAGCGAGACATCATTTACAAATGCTAAACTAGGAGCAGATACTAAACCATCTCCTAGTTTTAAATTACCTGTTGAAAGGTCTGAACCTCCAGCGGTAACTGTAAATATTTGGGTACTTATATCATTTATTTTGACCCTTTGCTGTTCAAAGGTATCAGTACGTGCTACATTAACTGCTGGCATTTTGGATTAACTCTCTTAATAAGGACTTAAGTTCAGAGACTTCATTCTTCAACTTATTTATGTCGTCCAGTGCGGAACCTAGTTGTTTTGATTTGCGTCTAGACTCTATGGCAGAATCATCAAGATTAATGATTGCACCAGTCTTTTGGTCTCTCACTAGACCATCATGTCCAGACACTTTGACAAATTTCATATGCGGAAATTAGAACGCAGCGACTGCTCTTATATCTTGAACCTTGGGAACAAATGCAGGATCTGATCCAGACATCACAATTTTAATAGCAAATGATGAATATTCTGGAAGATCTGAAACACTATATTTTAAATCTTGATAAGAAGATTGTTTCTCTACAATACCTGATATTGTATTTTCACTTGTTGCGATTTCAAATGAATCTGGTTCACCTGATGTGTTAAAGTATATCCAATCAATATCTTCAAAATTCTCTTGACTAGATGCTTTCTTATATTTAAAGAACACTGTAAGGTCACCAATGTCTTTGACATTTGCTAGTAAGTGTACATCAATCGCAGTTGCTGGATTTGTAATAGTAACTTCTTTAGTTACATACTTAGCAATAGAAGAACCATTCTTAGATGTATCTTCAGCAACAAAGTCTAAACCATTAGTGTACATTACCTTTCCAACCTCAAGATATGCATTCTCTTCGTCTGGTTGATTTGGATACTTAACAAAATCACCAACACGGAATATATCAGCAAGTTGATCACCAGTAACTGCATTTCTATTGAAGAGAACATTATCAATTATTCTACCAGTAAAGTCATCGTTTATTGGTTGTACATCATTTCTCAAAGTTAACTGTTGAGTTTGACTATTCCATATAGTTGCTTTACCAGTAATCACGTTGTCATAAGTCTCATTTAATATGTTTGGATTACGTGCCACGACAGTAGCAGCATCATCAATAGAAGCAAATACCTGTGATGGATTTGAATCTACTGTAACTGCACTAAGACCCAATTGATTTCCTAGTGTTACTGTCTCTCCTTTTTGGAAGAACTGACTTGTCTTAACTCTAACATATACAACCTGACCATTGACTCTAGCAATAGTACCAGTTGTTTTTGTAGTTACACCCTTAATTGTTTGATCTGCTTGTAATTGTGTACCACCATTTCCTGCAAGATTAAATTGATATACAGGATAGAATTCAATAACTTGATCTCTTCTACCAAATCTATCTTCTTGTCCAGTAGCATTTTCAATTCTGTTTGATACTGTTTTCACAGTAGCACTTGACAAGTCTATTATTGGACTTAAATGAGACACACTAGACGATATAGACATTTTATAAGTAAGTGACTCAGATACATTGTTCAAAGTTTCATTGATACTGGATGCAATGAATTTTTGATTAGTAAAGTAATGTGGTTCATTTAAAAATGTTTTCTCATAACTTGCTTGTGCGTATGATGTATAATTTACAGATCCAGAATCTACAGGAACTACATTAGTTGTCTTAACTTCTGTGTTTAAAGTTGTGCCTGTAAATGACAAGTATGATACTTGTGGATATAATGTTTCAAACTTTCTATTGAAAGTAGCATATACCATATCTCCACCACCAATAGCATTACCAGCAGCTTGAGAACTCGACTGTATATTATATGTGTCAACACCAGAATTACTTACTTGGAATAATGTGCTGTTTAAAATAGATGCAGTAACACCACCAATTTCTTTAGCAGATCTGTAGAACACATAAGAATTTCCAGTGGTCTCAAATCCATGATCTCTATGATTTACTTTAACAATAGAGTTGTTATTTTTGAATAACTTAGAAGTTGAGTTAGTGTTAGCACTAGCATTTGTTTCAAATGGATTTGTTTCTAGAAGTTCATAACCAAGATTTTCATTCTTAACTAAAAGTTCTGCTGGTCTAGATGTATTGAACTCTGCACGATACATTGTAAACTTAAGATCTTCAAATATATCCTCTGTCCAACTCTCAGTGTTTTGAGAACGGTAAACCGAACCTAAACCTGGTTGAGTTGTGATGACCGTACTTGTTGCTATGTCGGTTTCTCCCAACTTAGATGACCATAACTCATAGTCAATAGAATCTGTCTCAATTACAAGAGCATATTCTGTATCATTTTGTAGATACACTGGATAATCAAATCCAAAATGTGTAGGAGTTGTTGATTGTGTAACACCATCCGTATCAACCGCTACACCCATTCTAACTGCTGGTGTATCTATTTCTATAGATGTCACGATTTCGCATCCTCCAGCACCATTTCCGACGCCTTTGACAACAACTGATGGTGCTTCTGTATATCCAAATCCAGATAGTGATACCTCAGCATTGTAAATCTTACCACCAGAAACTTCTATGCTTGCTGTAGCAGTAGATCCGCCAGGTAATTGTGGACTCTCTATTGTTAGAATTGCACTGTCGTAATTAAGACCAGGATTTGTAACTCTGATACCTGATAACTTACCACTATTTTTTGCAATAGCAAGAACAAAATCTGTGCCACCTGTATCATTAGCAAGAGTTACAGATGGAATAATTAGATCTTCATTTGGTAGGAATGATTTACCATTATGATTGCTAAGAACAACAGTATAAACTTGTTCGTTAGTAAGACTATATCTACCAGATGCAGTTGCAACTAATTCTACATTATTCTTATCAAACACTTTGAGTATAGGACCTGACGCAGTAGAAGATGCACCAGTAACATTTTCACCCTTGAGTATTGACATGTTACCACTAGCAAAACACTTAAGGAATGTGTTGGGTGTTAATGTTTTTTCACTGCCAGGTACAATATTTTTTGCTGGTTTTTCAGCATCCACATTTGTGATATATGTTTTAATAGGAATTGTTGTACTCTTCTTACTGAAATACAAATCAATACCAGTTACAAAACAACCACCATCTAGATTTTCTACTTTAAATGTTTGTGCAAGAGGATTAGGTCTTACAGGATTGTCAGTATTACTTTCGATTAACTGTACACCCTCATTAGATTTAAAGACAGATGGTTTTGTAGACACAATACTTGAAGGATTCTCTGGAAGAATACCTGTAGCATAATACTTAACTTCTGTGTAACTATCAACATCTGTTTTTGCTGCATTAGTAGCACTAGATGTAAATCTAAATGTTAGAGTTCCTACAGTGAAGTTTAAAGATTCTGCTGATGCATCATATCCAACAGTATCAATGTCTCCACCCCATATAGCATTTTCATTAGGAGGTGTTCCTGCTGGTAGTATAATCAAACCACTAGCATTACCATACTCATCTGTAGTAATAGATCCATTAAATGCTGATAGAGAGTTTCCTGCAATACCAGTATATCTAAGGTCAGGATTTACCCAACGACTAATATCTCTACCTTCTAAGAAAACATATAATCTTGTATTAGGTTTCATCCTACCAACTTTAAATTTGATAGGTACACTTCTTGCAAAGAATGATAATGATGTAGAAACAATACTATCACCTACAGATTTAGTCTGTAGACCTTTACCTACTTCATTGTTTTGTGGACTGATGTTAGAAGAACTTCCAACAGATGCAGTTTGAACTGATGTATTAGCAACTTGTGTATTGACATTGCCTAATGAATTAATAGCAGTAAATGATGATGTAGCACCTACCCAGTTAATAACAAATGAATTATGTAAACTAGAGAAACTTTCTTTTACACTTTCTTTTGCCAAGAATATATTGAATAGATCTGTATTTGTATCTACAACAACTGGTTCTATACTTGAATCATACCACTGATCTATTGATGGAGATACATCACTATCACCAACATACTGAAGTACAACAAATGGGTTTGGATTTACTGTAGATGATGCAAAACTATTTCCTAATAAAGACAATGGAGAATATGGTAGTGTAACCATATGTCCTGTCTTCTTATATCCAGAAACTGCTCTTTGATCTTCTCTTGTATTAACTTCTACTAATCCTACAGAATCTTCTTTAGATTGTGGACGTAGTACAGATTGTTGAGCATCAACAGCACAACGATAATCTAATGATTTAAGATTACCAACTTTATGTGCTTCAAAATTATCAACAACAAAACCAGACTTAAATCTGTCAAGACCTATCTCATCCTTAACTTGCATGTTAAGTGCTTGCTGTTCTAGTATGCTAAGTGTTGTGTAGTATTCTAATCTTTCAATACGTTTCTCTAATTTACCAATGTCACGCATTGTGTAACGTTTATTATCAACTGGAGTTATTCTTACATCTTTACTTGTCTTGGTAAATGCAGGAATATATGCATAGAACAATGGTACTGCATCTTCTATTGGATCTGGTTTAGTTGGGTTAAGAGATGAGTTACCCTCATTAACTACAAAATTACCTTTCTTATCTAAGAAGATACCATCAATACGATCTAAGTATTGAACTTGACTGAATGAGAATGTATATTCTAAATTCTTATCAGGAGCAGGACTACTTGCAACAATAGCACCAGCACCAGAGAATGATCCTTCTGTTCTTTCTAGTGTTGATGTATCAAGGAAACCTGGTATAATAGCAGTGCTATCAACCTTTGGTCTAAAGTCAATTACGTTCTTGAGTTCTGTAATACCAAGAACAGATGAGTCGAATGTTGGAATCTCATCTTCTGAAACTCCTGCCTCATGTAAGTAACTATCAATAGTACAGAAATCTCCTTGTGAATGCTCGAAGTAATCGAAAGAAATAACAAGTTGACCAGTTGTTTCTTCAAAACCTGGTTTTAAAACAATACGTGATACATCATAGATTGTATCTCTTTGTCCATCATCAAATGTATATCTTGATGTTACATCAGTACCAGAAATTATATTACCAGCAGTATCAATCTCAGGAGGTTGTGATGATGTTCCTTCATAAACGTAGTTTAATTTAAAAGCATCTGCATAAGATAAAATTTCTACAACTTCTGTATCATAGTCTGTACCTCTTAATGGCACAACACGATCACCAGCAGATGTAACTGTGATTCTCTTATTTTTTACTACAGTCTTAAGTCTTGGTTTTGCATTAGATACTTCTAGTGTTGCGGTTAACTTAAGTTTAGGGAAAGTACCATTAGATGGTATATTTCCAAAATATGCTGATGATAACTGTAAACTAATACTACCTGATGTTAGTCCACTAGCAGTATCAGTAGCAGATGAAATATCTACAACATCTGTTGGAACATAAATGATATCACCTTTTATTATGTCAGGTGCATCACCAGGATCTAATACAGTAATGATATAATTCTCTTCACTGTATGCAGCAAATCTTTGTGTACCAAATGGTAACTGTGCAGCGAATGTAATTGTACCACCACCTGTAGTTGCAGTAGTTACAAAATCTCTACGGAAGTAATATTTAATTTTAGTATCATCTCCACCAGAAGATATTTGAGATACTTGCTTACTACCAGTAGAAAATAGTAATGTGCCCTTTGCAGCATTGTCTACCTTTGGACGTAATCTTACAATACTAGCATTAGTAACTGCACCAGGCAAAGCTGTGTCTAAGTAAATTCTAGATTTGTATGCTCCTTCTTGTTCTGTTGCATACTGAACAATAGATCTAACAAGATTATTATCATCATCTGAGAATTGTACAAGGTCACCTTGCTGTACAGCAGTTGATGCATCAGCACTGAAACTTGTTGATTCAATAAATGTAGATCCTTGTGAACCAAAAAATGTATAGTCAGTTACAGTCTTAATCTCAGAATACTTTTGACTATCTACGACAACATCAGCAGAGAAATCATTTGCATTTCCAGAACCATAAGCACAACCAATAGACTTAACATTTTGTGGTGTATATGTAGTGACTGTGTTTCTATACAAGATAGGAACAATACTTGCAGCAGCATTAGGAGCAGATGAACCCTCTGGATTTTTTACAGTGATAGCAGGAGGTTGAGCATACTCAATACCTACAGCAGATCTATTAGCAACAGATGCTTTATAAAGTTTACCATCTGTAGTTCTTGAAAGATCTATCTTAGAACTATCAAACTCTAGACCATTAATTAATAGAGTAGCACCATCAGCATATCCTAGTCCTCTATTTTGAATTATGAAATGTGATATTGTATTTTCTTTTGCAATTCTTACAGTTACACCACCCTCATCTCTAATTGTTTCACCAGGTAAGAATCTACCAGATAGAGTCTTCACATATAGTAGTACACCTGTACTATAAACACCAGATGCAGTTCCTTCTACAACACCATAAGCACCACTTGTAATACCAAATACATATTTACCTTCATCAAATGCATTAGTTCCTGTAGGAACAGATTCTAAAACTATCTTAGTAAAGAACTGTGGATCAAAGTAAGAGAATCCAAATGTTGTATTGTATGCATTAGTTCCTGCAGCAAGACGACCTCTAGAAAGAATGATATCTGAGTCTGAGTTAAAACCAGAACCTCTTTGCTTCAAGAAGAAGTTGTTAGGTTTTACTTTACCTATTACAGGAGTGATAGTAGGAGAATAATCTACCACAAATCCAAACTCATCCCCTGAGTTTGTCTGTGCATTTGCTTCTGTTAAGAAAACCTTTCTCTTAAATTCAGTATCAGATAAATCATACTCTAACAATAACTGTTCTAATTCATTTTTAGGACCGAATACTGTGATTTCTAAAAATTGAACAGATGTTGATGGATTGATAAGTGGTTTATTAGTAGTGGCAAAAGATAATGTTTTGAAAGAACCAATTGCTGTTGGTGTGCCAAGATCACTTCTAGTTTTGATGTAGAACAATTCACCAAACTGACTTTGGAAAGTTGCATCTGTTACAGCACCTATAAGAGTTGTAGTGTTTGTTATTTGAAGTGTTATGGTCTTTATACCATCATCGGGAGTAAAGTTAAGACCTCTTCTACTAATTGTTTGTCTATGATCTGTAGATAATTCTGTATTGTTTAATCCAACAGAACCATCATTAAATGTATTGTATAAAAATACGTCAGGATATGCAGTAAGATCAGATCCCTCTTTGTTTAAAGGAACACTACCAAATACATTGGTAACACTAAATGATGGAAGACCCTGAGATTTTAAATTTACATTGTCAGTAGAAAGACTCTCTCTTGCTTTATCAATCTCAAGATACTTAGTCTCTTTATTGACAATCTCATAACCTTTAATATATGCTTTACCAGGACCTATACTTGCAACCATCTTTCTAGAAGACTCAGTTGCATTATATCCATTGTATAAACCAAATTCATCTACAGCATACAAACCTCTGTTACCATCTTTCTGTGCCCATTCTCTAATGTCTACAGAAAAATTATCTACAACATAATCACCTGACTCATCAAATGTCCTACGAGCAAGTGTTTGTTCTAATACACTAAAGTCTGTAGACTCAACCTTTCTTTGGATTACTCCTCTTGATACTGTAAGAAGTTGTATAAAGTTCTTATCAGTAATTGCATTAAGAGCAAACTCTTTTAATATGAGAGATATTTTTAATCTATGTCCACCAGGTGCAGTATAGTTAGATGATCCTATTGCATTATCATATAATGATGGATCTTCTTCTGGAGTAACAATCTCTTCTTTAATTGTAAAACCAACTTTTGCAGATGGTTTATTATAATACTCATCAATAACTAATAGTTCTGATTCACAACGAACAAAATAACCATTGACAAAGTAAATACCTTCTTCTACCTTAACAGCAGAACCAAATCCCATAGCAGGACTTTCTAATGAAGTTACCTCATTTGTATCAGGATTAGTTACTTGAATACTGGTTGGTAGAACACTACCATCTGTACCTACAACGAGTAAAGGTGTATTAACACCATCAACAACTTCTAGAGTCTCACCTTGTCTAAATGTAGTCTCAGTGTTAGACGAACCACTATTGACGTAATTTACAAACAAAGTATCTGCTGTGCTTTCTGTTGCCAGTTTCGTAGAAACTATTCTTCCCTTGACACCAGAAGTTAACCCAAGTAGTTCTTCTCCAACTAATTGGGATATATCATATTTTTTATAAACAATATTATTATTACCATCGTTTACTGCAACTTCTGAAACAGATGATAATTTTACGTAATCTAATTTTGTGTTAAGTCCTACTTCACCAGGAATAACAAGTTCGCCTTGCTTGAAGGCATATTTACCGAAGCTCTCTACTTGGTTTTGAAGAATTGATTGAACCTGTGTTAGTTCTCTACCTTGGATAGAATAGCCAGGTCTGAAAAGAATCTTATAAAAATTCTTTTTCGCATCAAAATCTTCGTAATATGGGCTTACGTTTAGGTTCGTCTTCTGAGGCATCTTACTCCGCCAATAATACTAGTATTCTCGTCATATTATTTAGCGAAGTTTTATAATGCTTAGAATTCAATTACTAACTTGATATCTTCGATCTGGTCAGGTGCACGAGTGATTAGTCTTCTGTTCTCAACATAAATTACCTCACCTGAGTTATTTTCGATCTCAGGAGCAGCAAGTCCAGATGAGAATGTAACGCCTAATAATGTAGAACCATATGCAGTATCTACGTTACCAGATGCAGTAGAAAGTTCTCCAGTGATTGCGTTAGAACCATTAGACTCAAATCCTCTTACTACACCAGAGTCTGTGTGTGCATCGTTTGTTTGGATGTACTTAAGAACTCCAGCAGTTGTAGAACCACTGTCTAATGTCCATGATACAACTGTACCATATGCTGTACCACCAGTTACAGTCTGTGTAATCTTCTCGTCAACAGAGAAGTCTGCAGAAGCACCAGTAATCTTAACTGCTTTTAATCCAGATAATGTATCAGAAGTAGAGAATGTTGTAGTACCCCAGTTAAATGGGTCTTGAATAATTCCAATTCTACGGAAGTCGTTATCTACAGGGAAGTCTCCAGAACCTTCTGAATATGTAAGACGAATGTTAGTCATAACACGCTTACCATTAAGTTCTACTTCTTGATCAGAACCATGTCCACCTTGTGGAGGTAGAACAACTTCGATAGCACCAACAGCAGAAGCACCAGTTGTTACAGCAGATGATAAACCAGCGTTAGAGAATAAGTTACCATTTCCTAATAGTACGTTACCATAAGTGTAACCTGATCCACGTGCTTCAATTTCAGCAGATGTGATTGTACCAGCACCGTTTGTTACAAACTTAACCTTACCACCTGTTCCATCACCAACAATAGCAGTGTATAGAGTCTGTGAAGCAGGAAGACCTGATCCAGCATTCTCAATAAGTGCTACATCAATAGCACCAGAAACTGCAATACCAGCAACTGCGGTTCTACTTACGTTAGCAGGAAGAACGATTGGCATAAAGTCTGATGATAAGAACTTAAGAACATCATCAGTAGGAATAGTGTACATATACTTCCAGATGTATCCTGCACCAGTTGTCTCTGTATAAAGACCAGTTGCAGAATCATAGTTACCACCAGCAGTATATGGTTCTTCGGTTGCGTTCTGTCCTGTAGTGTTGCTAGGGTTCTCTCCGTTATAGAGACACTTAAATACTTCGTAGTATGTGTTCATTACATAGAACTTAGCATCTGAGATGCTTGTAGCACCAGTCGCTGCTTGTTTACCAACTTGACCACCGCCACCTGGTGTAGCAGAGTAGTCTGGTTTGAACATGTCATACTTAGGGTTAGCAACTAGATCCCAGTTGTAACGGCGGATAACTGTTCTTGCAAAAGAATCAGTAATACGTTTGGCAGCAATTAATTCGTCGTATAGAGTAATCTTTTCTCTCTGATTATCTAGAGGAAGTGGTGGAACATCTTCAGTAGCGTAACGATATACACCAGAGACTGCTGTAGCACCTGTGTCAGAACCGCCAGCACCACCTGTTCTACCTTTTAATGCAGATCCAAGAGGAGGAGCAGAGTTAACACCAGAACTTCCAAAAACGTCGGTTAATAATAAAGCGGTGTCATATACTGCTGCAACTGTGGCACGAAAAGCAGTCGATCCATATGTACCCACATAAACTTCATTTCCGACTACGAAAGCCGTTGAGTTCTTGGTATGTATTTCTAAATATGCCTTCCATGGTTGTGGTCTTCCCACAAAGAAATACATTCTTGATCTTTCCGAACTCGTATCGTTGGGTCCTTCGGTTAAAGATTCTAAAAATTGTTTAGCGTTAAAAATTCTAAACTTATCAGAGATAATAGCAGCCATTGTTTTTCCTGTTCCGACGTTATTGTATTAAGTGCCTGAGTTATTTATACGTTTATTTATACGATTGATATAGGTACTATCTCAGATCCAGACGCAATCTGATTATCACCATTATGTCTAGTACAACCAGTGAAGGTATTAGCAGTCTTACCAGTATACTTAATTATACCTGTATATGTACCATTGTTATGTAAAATATACCCTGTTGTTGGGAAGTAAGTTGTATCTTGTACAACAATATTTCCACCAATAGTTCCTACTGTAGAACTAATAGCGACAGGATTTTGTATTGATGGTAATGCAAGATTGAACTTATCTCCTGCCTTTGTGAAGGAGGAGTTTGCTCTATCTACAAAATCACCAAGAGTCAATGATGGATAGTATGTTGATATATCAGCGATTGTTAGGTTAGATACGTCAGCAGTTCCATCATCAAATGCTATGTACTGCCAGTTTCCTATATTAGAACCTACAGTAGTCTTTATATATGAACCGATATATTCGTTAGTTCCAAATAGTTCGTTTCTTACTTCAATGATTGTTCCATCACGTTGAGTAACAGTATAGTTACCAAGAGCATTTTCAATCAAATCAACTTGGTTCTGATTTCTCTGTTGTATAGGATCATTAATGAACGCTGTCTCTTCATATCCATCAACTGCACCGCCAGGTGGAGGTACAATAAGAACTTCAGTTGATTCCTTAGTAATGTCTAAGTCATCAGGAGATGTTACTTGTCTGAATACTTGTCTTTCAAATCCAGAACCGACGAGTCCAATGTTAACCATTCTAACATCGCTTTCAGACTCAACTTCAACAAGACCAGCAGATATAACTGTTACATCTTCAATCTGTCTGAGGTAAGTTCCAGCAACCCAATCTTGTTCAGTTGTTCCTTGATATCCTCTAATGATTTGATAGAATCTATCATTAATCTTCTTCTCATAGTATATAACCTCATCACCAATCATCAATCTACCACTAGGAGCAAACTTAGATGTATCAGCAATGTAAGCAATAACATCACCGATGAGGAAGTCAAGATCCAATAGTGCAGCATTCTCAAAGTAGTTGACATTGCTGATTGCATTATTAGGAATCTCAATCTGCTGAGTCTGTGTGATTACTTTAGAAACAGTAGATATAGAATTGAGAGATACAATATCTTGAACCTCTGCAGAAACAACAGTTGCTTCATAAGTAGGACCTTCAAATACTTGAACTTCACTAGCAGGAGTAGGTCTGTTAGTATTAAGTTCTAGATAATCTCTTTGTGGATCTAATGCTCCACCAATAGAGAATACCTCTATCTCGTCAGGAGTAAATTCTCTTTCGAGAACAATCTCAGCATCACCCGCTACCTGTACTGATAGAGAACTAACACCTGTAATACCTGTAAGACCAGACTCATCAATCTCAGTAACAACTGATAAAGCAGTCATTCCACCAGTTTCCACAAATGGATTGATAGCAACATTGATTAGAGAAACACCAACGTCTCTTTCACTTAAGATATCAAATCTTCTAGTTGTGATAACCTTAGGTGCTTTGGTATATCCAGAACCACCATCAAGTAGATCAACACTAATTACCTGACCCTTACTTACTAATACATTTGCTTTAGCACCACCACCATTACCATCTAATGTCTCAAACTTAAGTACAGGAGGTGTATAATACTGATATGCAGTTGGTTGTGTAATTGGATCATAACTACGCTGGTTCCATGTAAGAGATATTACAGATCCATTCTGAATTTCTGCAACGACAGAAAGACCTTCTCCTCTCGTGATTCCAGTATAAGTCTCAACTGAGACTGAACCAAAGATATCATCAGATGTCTGTTCGTTAGGTCTTCCATCTTTACTTGTAGTTTCAGTAGGGAGAGTTTTAATTTTTCTAAAACCTGTCTCACCTTCTACTTTAATATTGTCTCCATTAGACAAATATACAAATGGTGCAACATATGTTTTACCAACTACTGTTCCAAACCAATCAGAGTTAGGATCTTTTAATATATTTCTACCATCACTATCTTTCTTGAGATTTAAAATCTCATTTGTTATATCTGCATCTGTTAGTACAAAACTATTATTGTAATTTCCTTTTGATGCAAATGTATAATCTAGTCCCGACTCGATATTTGAGTTTTGAGATTTTAATTCAAATACTACAGTGTTTCCAGTTCTAATTGGGTTTGAAAGTTCACCTATTACATTCTTAGTACCATTTGCTCTTGTTTGCCACACATGTATAGGATTACCTATCTTTTCACCCATCCATGTATAACTTAACAAAGTATCCATGTTTTGTTGGGAAGCAACAAATGAGAAAGTTCCTTGACTGAAATAAGTGTCAGGTGCAAAGTCATATATGTTTAATATTTGACCTACGTCTCTACCATAGATGTAACGCATGTCAATCTGCATATCTTTCTTGATAGAATCATGGAATGTGATATTAGGACCTGAAACAGTATACGCCTTTCCATTTACTTGTAGTACACCATCTAAGAATACATACAAACTATCTTCGGATTCAATGCTTTGAACAGTTCCATCTAATACATCAAGAATTAAGAAAGGTCCGTTTCTAACACCATCTACCAATTCAAAATCAATTGTCAATCTCTTGTAATTAGAAACACCAATACCTACAACTTTTTCTACAGCAGTTGGTTCACCAATACTCTTAGCACCTAAGTCTTGATCCCATATAGGAGCAGTATCAAATTTAATTACGTTAGGAATAACAGTTCTATCAATCCAGTAAGCATCTTTTAATGGATAGTTTTCTGTAAACTTAGGTCTTTGTAATACTGAATTGATTGTAAGGAATAAATCTTCATCTTCTTCTGTGTTTACTTCAGTATTATCATCCCAATATAATTCAAAGTCTGTGGTCTCACCATCAATATAATCAGGTAGACTTCTTGTTACAGACTCTTCTTTTACAACATCACTTAAATTTTCATACAGTGAATCCATTGCAGAGATGACAGTAGTGCATTCCTCTACAGGAAGTAAAGGATCACCAAGTATATTGTAATTAGAATATGTTACTGTACCAGTCCAATAACCAGACTTATTTTGATTAACTGGTGTCTTCTCTACAAGTCCACGCCCTTCTGTAATAATAGTCTCAGTAATATCATGGTATGTGTTAAGTGTACTCTCTACTTCTGCACATACAGGACTTAGAGAATCTACAAGAACATTAGGATCTGTGATTGACAACTGATTTCTCATTGCCTGTATACAATTATTTTTAACTTCATTCATTATGAAAATTGTTGACTCCACAGTTCCAGTAATTCCCTTCTGGACTTCACCTAAAGATGATGCATCGTAATACAACTCTTCACCATAAGGATAATCATTTTGTTTATAGTATGCTTGTGCATTCTCTACAATTTTAAAATTACCACCCATCTTAAGATGATAAACATACGCCTGTATCAATGGTCTCATTTGAAGAGGATAATATGGTGCTACACCAGGACCTCCACCCCAACCTAAGTTTGGATACTGTGTTTGAGTTGCATTCAATGCTAATTGAATAATTTCTGTTTCATTCTTCTCTATCAACTCTCCTGCTTTATAGAACATACCATTGTTCAATGCACTCCAACCAAACTTAGCTTGTGTTGTACCTGAGAAAGAAAGAGGTACTGTGACAGTTGCACCAGGTGGCACAGTGAATGTGCTTCCTAATGGAACTTGTGCAGTGCTAGTGCCAATAGTAGTTGTACTACCTGTGCCAGATACAGGAGTGGTACCAGATGGAGCACCACCGCCACCACCAGAGTTTGCAAGTGCAGCATTGTTTAATGTGACCTGTGTATCACTATCAATAGATACAATCTTAGTTCCTGTTGGATATGATTTACCAGAACTTACAAACAAACCAACAGCAAGATTCTTAGTGCTGCTGACAGTCATTGTTTTCTGACCTTGAACATATGCAATGTTTACATCAACAAAGTCCCAGTTCCTAATTGCAAGTTTTGCTAATCTAGTTGCATACTCAAATATATCATTAGATTGTGTCTTATAATTCCTAATGTAAAGATAAGCACTACCCGAACTAAAGATTGATGCATAATCAATTGTCTTGATATTTCCACCAAATCTAATATCATGTTGATAAGCATCTAAGATTGCTCTGATGTTTGCCTCATAATCATCTTGTTTGGTACTCCAGTCTAATGATGGGTGAGTTGCTTTACCATATCCAATAGTCTCATCAATAATAAACTGTACATTTCTTTCAATTTGATTTGCAGAATCTATCCATGTACCACCACGTTGGAATATATTTCTTAATTTTTTAAAGTATTTTGTATTGTATTGTTCATCTTTAAATTTAAAGACCTTACCATAGAATGTAACGCCAACAAGAGGTGGTTGTGAGAATGTAATATTTCCAGAATTTATAGTATATGCAATGCCAGGTTCTTGTATAACTCCATCAAGAGTCACAATCATATTTTTTAACTTATTATCTGCTAAGTTAAATGCCACACCATCTTTCTTAGTTGTAAATGCAGTAGTTCCTTGTAATCTACCATCATTATCAAATGCTCCATCAAATACTGCACCTAATGTAAACTCAAATGCCTCTGCTTCGTTAAAATTAAACTCACTTGTTGCAGCAGTACCAAATCCTTTACGTATTCTTTGGTTCTCAACTTTCTGTACAGTCTGTGTAACAATTCTACTTGAGTTCTCAACTGTAATCTTATTCTTCTCAGGATCCCAAAGTTGTACAACGGTGAAGTGTGTTGCATCAGGTGTACGATCTTTAGGCAACTCAACTAATGAACCTTGATCTCTTGTTGCAAAATTAGCAGTTGCTTCAATATCAACTTGACCAAATAATTTGAAACCAGCAGGGTGTGTAGTTGCTTTGATAAGATCACGCCATTGCTCAATAGATGTTCCTGACTTAATAACATAAGAATAATCTTGATAGAATAAACTGTCTATTATCTTTTGATTTTGTACACCTAGTTTTCCTTTGTCTGATTGATAGAAACCTAAGTTATCATAAAAACTAGAAATCTCTTCACTAAATGTAGTTACAAATATAGATTGTACTATACCAGATACTGGCATAATTGTAGATTCTATAGAAACATCTTCACGAACTATACCAGTAGAATTTTCTACCTTAAGTAAATTAGATCCAAATCTCCAATCTACAACTGTTGCTCTGAATACTTCTACACCATTAATTTTTTGAACTACTTGTTCACCAATTCTAAAGTTGCCATTATAATTTTTCAATGCAAGAACATAGTTAGATCGGAATGTAGATGACACAGTTTCATCTAAATGGAATGCTCCACCGTTAGATGTTATTCTTACACTCTGTGGTACACCTATAGATGTACTCTCAACAAATGCTTCTACCTCACCTTCTACAATAAGAATCTCAGGTGCATATGTATAACCTCTGCCTGGTTTTTCTACAGTAATAGATGTGACTTTACCTTCTCTTACAAGAACATTGAATTTTACATCTGATCCATCAGACTTAGTTATTACAATTTTAGGATTTACATAGTTAGATCCTTCATTTGTAATGTCAACTCCTGTAATAGTTTGTGATGCTGCATCAAATGTTACAGTTGCTGCTGCTCTGTAAGACTCTGCAGGATCAACACCAGTGATAACTGGAACTTTCTTATAGTTTAATCCTAAATTTATAATTCCGACTGTATTAATCTTACCGATAGCGAACTGACCATTAGTAGTATAAGAAATGGATCCAGAACCATCCCAAAGAGGAGTACTGGTAACATCATAAACAAAACGATTTGGTGTAACATAATTGATAGTCTTAGTTCCTTGTAGAGGATCAGTTACAAGTTTAAAGTATGATCCTCCAGAGTTTACTACATTCTTATTATCAAAGTAATAGAAGTTTGTAAAATCTGTTCCAGTTTTTGTTTGATATGTATTAGTAGTAAGTCTAGAACCAAATCCAAACTTAACATCTGTAAATGCACCAGCATTACCAGGTAATATAGTTGATTCAATTTTCTCTACTGTAATTAAATTGTAATTACTACTTGGACTAATATCAAAGTAAGTCCCAGTGAGACTAGAATGAGACGTATCAAACTTATACTTGTAAAATTCTTGTAGATCTATGTTAGGGTTAGGTACAAATGTACTATTATCTTCTGAGAATTCAAATTTGTATACTACATCTTCAGCAGATCTAACAGCAACCAATCTTTGTGGTGTGCTAGTATCAAAGAAACTAGAACTCAATACAACTTTATTTGCATTAGTGTTTAATGTTGCATAATCATATACAACAACTATCTTATGTGTTATAGGATCATAGGATTGTATGTAACCTGATAGTGAACCACTAAAGATCTGGTAATTATTTGTAAAGTTATATTGAGCATTGTAAAGAGATACTTCCTGTCCATCAAAATGATCTACATCTGTAGTTCCCTCTTGTCCTCTAGTTACAGAAAGATCGTTTCCATTAATACCAGCAATCTTTAAAACTTCTTGACCTATTTGTATAAAGTCATCTGTTGCAAATCCTTGTGCGTTATCTACAGTAACTTTTGTTGCACCAACAGCAACACCTACATGACCAACATAGATTGTAAACCTTGATGTTGATTGTGATGCACCAGATCTTACTAGATCCTCATCTGCAACTCCAAGATAATCTCCTCTTGCATATCCTACACCAGCATCTTGTATCTGTATACCAGAAACTACCCCTGCAGAAGATACAGTAAAGGTAGCAGTTGCTCCAGATCCCGATCCACCAGTAAGAGCAATGCTAGTGTAAGTGCCAGCTGTGTAATCAGCACCACCATTAAGGATTTCATATCTTCCTATTCCTGTAAAATTAATATTGGTCTTTGCATTAGGAGGTATTAGAACTGCCTCTTGATATAATCTCTTTCTAATGTAGTATGTTTTTGTTTTAGTTGCATCATCAGGGTTGATGTCAATAGTTACATTGTCTCCAATTCCCAATCCATGATTGGATGTGGTTTCTATTAGTGCTACACTTTGATTTACTTCAAATGGTTCTAATCCATCACTCAATGATGTGAGTGTTACTATTCTAGTTCCAGATGTATTGAACAAATCATTAGACTGTATGAAATATGTGTTATCAGTAGTCCATGTACCTGTCAAAACCTTGATCTGGACTACGTTTTGGGCAGACGTTCCTTCTAATACTTCGGCAGTAGCAATAGGAGCATTTACACCATCAGTCAAACTTAATATTGCACCTTTAGTGTAAGAACTTCTTTGATCTAATAAAATATCAAATGTCTTAATAGCAGCAGAGAATGTACCAGTATTATTGAATGTACCAGTTACATTTTTCAATACAATTGTACTATCATTCTTAACTGTTCCAACAATAGTTCCAGATGCACCAGACGTCGGTTGTGATAACGTATCATCTGCAAATAAGTATGCACTTTGAATGATTGTTAGTTTAACAACCTTGTTTTCTTTTGATTGTAAGTAAGATACATCTTTACCTTTTACAGAACTAACGATTGCTTCTGCTTCTGAACCTTGTGTTCCTGTATTGTCAAAATATAACTGCGAGTTGATAGAGAAGTTAGCAGATGTATCTAATACACTAACACTCTCAACATTACCTTGTTTTACTTCTTCTATTTGTGCAATAAAACCATCACCATTACGTGGCATTCCTGCTTGGTAAAAACGTCTTGCTTTTTTAGGAATGTCGTTCTGGTTAATATCAGAATTGTAATTACTATCTACAGGAAGAGAATAAAAATTCTCTCCTATAATGTATGGATACTGCGGTACTTGATTGCTATCAATAGTAATGAAATAAGCATAAGTTCCTTGCGGAAATTCTGGGGTGGTGCAAAATCTTCCATTGTTTTCATCTAGTGTGCCACTTTTGTGGGTATAGGTATAGTCATTGACAAAAGTTCCGATAGGATAGGTTGTCAAGTCAGGTCCTTCAGAACGATTTCCATTAATAGAATAACTAGATGTCATTCTAGTAATAGATGACGTAGAATCTAAAGGATCTTGATAACCAAACGCACCATAGATTGGATTACCATCATAAGCAAAACCAATAATAGGTGAGTGTGATTTAGATGCTGGTTCTGTTCCAGCACTGTTTAGGTTATCACTAAGAGAAACACGAAGTGCTTTCGGGTTTGCAGCATAACCATAACCATACTCCAATACGTTATTGCTGTTTCCAAATACATAACCATTCTCTGTGTCTAATTTAGTTTCTAATTTTTTATATCTATTAAAATTCCATTCTTTAAGAAGAGGTATACCAGTTGCACCACTGCCCACTGGAACTATTTCAACTATTACAGTATTTTGATTATAGAAGTTACCCTCTGCAATCTTATTAAATCCAGTAATCTGTCCATCAGTATTAACAACTGCTTCAAACTCAGCAAACCTACCTCTACCAGCATTATCTCTAATTACAACTTGTGGAGGTGAAGAATAGAACTCACCAGCATTATCAAGTATAAGACTTGTGACCTTACCACCAGTTACTACAGCACGAACAGCAGCATTTCTACCAGATGTAATTAATACGTCTGGAGTTCTAGGAAATACATCAGTAGTATCCACACTTATGCTTTCTACAACTTGTCCTGCTAATATTGCTCTTGCTTTATTAGGTACTTGATCAATCAATACAAATGGTGGTCTTACATATCCAGTTCCACGAAGATCAACCTTGATTTGTTCTAACTTACCATATCTAATACTTTCTGCATCTTTATAACCATAAAAAGGAACACCATTTAATCCAATACCAATATCTCTCTTAGGTGTAGGATATGTTTCTGTAGTTCTAGTTGCTTGTTTTCTAATAATACGAAGAAGTTTCTGATCCAATACTGTTTGTGTCACAGTAGAACCATCTAAAATTTTATGTGATGGGAAACTAGAACTAGCAATATAATAATACTGATCATCTGCAAGTATAGCAGATACATTTGTTGGTACTTGATCTAATGATGTAGCAACTGCAGATAATGTAGGAACATTAACTGCTGCACCAGTTCCTAATATCCATCTAGTCTGATTTGTTCCTACGTTTACAATCTTAGAATCAGAAGTCTCAAAACCAGGATTAGATACTTGTATCTTATCTCCTACAAAAGAGTATGGTTGTGGATCTGATGGTTGTAAATTATAAACAATACCCATCGTCAACAACGTGACACCAGATCCTGCTATTGTAACAGGTTTGTATACTGGTGTACCAACATCGTGCTGCACAGCAGTCTGTGCTAATCTATTGTCAATAATAAATTGACCTACAGTCTTTTCACTAAATGTAATTGTCTCATCACCAATCAATACTGATCCTGTATTATCCCAACCAGTAGTAGAGAATACATCAATCCTATCTCCTTTAGACTTAGTGCCTATTAGCACTTTCTCAAGTTGAGTCTTAGTTGAGACACCAAATGTACCATTAACTGTCTCTGGTGCTAAAACTATATTATAGATTACCTCATCATCTCTAGTTCCATCTGCATATACATTGTCTACAACAGCATCTGCATAGTCATACTCTTCTGTATCAGATTGAACTATTTTCTTTCCTACTAAACTTTTTACATCACCAGATATAACTTTACACTTAAGTGCATATACGTTTATCCAATCTGCATTAGATGCTTTATATGTAAAATCTCTTGGTTTGTATACCTCAGGTTTTACAATTTTTCTTGGTCTTGTATTAGCAACCAACTCCATGTAACCTTCATCACCATCAAGACCTGACATGTAACGATGATAAGCACAATAATAGTAAATCTTATTAGACTCATCAACATTCATCATGAATTCTGGTTGGAATTCATTATCGTAGTTTGTCTTGACACCAAGAACAGGTTTGCTGTTGTAATATTGTTGACCACCAAGTAATGTACCTTCTCTAGTGGTACTAAACTTCATAGGATGACCATCTGGATGGATAGGCATCGGTAAGTTAGAAGGGTCAGATTGATTCCATATAATTTGCCAGTTTTGGAAGATCCTTATTCCTTCTGGTGCAAAATAATATTTGCCATATTCAAAATCTCCAAATAACTGTGGCAATTTACCAAAGTTGATGTAGAAAATACCATTAGGGAATGTATATACTGTACTAGCAGTAAATGTTGATCCTGTAGTGCCAGTAACACTATCTCCAAGAGAGAAGGTGCTGGATACTTGTCTTAAATATACTCTTGTAATTACGTTCTGATCATTTCTAACAATCTTAGCAATCTCTCCACTAGCAGTAGTGGTTTTGATTCTATCACCAACTAAAAATTGACCATTTGGACTTGTAACATCTATGGCAATATTATCAAACTCAGATTTTATAAACCACTCAAACTGTGCTAAGTTAGTACGATCAAGAGGATCAAAGTCCTTATCAATAATACTATTGAAAACAAACTTAATAGAACTATCAGTTCCTTTCGCTTTATAGAAATTCTGTATGTTCTTTATTAAGGTTCTTTTATCAACACTACCTCTAAGATATTTCTCAGGGAATGAACCTAGATATTGTTTCTCAAAATTCTTTACTAATGCATAAAGAAAAAGATTACTAATATTGTAAACTGTTTGACCAGCAGCATGTGCTGTAGCAGTTGTACTTACAAAATTACTTTTACTGTATAGATCACCAATTTTTGTATTACCACTAACACCTCTAGAACATCCACTTAAGGTTGTATCAGTTCTAGTTGCGTAAAATATTATCTCATCATCTATTCTAATATATCCGTCTTTTTCTGGAAAACTCCTTGCATCTTGTAGTACAATTGTGTCGCTACTATTAGTGATACTAACATCCAAAGTATCGTGTTGTCTAAGTAAGTTCTTTTCATAGTAATCAATGTCTGCATATTTTTGAATATTATTAATAATGTCTAGAGTACCACCCTGTACCTCCTGTGCTTCATAATACTTCGTTACAAACTTACTAAAAAGTTCGTATTCTGTACTAATGAACTCAGGAAGCTGTGTCTCTATCAGAGTAGATATTCTCTTTGTTTTTACAGCAACCATTTACTTACTCTTTATATGCAGTGAAGGATGAATTAGGAACGTCAACGTCAAGGTATACCTCACGCATTGCCTTAATGTCGTTTGATAGTGGTTTTACTCTTAGTGAAATACGATTATCAAAGAAACTACCTTTAATAATTGTCAAAGCATACATCTTCAACTCACCTTTTACATAATCTATGTCGCCAATATCACTGTCTAGAACAACTTTCTCACCAGTTACGCTATCTAGTCTATATAGGACAATTTTCTTATTTCTATCTTCAACATAGACATCAAAATTAGGATATTCTGTTACTCTAAAACCAGTAGATGATAAGACTGGATCGTCACAGTCTTCATCAAAGGCATTCTGGAAACATACCTCATAATAGAAGGTAGAATTTAACTGAGGATAGAAGTCTTTTCTCATCATGAGACTAGTGAGATTAGAATTGATACTAACATCAGCATCATCTATAACACCCACAAACTTACTATACCTAAACTTACCATTAAATTTCTCAGTATCACTTTCATTAATATAACCTTGTATAGAAGTGATTACGCTATCTCTAATATTAGAAGGAGTCTGATCTGTCATACCTCCGTTATAATAGATCTTACTTGTCATTTCAACAAATAGAATAGAAGGATCTACTATCTGTGGTTCTACAGATGCAACAACATATTTTTTAAGATCAGCAATGATCTGTGATTTAGTCAACGATGTAAGGTAACTAGCATCAGTTGGTTTCAATACAATGAATACTTTTCCATATTCTGGTGGTTCTTGATCCTCTCCACCAAATATGATAATATCACTTGTTGCTGGATATACTTTTCTTACAATTGTTTCGTAGTCGTTAGCGGTCACTGCACGGTCTTGTGTGCCATATGCTTTTGGAGCAGTGTATTTTATCTTAGCAGTTGTTTCTATCTCTTCACCGCCCGATGCAGCAACGCTTGATACAATTGTTGTTGTAAACGCATTAGGAGAAACTCCAAATTCGTTTTCTATCACACCAGAAAATACAAATGCCTTAACACCATTACTTACAGGACCTGATGTTGTTACATATGATACATCAATACGTGCATTGTTCTCTAGTTTCTTACCTAGAACACCATCACCCATTAAAATTTCATACCTACCGTCCTCAATTTCATCTAAGAAGAAGACTTTTGATGCACCATCAACTCCTAATATGTTATCAGCAAGTAAATATGGTTCATTAAAAGATCCACCAGTAGGATATACAGTGACTGAGACTGTATTAGTATCAATGTTAGGGTTATCTAATATAAATCTTTGACTCTTAGATGCAGTGTTTATTACAAATTCGTTTGTTAATAGTGTTCCTTCTCTAATTGGTACGTTACTAAATGTTGCAACACCATTTATTACTTGTGCCTTTACATCACTTGTAACAATATAATTGTAAATGACATTATCATAGTTACTAATAAATCCTGTTCCTTGTTTTAAATTTAATTCTTTATCAGTTGTTGCATTAGTATAGGTAACAGTAAATGAAATATATGCTGTAGGAGATGTTGCACTCTTTGGTCTATATCCTAATTGCTTTGCTAGTGCTACTACGTTGTCTCTTAGCGTTGCTGAATCAAGGAACAGTTCATTGACTACCATGTTCGTATTGAACGCTGTATAGTAGGTATTATAAGCAAGAGTGTCTATCAGAGTTGCTAGTGCAGACCCTTCAAAATCATAATCAGTAAAATCATTCTGACTCCTCAAATATTCTTTGAGTTGAGTTTTGATATTATCAAAATCTAAATTGGCAACCTGAGTATAAGGCATTATCGTGTACGCTCTAGAAATATATCTATCCCAACTGCTCTGTCTTCTCTACCTAAGATCATATACTCTAATTGCACTTCATATCCATTCTCGTCAGTTCGTGGATAGCAGTTAAGTCCTTGAATTGATATTCTAGGTTCGTACCTATTGAGAGTTTCTTTAATTTCTTTTTTAATTAATCCAGCAGTACCATAATCTAATGGTTCAAACAATAGATCCTGTAGACCACTTCCTATTTCTGGTTGGAATGGTCTTTCACCTCTTCTAGTAAGTAATAATCCTTTTATTGATTGTGCAACAGCAGCCTTATCCTTCACTGTTACCAAATCGTTAGTAACAGGATGTTTTTTGAATGTAATACTCAAATCTTTGAAGGTTGAGACTTCTGGCATTTAAAGACAGCATGGGCTGCTTTTATTTATCCATCTTTTCTGAACTTAGTGCACTCGTCAAGGAATTCCTTCTTTCTCTTCATCTCAAACAATTCTCTTTCGTCATTCTTTTCAATTTTGTCTATCCATTCTTGTGCATCGTACTCAGAGATGAGTTTCTTCCCACTTTTTATAAATTCCTCAGATTTGTCTACTTTAATTACCATTTGTTTTCTCCTTTGGTGTTTCCCAGAAATAATCATCGGTATCTCCTAACCGTCCCCACTCAGTCCCATTCTCGACTTGGTACTCTATGGTAGAAACCTTAAAGTCTGGTGTCTTCGGTTCTTGAGGGGTGATAGAGAGGTCATACAAACGCATTCTATTATTAGGATACAATGCATACTGTCCATTCTCTAGTTGGATACAATTATGACTCTTATGCTCTTGTGGCACTTCACTTACATTATTATCTATCACATCAGGGTTCGCATGGTAGTTATCAAGAGTAAAGATATACTGACCTTTCATCAGACCATGGTCTCTTGTCCGTATCTCCGCATCCATAGAAGATACGAAACCTTTATTGATTGCCATCACACCATAGTCCATACAATTCCAAAATTGCAGATTCTCTAGACTCATATCGGGCGTCGGCGTTTTCGGTGCTCGGAGAAAGGCACTTATAGGAAGTTTATCATACATCGCACCATACTCAGGTAAGTAAGTCTCAAAATAAAAAGCACGACCAGGTATACTCTTACAAGCAACCCAGACGCCCTCGACAAACTCACCAAATCCACTTTGATGATCAGTTAAATATTCTTTTCGTACCCACACCTTCTCAGAAGGCAAATTACAAATCAAATTCATTTGTGATGAAATACCTCAACGTATGCTTGACATTTTGGACAAGTGAAGTTAGACCAGAAGTCATACTCAGACTCATCGCCATCATTCAACTCTTCCATGGAGTTATCCCCACCCCAAATCAACTCAGTATTACAGTGCCAACACTTCATCGTATTATCGGCATGGAGTAAAGGTCTGCTGGTGCTATCTTCGGTCTATCTGTATAAGCGTCGATAAGTTCTTCAATACTACTGCTCATCGCTCTATAACCAGTGCCAACATACACCTGTCCTGCAACTACAGCAATTGTAGCAACACCCCAGAATGTGTAATATGCAGATGACTTGAATTGATTCTTCGCTTTAGTAATATAGTTCTTCTCAGTCACTTTCCTTGTCCTCTATATCTCTTCCTTGCTTTATTTCTACTAGTCGCAGAATACTTTGTATGTGATCCTGTACCCTGTCTTGTTTTCTTTGGTGTTGCTTCTATAGTCTGAGATACACCAAAACCACCTTTTGCTTTCGCCATTAAATATTCTGTCCTCCAGAAGTTCCTATCTGTATTGTACTACTTAACCATGGTCCTGTCAAGGGTCTAGGTGTACTAATTCCATCCAGTGTTGCATTATCACCTTGAACAGCGGGTAGTCTCCCATTAATCATAACTGTCGTATTGACAGCAGGAGTAATAATCCGTTGACCTGTGCTAGTACACTGTGGTATACCTCTCCTAATGCCTGGCACTATACTTGGTAAACTTGTTGCATCATATATCGGTACAGGTCTCTGACCAACCTTCACATTCGGTGACATGAACGGAGTACCATCTAATGTCTGTGCAGGATAATCACAGAACGGTCCTACCGACTCTGTATCTATTGTCTCCTTTTTAATTAGAAATGCCATTACTTCTCCTGACAGTTACAAATATTTAGAAGTGGTTCCATCTTCTCATATACCACTCGTACTTTCTCTTCAGATTTCCGAGACTTCCATAACTGTAGTACAATGACTTCGAGTTCTTCTTTAGTTACATCAATAAGCATTTTCAGATCCACCGATTTTACTTAACATTCTAGTACAAAATTCATACATCTGTTGATGTACCGATATATCAGATGATGCATATAAAGGTGTGTCAATATACTTTGAATCCTTCAGAGGATTGTCATCAAACCATTCATCATAAGGTAATTTGTCTGGTGCTTTGATACTCATATGTTTTCTAATAGTACTTCATCAATATACTGAGGATGTTCTTTCAGAAAAGGAACGTCTTCCTTAGCATGTTGAATTGCATCAAATGTACTCTCTGCATATTCGCAGATTTCAAAGTGATGTCTTTGTTGGTCATGATAACCTACTGTGTAATGTGACATTATACTGCCCTCGCTACTTTTGTGAGATCTTCTTTGAGACCTTCGATATTATTGTGAAGATAGTCGAGTGTCTGAGCGACAGTCTCATAATCCTCACCCGTTGGTCGCTTGTACATCAATGACGGGTTCGCCAGTCTCTCCAAAGTCTTCTCTAGGGTGTTTAACTTCTCGGACTGCCATAGGAGTGTCTCCTCCAATTCGTTCAATTTCTTTGATAACTCTTCCATTGTTTGGATCACCTCCATTATATGATTCAGATGCCCTCTTCTCGAACTGATCACAGAAAGTATCGAAGTCATTCAGCATGTCTTCGTAATCTAGTCCGTCATCTTCAAAGAATTGGTGTGCGACTTTTTTCATGTTTTTTTACCAGGAAAATTTTTTGGGTTTTTTTGGTTTTGGTTTTTCATTTTCCTTTTAATATTTATTTCTCGGTCAAGTGGATACTTTTGTAGGTTAGCGTTTTCTAATTTTGCTTGGCACCGAACCCCCCATCAAAAAACCCCCAACATACAGTCAGGGGCGGGGTCGCTGTCTGGGCGATCAGAAGTTATACTGTCTGTCGCCTAGTGCTGCTGGTCTCTCACCATACTCACCCTCATGTGTTTGGAAGTTATCGCAAATGGTCTCTGCGTATCCGAAGCACTCACTCATGCTAAGACTTAACTCGGTTGCTTCCCAAGTGTCTGTTACAACCTCTGTTGCCATTGGTTTGCCGAACTTGTTATAAGCGGTGACTGTGTATGTAAACATAATAAAAACTGAACTGATTTATATTCTAATTATAAAGGATATCCCTAGGGAAGTCAACCATATGTCACGGAATGTAAACAGGGGTTATTTAACCTCGCCCCTGTTTAACATGTAGTCTCTGGCATATGTTCTCTCTGCTGCTGTGTCCTTTGACATCTGCATTGGTGATCTGTCGCATGTGCTGATCTTTCTGTCTCTGCTCTTCTTACACCATGTCCTTCTGCGTGTCTCGTCCATGCTTGGCATGTCTTCAAATTTAGGTGCATAGTACATGCTGCGTGCGATCTCTGGACATGCTGTGTAATCAAAACTCTCTCCTGCTGTGATGTCGTTAATCATCTGGATGACTGACATAGGTACAGCGAACCACTCTTTGCCTGATCCGATCTGCTCCCATCCGTAAGACTTGCACACTGAGTGGAGATACTGTTCCATTTCAAATACACCGCCTTTAGTTCCTTCGGGTGTTGGAATGTCTGTTCCCTCATCACATGCCCATAGAGCAATGTTATGTATCTTGTCTGCACATGAGGTGCTATGCTCTTTGTATCTCTGGATTGTTCCCCACTCACAAGAGTATGATAGACCGATCTTGATTTTACCGTTTCCAGTTGCTCTCTCGTAATGCTCCTCAGTAGCGAACATAATGTAGAGACCGCCTGCTGTGTTGAGTTCGATTCTGCCTTTGCCCATGATGTGTTTGTTTCTGATTTATGTTTTTATTATAGTCCCTAGGGATTGGTTGTCAACAACCCCAGTGGACAGTTTGCCAACTGGCACATTAGTGCCTATCGGATATATTCCAAACTCCCTCGTTAGGTGTTGGAAGTGGTTCAAAGTTTCTTGCTGCCATTGCTGCAAGTGCTGCCTTAACTGCGGGGTCTTGCATCGCTGAAGAGTTTGCTAATACTCGCCCGTCGAAGTAAGGTCTTAGTTGATTGTCGAACATAATACTTTTGTCTGATTAACTTAAGTATAATCCACTAGATGCTTATGTCAACAATCTAGTGGACAGTTTGACAACTGGCACAAGGTGCCAGCTGCCGTGTTGTGTGGTTGGCGGAGGATTGACCGACCCTCCTAGCAAATTCCATGCCTATCAGAGTTACAGGTCTGTGCACTGTTCACGGGTCAGGTGAAGATATTGGGTCTTACGTAGAGGTTCGATTTAAATGCGATTAGTTAACGCAACCCCTGCCTACTGCCCATATATTACCCTCCCATGCTTAAGAATTTTTCCATGACCATTTCGTCGATAACGTTGTTAACGTCTGGGTCGCCCATTGGATCGTATTCGATACCGAATTCCTCGCATACTTCGTCAAGGATTGTTTCAAAGATTGATTCGTGATGTAGAGTTGACATAATGTTGTTTGATTTATATTCTTATTATAGTCCACTACGTTTGACTGTGCAATAGGTAGTGGACAGTTTGTAAATTGTCTACAGATAACCAGCGATCTCCATACCTGGTTCGTCATAGAACCAACTAATGCTCATGCCTTCAAATTTTTCTTTGAGTGCATTATAAATGTCTTCTGGCGGTGACCATGCAGTATTAAATGATGCTTCAAAACCATTAGGCAATTCGCTTTCGTCAATGGTTAAGTCGTAGCAATCCCATTTAGTACCCCAGTTTTGAATTCGCCAGTCATACCATCTGGCATCTTGTGTCAGTTGCGGACGTCCTTCTTCGTCTGTAGATTCAAAGGATAAACCCATTCCAAATTCACGTTTATCCATTACAGGCAGTTTACCCCCGACTGGGATCTCTTTCCAATTTGGTTCGGGAATGATCTGACCAAATACTGTTAGATCATTCTTCGGGTTAGTTCCATTCTCGAATATGTCGAAGAGTGTTTGTATGTCCTGCTCATTATCTGAATAGACACTCACTCTGTTGTAGCAATGATTTGGCATAGTCTGATTTGTTTAATTAATTACATTATAAGGCATGTACTCAAACAAATGTTGTTTGAGTAGACACCTCTGAAACTAGCACACTCTCTTGCCTAAATGCCTTGCGGTATCTGTCGGCAATGTGCTTTAATAAAACTGATGTAGCGATTGCTTCATGATCAGGCACCTCGATATAAAAAATCTTAGTGTTTTCAAATTCTCCTTTCCATAACCCCTCGCCATCAATAAATGTGCCATACTCAAAATGAGGAATGATCTCTGACTTAATAAAGTCGTTTATCATGTTGTCTGAAACCTTTCCTGCGTTGGGAATGTTTCTTCCCATTATTAGTTCGAGTCTTTTCATGAAGTGTGTTGTATGCTATGATTAAATTATAGAGCATGGAATATACTCCTGCTACATGTAATGGACAGTTTGATAAGTGGCACAATGCGGCTGAGTACCCATAGCACAGCGGGTGATCCAACTGTGCTATAGTTTTCGTGGTGCGGGAAGTTGTTGCTGCTCATTTAGATATCCTCCAGCATCTCATCTATTTCGCATGTGTTCACCTTTGGGTCATCCCATCGCACACCGTCGCCAGTTGTCTCGGATCCTATGCATGTGAGCATCTCAACTAGGTGATCATAATCCAAGGCACGTCTAGCGATATCATATAAACCTTCGTCACCGCCTAACCAAAGACCGACATTCCAAGTCTCGTAGTTAGTCCAACCGTTATACTCAGTGTCGGTTAGGTTCGCTTGATAAGTTGCTGTTGTCATAGTGTTCTGATTTGTTTGACTAGTTGTATTGTAGAGGGTGGGTGCGTATCCTGCAACCTTGAGTATGCCACAAAAAAGATTGTCACACTCTGTGGCGATCCGTGTCTTAATATTCATAATAATAAGGGTGAGATGTGCCACATGGTTCTGGGTCGCATACCGTGTCTGAATCAATGTTTGATTTTAGATTCTGATCAAAGGCACGGATAGACAACTCTGAGTTGTCGCAGTCCCATCCTTTGCGTTCTAGTGCTTCGGCACAAATGTCCCACACTTGGTGCAGTTCATCATCGTTTAAAAAACTAATAACGTTGTAGTAATGCATAGATTTGCGTAACTATACGTATTCTATATGTTAAGAGCAGGAATACAATACATGATGTGCCAGTAATATTACTGTCACACTGAGTGGTTGCATTTAATATATGTCTGATTATAATGTAAGAGTAATATACAAATCAGATTATGAGAATTAATCAGTATGTCGTCTACACATCGCCAGTTAAGATCGTTAATGATTTTTCTGAAGCATGTCAGATTGCAGATGACTATTTCAACGAGACAGGTTATGTCGTAGCAGTTGAAGAAACTAATCCAGTTGTGTACCCTGAGTACGAGGTAGCGTAATGAATAATTACAATGCATTGCTCACTCTCATAGGCGACATCAATAACGCCTTCTGTCATTTAGAATATGATAATGAAGAGCAAGCAAATATTTGCGATGGCGACATCAAACTGTTAGACAAGGCAGTTAAACGTTTTAAAACTCAAATCTGGGAGAATCAACTCAATGCCTAAAACAGACACCAAATTTCCTCGTTACAAGAACAAAACTGATCTATGTAACGACCTAGCAGATTTAGGTTGGGATTACACAGCGGGTAGAATGTCCCGCAGTGGTATGGAAATATATGATATGATCATGACTCGCCTAGGTGTACTAGATGATAACGAACATTGGAACGAGGATTGCTATCGAGACCACAACTGTAATCACTAGGTCTCACTAGTATATTCTACATCTACCTCGACGGCTGACATGTCGTCGAGGATATCTTTTGTGGTGTCCCTGCGGATGCCATCCCTTCTTTGTGCCTTTTGATACATATACAGTTCAGTATACTGATCTATCATCTCCTGATACATATCCGCAATACTCATAGACATTAGAATAACCCCCGCTTGTAAGAACTAATTATAATATAAAAAACTAAAAAAGTCAAAAACCTAGAAAATCAGAAAACCTAGGTTTTTAACTTTTTGTCGTTTCTGGGACTTACAACAATTGGCATAAATCAGAAAACTGCGAGATGTACGCCCAGAGGATCGCTTAAACTAGCGACCCTGATTTGAATGGGAAAACTGAGTTTCCATGTCTAATGAACCATGTCCAGTCTTTTTGAAATACTCCCGCCTGTGGTCTGAACTCTGTAAGTAATGCGTTAAGTCTGCTCTTCGTAGTGTTGGACTGCCAACCACCGTCGAAGATTGCTACAAACTCATTGCATACTTCAGCAATTAAGTTACCGTGTAAGAATACTCTTGCTTTGTTGTTATTCTCGTTGATCATAACAGTTGTATTGGATCCCGCCCAGTTAACTCTGTTTCTGATCGCTGTGTTCATTTGCATTTCAACTTTACGCATGGTGATTAAAAAGAATAGGGTGAATAAGAGAGTGTACAATAGATTAGAAGTTGATGTCGATAAGGCGAGCAGCATGTCTGATAACTGCATCTGTGAGTTCTACACCTTGTGACTCTAAGTAGTCTGTTGCTAGGTCTAGGTCAGGTACAAGGTTGTCGTTGTCTGAACTCATGTCTTGTAGAAATGAGATGAGGTCGGTTGCGATGTGTAAAGGCATTTGTCTGATTGATTGTTATGTACTTATTATAGCAGTTGGTGGCAGTGTGTCAACGGGTGAGTGTGCCACTTTGTCAACTGTCTTAGAATGGGCAATCTTCGGGTACTCTGTATTGTGGTTCATCGCCACACATCCATGCACTCCGCTGATCGAATTGCCACATCATCTTGTTTGCTCTCTGTTCGAGATCTTGGATCACGGTTCGGTTACCTTGCCAGATGAATTCGTTCATCTCGTCTATAGTATGACCGTGCTCTTCTCTGTACTCTTCCCATACAGTGTCGTAGATCCATGTATTTTCTGGCATTGAAAAAGACCCCTAAGCGAAGAGAGGTCTCATATAGTTCTTGAATTCCTCGCATCTGTGCTTGGCAAGAACTTGCATTTCCTTTTCTGAAATTACGAGGTCATAACCCTCTGCTTTCATTTCGTCGTAGCATGCTTGAGATACTCCTTTATCTGTTAAGTCGTATTTGTGAAGTGCTACGTGCTTGAAGAATGACATAAATGGTTTCTGAATTTGTGTATACTCTATTATTGCAATAATATATGCATAATTCAACCACTTGTGTGCCACTAATAATATCGGCACACTATCTGTCCTTTTCTTTCTTTATTCGTGTTACCTTTTTCTTATTAGATCTGTTTATACTTTTAATTTGATATCCATATGTCTCAAGGTCGTCTGAATTAGCGTCTCCTTGGTCTATATTATACTTTTTACTCATTTATTTGTCAGCGGGTACTAGTTCACCATCCTTTATACTGGCATGGAATAGTTTACCTACTGATTCTCCCTTCTCTAGGGACTTTGACAGTTTATTCTCGAAATTTTGTGGGTTTTCACACATAAATTCGTATTCTTTGTCGATATTTGTATTATATGTTGCAAATACAGAGTTTTCTCCTATTTTTATGACATATAATGCTGAACTACCGAGGTTCTCGAAGGTTTTCACAAACATTTAAAATTAAAAATTCTTAAAAAACTCAGAATATTAAAAAAATGACTTTTTTAACTTTCTGAAAAACTTAAAAAACCAAAAAAGTGACTTTTCTGACTTTCTGTATTAATTGTAGCACACCTCTGAGTGTTTTTGAGTCTTTTTGAGGGTTTCGGGACATAAAGATATCCGCACTTGACTTCTCATACATACCAGCCTAAGACAACAACAAGAGAGCACCTTACCTATATTTAATTAACCTTTCTTAATCTCAAGGATACTACCCTATACTACCTCCAAGAATCCCTGTCTACCACTGACGCTCTCACGTACGCAAAAGTACTCTAAAATCCTCCACCTCTACTCTTCTTCTTATCCAGTATATTTACATGAGAACACACACTGGTATGCTGCATCCATGCTTGTTTCATAGCAGAATAATCATCAATCACAACTGACCTTCCATCACTGAATACTAACTCATATTTGTGTCTGTCATATGATCTATTTGATGTACTTGTGAATGTTTTAAGTGTTGGTGTTATCATCTATCTTCTTTGGATACTTTCTATTTTTGATAGGCATTGGTTTCTCCATCTCCCACTTCTTGAATCTAATCTTGTTCTCATGTCTTACGTGATTACGAATTGATTCACGATCATTCCAATTAGTCATGACTTCTCCTCTATACAATATGATTCATCTACTTGACATAGTTCATCATATAGTCTTTGGTTTCTTTCGCTCCTATCAATTGTTAGTGTTGTCCTTATCAGTGTCATAAAGAATAGTCCTATGATAATGTATAGTATGTAAGGTTTCATTGTACTGTGTAACTCCAGTTGTTTGATGATAAGTATTCGATTAGTTCAGCACCTTCTTTTATGCTGTATACTATTTGTTCTCCTGACTTATGATGGGGAGACAGGTTATCGCCTTCCCACCATGTAATCTTGAACACTTCATTATCAGGATCATTTTTGTCGAAGTTCATTGTCTTCATTGAATGGTGATATGGTATACGCTCTGTTAGTTACAAAGTATAATACCAGTGTGAATAGTATACCACCTAATCCTATCCATAGTATAGGTGAGTGTGGGAAGTCGTAGAATGGGATTCCTGCTTGGTTCATAGTGCTTTACCTAGGTTAAAATTCATAATGTCTCTGACTCTTTCTCTGTCGAGTGAGTCACCATCACCCCATGTCCATGTGTCATTAGGGTCGAAGCATCTTTCAAAGTACTCAGCGGTAGCGTCTGCTATCTGTGGTATTGTTCTTTCGTTCTCTGGGTAGATACCATCTTTACCATAGAATGAGTGAACATAATCATAGAAAGAGAAGAGTTGATCTACTTGTGATGCGAGTTCTAATGCTGTCATGATGTGATTTGTTGTGTATGTACTTATTATAGTCCATATGTGTGCATGTGTACAGGTCTATGTGACAGTTCTTGCTTTGGTTTCTTTTAACCACCAATAGTTGACATATGCTTTGTACTGATGTGACTTCAGTTTATGTTTCCTTATGTGATCAATCATACGTTCTTCGCCGAAATACTGATCGAACCATGCTTTGTTGAGTTTATCTTGTATCTCTGGCATTGGTTCAAAGTAATAAGGAAACTTATGTGCTATACCCATATGTGGGAACATGTCCTTCTTACGTGATTGTGTGATTGTTATCTTAGTTGAAGTCTTTACCTTCGCTTTGCGAGTTGTAGAAGTCTTCTGGGAGGAGGTCGTTCCTTTGCTCGTACGTTTGGTACGGTTCTGGGAGGTTGTCTTGCCCTTTGTCGTTTGGGTTTTCCGAGTCGATGACACGTTGGATTTCTTTTTTGATCTCGTCGTAGATGTTAACCCCTTGAGATTCTCCTTCAGTGCGTTCGCTGTTGTACTCTTCTTCATTTGTCATTGGTTAAACGTCTGAGTTCATTGATTTCATCGAGTATGACCTCTGCCTTAGCGTCATCATCCGCATTCTTTGCTTTGATATACGCTAAGACTAGATCTTTCATACTATCATCGAGTTGTGAGTTCGAGGTATGTTCTTCTGAGTTCTGTTTCATCTGAGTAAAGTGTATCTTCGTGCGTCGCAATATCTGGGTGTAACCACTCAAAATACTCATCTGCAAGTGCCATAGCACTATTCATGTCGTTGTTTGCGGTGTGCTCTTTAAACTTCTCCGTCATAATATCCATGATATCATCACGTTGTTTAGAGATGCGTGCACGTTCGTTGTTGAATTCTTCTGTTGGCATGATTTTACTTTTTAGTGAGGAATAGTGTGTTGTTCAAATGATCATATTGCTTAAACTCTACGTCCTTAGGTAACATGGATACTGCTGCTGCAGCGAACTCGTTAGGAAACTTACGGAACATTCTCCAAAATTTCTTCTCTTCGTCCATGTCTAGTTCTTCACGTGGTAATACACGTAACTCATACTCTCCCTTAGTGTATCTAAGACGAGGGTATGGTTGAATGTAATCCTTAATGTGGTCAGATAGAAGATTCATGTGGTTATGTATAAGAGTACATGGTGGGTGGATTATCTCATGTAGAGATAACCTCCTGCCCAACCAACGTTTTTGTAATCGAATAGAAACTCTCTATCCTTTCTCTCTAGTAGATTATATCTTACGTGCTTCGCAGGTTTTGCCCATCCTGCGGGTTTGTATACATCTCCTGTCTCTCTGTCTATGAATGCATGTACTGAACCATCTCTGTACTTCATTGATGGATTAGGACCCATGTCATCAAACTGCTGCTGTACGATCTTTAGATACTTACGTCCTTTGTGTATCACATACTTGTAAAGGTTAGCAGTGCCTTCCTCGATGTCCTCTAGTCTCTTTGCTGCATAGATGCTGTATCCATCTCTCATCATCATTGCTCTGTATGAATCTATAGAGTCTTGCTTGAAGTTCTCCTCTAGAGTTTCACATAGTGTCTGTGCGTACTCTTCGATCTCTACTGCTGCTTTCTTGAATAGTGCTGTGTTTGTCATGAGTGGTGCTCTTTTGTGTATGTACTTATTATAGTCGATATAAACAACGTTTCTACCTCTCTTGTGCCACTAATATAACTGTCTACTCGTATGCGTCTAGCATTCTCTCTAGTTTAGCATATAGTCTAGAGTGCTTTGAATGATAGTCACCCATCATTAGATTCATGAGATACTTAATCTCTGTAAGTGAGAACTTGTTTTCCATAGTTACATGATCTGGTGTGATAGTAACAGACATTCTAGGATACTTTTTCTTCATTGTCAAGTGTAATAGGGTGCGAGAAAACAAACCTAGAAGTTAATCTGGTTGTTTTCCCACTCTTATTATAGAGCATAAAAATCCCCTGTGCAAGAGATTGTTACACTTTCCTAACTGTCCACTCCGCAATTGCGGAATTACTGGTATGGATGTGATCTACTGTTGCGATCAGGGGCGGGTCTTCGTATAAATTTTGGGTTATTCTTTCTATGATGATTAGATAGAGGATCACTGGTGCGGTGCAATACAGGATGCTCTAACTCTTTCTCCGTAAGATCTACTCTTACCTTTGGTAAGTCCTGCGGATATATGCACATTGCCACTTGATGTCTTCCCCATCTACTATTCATAGATGCGGGTAGTGGTGTGTCCATGAATGTCATGGTAACATAGTCTTCGCATATAAAATTGATGTAACCAATAACACCATCACATACTATTGGTTGTAGTAACTGAAAATCACTCAACAACATCGAACTTTTCCCTATCCTTGTTAGCGGGGTTGGGTAGTCTAAACATCTCTTTAAGATCGTTTAGATCATCTAGTTGCTTTTGTAAATTATCAATCTGTGCCTGTAAAATCTGGAAGTTCTGGTCGTTGTTGCTTTGCATCATTAAGATGTTGTTTATTGCGGATCGGAATTCTTCTTCTTTCATTGGTAAGTTTTTGTAGTTGTCTTTGAAGTTCTATTTCAACCATGAGTAAGTGGTTACCCATGTATCCTCGATAATCTTCATCAATTATCATTTTACCCACACTATCAAGTTGTGACAGTGCAGTGATCAATCTTGTCTTTTTGTCCATTAATATCTATTTGGTATAGAATCACGCATGAACTGCATTGTTTTATCATGGTGCGTTACATATTTTGCTTCCATGACCTTTGCACTTTCTATTTCATCACTTTCATCGGCATTAGTGTGATGTGTAACTTCTCTCATTGTTTTGAGATACTCCAATACGTGCTTCCTGATCTCCATGAGTTCATCAAAGCACCCTTGGTTGTGTGCACAACCTCTTAGATGATGATTGGGTTCCATCACTGACTCTGTGAATAAAGCAAGTGCTCTATCATATTTCACTTCTGGACTTTCCTTTCCTACCGAACCTTGATCTCTCATAGTTTTATGTAAGTTTTTTTATATATCCTCATCAGTGCCTTGAACGTCTTGAATGTCACAAACTGGAACTTCATGCTCACCACCAATTAAATACCATGGCATTTTCTTACCATGATATTCTGGGTGTGCAGCGTATTCTGTTGTATATTCTCTTTCTCCTAGATACTGCATTTGATTAGCAGGAATTGGGTGATCCCTGAGTATCGCTTGCAATTGCAAGTGCTGAAGCATCCAAGGGTCTGGTACGTTCATTGATGAGTGATAACTACGCCTATTCTATCACACTTTTAGATGTTGTCAACCAGGTGGTGTAGGATCTGCGTTCTCGTATGGTATTGTACCATTTGGTCTTATAACGTATGCTTTTATATAATGATCTGCGTCTGGTACGTTCTGTGGTTGTGGGAACCACTCGTATGCAGCGTCTGTTGCTGCTAATTCTTGGTCAAAATAATAATATATGTGTTCTAGTTCAAATATTCTATCAATCTCTGCCTCTGGTATGATGCCATCATAGTATGCTAATACAGTTGCTTTCTTATCTGCTGCAAGTGTATGGTATTTACTGTTATCAATTACCAATAGAAACTTATTGCTTAACTTTGCATAGTCAGCGATCAACATGTTAGTTGACTTAGGATTTAATGTTATGAGTGGCATAGTTATTCTCCAAAGTCACCTTCATCAATCATCTTGAGTATATTATCAAGATCATTGTCACCTGTATTAGGATCAAGACTTGTATTTGGTCTTGCGATACTGGTTACAGGCATCTCATCTATTGCTGCTGTACCTATTGCTAGTGCAAGATAGTTTACAATTCTAGTTGAGAACTTACTATACACTGACTGTGGTATGGTATAGAAATGTGATACATCACCAAGATATGTGATTCCATCACCTAACTTAGTATGCTTTGATGGTGTGATTGGAAATACTACTGCATTGGCAGCATTATCTTTCTGTTCTGATGGTATATCTCTTAGTTTCTGTCTATATGTCACCCACTTTGCCTTTTCTTCTGTAGATAGAGGAGCGTCGCCGAGCTGTGTCCAGTCACTGTCCATTAATAAAAAGTTTCTCATTAATGTAACCTTAGTCCAGTTAAGTATCGTTGACTTAGAGAAAGATGCTGCTAGTGCCCTTTCTAAATCATTCTCTTGTCCTACTCTATACTCTGTCCATTTCTCTACTATCCTAGTATATAAATCATTAACCTCTGTTGGGAATGGTGCTAGGTCAAACTGATATGATACCCATTTATATGCTCCAGTCTTTTGATTTCTCTGATACTTAGTCTTATTCATCTTGACAGTATTATCTTTATACTGTACAAATAATTCTAATTTATCCTTATCAGAATCCCATAGAGGATATAATATTGGAACTATATCGCTAGTCCAATAATCATCGTCTATAGTTTTCATCACTCCTTCAAATTGAATGGTCTTATCAAAGGCATTCAAGTATAGTGATGTTTCTGATGGTGATGCCATAGTTGCCATTTATAGTGCCTTAATTAAATACTTTACCCTATGGTATTTAGTGATGAGAGGAATGTTATTCTCTGCAGTCACGGTTGCAGTCGTAGTTATAGGTGTAGATGATGACATTGTAAATGTACCATCACCAACTGTGAGTGCTGCACCAACTGCTGATACTTCTCTTCTTACCTGATCAATACCATCATCAGAATTAATATCATTACCACCAAGATCTAAGTTACCTGTTAGTGTTGCTCCACCAGTAGATATGAATGTATTGGTTGTTGTTGAAGCAAAGAATGTTGTTATTGCTGCTAGTCCATAGTTATCATCTGTTGATGTTGCTGTTTGATACGTAGGTCCTCTATCCTGTTCAATAATTAATGTTATTTCATTAGCTCTGAAAGCATCTCCTTCTGCTATTGGAATGGTTACATCTTGCCAATTAGGATTAACATCTGCTGCTAATAATATTTGACTGAATAATGTGACATTGTTAGATGATCCTCTCTTATAGAATATATTCAGTGCTTGGTCTGGATTCTCTCCACCATTTTGATCACTACCTCTAATTACAGTAAATCTAATAGCATTGACATTTGTAAAATCAAATGTTCCTACCTCTAACTGTCTCTTACCCCCTGCATCTGATGCACTGCCTGTAAATTCTATGTACCTTTGTATTTTTTGATTAGTATTAAATGGTATTACACTACCACTAAAACCACTATTATTTCCTGTTCCTATACCAAATTGTTTTTGTTTAATGCCAGCATCTGTTGATGATAACCATACGTCTGCATCAAATGCTGTTCCTTGTGCATCACCACTTGTATCACACTCATAGTATACTCCTGTTGGTACAGTGATATCGCCAGGTAATGTTGTTCCTTCCTCTTGTCCAAAGTATCTTACATATATGTTTCCACCCGCACCATCACCACCAGTACCACCACCTAGACCTCTGTCTTGTAAGTTGACTGTGACGTTAGTTGTTATTCCTGTGAATGATATGGTACAAGCACCACCTTGTCCTCCACCACCACCTGTGTTGTCATAATATGTTGTGACGTTTGAGAATTGTATTTTTACATATCCTTTTTCTGTTGGTAACGCACCATCTGCTGATTCAGATACACCACCAGACCAATATGTTGTTCTATATGCAGATATACCTCTACGTCCACCAGTACCACCACCATTACCATTGTGTCCGACACCCGCTTGTCCACCAACACCACCAGGTGTTACGTTGATGATACCACATGCGGATCCACCACCTCCACCACCACCAGCAGAGCATCCACCACCAGAACCATTACCACCATTGGCAAAGTCTAAAACTCCAGATGTAGCAATGAGTGCCTGTGCAGGTCCTGTAGCGTCACCACCAGGATAGCAACCATCAACAGTACCACCACCGTTGTTACCACCACCTGATCCACCGCCACCGCCTCCACCGCCAGCTCCAGCGATGCAAACTCCATCATAAAATAAACCTGTAACACCACCACCAGAACCAGCAGTAGCACCATTACCCCATGCACCAGGTCCTCCAATACCAGAGATACATCCAGATGCACCAGTAACTGATGCAGTTGAACCATTAGGTTCTCCACCTGTACCAACACCACCTGGCCATGGAGGTCCCCATGGTTGTCCTGTAGCAGGGTCATTACCAGTTGTTCCCGCACCAGATGTTCCTGATCTCCTGTTGAAACCACTATTACCACCATTACCTAGTTCCCAACTAAGAGTTCCAGCACCATATGTTAATGTACCAACTAATCTTGATCCTCTACCACCATATCCACCAAGTGCACCAGTTCTACCTGTTAGTGCTTGTGGCCAACCTGGCCATTGTCCTGTACATCCAGAGTTAGCGTTAGCATTACCAGCACCTCCACCACCACCTGATATTTCAACTGTTATGCTTCTTGAAACTTCATTACCAGGCACTGATGGTATTGTCCATGATCCATTATTTGTATATGTTGTTTGTGATTGACTATTTGTTTGTTCTTTTATTTGTGCAGTTCCATATCCACCTGTAGTATAGTCTCCTGCTTGAACAAAACCTCCAACTCCACCACCAGCTGGATCGTTACTTCCATTACCTGTAACACCACCATCGTCTCCTGCGTCTCCATCGGTAACTGATATTTGAAATCTAGTGTCATCTAATAATGCTTGTGGTACTTCAACACTACCTCCTGCTCCTCCAGCACCACCTCCAGCACCTGATGTTGCACCATTACCACCATTAACTTTAATAATATAGAAGTTATTATCGACTGTTAGACCTATCTCACAATATCCTGCGGTTGCTCCATCTGTATCACTATCTGCACCACCACCGCCTGGTGCCTGTACTTGAATATATGTTCCAGTTACGTCTCCTTCACTAGCAGCGGGTGCTGTTACGACTGATGCTTGTGGTGTAATAAATGTTTCTTCTTTAATAGTAATAGCGTTGCCAGGTATTTCATATACTACTTGCTTTCCACCAACCAGTGTATTGTTATCAACTACATATGCTCTTGGTGGTGCTGTTGTTGGTGTCTCTACAAAATAACCATTTGCTAATTTAACTCTCATACTCCCTGTAGCAGGGGATGATGATGGTGTCTCACCATCTCTTGGTAATACATTAAGACTATCATTAGAGAATGCGTCTGCTATAACTGTAAAGTTACCATTATAAAAACTTTGTAGTGAACCTTCGACTGTTATTATATCACCGACTGATAAATTATGTGATCCGTCTGTATTGATAGTGATGTAGTTAGTATTAGCATCATATGTTATAGCAGTTACGACTACACTTGCTGACTCTGATACCAAGTATTGATATTGTTGATCACCAGATGTTCCTGCTCTGTCACCGATACCATTACTATTACCATATGTTGCTGCCTGTGAGTTCTGTAATGGTACACCAATCAAACCATGTGAGTGACCTAACGCACCACCAGCTGTTCCTTGTGGTTCAAATATATTAATATTTGCTCTACTATCAATATAATTGACTGCAAACTTATCAATCTCTGTAGGTCCTTGCTCTGCCTGTTTTGTTTGATCAACCTCAACAGATAATATTCTATGACCATGTGTAGGAGGGAATGGAAAAACATAGTCATCCATAGGTCCTATCTGATACTTGACAGTTCCTGTAATATATGCAGCAATGTCAGCAGTTATTGTAGTATATCCTGTAGTTCTAACATCACCAATAACAAAGAACTCTCCACTATCAATTAGTGTTGACTTAGGAATGTACCAATTACCACCAGTCTGTCCAACAAAGTTGTTGACTGCATTCTCTGGTGTTGATGTTCCTGCTCCGTTTACGTTACCAAATCCAAGTATCTTTTTTTGTCTATAGTCTGGTAGATTAAACGTACCAACATTATATGGATAGTCTTGTAGAGTAAATGATTTCTGTATAATAATAAGAGGATGAGCATCACTACCTGTAAAATCTTTTGTATAATCTGATGCTGTAACAGTTGATAAGTCAACATTATCTGGTAGTGTCAACTCATATGTAAATTCATTTGCCTGTGCTTGTGCAGTGACGTCTTCTGTTGGTTGTATTAATGAATAGAATGTGTTTTGATTAAATACAACACCACCTGGAAATGCACCAAACACACCAGTTCCAGACGTAGCAAATCTAAACACTGATCCAAAAGGATATGGTCTCTTTACATTTGCCTTATCGTTAGTGCTATCATAATAAAACTGGAAAAATAATTTATTGTTTATAATATATGATCTTCTTAATCCACCTGGCTGATTGTTCTGTGTTTTTGCTACACTTGCAGATCCACCATATCTATTTTGTATGATGCTGTATAATTCTGGATAGTCACGAATCAATAGTTCTTTACCATCACAATATAGATGCTGTGGATATGTGTACTCAGGTTCTTCTGATGCTAAGTTAAGGTCAGCAAAGACAGGAAGAATTGATCCGACAGGAGAATGATTACCAGTCTTATCGGAAAAATAATTTGCAAATGAATTCCTGTATGTTGCCATCTTAATACTTAATTAAAAATTCTTGGACTAGAAATGGTTGTATGTAACCATCTGCTTTGTTTTCTGCGTTCACATCAATGTTAAGTGTTGATGTTATATTACCACCAGGAATATATGCTGGTTGTGTCTTGACTTGATATGTGTGTGGTTCTTGATTGAAAGGAACCAAGTGTTTGTGCACACACTCATTACCAAACTCTTCTACATCAGTAACAATATTATTAAGAGCACCATATGAAACAGTGTTTGCTGTTCCATCAAATGGCACTTGAGTTGCTGCTGATACTAAAGATGGTGTATAGTTTGGAACTAATGATGCCCATGCAGCATTACCACTGATACTAGCATCAAACTGTGTACAACTAGCACCACCAATACCACATCTGTTTTCAGTTTTACATGACATCTCACCGTTATACGTGATGTTACCACATTGTCCTGATGCAGCACCGCCAGGTACGTAGATTGGAAATCCTGTAGTAGATTTTGTACCTAGAGTGGAACATTCATATTGCAATGTAGTTCCTGTTGGTACACCAGATCCTGCTGGATCTAGCTCAGGGATATCACCAGGTATCAAACACTTAGATGTCTGATCAAAGTTACAACCTGACCAACAACCACCAAACCATGTGTGAACCTCAGGAGGAGGACTACTAAAGAATCCAAAACATGATACTGTTATAACTCTCTGTTGTCTTGATGCAACTATCGCTGATGCTGCTGCCTGACATAATGGTTGCTTAGTGTTATTTACCCATGGCATGATACACAAACTAGACTTAGATGAGTATGAGTTTCTACCAAACAAACCAAATTCATTTGTTGATGATGCAGTCCTTGATCTTTTACCATCATGGAAGTGAGCATGTGGTTGGAATGCTGTTGCTAATACTTCTGTCTCTTCTGTGTAGTTACCACTAGACTTAGTGAATCCAGGTTGTCCTGTAATTTCAATTGTCTGTGATGGCAGGAAGAAATTACCTTGATACTGTACAGTAAATGTAGTACCAATATTACTGGTTACATCTAGTCCTACACCAGATTTAGTTATCTCTTGTCCTGCGTCATTGTCCAAATATGTGTCAAGATAAGTTCCTAAGTTTGATGAAAATGATGTCTTTGTAGACTTTGATCCAAGATCTGGCACTTGAAATTGATTGTCAAGTAATGTTGTATCTGGTTTTTTATATCTACAGTTTATACCTGTGCCTAATATGGTAGCAAGTTCTGGAAATACTTCTGCCTGATAGACTGCACCATCACATCTCAAATAACCAGCAGGAAGAGTTTGTGCTAAAGTAGGATCCTCTGGGTCTGATGATGATAATTGATTAGACCAGTTTATAATAGAACCAGTAAGAGTTCCTAATTTTCCTTTTTCTTTTGAATATAATACTGCCATTAGTATGCTCTGATGATATACAGTACGACTAAGGATGGTGTGTTAGGATTAATCTGTACACTCAATCCTCTGTCTACATCTATTGGTTCTAAGTTTCCAGTAGTCATATTATTTATGAGTATAGTGTTAGGTAAATTCATTTGTCCTAACGTCATTGCAATATCAATAGTGAAATGATTGTGAGATCCTAATGAGTTAGCAGTGAATGCATCACCAGTATGATTTAATGTGGTAGGATATGGAAAATCTCTACCAACTGCCTCTGGAGGTACGCCAAAATAATCTCCCTCATCAGTAGTTGGAGGAGTAGAACCATTACCTCTTCTTGCTAATGGAACTTGATCAGATACATAATAGTTTCTTTGTCCTAAGTATGTGCCAGGTGGTGGAAATGGAGCAGTAACTGCTGGTTGTTGTACTGGTACAATACATGAGTTGTCATCTTGATATGAAACTGTTTGTCCATATGCCTGTACTGTCCTAGGAACTGATGGCACTGCTGGAATTACGTTGGAAGCATTACCAAAATGTTTATGGTTATTTAATGATGGAAGTGAATCAACAGCAGGGTCATATGCAGTCCATGTAACTACACCAGGATCATATCTATCTGCTAATGGTTCAGCAGCGGTAGCACCCGTGTCAGATCCCGTTGTATATTCTGAACTTGCAACTTCAAAATATCCAGCATCAAATAATCCAAGATAACCACCACCTATTTCTACTGATGGATAAAAACCATCTGGTGGTCTTGGGTGTGTATGTGTTGCAGTATGTTCAACACCTAGTTTTCTAGGTATAGTTCTAATGGTATCAAAATATGATGGAGGTTCGAGAGTAATACCTTTTATCTTTCCTGCTAGTTCAGACTCAACTGCTGCTTGAAATTGTACATCAATATATGATAGTACATTTGATAATGGTTGCTGACCCTCAAATCCATTCAGTGAAACATAAGGTCCTATGACCTGTAATTCTTGTGGAGTTAATTGATTACTTTCTAAATCTATGAGTGCTTGTTGATTTAGTGTTGGTAGATTAAACACATCATCATCGTTATAGGATGGATATGAATTTGATATACCAATAAATGGTTGACCAGTCTCTACTATAGGACCGTATAAATTACCCAATATTTGTGCCAATAAAGGATAATCTCTTGCTTTGAGTTGACTACCATTACAGACGATCCAACCTTTCGGTATGGCATCTGGAGACAGTGCTGACTCACTTGTACTACCAGTCCATGGCATTATTGTGCCTATGGGACTGGCTTTCTGTGCTTTTATACGGTTGTAACTTGGCATTTATTATACCTCCATTAACCACCAACCTTGTACGCTGGTTGGGATGCCTATTTGATCATTACTATCGGTTGCACCAAGATATACTAATGCGAATCCTGCGTTAGGAGTCTGAACTACAAGTTCACCAGATGGATATGGAGTTAATCTATCTCCAAATAGTGTTCCTGTTGAGTCACCTTGTATTGGTGTTCCACTAGTCTCAGGAGTTCTGATAACTAATGTTGTGTCATACTTCAAGTTACCACCTACATCAATCATTCTTACAACATCACCTGTTTGTGGTGCTGCTGGTAGTGTAACAATTAATGTTTGTGTATTCTGAACATTGACCATGTATATTATATTTGCAATCAATGATAGATCTGCTTCTGGTGACGCTGCGGATAAGTATCTTGTATGTCTTGCACCACTTGATGTAGTGAAGTTTGTTAATCCGAATGCATCAATCGAACGATCTTGTTTGATAGTGTATTCACTACCACCATTTATACCTAGATTCTGTACTGAGAATACATCTGACTCTGTTGGTGATGCTGATGATACACCTGTGACTGTTAGAGTTGTCTTAGCAGTTACGTTACCTAAGTTGTCAACTGAGAATGATGGTGTGCAATTTAATGTTAGGAGAACGTTTTCTGGGCAGGATGATGGATATAAGAAGAAGTCTCCTCTAGCAAGTACACCAGCATCCCAATATAATAGACCTTGGTGATCAGCATGTCCGTCATCATTAACAAAGTGGAATAGTTTTGTCTGTTTAACACTATCGTAAATTACAAAGTTACCACCCGCTAGTGTTAGGTTATCTGTGACATTTAGACTACCCTCTCTATATGACTTAGCACCATCACCAACTTGCTCATTCATCACTGATGTATGAGTCTTACCATATAATCTACCAGTTACAATTCCAAGAATTTCAACACCAGTAGTTGTATTTCTAAATCTTAACCACTGTTTGTAGTCCAGTTTAGATTGTGAGATATATCCTCTCTCTAGTATTACAGAGAGATAATCATTACTTACACCAGCAACTAATCTTTGTCTGATCTGAGCATCAGTTACGAGAGATTGTGTCTCATGTTTGATAACTCTTCTAACAACATCAGCAGCACTGTGACTCATGTTGACTGTTCCTTCCTGTGCTCTAGTTGCAACGATTGTATTCGTTCCATCTACAACATCAGTGATTGTCATAAATTCAATCTGACCAGTTACACCTGTGAATGATGCTAGAGGTCCTACAGCAATTAAGTCTCCTATCGCAAACTTACCAGTTCCTTCTCCAAGAGATTGAACTGCAATCTGTAAAACAGATGCACTGTTACCAGCAGCAGTTGATATAATAGTTGTATTAGGACCATTACCCTGTATTGACTGTGGATCTGCGTAGTAACCATATGTGATTATCTCTGATGCATTCAATGCTGTTGGTAGATCAGCATTTGTAAGAATACTACCACTGCTAGACCATGCTAAGTTGACATCAAATCTACCAGCATGTGTTCCGATTGTTGTTGTTCCTGAGCATGTATCAACATCAAATGTAGTGTTGAGTCCACCATCAGTTGTAGTCAGTCTTTCGTTCCTGCTTGCTCTGAATGTAGTTCCAGTTACTGACTGTGCTCCAATAATATTGGATGTTAAGTAAATAGCACCACCAAATACAAAGTCAACAGCAGTATCTTGTAGTAAAAAGAGTGGTGATGAATCTGTAACGACAGATAGAACATCGCCCTTCTTAATATCATTGATTGTCTTACCAGAAGTTGTAATTGATACGTTAGTAATTACATTTGATCCAGCAGCAGCATCACCTAAGAATGAAATATCACTGAGAGTACCACATCCACCAGACATATTGAGTGATGAATTGATTGTAACAATAGAACCAGGTACGGCTGGGTTACCAATTTGTACCTCACCTGTTACAGAGTTAACTTCAAATACATCTAAGTCTGGGTCAGCACAATTAGAAACTCTAAACTTCTGTACTTGCTGATCTAATGATGTAATAACCTTGATATATTCTGGAACTTTTGGTGAATCATCTCTGTCAACAATGATGTAATCATTGCTTGTTAGATTACCACCAAACTCAGATAAGTATACACTATCAGTTGCACTGGTATCATTGTCAAGTGCTTGCTCTGTCCATGTAGCATCAAACTGTACGTTAACCTTGTATATTGGTGTAGTATCAACGTGATTACTTAATACACCACCAAATGCACCAAATGGTTGACGCTTGACTTTGATGTAGTAAGGTGCTTCACTTATTCTTGTAAGTTCTACAACTTGTAGAATCTCTGGATGACTGGTTGCAGATGATCCTGCACCAACAGTAGCACTATCAACTATGATATAGTCGTTAGTTCCAAAGTATGGATCGCCATTTGCTTTGACTGGAGCAAACTTAAGTGGTAAGTAGTACTCATCGCCAGATAGACCAGATAATATAATTGGTTCAACTGCTCCACCAGTATTGATTGAGTTCTGATATGATGCTCCACCCCATTGTCCTGCACCAGCAGTATCAACTTGGTTGTATCCTTCTTCGTTTGTCTGTTTTACGAGTACATTTAAGATGTCAACGTTCTTATTGAATAATGCCTGTGATATAATACCATCTTCATGTGAAACTATATCTGTTCCTAACTGTGCTCTTCCACCAGTAAATGCGAATGATGCAACACCACCACAAAGATGGACATCACCATTAAACTTAGCAGATGCAATAACTTCTAACTGGTTATTGATAGTAGTCTTACCACCCTGACCAGCGACATTAATTTCAGATGCGTTAGTAGCAAAGTTAATGATTGAAGGTCCTCCAGAGTTGGAGAAGAAATCAACCTGTGATGCTTGAGACTTAAGTTCAACAGTATCACCACTTGCTCTGCGGAATCCTAACCACATATCACCATCAACTCTCAAGTTTCTAGTCTTGATCTTGGTGTATGATAAGTCTTCGTTAGTGTTAGCATATGCACCACCAATTTCTACCTTAGAAATGCTAGTGCCAGCACTGTCAGGTGTTGCACCTAACCATAGGTTACTGTGTGCAGATGAACCACCAACATATATGAACTGATCTGCAGTGCTATCATTGAATAGATTAGCAGTTGTAACCTGACTACCTATGTTTAATGTACCAACGAATGTAGTATCATCGACTAGGTTAAATGTTCCTGTTGTCTGTGATGTTCTGATCTCAGCAATTACACCATCGCCATTAACTTCGATGTCATGCTCAAATCTAGCATCAGCAGTGAATCTTGATGTTCCTGCTACAACCAGAGCTCTGTCTAGGTTAGCATTACTTACATTGATACCAACACGACCACTGTTTGTAGTTGCTATTCTGAATACTGATATGTCATTAGGAGCAGAACTATCTCCACCAACTAATAATGCATTGTCAACAGCAGTCTTATCACGATCAGCAAACTGTGTATGCTGTAAGAAGTCAGCAGTTGTTCTACCACTGATGAATGCTGTACCAACAACATCTAAGTTAGCACGTGGATCTGTTGTAAGGTTATCAACAAACGCATTTTCATATGCACTGTGTGGTGCTCTTGCGACTGTGTTAATACCTAACTTGTAATCACCAATAGTTTCTGTCTCTGTTCTTAATGCTTCACCACCTAATACACCAACTTCCTTGAAGTTAGAGTTAGAGAACTCAATGGTAGGTGCTGTCGCTCCTACAGCAGTTCCAGCAATGATTGTCTCCCATGGTTGTGTTGCCTGTGGAATCTGATCAATAACTTGGAAATGACAGTAGTTATTTGTTGGTGAGAATGGATCGCCAGGTTTAGCAGCATATATCTGCCATGTTAGATTTAATCTAGGATCATAGTAGAAGTTCTTAATTCTAATCTGTGAACTAGATGTAATTCCAATCTCTTGGTTAGTAAGAGCAACGCCACTATTAAAGTCTCTGAACTCTAATTTAACAACGTTTGATCCATCAAACACAATATTGTCAATACTATTGTTAGCAATCTGTGCAAAGTAGTTAGCGAGGATCCAACCAAGAGAACCACTCTTACCTATTTCAGATCCCTTAAGTAATACATCGCCTGTTTTTGCTAATACACCACCATAATTTACAAACTGTCCTGCGTTTATTCTAGATCCGCCGTTTGCAATCAATGGAGATTGATTAGGTGTGATGTTAGAAGCAACACCCGCTACAGTATGTGTCTGGAATAAGTATCCCTGACCATTACCTCTAGCATTAAACTGGAATACAGCAGATTTAATTGTGTTCTTACTAATTCTGATGTCACCCTCAGTTGGAGGTGAGAATGAAGTTCTGTCTAGTCCTTCATCCTGTTCTAGTTGTGTAACTGGATCAACAGATGTGACATTTGAACGAATGATCAAAGCATCACGTGCCTGTGTAAGATCAGAATCTTGAACAGCAATGGTGATAGGTGATTCAAATGTGTTCACCAATTCACCGTCACCACCAACAACTGTAATATTCTGGTTGAATGTTACAGGAGTATCGAAGGTAGTAACTAATCCTCCTAGTGTATCATCCTCATCTCCATCATCTACAAGTGTTGCCCTGTCTATGAATGTCTCTTCACCAGTGATAGCATTGATTCTTCTGTTACCAATATACAAGTCACCTTGTGAGTTGATACCAGTGTAGAATACAATACCACCGTCTTGTTTCTTGGACTGTGCGTAGAAGTCTTCGTCTGGTGTGAGTACAACTTCTTGTCTTGCTGGTAAACCAGTACTGTAGTTACCTGGACCGAAACCGAGGTATTCAAATGTGTGGTTTCCTGCTCTTGCGATAGATGGTCGTCTAAGTTCGACGTAGTATTTCGTATCTGTTATTGATACAGCACCATTACCACCAATCGGTATCTTTCTTTGTTCAGATCCTGATGCAGCGTTACCACTTTGTGCTTCAATTGTATATGATCTTTCGATAAACGCTGGTTGTTCTGTCAAGTCTGCAACCATTTCTCTGGTTGTTGATCCTTTGAAATCGTTGACTGTAACAGCACCATGTACATAGTTATCAGCAGCAGAGTATGCTTGTGGTGGATCAATTAATCCAGCATAGTAATCTTTCTCTTTCTGTGTTGTACCAGAGTTGTTGAACCAAAGAGGATCGTTTCTATAGTTTAGAGGATATAGTTTACCGACTGGTTGTGAGAACTTAAACTTCTTAAAGTTGTTAGTTACACCAGCACCAGTTGGGAATGGTGAGATATTACCACGTAGTGCAGTTAGATAGTAAATACCATCCTGCTGACCTGAGATACGTTGTTGTAATGTCTCATATCCGAAGATATAGAATGTATCTTCAATAACACCAACATCATCAACACTATCAACATAGTATTCTACACCAGCGTCATCTTGTATTCTGTCGCCAGGTGTGATTGTGTAAACGTTCGCACCGTTTTGCTTGTAGAAAAACTGGGGATTATTTTTTGCAATTTGGGTCTTAAGAGGTAGTGATTTGCCCATATCCTGATCCTCTAGCATGTCAGCAAAGACTGTGCCTTGAGTAAATCTTGTATTGGCGTACTCACTATAAACTAGATCACCACCACGAATATTCTTGATGATAATATAATGCTCACCATTTATGGTGTAGTAAGCATGGATATTTGCAAGACCTGATGAGTTACCAGCAAATGAAACTGCGTTGGTAGATGATGCAAGATTATTTACTTTGCTTGTTACGAAGTTACCACCCTGTGGTGATGTGATCTTAACTGTAGTAAATGTCTCGTTTCTTAAGCCAGGGAAGTTCTTAGTATCGACACCATGATCAAATAGTGTTAGTTCTAAGTATTCAATGCTGTCATCTAATATGTCCTTAACTTTACGTCCAGACTCGATTGTTGCTTGGATACCAGATGTGAACTTAGCAAATGCTCTGTATTCAATACCAGCACCTGTTGTGTCTCTTCTGTATGGATCGTATGATCCAGATGTATCACCAATAAATTCACCAGCATCAACTGGGTTCTGGAATCTAGCACCATATACACTACCAACAACTGGTTTTAGTAGGATCTTCTGTGGTACTAACTTACGTGTGTCGTCAGTTCTAGTCTTAATAACAAATCCATTGATAGGATCTCTAGCGTTCTGTAAGTAACTAGGAATAACCATACGAAGTTTGTATGTTCTCTCATCAGCAATACGATTGTCTTCTAGACGCTGATACCACATGTCAGTGGATCTTTGTCTGTCTGCGTAGTCTGACTCCTTAATTCTCCAGAATATATTATTTTTCTTGACGTTATCTGGTTGTCCAGTAACTTCATCCCTACATTGAATGTACCATTTACCACTTGTTGCGGTAGCGTCAGTAAAGCCAGGATCAAACTTCATTGGTGAACGACGTTTGTTAGCAAATACATCAAACTTAGTTCCACTCTGACCAGATGCAAATGTAATTGGATTTACATTGTTAATAGCATCAGCATGTGACTTGTGTAATGTGATTACCTTACTGTTCTGGTAACGAGTGAAGAACTCAACGTTAGGATTAATTCTACCGATAGCAGAATTTTGTGGATCAGTAACTGCAACAGATGAATCATTTGCATAAGTTGTAGAAACTAGAGGTAGTACACCACCTTCTACTGCTCTGATGAATGCTTTCTGTGGAGTTGTTCCTGCATTTGGTACGTCAAATATATGTGAAACGTTGGTCATAATACCAGCGTTGACTGTATTTGTTAACTCTGCACTGTAGTTGTGTAGATCATACTTGTCATCAAGAACGAATTGATAAAGATCAATCTCAACATCCTTGTCTATACTATCTGTCTCAGATGCATAGATGTAGATACCAGCAGCAGCATTTTCTTTGGATGTTGCAAGCATCAATCTAGTCTGATCACTACCATTGAATAGTGTTGTTGCACCATAGTTTTCTGGTTGTGTAACTCTGCCTGGTGCGATTACATAATATGTTCTGTTAGTTTCAAATCCATTTGGTAGTCTAACAAGACGCTTGTCAACATCAACATACTTACCAGTTACTTGATCGAAACGGGGTCTTGGAACTAATCTTACGGGAGTTCCAGTCTCAAAGTTATGTGGGTTTGAAGGACCTGTACCAGCAACGTCAATTGTGAATAGTGTTGCTCTAGATGATAACAGTGCAGTGTTGACTGTTTGTTCTTGTCTAGTGACTGTGCCAAGACCACTGTTAATAATAGTAGTGATGTTACCGACTAATGTTTCAATGGCGTTTGCTGTTCCTGCACACTCTCTACTTGATGGTGATGTGGTTGTATCAGCAATAACTTCAGGACCTTCTGACTCAGGACCTACAGTCACAGTTGTTGGTAATGTGTCTGCCCAGATACCATTTTCATATACAAAGTATAGATCAATTGTTGTGCTATTCTGTAGTGCGTTTACAGTCACACCCTCAGTCAATCTAGAACCATTGACACCAAGTTCAACTTGTGTGTTACTTACAATTCTCTTGACATATGTTCCTTGTGGTATTGTTGTGTAAACTGGAGTTGGACTGTTACCTAGTAAGCCAGGTGCATTGTCTCCATCACGATAAGATCCAGCAGTGTATTCAACAACACTCATACCTATGATAATACCACGAGTATCGTTAACATCTACAATTGCAGAACCAGAGTTAGTTGAACAATTATATGCTAGAACATCGAAGTTTCTCATGGCAGCAGTTGCCATCTGTCCAACGTAATCCCATGCGTCTAGTGTTTCTGTCTTCTCCCCATCAATGTATTCTAGATTGTTACCAACATAATATGCTTCACCAGCCTGTATACTGTTTAAGTTACCACCAAGTCTAAGGTCATTAACAACAGCATCAACGATGTATGTGACATCACGGAAACACTTGGATGCTTCGTTATTGATTGTAAAGTCACCTGTGTTGAGTACGGGTAGACCAGCAAGTGTCCCGTCAGTGATTGCGTCATTGAGAATATCAAATAGAACCTCAATAGAACTACGAACGTTAGCACAATCCCATTCACCATTGTTTAGTGGAGGTAGAGCATCTAAATTACCATCATTAATAGAGTTGCAAAGGATGTCAAGTAAAGCATTGACTGTTGCACAAACATCAGAGCAGTTACCATCCTGATATGTGGATGGTTGATACTTACCAGCAGATCTTGGATATGCATGTGATGTCTTGTTCTGATCTTTAGTACATGTAAAGATGAGTGACTCTTCCTTCAATTTAATTGATGTACCAGATGCTAGACTATGGTTACCTATAGTCAATGCAAGTTGTCCACTTGTTTGATCATATACAGCATTTGATACGTTATGCTCAACTAATGGTGATGTGCCAACGTTAATTGTAATACTATAAGTTGTAACAGCAGTTGGGTTTACATTCTGTCCCTGTACTGGGTCACTTGCTCTAGGATATGTCTTAGTAGTTCCATACTGATCCATTCCACATGAGAATGTGAGTGAGTTATCATCTAATGATAGTGAATCACCTGTAGTTACGCCATGAGCAAATCCAAAGTACATTACCAATAGTCCACTTGTTGCATCATATGTTGCGTTGGTTGGTGTTATTTGTGCACCGTTAACAACATTGACTGCACCAGTTGTAGCACTTACAAACTTATGATCATAGTTACCACCAGATATGACTGCACCTGACTGTGCAGCAACAAATGTATGGGCGTATTGTTCGCCCGCTGGTGATGCACCAACGTTAATTGTAATTGATGTTGCAGTTGCAGATAGTATGTTGAGTGCTGTGTTCCAACCAGGATCTGCACCATCAGCAGTTGTCCTTTGTATACCATTAAGATTACCAACGCCAGCATCAGTTCCGATTGCTCCGATGATGATGTCCATCAATGAGTCAACAGCAGCGACTGCTGAACCACACTTAGGTAATAGTTCCTCATCATCCCAGTCGTCTACGATTGTATTGTCAATGATTTGTGTTAGATCGTTACCAGCAGAAACAGTGACTGTTTCATTCTTGATAACTTGCATTGCAACATTCTTAACTTCTTGGAATACCTTTGCTACCTCGTCTCTTTCTACATCTTGAATGATCTGTGGATATGTCTTACCATTAAAGTCATTAGTGATGTAACCTTTAGCAATAGAATATGTCTTATAGTTACCACCAAACTTAACATCCCACATTACATCACGTAACACATCATAGATGTCATCTAAGCAATCTTGTGCTGTATTTCCTGTAGATGGTGTGTATGATGGATATGCTGCTCTCATTCTCTCATATGCTTCCTTAGCAATAAAGAGTTGATTAGATATAACCATGTCATGTGCATCACACTCAATGTCTCCAACAATAGGAGGATCACCAATAGTGTCAAGTGTAATGTTTAGATCACGATCATAGTATTGATTGTTCAATGCACGTTGCATCAAATCTTCTGCACGTTTGAATGCAGTAACTGATGGTGCAACCTCATTGTCAACACCGTTAGCAATGAGTTGGTTACCCTTGAAGTATTCCTTAGTTGCAGCGATAGTAAACTCGTTACCACCAAACCAAAGATCTTGTGCAACTGCCTCAACTACAATACCCAAGTCTCTACGACACTTAGCTTCGCCAGGTATCAGTGTGCCAGGATTGGCAGCGTTATTCCAGATACCACCTGTGATATTACCAGCAGCGATAGCATCGGTAACGATAGTTCCTAGTGTGTCAATAGCAGACTGTACATCTGAACATGCACTTGAACTTGTTCTGCTTGTAATTGCTGAGTTCTGTTTTCTAACTGCGTTTGCTGTTGCAGATACAAATGTGTGGGCGTAGTTACCACCAGCGATAACTGCTCCAGCTGTTGCTGATACAAATGTATGTGGATCAGTGTTTGTAGATGGAACAGTTGTTAATACTTGAAGTGTAATTGTAGTTCCAGTTACTGACTCAATGTTAATTGCAGTATTATAAAATGGGTCATTACCATTTGATCTAGGATATGATTTCTCTGCAGCAGCACCTGTAGCACCGTTATATCCACAACTGAATGTTAATGAGTTAGGTGCTAACTTAATAGATGTACCAGCAGTTAAATCATGAGCACCAATCTCAAGAACCATTAGTCCTGTGTTAGGATCATATGTTGTTCCTGTAGTTGGTGTGTATGTTACTAGAGGTGATGTACCTACGTTAACTTCAAATGTATCATTAGTTTTATTTGCAACAGTCAACCATGTGTTGAATGTTGGATCAGTTGGTCTTGGATATGTTTTGTTAGCAGTATTACCATCCATTGTACATGATAGTGTCAATGAATTTTCTAAGAACTTAATCTTATCTCCGTTAGCAAGTCCGTGACCTGTAATAGTTGTTACTAGAGTTCCAGTTGTTGCATCATATGTCACGTTAGTAGGAGTTCCTACGTCAGTAGTTGATCCAGCATAAGTAGATCCACCTTCTGTAACTGTTAGATCTTTGTAGTATAACTGGTTGGTGATTGCTTTCTTCATCTCACCAATAGCAGTATTATATGCAGTTATACTTTCTGACTCTTCACCCTGTAGACCATTTGGCAATGGTGTACTTGCATTGGTAAAGTATTGTTCTGTGTATTCTCTGGTATGTTTGTTACCTTCGTGATACATGTCAACGGAAATAGCATCAATGAAGTATCCTAAGTCACGAGCACACTTGACTTCGCCAGGTCCTCTACCAGTACCATAGTTAACTTCTATTGGCATGGTGCTAAGGTTACCATTAGCAAGAATTGTAGTAACAATACCTGTTAGTGTATCAGTTGCAGCTTGTACATCAGAACATAATGCTGATTGTGCATCAATCAATTCATTCTCAGTGTTACCACCAAAGTTGACTGCGTTAGATGTAGCACTCACAAATGTATGTGCATAGTTACCACCACTCTCAACTGCACCAGTGGTTGCAGATACAAATGTATGTGGATCAGTGTTTGTGGAAGGAACAGTTGTTAATACTTGGAGAGTAATTGTTGTAGCAGTTACTGACTGAATTGCAATTGAAGTATTGAAGAATGGGTCATTACCATTTGATCTAGGATATGCTTTCTCAGCAGCAGCACCAGTAGCACCACCAAATCCACAACTGAATACTAATGATTCCTCTTTTAACTTAACATTTGTACCAGCAGTCAAGTTATGAGCACCGATTTCAAGAACCATCAATCCTGTATTAGGATCATATGTTGTTCCTGTGGTTGGTGTGAACTCTACAATAGGTGATGCACCAACATTGACTGTAATAGTATCTGCTGTAGATGAAGTAATTTCGATATACTGTCCAGATACTGGGTCGGTTGTACGAGGATATGTGTGGTTGGTTGCATTGTTATCCATTGAACATGTAAATGTCAATGAGTTATCTGCAATCTTAATATAGTCTCCTGTACTTAAATCATGGTTGGCAATATCAAGAACCATATCACCAGTAGATGCAGTATATGCAGCACCATGTGGTGTGTAATCTCTAGATACCTGACCGTATGCTGAGCCAGGTGCATTGTCTGCAGTTCTATCAATCGCTCCTTGTGTACCATTGTCTTTGAAGTATAACTGGTTAGTTATTGCCTTCTTGATCATGTCACGAGCTTTATTGAAGTTCGTGTTGTATACTGCTGAGTTGAATGAGAACTCAGGTGTTGTATTATCAGTAAAGAACTCTGCTGCAAATCTATGTGAGTAAACATTACCCTTACAGAATAAGTCAAGTGCAACTGAGTCAACAAAGATACCAATATCTCTACGACATTTCTCTTCGCCAGGTCCTGAGATATATGATGTCTCTGAAGGAAGACCAGATAGATTACCAGCAGTAATTTGTGCAGTAACAATATCAGTCAAAGTAACGATAGCAGACTGTACATCATCGCATGCACCAGACTGGTTGTTAGGAATGTCTCCACCACCTCCACCATACTGTGCAGGACCTGGTGTAACACTAAGATCTTGTATACTCAACTGGTTAGCTACAGCAAGTTTCATGTAGTCTCTTGCTTTGTTGAATGCAAATACACTTTCTGCTTCTTCACCCTGTAGACCACCAATGATCCATGTAGTACCAGCAGCATTGAAATATTCTGAGATAAACTTACGTGCATACTTATTACCACCAACAAATAAGTCTAAACCTATTGCTTCTATGAAGATGTCTAGGTCACGCTTACATTTTGCTTCGTACTGTCCGTGGTTTGGATACTGTGCAAATGTATCATTCCATGCTGTGTTTACAATCTCTACTCTGTTCTGTACAATTAAACGATAACCGTCAGCATATCTCGAACGTGCATCTGTTGCTTGGTCACCAACAAAATAATAGTCTGGATGTTGTACAGTTGTTTCTGCTAGTGCTGTGTCAACAATCTGATCTCTGTTCTTTGAAATCAAACGATATGCAGATGCGTATCTTGATCCTTCATCAGTCTGGTTGTCTCCATCAATATAGAAGTTAGGATGATCAACAGCAATCTGAGCAAGTGCCTTATCTCTAATCTCAGATGAGTTTCTTCTGATTAGACGGAATGCATCAGCAAGTCTTGACTGTGAGTTTGTCTGTGTATCAGTAGGATGATAGAAGTCAGGATGATATACAGATATCTCTGCGACTGCTGCATCAAGAATGAAATCTTTGTTAGCAACGATTCTGTTACGGGCGTCTTTATAACGGGATGCTGGATCTGCTTTAAGTGCTAAGTCAATAGTAACACCATTTGTTGTGTCACCATCTAGTTCTGCCTGTGAACCTGTCTTACCAACATTAATACCATATGGTGCAAGGTTACTGTTAGGATCAGGATCATATAAATCTGCTTTGTTTGGTAGTAAGTTAGCAATAGCAAGTTTACATAGATCTCTTGCTCTACGGAATGCGTAGGTTGCATAGTCCTCCTCACCAACTAGACCATTAGTTAGTGGGTTACCATCACCATCAAAGTATTCTCTTGTTGCTGCAATAACGTTTGCGTTACCACCATCTCTTAAATCTTCTGCAACAGCATCAACAACTAAACCAATATCTCTCTTGCACTTACCATCACCAATACCTTGAATCACTGCTGATCCATAAGTTCTGATCATGTCATCAAATGCTGTGTCAACAATATACTGTCTGTTTGCTGCAATCAAGTTACGAGCATCAAAGTATCTGTTACCAGCAGGATCTAAACCAGGATTAACATAAGGAATATTCTGAAGTCTAGGATATTTTTCTAGAATATATCCAAATACTTCTTCTTGGATCATGCGTCTGTTGCTTTCAATCAAGTTAGCAGCATCAGCATATACACTGTTGACTACACCACCACTAGGATTAAGAATAGATCCTTTTGCAATGTACTTAACAAAACCAGTTGGTTCTAGTGATGCATTGAAGAACTCATCTGTGCCAGGTGCTGGATCTAACTTAACATATAATTTGTCATCAGACTTAGCACCTAATCTATAACCATCAATTGTTGCTGCTGGTCTGACTAATGGATCTACAATATCTTCGTTGCCGAGGAATAATTTAGTATAGTTCTGTGATGTAGATAATGTTCCTTGTATATCAATAGTATAATAGGAAATCTTTTTAGTGCTGGCAGTATTATCAACAACTGTCTTAGGAGGAATAATATCTGTGATGAATCCACCCTTATCTTGGTTGAATGCAAATCCTTTGAAACCAATAGCATGTAAGGATGTGTTACCAAAGTTAGAGTTAGAGTTGGTGATTGACATGTCACCACCTGACTCCATCAAGAAGTGATCAGCAAAACCAACAGCAAAGATACTAACACACTGAATGAATGAATCTTCAGATGCTCTAACGTGGAAGTTTCTCCACTCATCTTTATAGTATGCGTCACCTTTTGTATGATATGGAACTGTAGCAAATGCGTCTACAAGTGATGCTTGGTTCCATGTGTTTGTATACTCGTCGTATCTAATGAATGCTCTATCATCTTTCTGTAGAGATACACCAGTGTACTGAGCGATAACCATTGATTTGAAACCAGTGGCTTTCAAACCATTTGCCCAGATACCACAAATACCCCATGTAGATCTGATTGATACGTTAAAGACATATGGTGATGCAGATTCAACTGAGTCAACTTCTGCTAATGCCTGTGCATTCTGTCCAAGTGCTGGTGTTGTGTCAACACTTACAGTCTGTCCAGACACAATATTACTACCAATTCCACTTGTTACAAATGGAACTAGATATTTAAATTTACGGGCGTCGTTCTGATCAATCTCTTTGATCTCGAAGATACCTTCTAATACGTCATCAATTTCTGTGTTTGCAATAGCAACAAACTGTCCTTGGAAATATCCATGGTCAACTTTAGTTGTTACTGTTACTTCTGTAGTAGATGCAGGAATACTAGGATCAGTTGTAGCATCAGTAAGAGTCAAACTCTCAATAATTCTAGAGTCAGATAGAGGACCTACAATTCTGTTTTCTTGTACTCTTGTATCAAATTCGCCAGGATCATCAATAGTTGGTTGATATGCAGAGAATGCCTTAGCAATTTTTCTGTAGAATAGATTTAACTCATCTGTATCTGCATATTCAAATACTGTTAGTTTGTGGTGAGAATAGTTAGGTGCTGCTAATCTAGTAAAGTCAGATGGATCGTAGTAAACTTTACCAGTTCCAGCTGCAGCATCATATAGAGGAGATTCAGATGTTGTTTGACCATCTTTAAGAGTAAACTGCCAGAAATAACAACCACCAGTTACATTGAACATAGCAGTACGAGGAATCTCTCTTTCTGTTACAGCAGGATCAGGAACATAAAGAGGTCTTACAACAGTTCTTCTTAAATCATAACCAACGAGTGATGAACCACGAGGAATAATGGCACCACCTTCAGTGTTATTAAACTTATAGTATACGTTATCAGAATTAGATAAATCTAGGATGCTGTCATCTGTCCAAGCATTGTTTGCTTGATCAAAACCAAATATATCAACGCCACTTGTGTCTACTAAACCAGGTCTATTATCAATATAATGGATGCCAGGCATCAACATTATAGTGAATTGGTCGAACCTATCATTTCCAAATCCTGGTAGATATGAATACCTAGCAATTTCTAAAAATGCTCTCTGTATGCTTTTAAATGGTACAACTGGTGAATTACCTCTGTTAGATAATGCATCGGTTGCATTAAAATCATCAGGCGAAACATAAAGATACTTACCAGTCTTACTGCTGATAAGGTTATCCAAACGTGATAATGGCATGATTACTCTCTGATCCTGTAGTTAAAACTTTCCTCGTGATTTATTTATACACGCAAAACCCCCAGTTTTGCTGAGGGTTCTAAGATATGGTATAGGTTAGATTTGAACCTTATGTAATTACGATTAATTCTGGTAGTTGTACGTATCCATGATCCAATAATCTATGGCAGTTTGCACATAGAGGAGCACACTTATCTATCTCTTCTTTTAATGCAGTATAACTTGATATACACATCAACTTAGATATACTTGATGCTTTCTCTGACTGATCTATATGATATAGATCCATAACTTCTACGGGATAATCTTTATTGCAAATGACACACGGGTGTGATTTAGCATCATCAACCATTTGTTTCCTTCTTTTTGCACCGACTTGATTTACTTTTTTTGTCTTGGAATTTTTTCTTGCCCACTCCCGTTGATATTTTCGATTTTCCTCTTTGTCTTTGATAGGCATGTTACTGTCTCACAAACTTAAACGCACCGTAGTCAGAACCCCATACCTTAGTACGACTCTCTGCATGTAATCCTTTATCTGTTACCTGATACTCTGTCTCACTCAACATAACTTCATTCTGAACATATGTTTTTATACCATTCCATGTTACCCAACACTCACAGGTAGATGTTCCACCAAAAAATATTTTATTACCTGTCTTTCTCATGATGACATCACACCCTTCACGATATTTTAATATATCATCAGTAATTTTATCTATATTCTTACACTCTGCGAATTGTAGAGGATTTATAATCTCATAATTCTTCAGACGATATTCTTCATTTTCTTGTACAACATCAATTACGAACTGTCTGTAGGGTCTGTTCAAAAGATAGTTGTATGCTTGCTCCCCATAAATGCGATTCCCACCAATTAAACGATGAGAGACACGTATATGTGCATAACGAGTAGGGTGGGATTGTGCTTGTCTTTTATTGGCAAACGTTCCCACTAACAATTCAGTAAATTCATTCATTCGGGTAAAATTTCTCGATTAAGAAGATCTAATTCAAATAAAACTGGATGACATTCTTCTTCCATCAGGTAGTCACCCCATCTCAAAATATCTTCTAATGTATACTCTGGATTAATAGCACATTCTGTAAGAATCCACTTGTCTTGCTTCTGATAATTTTCTAAACCATCAAATGCAAAGGGTATATCATTAATAAAATACATTCTAACAGGTTCACTGTCTACAAATACATGTCTTTTGCCGATTGGGTATTTCATAATATTCTACATAACACTCATGTTTTTGTCAAGTCTTAAGAAACATCTCGTGTAAAGTTTCTTTTAGTGTTCCAATATGGTCTTTGCCTATTGTAACTTGTGGGTATTTAGCGTCTCCACCAAATTCCATTTCAAACTCTGTCTGAGTGAAGTCTTCTCCTAGCACATACTCGTGGAAACTATGTCCTTGACTTCGCAAAAGTGAAACTGCACGTTCACACTCTTGATTTCCATTAGAATAAACGACTGACTGTTGCATGGTTGATTGTAAGTCCTATAATATATGTATTTTTAGCAATCTTTAGACATATCCTCTGCCATATTTCCACCAATCTCTGCACCTTGGTTACCACCAAACATTGCTACCCATCCTGCTGCTACCCATCCTACGAATGGTATAGTGCTAAGAGTAGGTGCTGCTGCTGCACCAACGCTAGTGCCTACAAGTCTTCCAGTTCCTTCTGCTGATCCTATTGCTTTTATACATGCTTCACTTTGTCTAGCAGCAACTATCTCTGCTGTCTGCCCTGCTGTCAAACCAGGTTTCTGATCTAACCATGATCTAGTATTAGATACTGCACCACCTTGGTTGGTCTTACCATCCATAAAGTATTCTTCAGCAACCTTAGTTGTGTTAGTTGCAAGTCCCAAGAACCCTGCCTTCTCTTTAATATCTTTAGTAATATATGCTGTTGCAGGATCATTTGCTCTGTAAGCAACTTTATACCCATCCTCTGTTACCTCTGCCTGATAAGTTGTATAGTCACCTACAGGTAATTTTAAATCTGGTAATTTACTTTGTTGTCTAGTTGACAGGACACCTATCATAGCTATATGTGATACACCTACGAGAGTTCCTAAACTAATTCCAATCCACTTATTCATTTGTCTTCATTTACTCACCTAAAGTATGTATAACAGGTTTTTCGTTCTTTAAAATGTTATACAATTCCATATTCTCTGCAGTAGATACTGGATAGAACTCAGCACTGGGATCAAACCCATCGTATCTCTTTGCCTGATTAATTACTATTGATCCATTCTCTCCTGATGTAGACCTATGGAACGTGCCACGAGGTATTATTAATGCACCACTATGTCTATTAAGATGCACTATATGGTATTGATATCTCCAATCTCTATTGACTAACTCAAAAGTTCTCTCACCTGACAATACTCTATTACAGTCATCTTGAAAACTATGGATATAGAACTGTTTACCTCCCACGCAGTCAGGTGGAGGTGATATGGCAGGACCTGTGTGTACCACAAGATCACTAGCATTTGATTCTTCTACAGATATATCATAAAATATTACATCATCTGTTTCACGAAACACACGGTGTCTCTTAAAATGTATGTCACTCATATCATTGTCATTGCATGTTGTAATTCTCTTGCGTGTTCTAATTCATCTGATGCTATTTCTTGTATTTTAGCATCTTCTGGGTGATATGCACCATACTTAACATAAGTTTCATATGCATGCTTTTCAATCTTCATGTTGATGTCGTAAGCGTCCATAGGATCAACGAGATAGTAAACAACCATGATCCAATAATAAAGTAGAACAAGATGTTTGGCAAAAAACCTGTCGATCCAATGCTTATTGCCTTCCCTAAGTTCCATTTCCTCCAGATGCTCTGTTTCATTTAATGCTTGGTAAAAATGTTCCTTCATTAAGTATACATGTTCTTCACCTCGAAGTCCAAGACTTTCACGAAAATGTAACACACTGATAAAAGCAAAGTAAGGTGCTCTGGCAATCACTTCAAGAACCCAGAACCTCTGAAAATCTCTACCTCTGTAGAGGAAGTCTAAGATATAGATTGTAGTATCTAAGACGAATGTGTTTATTTGTTTCATATAGGTATTTATACTGAGAACAACGCTTTCATAACAAAATCTTTAGATAGATCAGGTTCCCCAAACATATCCATTTGTATTATATCAGCATTTACCTCGATGTCATCCTTATTCTTACGAGAATGTAACCAATAGCACGTACCATCCTCTCTTATATAAAAGTAACTGGTGTTGTGTGAGTCAAGACAAAAGACAGCATACAAATAAGGGTATTCCCTCTTAGCATTTGGATCTGGTTTACATGACTTACCCATGCTTCCATACATGGGTTCTTTACCACTACCATGAGCAGGGGGTATGTCTCTCATGACATGCCAATCATATCCTGTCATTTAATCAAAACCACCTCCATGGTAACATTGACATACCTACCATATTTAACAATGGTTCAAATGCTAGTGCAATTAATGTAAACATTAAAACCTCTATAAAAAGTCGTTGTCTTGGTGAGAACTTTGACTTCCATTTTTCAACTTTCTCCCCTACCTTCTCACAACGTCTCAACAAACCTGTCTTCTTTAGAATTAGTGTTGCCCACCACTGTGGATCTACTAAGTTTCCCAAGGTCTCTATTGTAAATTTACAATATGCTTTTATAAGTTTAATCAATCACGTTGTCTCCAATCATCAGATCTATCAGGTTTAAACCAGTCTACTATTTCATCTGGTGAACCAAAACCCCTACGGTGATTACTTGAATCGGGGTCTCCAATATTCAAGTGATTAAGAAAAGACTCGTCTGGAT
>VMHT01172793.1_pt1 | contig 189297 bp, 164 predicted proteins | sample 4693611 | NCBI WGS metagenome assembly VMHT01 (sample SAMN12280063, study PRJNA550983) | marine metagenome | isolation source: seawater sampled from same location over 5 years 0.02-0.2 micron viral filtrate | place: USA: collected off the coast of southern California halfway between the port... ... | reverse complement strand
GGGGGAAGAAGCAGTTCCTGATCAGGTGAATAGGGGCGGAAGGTGGTTCCCATCGGATTCTCCGGTGCTGAAGAATTTTTACGTATTATGCCAGAAGGTGGCTCCTGCCGCGCAGACTCCTAGTGCGGTTGGAAGGATCGAAATATAATCGTTAATACCGTCGAAAAGACGTCGAGCGGCGCTTTCCGTTCGGTTCAAGTATTCATCGACCGTTTGCATGTACAGGACCTAACGCCAAAATATGCGGCGCCCGACGCAGGAGGGCGTCCGGCGCGTGAAACGCGTGTACATAATTTTATTGTTAGGCAAGCTCAACCCGCACCTCGGTCTTAACTGAGTTAGCAATGAAGCACCTTTCATGCGCCTCATGATGCAAACTCGCGAGCTGTTCCTGGGTTGGTGCAGCTTTTTCCTCGAATTCCAACAACGGTCTAAGTGTGACCTCTGTCATTGCTAGTTTGCCTTCCGCATTTTTAGCCATTACCCCGCTTGCTTTGTCCCTATAGGACGTGACGATAATTTTGCTCTTTGCGGCCAACGCCAAAAACCACAGCATATGGCAACTCGATAAAGAGGCTACGAAGGCTTCTTCTGGGTCAACGTACTCTTCAACTGAAAAAGGTAGGGGTACAACATGCGGTGACGATGAGGCGAGGACTTCGATACCACCATCGAATGTCCATTTGTGGCCTCGGCTATATTTATTCTGTAAGAAGTTCTCATCCTCAGCCAATTTCCACGAAATATCTGCAAAATATTCTGACATGCTCTCACCGGGTTGTTGATTTAATGAAGGAGCCTAACGCCAATATTCAGCGGCGGCCTGACAAGGCCGTCCGGTGGAGGCCCGTCAGGGCCGGAATGAACTGGAATAACTGGTTAAATGCTCTAGCTCCGCGCACCAGTCTCGTACAGATGATGCACGCAGAAAGCCGACCCATTTACCTGTTTTTCTTCGCAGTTCCGCCATGTGCAGGAGTTCTCCTCAACACCACCTCTATTCTCTATCATCTTTTGCTTGATAAGCGGAACTGCATCAAAGGCTTGCCAATTATCAAAACCAGGCAGCTTAACGGCATATTGGGTCTGATATTTGTCCCACTCGTCTACACGCCACAGCTGGCCGCAAACAGGACATTTCATCAGGTAAACCCAGTCGCCGATCTCTAACTGGGAAAACCCCGCTACAAACTCTTTTCCCTGTTCGCTCAAGTCAACGACGGCCGGAGCTTCTCGACATTGGCACTGAGTGTTCATAGGCATTTAACGCTAGCGCTCAGCCGCCGCCTCAGCGGTCGGCTGCAGTGCCTTGTTAAATGAAGTTGAATGGACGTCCTTGCATGCAAGCATATCCCACACTTTGCCCTCACGCTCTTTTGTGAAACCGCACTCCTTGCATGGATGATTGGGATTCTCGTAGGTCCCGAACAACATATCCCACCAGACGATGTCACTGTAGTTGGTATCGTGCTTGCCGAACTCATGGTGGCGACGATGCATCTGAGGCGTTTGGATTATGTAGCCGATCCAACGTGGCACCGTGATATTGGCGTGAAGGAAGTAACTCATACAACTCAGGTACAAGCTGTACCACGCTATTTCGTCCACCTGAAGGCCTAGTAGAGTGCTGCAAATAAATGAGCCAAGAATCAACCCACTTGCAGTATCAAAAGGATGCAAATAGTTGGCAGCTAAAACCTCGATCCGACGAGGGCTGTGGTGGACCTGATGAAAAATGCGCCAGAGTGCATTGCTGTGATGCTTTAAACGATGCCACCAGTAAAAAAGGAAGGTAAAAATGAAATAAGCCAAAAATCCAGAGGCATAAGGAGGCAGGACACCCCCTAGTGATGCGAGCGAAATGCCTTCAAACCATACACTCCATGTGAAAGCCCCCGCCACCAAAACGACAAGCTGTAGCATGTTGATCAAAACAGCGCGGACATACCATTCAGTGCTGCTTTCAACTGCACTCCCAGGGTTGAACCTCTCGAATACAAACAAGATAGCAGCTAACGCCAATGAATATTCAAACACTAGTTTGAGCCTCCATTGCTCATTTAACGCTGAGCGAAGCGGCGGCTGAAAGCCGTCCGCCTTACGCGGCTTGTTAAAACAGCCCGATCAAGGCATCAATGCTATCGGGCCACAATTCACTTCATGTCGGTCTGTATAGGCAGGCTGCGCACTCTGAAAGTGCGCATGGAACGCCTTACTTTCAGTCGACAAAGGCTTGATGTCATTCCGAATGTGGGACATTAAAACAATTCCCGCATTTACTAGTAGGGGAACGACATTCAGGAATATTCTGTGCTCATCTAATTGGTAATACTCTGCATACTCCTGAAACTTATTTGAGCCGAGATACTCACGCAAAGCCCCTTTCAAAGGGTCGCGAATACGCGTTTCGCGCGTTGGCATGGAAAGCAGATCCATTAAGTCTGACCAAGAAAGGTACACGTCGAAAGTATCTGCTCCACCCTCTTGCGCGGGAAAGTCTACGAGAATGTACATTTCCATGCTGCCAATCTTTTGTGCTTCTTGGGCATAGAAGCTGTACATGGTCCTGACTTTCCGAGCATGGTTGTGATGGCGGGCGTTTCGCAGAACCAAAATTAGGGCCAGCTCAGGGTACTCATACCAATCTACATCGGAGTACTTGGCGCTTTTTTTCATCGCGTCGTAAACACTGTGGAATGAATTAAGAACTGACGCCAAAGCTGTCTCAATGTTTCCAACCGCCTCGGCCCGATCAAGGTTAATTAGCCCCTGCCTATGAGCCCTGTCATTGGCTTCAAGCAATACGCGAAGTGAATGAGAAAGGTCATCAAATGCGTCGTTTATCAAACTCACGAATTCCTCAAAGTTTTAACAGCAGTTAGATAGACCACTTCATTATTGCAAAAACGCGACCGCGTCGTTATTACGCTCTGAACTATCGCCAGCCATAACGGTAAAGCCTATAAAAGCAGAACCTTAGCGCATCAAGCATCGAGGTTCCATGTAATAGCGTGACATCTTCAATCCGCGCAATGAATCATACTGTATGAAAACCAGCCTTTCTGTGGATCTGTCGATACTCAGGGAATCAGCAAAAATGCCCGGTTCGTCGGGGCATTTGTATGCCCCGCTTGCAGCGTTTCAAACCGCCATCTGCAACGGTGGCACCTCCTGGTGCAGGAACCATTTCTCGGTTACTACTTTGCGGGTAAACCAGTGGGAGCGCATCAGGGTGCCGGCCAGCGGTGTTTTTACCCACTGGGGCATTTGCCAGCCGTTGTCGTGTTGTTCGGCGCGGTTGCCAAAGCGTTGGGCGATGGCTTCGCCGTAGGGTTGCAGGGATCTGGCGGTGTAGTCTTCGGCGTTTCGCAGCACGTCAGCGGCCAGCAGGGCCGATTCGATGGCCGGGCGTATGCCTTCGCCGCTCTGGGTGTAGGCCAGTCCGGCGGCATCCCCCAGTAGCATCAGGCCGTCGTCCACCAGGGGGCGGTGGGCATGGTTATACAGCAGGTAGGCATGGCCCTTGAAGCGGCCCGGCAAGTCGGAAGGGATGCGACCACTGGCTTTCATGTCATCCACAAATTCATGCAGGTGGTCGGTCAGTTTGTGGTTGTCTTCCCGGCCCAGGCCGATGTTCAGGTAGTTGCCCTTGCGGAAAATCCAGGCGTAGCCTTTCAGGTCCCGGCAGAACCACAGTTCCGGGGTGTCGCCCCGGGCCTGGCAGGCTTGTGCCTGTTCCGGGGTCATTTCAAATTCCACTTCCTTGGCGGCGACCACGGTTTCATGTCGCCCCGGGCCGTCACCCAGCAGCTTGGCAACCGGGCAGAAGTGGCCGCCTGCACCGACCACCAGCGGGGCTTGCCAGCGGCCATTGATCTGCCAGTTGCCCCCCTCTCGCTGGATGGACTTCACCGGTTCGCCCAGGGCCTTGTCGCAGTGGATGCGTTGCAGCAGGTAATGGTCGAACTCGCAGCGGCGGATGCCGTAGCTGACAATCTCCCCGTGGTCATTCTCCACCGGAGACTGGCCCATCATGCCGATGCGGAAGCGGCGGATCGGCTGCAGGGTGCGGCCGTGGCCGTATTCTTCCGGGTCGACGGCCAGGCTTTCCATCACTGCGGGAGTCACCCAGCCGGCACAGGTCTTGTCCCGGGGAAATGTCTGCTTGTCGATCAGCAGTATGCGTTTGCCGGTGTCTTCCAGGGCCCGGGCCAGGGTGGAGCCGGCCGGGCCGCCACCTATGATGATCAGGTCATAGTAGTCCATCAGACCTCCTCCGGCGTGGCGGGAAAGGTGTAGATGTCCTGGCGGGTCCGGGGTATGGCGTTGTTATCCCCGTGGCTGAAGACCACCTGGAATAACTGCAGTGAGCCGGCCCGGAAGGCGGCGATGGAGCCGGACAGGTACATGCGCCAGGCACGGGTAAAGTGCTCGTCGTACATGGCGGAGACCTTGTCTTCGTTCTGGTCGAAGCGCTCCTTCCAGTGGGTCAGGGTCTGGGCGTAGTGCAGCCGCAGGTTTTCTACGTCCATCACGGAAAAATCGTTGGCTTCGCAGATGCCCATGAATTCGCCGATGCTGGGCGGGTAGGCACCGGGGAAGATGCGCTTCTCGATCCAGGCGTTCATCAGCATGGGCCGATTGCGGCCGATGCTGTGCAGCAGCGCCAGGCCATCGGACTTGAGGCTGCGTTTGATCAGGTCCGAGAGCGCCTGGTAGTTCTCTTTGCCTACATGCTCGAGCATGCCGATGGATACGAAGACATCGTATTCGCCCTGAATGTTGCGGTAGTCGTCCTCAACGTAATCAATCAGGTGATCCAGTTGCTGTTTCTTAGCTTCGGCCCGGGCGTATGCAAGTTGCTCCCTGGAGATGTTGTAGGCGTGCACTTTTACGCCGTAATTGCGGGCCATGTAGCGCGCCAGGCCGCCCCAGCCGCAGCCGGCTTCCACCACGGTCATGCCGGGCCGCAGGCGCAGTTTGCGGCATACGTGCTCCAGCTTGGCGAGTTGGGCCTGTTCCAGGGTCGCATCCGGGCTTTCATAGTAGGCGCAGGTGTACTGCATTTCGGCACTGTCCAGCCACAGGCTGTAGAAGTCGTTGCCCAGGTCGTAGTGGTGGTGGATGTTCTCTTTGGCTTCGTCCAGCCCGGTGGAGCGGGGGGTATGGTTACGCCACAGGGCTTCCAGCCATTTGGGCCATTGTTTTCTGGCCTGGTGCACGTGCCGGTAAAGGCTTTCCATCAGGTCTGGCAATTCGCCTTCGGGTACATGCAGGCGGCCGGCGCTGTACAGGTCACCAAACGCCAGGTTGGGGTTGGATACCAGCGCAAACAGGGCTTTTGGGTCTGCCAGTTCGATAGTGAAACGGGCGGGGCCGTCTTCCGGTTCAACGGTATCGCCGTTCCATAGTCTGAATCGCACCGGCGGTGATCCGGCCATGCGCATCAGCTTCGCGATCATCCAGCGCTCGTAGCTGTGGGGTTCCCGGTCGGTCTGCAGGTTCTCCAGCGGCAGGCTGAGGATGTGGCCTTTTTGTTCCGTTGGCTGGTCAGAGGGTTGTGTTTCCCGCGCGGTGTTATCGTTCATGGCTACTCTACTCCCTTATAGTGGCTGTTGTGCTTTAAACCGTTACCAGTGGCAACGGTTTGGGGTCAGCTGAAGGGCGCATCCCGATTGCGTGGCTGAGAATCGCCTGATGTTTATCAAGTATAGAAAATAACCAGCTTTTGTCATCCCGTGTGGGATGGCAGCAATAACGGGGGCCTGGATAGCTCCGGCCGGGGTGGCCGGAGCAGGCGGGTCAGTAGCCGGCGCTGGCGGACATGCCGAACCATTCCGGGAAGATGATGATCAGTAATACCACGGCCACCTGGAGCAGGATAAACGGTAATACGCCCCGGTAGATGTCGGTGGTTTTCACGCCGGGTGGTGCCACCCCTTTCAGGTAGAACAGGCTGAACCCGAAGGGGGGAGTCAGGAAGCTGGTTTGCAGGTTCATGGCAATCAGTATGGCAAACCACACCATGTTGATACCCATGGCCTCGGCCACCGGGGCCAGTATGGGCACGATGATGAACGAGATTTCCACAAAGTCGATGAAGAAACCCAGTACCAGGATGACCAGCATGGCCAGGATGATGAAGCCCCATTGCTCGCCGGGCAGCATCTGCAGCCAGTCTTCCAGCAGGTAATCGCCGCCGGTGTAACTGAACACCATGGAAAATGCCGTCGCGCCGATCAGGATGGCAAACACCATGGCGGTTACCTTGACTGTATCCCGGGCGCTGTCCCATAGCATCTGGAAGGAGAATTGCCGGTACAGTACCGCCAGAATCACGGCTCCGACCGCGCCGAGTGCGGAGGATTCTGTTGGTGTGGCGATGCCGGTGAAAATTGAACCCAGCACCACCACGATCAGTGCCAGTGGGGGAATGATCGCAACCAGTGCGGACACAATCTCCTGCTTTCTGGACCGGTCCGGGTCCTTGGGCATGGCGGGCGCTGAAGCGGGGTTCATCAGGGTGAGGATCACGATGTATCCCACGTAGAGCCCGATCAGCACCACCCCGGGCCACACCGCAGCACGGAACAGGTCGCCCACCGGCAGCCCCAGCACGTCACCCAGAATGATCAGGATGATGGAGGGTGGCACGATCTGCCCCAGGGTGCCGGATGCGCAGATTGTGCCGGTGCTCAGTTGCTTGTTGTAATTGTGGGCCAGCATCACCGGCAGGGAGATCAGCCCCATGGCGACCACGCTGGCTCCGACTACGCCGGTGGAGGCCGCCAGAAGCGCGCCCACCACAATGGTGGAAATTGCCAGGCCGCCGGGCAATCCGCCGAACAGCCGGCCCATGGAGGTCAGTAATTGCTCGGCCAGGCGGGTACGCTGCAGCACAACGCCCATATAGATGAACAGCGGCACCGCCATCAGTACCGTTTTCTGCATCACGCTCATGATGCGATAGGGCATGAAGGCAAACAGGTCCATGCCCTCGGCGTATATGCCGAAGAAGAGCGCGACACCCCCGAAGGTGAAGGCCACCGGGAAGCCCAGCAAAAGCATGAACAGGGCCACCACAAACATCACCATGCCGATCATGCCAGCCCCTCCCCGCTGTGCTCAGATTCATATTCGCGTTCGCCGGCAAGTACCCGTATGGCAAACGTGGCCATGTTCAGGCCTGCGATGCCGATGAATACAGCGGTCAGCGGGATCACGGCTTTAATCACCCAGCGGTGGGGCAGGCCACCGGGGTCGCCGCTGGACTCTCCCATCTGCCAGGAGTCCAGGGCGAAACCGTAACCGTAGTGGCCGATCAGGTAGGCGAACGGCACCACAAACACCAGGGCCCCGATCAGGTTGATCCAGGCCTTGGTGCGGTTGCTCCAGCGGGCATAGAATACATCCACCCGAACATGGCCGTCGGTACGCAGGGCGTAGGGAATACCCAGCAGGAACACCACCGAGAACAGATGCCATTCCATCTCCTGCATACCGATGGATACCTCGTTGAAGAGGTAGCGGGCCACCACGTCATAAAACACATTGAGTGCCATCAGAATCATTGCGGCGCAGGCGATCCACCCGCAAATCCGGGAAAACAGGGCCAGCCCGTCGTCGAGCCTGATGATCCAGCGCATTATTCCACTTCACCCATTGTGTTGAGATAGGCCCGTTCGGAGATGTCGGTATAGGCCCGTGTTTTTTCCAGATAGTTTTCCTGGGAGCGGACGATACGCTCGGCCAGGTCGTTACGTTCCGCGGCTTCTTTCAGCAGCTTCTTGTTGGCATCGTACATGGCCTGGAAAACGTCATCCGGGAAATTACGGATCTGCACATTGGGGTGCTCCTCGCGGATGCTGTCCCAGGCCTCGGCGTTGGCGTGCTGGGATTGTACCAGCATATCGTAGGCGGCGGTGCGCATGGCTACCCGCAGAATCGCCTGCAGATCATCCGGCAGTTCGTTCCATACCTTCTTGTTGATCAGGAATTGCAGTTCGGTGGCCGGTTCATGCCAGCCCGTGTAGTAATAGTCGGCAATCTGCTGGAAACCCAGGCGCAGGTCCAGGGCCGGGCCCACCCATTCAACCGCATCGATGGTGTTGCGTTCCAGTGCGGTATACAGCTCTCCTGGCGGGATGTTGGTGGGGTTTACGCCCACTTCCGCAAACACCTCGCCGGCAAAGCCGGGGATGCGCATCTTCAGGCCGTCCAGGTCATCCAGGGATTTGATTTCCTTGCGGAACCAGCCGCCCATCTGGATGCCGGTATTGCCGCCGGGGAATGACAGCATGTTGTGGGGCTCGTAGACTTCCTGCATCAGCTCCATGCCATCGCTGTGGTAGAACCAGGCATACTGTTCCAGAGCGGTCATGCCGAAGGGCATGCTGGTGAAGAAGAGCGTCTCGGGTACCTTGCCTTTCCAGTAATAGGACGCAGAATGGCCCATGTCATAGCGGCCGGCCTTGACCATATCAAAGACACCGAAGGGGGCCTTGTGCTTGTTGGCGGAATCGATGCGGATGCGCAGCCGGCCGTCAGACATTTCTTCGGCCATGCTGGCCATATTGCGGCTGGCATCGCCGAAGATCGGGAAGTTCGGTCCCCAGGTTTCCGCCAGGCGCAGAGTGATAGTCTCCTGGGCGCTGGCCTGGGCTGCCAGGGTTGAAGTCACCGCCATCAGCGCGGCACAGAGAAAACCTTTGAGTTTCATTGCCGGTTACCTCTCTTGTCGTTGTTGTAGTCGTCATTGTGTGCCAAGTTTTCACTTGAACCAGCCCTTATGCTAGTTCAGCTTTGCAACTTCTGACAGTTATCCGGCGGGTCGTTTGACGATTCCGCCCCGAGGTGATCGAGATCGCTGAAAAACCCTGATAAGGACGCACCATGACGACTGAACTGGGCATCATCGAAGGTTTTTACGGTCCGCTCTGGCAATGGGCGGAGCGCAGGGCGCTGGTGTCGCAGCTGGCACCGGCTGGGTACCGCTTTTACCTGTATGCTCCCAAGGCGGATGCTTACCTGCGCCGGCGCTGGTATGAACCCCATCCACCGGAGCAGGCAGAGCAACTGCGGGCCTTCGCCGATTTCTGCCGGCAGCAGGGGGTGCGCTTTGGCGTGGGGCTGAGCCCTTACCAGGTATTCAATGATTTTGACGACCAGGCCCGGCGGGCACTGCTCGAAAAGCTGGCGTTCTTCGACAGCCTGGGCATCGAGGATCTGGCGATCCTGTTTGATGATATGTCCTCGGATCTGCCGGATCTGGCGGCCCGCCAGGCAGACATAGTGCACTGGGTGCGGGAACACACCGCAGCAGGCCGGCTGACCATCTGCCCCAGCTACTATTCCGATGATCCGGTGCTGGACCGGGTATTCGGTGCCCGTCCCGGCGACTATCTGGAGACGCTGGGGCGTTTGCTGGATCCCTCTGTGGGGATTTTCTGGACCGGGGAAGAAGTCTGTTCCCGGGAGATCTCGGCGGGGCACCTGCAAAGAGTGTCGGACCAGCTTGGCCGCAAACCGGTGCTGTGGGACAACTATCCGGTGAACGACGGCGATCGCATGTCGTCACATCTTCATCTGCGTGGCTTCAGCGGGCGGCCTTCCTCCATTGGCGAGCACCTGACCGCCCACGCCATCAACCCGGCTCTGCAACCGACCCTCACGGCAATCCCCGCACTGACCCTGGCCGACAGCTACCGGCAGGGTGACAGATACCAATACATGCAGTCCGCCCGGGATGCCGCCATCCGGGTGCTGGGGCCGGCACTTGGCAGGCAAATGATGGATGATGTACTGACCCTGCAGGATGCCGGTCTGAACCGGCTGGGGGATGAGAAGAAAGCCAGCCTGAAAACCATTTATGAAAAATTCGACCACCCCGGTGCCCGGGAACTGCTGGCCTGGCTGAGGGGCGATTACCGGGTGACGGATGAGGTGGTGCAAACCCAGTAACATATTGAGCATGCGAATGATGTGCATGTAAAATAGGCGAGGTTATACCTACACACAGGGAGTCTGCCGTGCCTCATCGCGCCCATCTGTTTTCTTTGCGTATCGGTCATGCTGTCCGGGAAGCCTGTGTGGACGAACCCTACAACGGGCGACGGTTTTTCCGGGATCTCATGGCCGGTGTCACGGTCGGCATTATTCCCATTCCCCTGGCCATGGCGCTGGCGATTGCCTCCGGGGTGGCTCCCCAGTACGGGCTTTATACCGCGATTATTGCCGGTTTCCTGATTGCCCTGTTTGGCGGCAGCCGGTACAGCATCTCAGGTCCCACGGCGGCCTTTGTGGTCATCCTCTATCCCATTGCCCAGAGCTACGGCCTGGGTGGGCTGTTACTCGCTACCCTGATGTCCGGGGTGTTACTGGTGATCATGGCGCTGATGCGCCTTGGCCGGTTTATCGAGTACATTCCGGAATCCGTCACCCTGGGCTTTACCGGGGGGATCGCGGTGGTCATCGCCACGCTGCAGGTGAAGGATTTCTTTGGCCTGTCGGTCGCCTCCATGCCCGAGCATTACTGGGACAAGCTGGCTGTGTTAGGCCAGCAACTGCCGACCCTGGACAGTATGAGCACCCTGGTGGCGCTGGCCACACTGGCTGTGATGTTGCTTTGGCCCCGGTTGAAGACCCCGGTGCCGCCGCATCTGCCGGCGGTGATTATCGGCAGTCTGCTGGCCATCTGGATGAACAGCCAGGGGGCGACGATTGAAACCATCGGTTCCCGCTTCAGTTACCTGCTGCCGGATGGCAGCACCGGCGCAGGCATCCCGCCCTTCCTGCCGGAGTTTACCTGGCCCTGGCAGCAGGCGGGGGCAGACGGGCAGCCGATCGGTTTCTCCTGGGAACTGTTCCGGGAACTGATTCCGGCGGCGTTTGCCATTGCCATGCTGGGGGCCATCGAATCACTGTTGTGTGCCGTGGTGCTGGATGGCATGACCGGCAAGCGCCACAGCGCCAACAGCGAATTAATGGGACAGGGTATCGGTAACATGGTGGTGCCGTTCTTCGGTGGCATCACTGCGACTGCGGCTATTGCCCGGTCTGCGGCGAACTACCGGGCCGGGGCGGAATCGCCTGTGTCGGCGATGGTCCACGCTCTGGTGGTTCTGCTGGCACTGGTGTCCCTGGCCGGTATTCTGGCCTACCTGCCCATGCCGGCCATGGCGGCATTGCTGATGATGGTCGCCTGGAACATGAGTGAAGCCCCCAAGGCCGTCCATCTCCTGAAGACCGCACCCCGCAGCGATATCCTGGTGTTCCTCACCTGCTTCGGGCTGACCGTGGCGCTGGACATGGTGATTGCCATTACCACCGGCATTTTGCTGGCCGCAGTGCTGTTCATGCGGGAAATGGCGCAGATGACACGGGTAACGGATATCACCGGCAACAAGCGGGTGCAGCAGGCCGGCGTGCCGGAAGGCTGGCAGGTGTTCAAAATCAACGGTCCGCTGTTCTTCGCCGCCGCTGATCGCATTTTTGGTGAATTGGCGGCCCTATCACAGGAGGCACGGGGGCTGGTGCTCTACATGGACGGTGTCACAATTCTGGATGCCGGCGGTCTGTCGGCCCTGAACAAGCTGATCGCCAGTTGCCGTCAGACGGGCACCCGGCTGGTGATTGCCGACCTGCAGTTTCAGCCACTGCGCACACTGGCCCGCGCCGGAGTGGCACCGGAGCCCGGAGTCAGTCGCTTTTATCCCACCCTGGACGATGCGCTGAACGGCATTGTGTCTGGTGAAGCCTGAGAACTGCGATAAACTGCCCTGAATGAATTCTACAAGGGGCCGCTATGCTTCCATTCCGTATTATCGACCGGATTAAATTCGTCGTAGAGCGCCAGTTGGTCAAGGGTGCCGGCTTCCAGTTACTGGTGGTGGGTGGTTTCATCGGTCTGATCTCGCTGATTGGCGGGCTGCTGGTGGTGCTGCCCCCTGCCGGCGAGTTCGAGGATGCCGGCTCGGCTGTCTGGTGGGCCTTCCTGCGGCTGACCGATCCGGGCTACCTGGGGGATGATGTCGGTACCTGGCAGCGTATCGTGTCCACGTTGCTCACCATTTCCGGCTATGTGGTGTTCATGGGCACCCTGGTGGCCATCCTGACCCGCTGGCTGATTGCCAAGATGGAAGACCTGGAGCGCGGTCTCACGCCGGTTACCCTCAAGAATCATATCGTGGTGCTGGGCTGGACCGCCCAGACCCCGCCTCTGGTGGCAGAGCTGTTCGGGTCCACCGGGCGTATGCAGCGGTTTCTGGAAAAGCACGACAGCCGCAAGCTACGGCTGGTGGTGCTGGCCTCCGAAGCCAGCGGCGAGCAGTTGCACGAACTGCGTCAGGAGCCGGGCGTGGGGAAGCGCGCCCGGGAGGTCATTCTCCGCAGCGGTCTGGCGATTCAGCCGGATGCGCTGCATCGTGTGGCTTGCCTGGATGCGGCAGCGGTTATTGTGCCCAGCCAGGTGCATGAGGCCGGCACCCTGATTACCTCGGATGTGGAAACCGTCAAGGCCTTGTTGTCGATTGCTGCCGAGGCCCGGCATCTGGAAGCGCCCTTGCCCTTTGTGGTCGCGGAAATCCAGGATATGCGCAAACTGCCGGTCATTGAACGGGCCTACCCGGGCGCGGTGGAAGTGGTTGCCGGTGACGCCACGATCAGTCGTCTGATGGTGCAGAACGTGCTGCACCCCAACCTGTCTGAGGTCTACAACGAACTGCTGACCGCCGGAGATGGCAGTGAGATATTCGTGCGCGGGGGCGAGACCGCCGAGGGCCTCACCGTGGCGCAATTGGCCAGCCAGCGACCCCATGCAATCGTGCTGGGACTGTTACATCCGGATCCGCAACGGGGCTGGCGGGTCAACCTGCTGGCAGCGCCGGACACGGTTATCCGGCATGAGGACCGGGTGGTTCTGCTGGCCCGTGACTATGACCATACCGCTGCCGACCCGAAGGCTGCAGCACTTCCGCCGATTGAACGGCAAGCTGCTCAGCGGCTGTCCCGAAGCCTTGGCGGTGCCCATCGGGTTCTGGTGCTGGGGTGGAACCGCCGGGTCCCCAGTCTGGCGGCCGAATTTGCCAGCTATGGCAACCCGGCCTTCCGGCTCGACCTTGTGTCGGTCATTCCCGCGGAGGAACGCAGGCGCGAAATGCAGCGTCACGGCGTGGACCTGGCAGCGGTCAGCGGCCAGTTGCTGGAAGCTGACTACATGGTGGAGGAAGACCTGCGACGGCTGGACCCGGCCGCTTACGACACGGTGATGCTGCTGAGCAGTGACCGTATCGGCACCGGTGAGGAAGCGGATGCCCGTGCTATGGTCGGGTATCTGCAACTGGAGGATATTCTCGCGGCAGCCCCGAAACGTCCGCAGGTGATCATGGAATTGAGTGATCCGGATAACCGCCACCTCCTCTATGGCCACAAGAGCGAGATGTTGATCAGCCCGATGATTCTCAGTCATGTGCTGGCCCAGGTGGCCCTGCGCAGGGAGTTGCGGGTGGTGCTTGATGAGTTGTTCACCGTCGGGGGGGCCGAAATCCAGTTCCGCGATCCCCACGACTATCCCTTGTCTGCCAGCACCGATTTCCGGTTGCTGGAGAAAATTGTCGCGGAGCGTGGTGAGATTGCCCTGGGTGTATACCGTGCCGAGCCGGATGAGCGGGGCCGTCACCTGCAGATGAATCCGCCCCGGGACCAGTACCTGGGGCTGCGGGAGGGGGACCAGTTGCTGGTGCTGCGCCTGGTGGGGTAGGGCCGGGCAGGGCTCGGGGCAGGGTGGCTACTCGATGGTGTCCAGCAGGGCCTGCATGATGTCATCCATGACGACGAAGCCGGTGATGTCGTTGTCGCGGAGCACCAGCAGGCGCTTGACCCGATATTCTGTCATCAGTTTTGCCGCGTGTTTCAGCGCCAGGTGCTCCCCCACGCTGATCACCGGTTTGGCGCACACGTCGTAGACATTCAGCAGGTCAATGTCGCCGTCTTCTGAAATCACCGACCTGAGGATATTAGTGTAGGTAATCAGTCCCCAGGCGTCGTGCTCGTTCTGGCGCTCCACCACGAGTGATTTGACCTTGTGACGCTTCATCAGGGACAGGGCCTCGCGCATGGTGGCGAAGGGAGAAATCCGGATGATGTCTGTCACCATTACATCTCTGACCAGTTTCATGTCGTTTGCTCCGGTTACAGGGAATCCTTGACGTGTTGCTCGAATTTTTCCACCTGGGCCATATCGATGCCGCCTAAGTGTTCCAGGGGCACGGTAAAGATCATGCCCTTGGAATCTTTCTGGTCCGGCATGATGACTTTCTGGATCGCTTTGAGCACGTCCAGTGAAAGCCCCTTTTCCAGAACCATCAGCAGCACGCTCTGGCTTCCGTCATAGGTCAGGCCGAAAAAGGTTTTCTTGGCGGTGTTGCTGATGCCGCGACCGCCGAGGACGGTGATGCCCCCGGCACCGCGATCACGGGCGGCGTCAATGCATTCCTGCTCCAGGTCTTCAGGAACAATGGCGACCAGTGCCGAGAATTTCATGGCATCTCCTTGCGTCGTTCGGCCAGATACTGGGAAACAATGGCATAGGCCATCACGGTTACGATAGGGAAAATCGACGCAAAGGCAATCAGCCCGAACCCGTCGATCAAAACGTTTCGGCCCTCGATGCTGCTGGCCAGGCCGATACCCAGGGCGGTCACCAGGGGCACCGTGACCTCCGAGGTGGTGACACCGCCCAGGTCGTAGGCCAGCGCCACGATGTAGCGTGGCGCAAGCAGGGTGAGCACGATGACGAGGGTGTAGCCGGCCATTATATAGTGGTGGATCGAATCGCCGGTGATGATGCGATGTACCCCGATAGTAATGCCCACGGCCACGCCGGCGGCGACCAGCAACCGGATGGCATTGCCATTGATGGTCCCCCCCGCCGCTTCTTCGGCCTGCTGACCGATGGCAATCAGCGCGGGTTCCGCCATGGTGGTCGCAAAGCCAATCATCAGCGCGAACAGGTAGATGTAGAGGTAGTTGTCTCGCGCTGTCAGTTGTTCCGCCATGCTGGTGCCGATTGGAAACAGCCCCATTTTCAGGCCGACCACAAAAGCGTAGAGCCCCAGGATCACCAGTGCGAAGCCGAAGGCGACCATGCGGGGATTGGGGAGTTTGCGGCGCAGCACCAGATACTGGAAGAATAGCACGGTGAGGATGATGGGCAGCACATCCCGAACCATGGAACCGATCTCCAGCAGTATGCCCCAGGGGCCAGTGCGGCCGGTTTTCTGCTGTTCCATGGGCTCTATCAGGTCAGCGCTGCTGCCCTCGCCGGAGTAGACCGCCATCCCGTAGAGTTGCACCGCAATCATCGGCACCATCACCGCCAGTGCCACCAGGCCGAAGCCATCAATCAGCGGGTTGCGGCCTCGGATGGACGCTGCCAGCCCGATTCCCAGGGCAGCAATCAGAGGGACGGTAACAACGTTGGTGGTCACCCCCCCGGAATCATAGGCCAGCCCGACAATCTCTTCCGGTGCAAACGAGGTCACGATGACCACCAGTATGTAACCGATGATCATGAACCAGTGCAGGGGATAGCCGAAGATGGTCCGGAATACCCCCAGAGCGACGACACAACCCACCGAAAGGGCGACCAGCAGGCGAAGTGTCAGGCTGTCTACCTGGCCCCCGCTGATGGTCTGGGCCTGCTCGGCCACGGCGATGAGTGCCGGTTCGGCGATCACAGCCGAGAATCCCATGGCAAACCCGAAAGTGAGCAGGATGACCACGGAGCCTCGCCGGGCAAACTGGTTCGACAGGCTCTTGCCGACCGGGAATATGCTCAGCTCCAGTCCCTGCAGAAACAGGGCGACTCCGACCGCGACCACAAACAGGCCGGCGATCATGCTGGTAACGTTCTCCGGCACCTGCTGCAGGATGACGAGCTGAAAGAAGGCGACAACCACGACAATGGGGAGCAGGTTTTTCAGCGCATGCAGCAGTGAGTGACCAAACGCACGTATGTAGAACACAAATAACCCCTGTCGCCTGCGGGTGACTCACGTATGAAAGCGGTGCAAGTGACTGAATCATAGCACGCAATGTGAAGGCAGAAATGACCTGGCTCAGGATTGTCCGGAAATCCCCGGAAGGCGCGTTACCGGTATTCATCAGGAAAATGCCGAAAATAGATAATATAAATTTCAATTATAAATTCAAAACCACTAAAGTAAGCGCCACTGTCATCGGGCTGGTTATTTTTTGAGCGCCCGTTGACGCGGTAACGGGCCTTGTCCTGTTGCTGATCGCGCACCTCAAACCCAACTGAAGGACTGAGATCATGCCCTACTCCCAAGACGTTGATCAGGTTGCATCCCTGCTCAAGCAGAACCCGACCTGGAATGCCATCAACCCGAAGCACGCCGCTCGCATGCGTGCCCAGAACAAATTCAAGACCGGTCTGGATATCGCCAAGTACACCGCGAAAATCATGCGCGAAGACATGGCGAACTACGACAAGGACACTTCTCAGTACACCCAGTCCCTGGGTTGCTGGCACGGTTTCATCGGCCAGCAGAAGATGATCTCCATCAAGAAGCACTTCGGTAACACCAAGCGTCGTTACCTGTACCTGTCTGGCTGGATGGTTGCTGCCCTGCGCTCCGAGTTCGGTCCGCTGCCTGACCAGTCCATGCACGAGAAGACTGCCGTTTCCGGTCTGATCGAAGAGCTGTACACCTTCCTGCGTCAGGCGGATGCCTGGGAACTGAACCACCTGTTCCGTGCCCTGGAAGAAGCCGAGAACGCTGGCGACAACGCCAAGGCTGAAGAGCTGATCAAGCAGATCGACAACCACGAAACTCACGTTGTGCCGATCATTGCTGACATCGACGCTGGTTTCGGTAACGCCGAAGCGACTTACCTGCTGGCCAAGCAGATGATCGAAGCTGGTGCCTGCTGCATCCAGATCGAGAACCAGGTATCTGACGAGAAGCAGTGTGGCCACCAGGACGGTAAGGTTACCGTTCCTCACGCCGACTTCCTGTCCAAGATCAACGCTGTTCGTCTGGCGTTCCTGGAGCTGGGTGTTGATGACGGTGTTATCGTTGCACGTACCGACTCCCTGGGCGCTGGCCTGACCCAGAAGCTGGCCGTTACTGACGAGCCGGGCGACCTGGGCGACCAGTACAACAGCTTCCTCGATGGCGAATACATCGACGACGCTTCCCAGATCAACAACGGCGACGTTGTCATCAAGTCTGACGGCAAGCTGATGAAGCCGAAGCGTCTGGCTTCCGGCCTGTTCCAGTTCAAGCCTGGCACTGGCGAAGACCGTGTTGTTCTGGACTGTATCACCAGCCTGCAGAACGGTGCTGACCTGCTGTGGATCGAAACCGAGAAGCCCCACGTTGGCCAGATCGCCAGCATGGTTAACCGCATCCGTGAAGTAGTGCCCGATGCCAAGCTGGTTTACAACAACAGCCCGTCCTTCAACTGGACCCTGAACTTCCGTCAGCAGGTATTCGACGCGTGGAAAGAAGAAGGCAAGGACGTTTCTGCCTACAACCGCGAACAGCTGATGAGCGAAGAGTACGACAACACCGAGCTGGGCAAGGTAGCCGACGAGTGGACTGCAGACTTCCAGCGTAAGGCTTCTGCAGAAGCAGGTATCTTCCACCACCTGATCACTCTGCCGACTTACCACACTGCCGCTCTGTCTACCGACAACCTGGCCAAGGGCTACTTCGGTGACGAAGGCATGCTGGCCTACGTTGGTGGCGTACAGCGTAAGGAAATCCGTCAGGGTATCGCTACCGTGAAGCACCAGGACATGGCCGGCTCCAACATCGGTGATGACCACAAAGAGTTCTTCGCAGGTGACGCGGCTCTGAAGGCCGGTGGTAAAGACAACACCATGAACCAGTTCTAAGACTGGCACCATGATGTTGCGGTGAGGGCCCCGGCCCTCACTGACCACAAAAAACCCCGTATGGCTTCGGCTGTACGGGGTTTTTGCGTTCAGCATCATGTTGGCAGTGGCTGGTCATCCGGTGGGTAAGGGGCTCTCCCTGTTTTCGCTGAGCAGGCTCCGGAAAATGGTGGTCACCAACGTGGGTGCCAAAGCGGCCAGGTCCATCCGTTCCGGGTTGGCCAGCCAGTCAAAGAACAGCCCCAGCAACTGGGTATGCAACAGGTAGGCGGCCTGGTCCGGAGTAAGCTCCGGGCGCAGCAAGGGGCGGACATCGGGTTTCGAGAAGATGCCGGTAACATGATCAATGGCTTCTCTGGAGAGCTGCCGGTGCTTCTCGATGGCCTGGTCTGATTCGTTGCGGTGGAACAGGATGTAGTGGACACGGAAGTAATGCTGGTCTTCAGCCAGCTTCCGCAGGGCCAGAATGCAGACATCCTTCAGGCTGTTCAGCGGGCATGCGTTACGGCCGGCATTTTCCATGGTTTCCACCAGTGGAGCCCGGACCCGGATCAGCAGCGCATCCAGAATGTCCTGCTTATTACGGAAATGCCAGTAAACCGCTCCCCGGGTGACCCCGGCCTCCCGGGCAATCTCTTCCAGGGAAGCCCGGGCCACCCCCTTGTCCATGAAAACCTGCTCGGCAGAATCCAGGATGGATTCGCGGGTGGCTTCTGCTTCTGCTTTGGTACGTCTTGCCATGATGGGCCTGGGGGTCGGTCCGTAAAAACACGCAGTATAGCGGATATATATTTACATACATACACGAATGAATGTATTTTAACCGCCCTTGATTTTTGTTGGTCCAGGAGAGCGCCCATGCCCACCACATCGTCCCGATTGCCTTTTCTCCGAAACAGTTTGCTTCTTGTCGCACTGTCAGCCCTGGCCCTCTCGACCGGGTGCAGCAACGACGAAGCGTCCGGGGGGCAGGGCGGCGGCGGAATGCCACCTGCAGCGGTGGTTGTGGAAACCGCTGAAGCAACGGATGTGACCGTTCGCCAGGACTATGCGGGCCGTGCCCGTGGTGCCCGTGAAGTGGAAGTGCGTGCACGCATCAACGGCATCCTGGAAGACCGGCTGTATGAAGAAGGGCAGATGGTCAGCGAGGGGGATGCCCTGTTCCGGATCGACCGGAAGCCGTCAGAGGCGGCCCTGCAAGGCGCACGGGCACGTCAGCAGGTTGCCGAGGCGGATCTGCGCCAGGCAGAGCGGGAATGGAACCGTATTTCCTCCCTGTATGAGCGCAACGCCGTCAGCGAGCGGGAGAGGGACTCTGCCCAGTCTGCCCTGGAACTGGCGAAAGCCAATCTGGCGGTGGCCGAAGCCAGTGTGGCCGAGGCGGAGCTGAACCTGGGTTACACCAGCGTGGAAGCACCGGTCAGTGGCGTGACCAGTCTGGAGGACTTGCCGGAGGGCAGCCTGATTGATGCCGGCTCACTGCTGACGACCATCGTGCAGCTCGACCCCATTCACGTGCGCTTCGCCCTGCCTGAGGACGATGCCAGTATCCGTCGTGCCGCCCGGGCCGGCATGAGTGGTTCCGATGCCGCGGAAAGCCTCGCTTCCCGTCTGCTGCTGGCGGATGGCAGTGAATATGACCTTGAAGGCCGGATTGATTTCACTGCTTCCACCCTGGACCCGCGCACCGGTACCGTGACCGCCCGGGCGGTTTTCCCCAATCCGGAACATGTCGTGGTGCCCGGTCAGTTCGTGCGGGTACGGGTTGAGCTGCAGAGTTTTAATGATGTGATTACCGTACCGGAGAAAGCCGTGGCCCAGGGGCCGGAAGGACCGGTGGCCTACGTGGTGGACGACGAGGGCAAGGCCCGTGCCCGTTCCGTGGAGCTGGGACCGGTCAGCAATGGTCGGCAGATTTTGCTCGGTGGCCTGGAGCCGGGCGACCGCTTTGTCGTCAGCGGCCTGACCAACCTGCGTGATGGCGCACAGGTGAACGTCACCAATGCCGAAGGCGGGGAGGGCGCAGACTGATGTTGCGCACATTCATCGACCGGCCGATCTTCGCGTCGGTTATCTCGATTATCATCACCCTCGGCGGTGCCCTGGCATTGATGGGCCTGCCGGTGGAACAGTACCCCAACGTGGTGCCGCCCCAGGTAGTGGTGGACGGCCGTTTCCCCGGTGCCAGCGCGGATGTGATTTCAGACTCGGTGGTTGCCCCGCTGGAGCAGGAAATCAACGGCGTTGACGACATGATCTACCTGGAATCCAGCGCCACCGACTCCGGCAGCTTCCGGGTGACCGTGTCCTTTGAGATTGGCACCGACCCGGACCAGGCCACCATCAACGTCAACAACCGGGTACAGCAGGCATTGGCACGGCTGCCCCAGTCGGTGCGGGACCAGGGCCTGAAGGTGGAAGCCCGTTCGACCTCGATACTGCAGGTCATCACCCTGTCCTCTCCGGACAACTCCATGGATGTGGTGGAAATCTCCAACTACGCCCTGCTCAACGTGCTGGACGAACTGGTGCGTTTGCCCGGTATCGGCGATGCCTCGCTGTTCGGAGCCCAGGATTATTCCATGCGCATCTGGTTGCGGCCGGACAAACTGGCCCAGTACGAGCTGACCCCCGGTGATGTGGCCAACGCCCTGCGCGGCCAGAACGCCCAGTTCGCCGCCGGTCGTATCGGTGCCGAACCGGCCCCCGAGGGCCAGGCCTTCACCTTCAGCGTATCGGCCCCAGGCCGGCTGGCGAGTCCCGATGAATTCGGCGAAGTCATCCTGCGCAGTGACGAGCAGGGTGCCTCCCTGCGTCTTAAAGATGTGGCCCGTATCGAACTGGGTGCCCAGAACTACGATTTCGCTGCCGTCTACAACGGTGGGGCCACCGTCCCCATGGGTGTGTATCTGCAGCCCGGTGCCAACGCTCTGGATGCTGCCGCGGCCGTCGATGAGGCCATGCAGGAAATCTCCGACCGTTTCCCGGAAGGTCTGGAATACAACGTCCCCTATGACACCACCCGCTTTATCGACATCTCCATCCAGGAGGTGATCAACACCTTCATTATTGCGGTGCTGCTGGTGGTGTTGGTGACCTTCCTGTTCCTGCAACACATCAAGGCCACCCTGATCCCGCTGATTGCCATTCCGGTCTCGCTGATCGGTACCTTTGCCGGCATGCAGGCCCTGGGCTTCTCGGTGAACCTGCTGACCCTGTTCGGGCTGATCCTGGCCATCGGGGTGGTGGTGGATAACGCCATCATCATCATGGAAAACGCCGAGCGGCTGATCAAGGAAGAAGGCATGTCCGCCTACAACGCGGCGGTCAGCACCATCGGCCAGGTCTCTGGTGCGGTAATCTCTTCCACCCTGGTGCTGGTGGCGGTGTTTGCGCCGGTGGCCTTCCTGGGCGGGCTTAGTGGCGAGTTGTACCGCCAGTTCGCCATCACCATCGCGGTATCGGTGGTGATATCCGGTGTGGTGGCGCTGACCCTTACCCCGGCCATGTGCGCCCTGTTACTGGGGCACGAAGGCAAACAGCTGACAGTCTTCCGCTGGTTTGATTCTGGTTTTGACAAGCTGACTGCTGGCTTCTCCGCCGTGGTGGACTGGCTGCTCCGGCATGCGGTTATTGGTGTGCTGCTGTTTGCCGCCATGCTGGGAAGCGTGGTGTGGCTGATGGACCGGATGCCCTCGGGCCTGGTGCCCCAGGAGGACCAGGGCTTTGTGCTGTCCGCCTACTCCCTGCCGGCCACCTCCTCCCTGAGTCGCACTGAAGAAACCCGCGACGAGCTGGTGGAGAAAATGATGGGACTGCCGGAAGTAAAAGACGTGGTGTCCTTTGCCGGCTTCGACATCATCTCCAGCGCCCTGCGCACCAACAGCGGCGTGGCCTTCGTGACCCTGGAAGACTGGGCCGAGCGCGAGGGAGAAGGCCAGAGCGCCTCTGAAATCGCCAACAAGATCATGGGCATGGGCTTCGGAATGCCCGAGGCCTTCGTGATGGCATTCACCCCGCCGCCCATCCAGGGCCTATCCACCACCGGCGGCGTGGAAGGTTATATCCAGGCCCGTGGTGGCAAGACACCGGCAGAAATCAAGGCCATGGCCGACGGCTTCACCCAGGCCGCCAATGCACGCCCGGAGCTGACCAACGTAAGGGTCACCCTGGACACCGGTATTCCGAAGTACCGGGCCGACGTGGACCGGGAAAAAGCCCAGGCCGCCGGCGTGCCCATCGACCAGATCTTCACCACCATGCAAAGCACCTTCGGTGGCCTGTACGTGAACGACTTCACCCTGCAGGGCCGCAACTGGCAGGTCAACCTGCAGTCCGAAGGCGAATTCCGCAGCCACCCGGACGACCTGCGCAAGGTATTCGTGCGCTCCAACTATGGCGAAATGATCCCCCTCAGCTCCCTGGTGGATCTGGAACGCACCAGCGGTGCTGACATCCTCAACCGCTTCAACGTCTACCCGGCTGCAAAACTGCTGGCTGAACCCACCCCGGGCCACACCACCGGCGAGGCGCTGGCGGCACTTCAGGAAGTCGCAAGCCAACAGTTCGACCGCAACACCCTGCTGGGCTGGACCGGTGAAGCCTACCAGCTACAGGACTCCGCCGACTCCGGCTCACTCGCCTTCGGCATGGGCCTGCTGCTGGTCTTCCTCATCCTCGCCGCCCAGTACGAACGCTGGGGCCTGCCGGTCGCCGTCGCAACCGCCGTCCCCTTCGGCGTATTCGGTGCCGCCCTGGCCTCCATGTGGCGCGGCTTCCCGAACGACATCTACTTCCAGGTAGGCCTGCTGGTACTGATCGGCCTGGCCGCGAAAAACGCCATCCTCATCGTCGAATTCGCCGCCCAGAACCGCAAAACCGGCATGAGCTCCTTCGAAGCAGCCAGCACCGCGGCCCGCCAGCGCTTCCGGGCCATCATGATGACCGCGTTGACCTTCATCGTCGGCTCACTGCCCCTGGCCTTCAGCTCCGGAGCCGGTGCCGTCTCCCGACAGGAAATCGGCACCGTCGTCGTCGGCGGCATGCTGGCGGCCAGCACACTGGCCCTGTTCTTCGTCCCGTTGTTCTATAAACTGATCGAAGACCTGGCCGACTGGCGCAGAAAGCGTAAAAGGGCAGCCTGAACCAACGCTGCCCGAGCAACGCCTATCGGATCGATAGCAACAAACCGCTGAGGGTTTATCCCCCAGCGGTTTTTTAGTTTGGTATGCTGGATAAAAGCATAGAGTTCGAAGAGCGGGTGGGAGAGGGGGCCTTTTCAAAACCGTAAGCAGCCATGGATGGCTGCGCCCGAGCCCCCCATGGACGGGTTCACGGGCGTGTTTTGAAAAGGCCCCCTCTCCCACCTGCTCCGGCACCATGATACACAGGCTGGTATTTATGATCGGGGCGAATTCAGAGATGACAGAAGACGAGCTGAAGTCACAGCTACTGGAAGAACTCGAGCTGGCAAGAACCCGAACCGGACAGCTCATCCGCTCCCTGCCAGAGAACAAACTCGATGTCCCCTACCACCCCGGCGTAAACCCACCCCTCTGGGAAATGGGCCACGCCGCCTTCTTCTACGAAGTCTTCGTCTTCAACCTGCTGGACGGCACCCCCAGCTACGACCCGTCCATGGACGACCTGTGGGACTCCTTCCACGTCGATCATAGGGACCGCTGGCGGCGCGATCTGTTCCCCGGCCGGGAAGACACCCTGCGCTACTTCAACACCATCTACGACCGGATGGCCGAGCGGATCCAGAGCCAGGCGCTCACCGATCAGGCGTTGTATCTCTACCGCTACGCGATATACCACCAGAACATGCACATCGAATCCCTGATCTGGTGCCGGCAAACCGTGGGCTACCCGGCACCGCCGGACTACCGGGGTGACCGACCGGCACCGGGGGAGTCATTGAGCGGGGATGCCAAGATACCGGCGGGGCGCTGGGTGATCGGCATGCCCGGGGAATCGCAACGCTACGCGACCGACGATTTTGCCTTTGATAACGAAAAACCCCGCTTCGAGATCGACCTGCCGGCCTTTGCCATCAGCCGCACACTGGTCAGCAACCGGGAATTCCTGGCCTTCGTGGAAGATGATGGCTACAAGCGACCGGAGTTATGGTCCTTCGGTGGCCGTAAGTGGCTGGAAACCGAACAGGATGTGAGCCTGGTGCACGGCACCACTGACGCGATGCAGAGATTGCCCCGGCATCCCCTGTACTGGCGCTGGCACGACCGGCAGTGGCAGGAGCGGGTCTTTGACCAGTGGTTGCCCCTGGAGCCGGATGCCCCGGTCACCCATGTGACCTACTGGGAAGCGGAGGCGTTCTGCAAGTGGGCCGGCCGACGCTTACCGACCGAGTATGAATGGGAAGTCGCGGCACTGGGCAACAAACCCGGCGAATCCTTCCGCCGGTATCCCTGGGGCAACGAGGCTCCGGATGCTTCACGGGCCGATATGGATGCCCGCACCATGGCCCGCAACCCGGTGTCCGACTACCCCGCCGGAGACAGCCCGTTTGGCTGCCGGCAGATGATCGGCACCGTGTGGGAATGGACCAGCAACGAGTTTCTGCCCTACGACGGCTTCAAGGTGGACATGTACCCGTTCATGTCCACCCTGCAGTTCGCGACCCACAAGGTGACCAAAGGGGGCGGCTGCGCCACCTCGTCCAACCTGATCCGTGGCACCTACCGGCAGGCGTATCTGCCGGCCCGCAACGATGTTTATACCGGGTTCCGTACCTGCCCGCTGTGAACTGTTGACGCGTCCATGAGGTGGCTGGCGAGGGCTACGCCGGTCTCGCTCATGGTGAGGTAAGCATCGTCCGCCCCGGCTTCGCGTATCTTCTCTGCCTCGTCCGCGTACATGGTGTGGGCAACAATGTAACCGGTGAACCCGAGTTTACGCAGCATGCGGGCGGCAATCAGTTTGCCCTCGATGTCACTCATGGCCAGCACCACCGACTCCAGCGAGGGCATGTGCAGGCCTTCCCAGAAGGTGGTGTCCTCCGCATCGGCAAACACCACGTTGCGGCCTTCCTCCTGATGTTTCTCCGATTTGGCGGGGTCTGAATCCAGGCCCATGATGCGGTCCTCCCGGGTTTTCAGCCAGTCATAGGCGGCGGTGCCGGTGCGCCCCATACCCATCACCAGAATCCGGGTGTCGCCCAGGGAGATGGGTTGTTCATCCGGATGGCGTTTGCGGCTTTCGAACCGGGCAAGGTAGTGGCCGATCCGCTCGAACAACCCGTGGGCAAAACGGTTGAGCGGAGCGGATATGACGAACGACAGCGATACGGTAATGGCCAGTGGTACCAGCCATTCCGGCAGTGCCACACTGGCCACGATCAGGCCGAACTCACTGTAGTTGGTCAGCGACAGGGAGGTCAGGAAACTGCTGCGGGCGCGCAGGCGGAAGCCCAGCAGCAGGAAATAGAACAGTATGCCCTTGAGCGGCAGCAACAGGGCAGCTACTACGGCAAAGATCAGGGCCTGCTGGTCCGGCAGGCCACCAATGCCGATCTGCAGGAAGAAACCCACCAGGAAGATTTCCTTCACGCTCCACAGGGACTTGGCCAGCTCCTGGGAACGGGGATGGTTGGCCAGCATGGCACCGAACACCAGCGCCCCCAGTTCCGAACTCAGGCCTACCGCCTCGAAGCCCAGGCCGCCAACCACCAGTGCCAGCAACAAGCCCAGCAACACCAGCAGCTCATCATGGCCGCTGGCATCCATCAGCCGGTAAAGCAGGGGCCGCAGCAGGGGCAGGCCAAAGACAATCAGCGCCCACTCGGAAGGGGTCTTGCCCGCGGCCAGGCTCATCACCACCAGGGCAATCAGATCCTGCATGATCAGAATGCCGATCGCCACACGACCGTGGAAGGCCCGCAGTTCCCGCTTGCTTTCCAGTACCTTGGCGGCCAGCACCGTGCTGGAGAAGGACAGGGCAATCGCCAGCATCAGGGCGGTGGTCCAGTCCAGGTCAAACAGCAGGTACAGGCCGGGAGCAAACACCACGCAGGTGATGGCAAAGTGCAGCAGGCTGCCACCGATCACTTCCGGGCTGATGATGGAGCGCAGCTTGAGTTTCAGGCCAACGGTAAACAGCAGCAGAAGAACGCCCAGGTGGGCGATGTGAGCCAGCACATCGGTGGGCTCTGCGGTAATTTCGGTGTTGGCGGCCAGGCCGCTGAGCACAAAGCCCGCGGCCAGGTAACCGACGAGTGGCGGCAGGCCGATGCCTTTAACAAGCAGGCCGGTAACAAAGGCGAAACTGATCCAGATGGCTTCAGGCATGGCGAATCTTCTGACAGATGATTACAACGCCCTGAAGCCTACCTGTTTTTTGCGTTCAGCTGTAGTAGCGGATGGTTTCAGGGCTGTGATTCCGCGAGGAACTCACGAAACAGCTCTGCGGATTGCTCCGGGGCCTCGACCATTGGTGCGTGCCCGATGTCATCCAGAATGGCCTTGCGGGCATCGGGGATGGCTTCAACGAAGACATCCGCATTGCGGTAGTCGATCACCCGGTCCAGCTTGCCCCAGACCACCAGAACCGGTGCCTGAATGTTGGTGATGGCATTGCGAAATTCCGGTTCGAAGCCGGCATCGCGAATGGCGGCAAAGATGACCTCGTTGACCTCCCGGTTGGCGATGGCGCGCTCCTCCAGCACGCCCATAATGGGCCAGGGCACAAACGGTTTTTTCTCCAGTGCGAAGTCCATCAGGCGTTCAAAGTCACCGGGCTGTTTCGGAATCAGGGGGTTGTCACCGGCCTTAACCAGATCCACCAGTTCGCTCTCGTATTCCAGGATGCCGGCGGGACTGAACAGTACCGCTGATTGCACCTTGTCCGGATGATTGGCGGCGTAAAGCGCGGTAATCGCCCCGCCCATGGAGTTACCCATGACGTGTGCCTCATCAACCGACAGCGCGTCGAGGATGCGTGCGACATAACCGGCCTGATCTTCCAGGCGGTAGCCGATGTCGAGGGGCTTGCTGCTGTCACCATGCCCCGGCAGATCGATCGCATAGACATTGAAGTCGTCGGTCAGGTGGCCGGCCAGACGGGTCCAGTTGTCCTTGTTGGCCCCGAAGCCATGGATCATGACGATGGTGTCGCCTGCGCTCACTTCCTGGTTCCTGAGATAGGCGATGTCAAGGTTGCCCACTGCCACGCTCGCCGCCTCCAGACCCGCCGATGATCGTTCAAAATCAATCGCGGTCTGGTAGATGTCCTGACGAGAGCAGGCACTGAACAGCAGGGAAGCGGCCAGTATGATCAGCAGGTATACCGGTGACGGGCGGCGCATCGAAGGGACTCCTTTGGGCGATGTGGTCGGAACTTTGTGTCCGCAGTCTACCTTACTCTCGGGCCGGAGAATGGGAATTGCTTCCCCTGCCCGGCATAAAAAAAGACCCGGCCAACGGGCCGGGTCTCATCAGTGGGCCATTCACAGCGGGTTCGCCCGGAAACCAGGCCAACCCGGTCATTCGTCAGAAATTAACGCTTAACCCCAGTGAAGCGGTGCGCGGCAGGTTCGCCATGGCGCCATCGGGCCAACGTGAGACAATTTGCTGTTCATCGAACAGGTTGTCCACTTTCAGGAAGACATCGGCACTGGCGGTCAGTGCGTAGCGGCTGATGAAATCGACCAGGAACAGGGACTCGGTCTCGTCCAGTTTCGTGGCGGTGTTGTTGCATCCCGCGCTGACACACATCTCATCGACGTAGGTGGCCACAAGGTAGTTGTCCCAGCCACTCGGGTGTTCCATGCCTGTCCGGAAGCTCATCTGGTTTTCAGGTACGTCCTTGAGCTGCTCGCCTTTTTTCAGGCCCGAAGCGGCATTGTCCTTGCTGATTTCCGCCTGGGTAAAGGTGTAGGTAAGGCTGACCGGAAGGTAGAACTCGCCTGCCCGGGTGCCGGTCTGGAGCTGGAACTCAACACCGGAAATTTCAGCCTCGCCGGTTACAAAACTGCCAGAGGTGGCGCCATTGCTGCACGGCGAGCCCACGGAACAGTTTTCGGCCTTGTTGGAGAAGTCGCTGTAGAAGCCGATCATTTCCGCGAAGAACGCATTGCCAAAGTACCGGAGGCCGGCCTCCCAGTTCTTGCTGGTTTCCGGATCTTCGTTTGCCTTGGCACCACCTCCGAGAGGGGAGAAACCCCGGTGCACGCCACCCAGAACCTGCCAGCTTTGGGACAGGTCATAGGTAAAGGAAGCGCCGGGCAGGAGTTCAGCACTGTCATTGGCGCGGGTGCTGTCGACGGTTGTGCGGCCGGGATCCGCGTATTGGGTGCGGCTGGTCTGTACATCCTCGTAGCGCAGGGCGAGGTTAACGCTGAGCTTGTCCGTCGCCTGCCAGGTGTCGAGGGCCCAGAAGCTCAGGGCTTCGCCGGTCTCAAAGCGATTATTGCTGCCCGTGGGGGCGACCGTGTTCTGGAACACCAGAGAGCCGTTGACCTGGTCATAAACATCGACCGGCTGGAAGCGATCCATTTCATCTTCGTGGGCGCGGGCGCCGAAATCAAACTGGTGGCTGCCCATGTCGACATCAAAGTTTACCTGCACGCCCTGGGACAGGTAGTCCCTGGCGTTGTTTTTGTAATCCAGGCCGCTGGCGTCAACTGTGCCGTCCAGAATACCCTGGGCATTGGCGTCGCCGCCGTTTGCCGCGTCGATGATGTTTCCGCCGCCACTGAGCTTGAACCAGTTCCGCTTGAAGTCGTTGCGGTAGAGGGTCGTGCTGCTGCTCACGGTGTCGCTCCACTCGAACTGGTGAGTCAGGCTGATGCCGGAGTGGGTGTTGTTCATCTGGTCGATGCTGGACAGCCCGTAACGCCGGTTCGGATCCTGGCTGAAGTCCGCATCGGTCAGGCCGAGGTAACTGGAGTTGGAGGTTTCCTCGGAGTATTGCAGCTTGGCGGTCACGCTCTGGCGCTCTCCCTGCCAGCGCAGCTTGCCGACGTAGTCCTCGATATCAAAGCCGGTATCGCGGCCGCTGCGGTCAATCTCCTTGAAGCCTTTCGCGGAGCGCTGGACGGTCTCAAGCAGGTAGCCCCAGTCGCCGGCCGTGTCACCATAGGTTGCGTGAACGTCGGTGGAGCCGCGGTCGTTGGTGACTGTCTCAACATAGCCCTGCCGCTGATCGGGAATGGGTGTGGAAATCAGGTTGATGACACCACCGGTGGTTTGCGGGCCATAGCGCAGCAGCGGGGCACCCTTGAGTACTTCCAGCGAGGACATGCGCTTCAGTGTCGGAAAATAATAGGCGGCCGGATTGGAGTAGGGCGCCGGTGCGATCAGAATGCCATCTTCCATCAGGGTAATATTACTGCTGCGCTCGGCCGTGGCGCCGCGGATGCCGATATTGGGGCGCAGGCCCAGGCCTTCTTCTTCCCGCACATAGACGCCCGGGACGGTTTTCAGCACCTGGTTGATGTCGGTCTCAACCTCGGTTTTCAACTGCGCCTCACCAACGACGTAGCCTGACCCTGGCAAGGTCTGGGCTGCGGACGCATCGCCAATGATTTCCATGGGTTCAAGCATCTGGGGCTGATCATCGCCGACTGCCCAACTGGCGCCCGGGGCAAGGCTGACAGCCACGGCCAGTGATAAGCGGGAAGGTTTAAACATGTGGTTAATCTCCATTACCATTTGTTTTTCGAAATGTAAGTGACAATCATTACTATTACGTTCGGGCGAAACTTTACGGTTCCGTAACTATAAAGTCAATAGTCAGTGCTTATGACGCAGGCAGGTGTCAGGTCAGGCGAAGAAATCCCCGGTCGGCCGGGGATTGAGAATAGGATCGGATCGGTCGGCCAGGCTCAGTGGGTCTCGCGGCCGATGGCGCGGTGGCCGATGTCCTTGCGATAAAACACGCCATCCCACCGGATCCGGGAGGCCAGCTCATACGCACGCTTCTGTGCTTCGGTGACGGTATTGCCCAGAGCCGTGGCACAGAGTACCCGCCCCCCGTTGGTGACCACCCGATCTCCATTGAGCCGGGTTCCGGCGTGGAAGACCTTCTCCCCGTCGGTGTCGGTGTCGGGCAGGCCGGAGATGACATCACCCTTGTGGTAGCTGCCCGGGTAGCCGCCGGCCGCCAGAACGATACCGACCGAGGCGCGGTCATCCCACTCGGAGGAACACTGGTCCAGCCTGCCATCAATGGCGGCATTGCACAGTTCAGCCAGGTCGGACTTCATCCGCAGCATGATCGGCTGGGTCTCCGGGTCGCCAAAGCGGCAGTTGAACTCAATGACTTTCGGGGCACCGCTGGCATCGATCATCAGGCCGGCATAGAGAAAGCCTTTGTAGCGATGACCCTCGGCGGCCATGCCGCGCACGGTCGGATAAATCACTTCGTCCATGATGCGCTGGTGAACATCGGCGGTCACCACCGGTGCCGGCGAATAGGCGCCCATACCTCCGGTATTGGGGCCGGTGTCACCGTCGCCGACCCGTTTGTGATCCTGGGAGGTGGCCATGGCCAGCACATGTTCGCCGTCCACCATCACGATAAAGCTGGCTTCCTCGCCTTCGAGGAATTCCTCAATCACCACGCGGCTGCCGGCATCACCGAAGGCGTTGCCCGCCAGCATGTCGCGGATGGCGTCTTCGGCTTCTTCCAGGGTCATGGCCACGATCACGCCTTTACCGGCAGCCAGGCCATCAGCCTTGACCACAATCGGGGCGCCCTGCTGGCGGACATAGGCCAGGGCTTCGTCGACGTCGGTGAAATTGCCGTAGCCCGCGGTCGGGATGTCGTGGCGCGCCAGAAAATCCTTGGTGAAGGCTTTCGAGCCTTCCAACTGGGCGGCGCCTGCGCTCGGGCCGAAGACCCTGAGGCCCCGCTGTTCGAATTTATCCACGATACCCGCTACCAGGGGAGCTTCAGGGCCGACAATGGTGAGCCCTACATTGTTGGTCGCCGCGAAGTTGGCCAGGCCGTCCAGATCCATCACGTCGATGTCGACATTTTCCAGGCCGGTTTCCCGTGCCGTGCCGGCGTTGCCGGGCGCCACGAAAACACGGTCTGCCTTGGGGGATTGCGCGGCTTTCCAGGCCAGGGCGTGTTCGCGGCCGCCGGAGCCAATAACGAGAATATTCATGGTGATAACCCCTCAGTGCCGGAAGTGGCGCATGCCGGTGAAGACCATCGAGATGCCGTGTTCGTTGGCCGCATCAATCACTTCCTGATCGCGCATGGAGCCACCAGGCTGGATGACAGCGGTGATACCAGCCGCCGCAGCAGCGTCAATGCCGTCGCGGAACGGGAAGAAGGCATCGGACGCCATGACCGACCCTTTCACTTCCAGGCCTTCATCGGCCGCCTTGATGCCGGCAATTTTGGCACTGTAAACGCGGCTCATCTGGCCGGCGCCGACGCCGATGGTGCGGCCGGCTTTGGCATAGACAATAGCGTTGGATTTAACGTACTTGGCCACTTCCCAGGCGAACAGCAGGTCGTTGAGTTCCTGTTCGGTGGGCTGGCGCTCGGTGACGACTTTCACGTCTTCCATGGCCACCATACCCAGATCCCGGTCCTGCACCAGCAGGCCGCCGGTCACGCGCTTGTAGTCCATGGTCTGGGCGCGCTCGCCGTCGAATTCGCCGCAGGCCAGCAGGCGTACGTTCTTCTTGGCAGCAACAATCTCGACCGCTTCCGGCGCTACGCTCGGGGCAATGATCACTTCCACGAACTGACGGTCCACGATGGCTTTAGCCGTCGCCGCATCCAGTTCCCGGTTAAAGGCGATGATGCCACCAAAGGCAGATGTCGGGTCGGTGGCAAAGGCCAGGTCGTAGGCCTGCAGGATGTCGGCACCGATGGCCACACCACAGGGATTGGCGTGCTTGACGATAACGCAGGCCGGGTCGGCGAAGGGCTTCACGCACTCCAGGGCGGCATCGGTGTCGGCCACGTTGTTGTAGCTCAGTTCCTTGCCCTGCAACTGCTTGGCGGTGGCCACGCAGGCTTCTTTCGGGTTGCGCTCCGCGTAGAAGGCGGCGCGCTGGTGCGGGTTCTCACCGTAACGCATGTCCTGAACCTTCACGAACTGGGCGTTGAAGGTGCGGGGGAAGTCGGTGTTGTCGTTGTCCGGGGTACGGCCGCCCAGGTAATTGGCGATGGCACCGTCGTAACCGGCGGTGTGCTCGAACGCTTTTACCGCCAGGTCGAAGCGGGTGCTGTAGGTGAGCTGGCCGTCGTTGCTGTCCAGCTCTTTCAGAACCCGGCTGTAATCGGACGCGTTCACCACGATGGCGACATCGTTGTGGTTCTTGGCCGCAGCGCGAACCATGGTGGGGCCGCCGATATCGATGTTTTCGATGGCGGTGGCCAGGTCGCAGTCCGGATTGGCCACGGTGTCTTCGAACGGGTAGAGGTTCACCACCACCATGTCGATGGGGTTGATGCCGTGTTCGCCCATGATGGCATCATCGGTGCCGCGACGGCCCAGAATGCCACCGTGAATCTTCGGGTGCAGGGTTTTGACCCGGCCGTCCATCATTTCCGGAAAACCGGTGTAGTCGGACACTTCGGTCACCGGTACCTTGTTTTCCTTTAGCAGGCGGAAGGTGCCGCCAGTGGAGAGCAGCTCGATGCCGCGTTCGGTCAGGGCACGGCCAAAGTCGACGATGCCGGTTTTATCACTCACGCTGATCAGGGCGCGACGGACGGGGGTATTAGCCTGGTTTGCCATGGGTCACATTCTTCGCTGTTCAGATAAGCCGGAGGTAGCCTGGTACAAATAACAAGGGCCTCGCGAACGCATCCGGGAGGCCCTTGAGGGTCGGTCAGATTATAGCAGACCGTATTGCTTGAGTTTTTTGCGCAGGGTGCCGCGATTCAGCCCGAGCATGGTGGATGCCTTGGTCTGGTTGTTGCGGGTGTACTTCATCACCTGCTCCAGCAGCGGGGCTTCCACTTCGGAAAGCACCAGCTGGTAAACGTCGGAAACCGGTGCGCCGTCCAGCTGGGCGAAGTAGTTCTTCAGGGCGACTTCAACACTGTCCCGCAGCGTGACCGCGTCACCGCTGTTGTTGACAGTCTGTAGCTGGTGGACCTCGTCGTTCGCGGGTCGGCTGTTGTTTTCATTAGCCAAAGTTTCGGCGGTCATGCTGCGAATACCTCTCCATTTCGTAAGCTTGTAAAGTACTGTTGAATAGCGTCTTTCTGCTCCAACCCATCGTCGATTGCGTTGAAGCGTCTTCTGAACTGTTTGTCCGGGTCATGGGCCTGCAGGTACCAGCCCACATGCTTGCGGGCAATGCGTACTCCCATGGTTTCCCCGTAGAACCGGTGCAGCGCCAGCAAGTGCTCCACCAGTATCTGTTCCACTTCTGCCACTGGCACTTCGGGGAGGATTTCCCCGGTCTGCAGATAATGCAGTATCTCCCGGAATATCCAGGGCCGCCCCTGGGCTCCGCGGCCGATCAGCAAGCCGTCGGCCGCGGTGTGCCGCAGCACGTCCCGGGCCTGCTGCGGGCTGGTAATGTCGCCGTTGGCGAAAACCGGTATGCCGACCGTTTCCTTGACCCTGGCAATGGTGTCGTATTCCGCCTCGCCCTTGTAGGCATCGGTCCGGGTGCGACCGTGAATGGCCAGCGCCTGGATGCCGGCATCTTCCGCCATGCGCGCAATAACCGGCGCATTGCGGTGCTCCCGGTCCCATCCGGTGCGCATTTTCAGGGTGACGGGTACATCCACCGCCGATACCACGGCTTCCAGAATGTCCCTCACCAGGGCTTCGTCCTTCATGAGCGCAGAGCCGGCGGCCTTGTTGCAGACCTTCTTGGCCGGGCAGCCCATGTTGATGTCGATGATCTGTGCGCCCTGTTCCGCGTTCAGGCGGGCGGCATGGGCCAGCATCTCGGGATCACCGCCGGCAATCTGTACCGAGCGTGGCTCCGGTTCGCCATGGTGATCCAGCCGGAATCGCGACTTGCGGGTATTCCAGAGCCGGGCATCGGCGATCACCATTTCTGACACTGCAAGACCCGCGCCCAGCCGGCGACAGAGCAGCCGGAAGGGTCTGTCTGTAACACCCGCCATGGGGGCCACAATCAGCGGATTTGGCAATGTATACGGCCCGATTTTTGCGGTCGGCAGCATCATCTGAGTCCGTGTCACAGAGGGGTTACCAGAGTCTGGTGATTGCCGGATTGCTCAATAAGTAACCGGTAATGACCAGAAGGGCGGTAATGATACCGCCGGGCGGGAAGCGATTGAAGGGGCTTGACAGCGAAAAAAGGTGATTATTTTTCGCTCGTTCTGGTTGACTTTTGCACGATCCCGCGAACCCCGGTGGGTTACTGGAGATCGGGGTTCGGTCGGAAGGCCATGTTGTAGTTCACCGCGTCCCGGCCGGGGTCGCGAATGCTGATGGCAATGCGCACCCGTGTGCCGGGCACCATGGTGGTCAGATCCGTGCCTTCGCCGGCCAGGTATTCGTCCGGGGTGAACAGGCTTTGCGCGACCACATCGCCGTTCAGGTTGGAGAAGGTCAGGGCGATGGCGGGGAAGGGCTGTTCGAATTCCGCTTCGTTGACAATCTCCGCATCCACCAGCAACTGGTTGCGGTTGTCCGGGTTGGTGCGCACCACCAGCTTGCGGCTTTCAATCTTGTCCAGTTGCACCAGCGGTGCCAGTTTACAACCGGCCAGTTCGCAGCCTTTCTCATAGAAGGGGCGTAACTCCGGAATGGCAGAAAGGCGGTCGAACTGGAACCAGACCACCTGGGATACCAGCCCCGCGGCCAGGGCCAGTACCACCAGAGTCCACAGTACTGTACGGAAACGGCCCCGGTTATGGTGTCGGCGATAGGCCGGTACCGGGTCCCGCTGCAGGCCTTCCCATGGGGATGATGACGGGGCTCGCGACGGGGAGCCTGCAATGGTATCGCTGACCGGATCTGGTTGCGGATCGGTCCCGGCGGACGGTGTTTCATCACCTTCGAGGCTCCAGCTATCGCTGGCCGGGGTTGTGGTGCCGGTCTGTGCCGGCTCCGGCTCGGGAGTTTCGGGCTCTGGTGGTGCAGGGCGTGGCGTGGGCTCGGGCTCAGATTCCGGCTCCGGTTCTTCGGGCGGGGTCTTTGTTTCCGGTTTCCGGACGGGGGAGTCATCAGACTCTTCTTCGAGCATGGCTTCAGCCCAGCTCTCGTCGACGTTTTCTTCCGGGTGGGTGTCGTCGTCTTCCCGAAAGCCCTTGTCTCCGCCGCTTTCGTTCAGGGAAAGAAAACTGTCGCTGAGCTCGTCCTCGGAGAACTCCAGAGTGCTGCCCTGGTAGCGTCCTTCGGCGGCATCTTCTTCGGGGTTGTCGGCAAACACGAAGTCGTCATCGGCAGGTTCTTCCCGGTGCTGCTCTGCGGCATCCGCCGCAGAAGGGTCGCTGACCTTGTGTTCGACCGCATTGAAAACCGCCATGCATTTACCGCAACGAACTTTTCCTTTGGCGATGCCGAGTTGTTCGTCGTTCACCTGGAAGCGGGTTCCGCACTCCGGGCATCGGGTTTGCAGGCTGGATTCGGTCATGCTGGGTTCCTGTCACCGGTCTTGCTGTCAGTGTGGCAGTTTAGTCGGTCGTCCCGGATTCGTCATCCGCTGTTGCGCCGACCTGTGAGCCGTATCCAGTCTTCACGCGCCACAGGCTCGTCCATGGTGAACCAGGGTTCATAGGCTTCCATCACTTCCCGGGCCTGGCTGGACAGGATGCCGGACAGTACCAGATCTCCGCCGGGCTTCACCCGGCTGGCCAGGTGCGGAGCCAGGCCGATCAGTGGCTGGGCCAGGATGTTGGCAAGCATGATGTCGGCCCGGGTATCCGGTTCTCCCTCGGGCAGATAAAGATCCAGTCGGTTGTCACCCACCTCGTTGCGGCGGGCGTTGTCACGGCTGGCTTCCAGTGCCTGGGGGTCGGTGTCCACGCCAATAACGTGATCGGCTCCCAGCAGCAGTGCGGCCAGACCCAGGATGCCGGAGCCGCAGCCGTAATCAATAACCTGCTTTTCCTTCACGTCCTGGCCATCCAGCCATTCCAGACACAGGGCGGTGGTGGGGTGGGTGCCGGTGCCAAAGGCAAGACCGGGGTCCAGCATCAGGTTGGCGGCTTCCGGGTCCGGTACATCGTGCCAGCTGGGTACAATCCACAGCCGTTTGCCAAACTGCAGCGGTTTGAAATCATCCATCCAGGCCCGTTCCCAGTCCTTGTCTTCGACCAGGGTAACGTCAATTTCCGGAAGGGTTTGCTGGGTCTGCTGGTGCCAGCTGTCCCGCACCATCGAACAGAGCTGGTCGATGTCGGTTTCCGAGTCAAACAGACCGGTGACGCGGGTTTGCTGCCACAGGGGGGTGGTGCCGGGATCAGGCTCGTAGAGGGGCTGATCGGCACCATCTTCCATGGAAATGGCCTGCGCGCCCAGTTCCATGAGCAGATCCTCCAGCTGGTCCGCGGTTTCCGGGTCAGCGGGAATCTGTAGTTGTATCCAGGCCATAGGGGCTTCCGGTGTCAGTCGCTGATGAGTTTTTCCAGGTAGTGGATAGTGAACTCGACCTGTTTGAAGCCGCCATCCCGCACCAGTCGACGGTGCAGCGGCTGATTGGTCTTGATGCCTTCCACTACCAGCTCGTCGAGGGCGTTTTTCATGCGCCGCCGGGCAATTTCCCGGTCATCGCCCCAGGTGATCAGTTTGCCCACCAGTGAGTCGTAGTAGGGCGGTACCGTGTAGCCGCTGTAGAGGTGCGAATCCACCCGTACGCCGTTGCCGCCGGGGGCATGGTAATGCTTGACCTTGCCGGGGCTCGGCACGAAGGTGGCCGGGTCTTCGGCGTTGATGCGGCATTCCAGTGCGTGACCGCGGATTTCGATGTCGTCCTGGCTGTATTGCAGGGGCATGCCGCTGGCGATGCGTAACTGCTCGCGCACGATATCCACGCCGGTCACCATTTCCGAAACGGGGTGCTCCACCTGTACCCGGGTGTTCATCTCGATAAAGTAGAAGCCGCCGTCCTGGTACAGGAACTCGAAGGTGCCGGCACCCACGTAACCGATTTCCTTGCAGGCATCCACGCAGGCCTTGAGGGTTCTTGCCCGGGCTTCCGGATTGATATTGGGAGCTGGTGCCTCTTCCAGCACCTTCTGGTGGCGGCGCTGCATGGAGCAGTCCCGGTCACCGAGGTGGATCACGTTGCCGTGCATGTCTGCCAACACCTGCACTTCCACATGGCGGGGCCGGTCCAGGTACTTCTCCAGATACACCGTCGGGTCGCCGAAAGCGTTACGGGCTTCACTCTGGGTGATCTGCACGCTCTTGAGCAGGGCGGCCTCGGAGTGCACCACCTGCATGCCCCGTCCGCCGCCACCGGAGGCGGCCTTGATGATCACCGGGTAACCGATTTCGCGGGCGATTTTCAGGGTGCGTTCATCGTCCTCGGTCAGTGGTCCATCGGAGCCGGGCACGGTTGGTACGCCGGCCTTGATCATGGCATTGATGGCCGCCACCTTGTTGCCCATCAGGCGGATGGTGTCAGCCCGGGGGCCGATAAACCGGAAGCCGCTCTTTTCGACCTGCTCGGCAAAATCGGCATTTTCTGCCAGAAAACCATAGCCGGGATGGATGCCCACCGAGTCGGTCACTTCCGCCGCACTGATGATGGTGGGAATGTTCAGGTAGCTGTCGGTGGCGCTGTTGGGGCCGATGCAGACGGATTCGTCCGCAAGGCGCACGTGCATCAGATCCCGGTCTACCTGGGAATGTACCGCAACGGTCTTGATGCCCAGCTCCTTGCAGGCACGGAGTATCCGAAGGGCGATTTCACCGCGGTTGGCGATCAGAACTTTATCTAGCATGGCCATGTCGGGGTCTATCCGCTTCAGGAAATGACGATGAGGGGCTGGCCGAACTCAACCGGCTGGCCGTTCTCAACCAGTATCTCGGTAACCGTACCGCTCTTGTCCGTCTCGATCTGGTTCATCATTTTCATGGCTTCGACAATGCATACCACGTCGCCGACCTTCACCTGCTGTCCCACTTCCACAAACGCCTTGGCCGTGGGAGAAGGAGCCTCATAGAAGGTGCCCACCATGGGTGAGTTGACGGTATGGCCGGAGGGTTTGTCGCTCGCCTCGGCCTGTTCCCGTGGTTCCGGGTCGGCTGCCTGGGGCTGGGGAGCCGGAGCCGCGTGTTGGGGGGCGGGCTGCGCGGCAACCAGCTGTTCCCGACGGCGGGAAATGCGAACGGAATCGTCGCCTTCGTGAATCTCCAGCTCCTCAACATCGGATTCTTCAAGGAGCTCTATCAGTTTTTTGATCTTGCGAATATCCATAGTCGGTCAGTTCCGCTACTGGGTCTATCGGTGAATTCGTGTCAGGGCAGCCTGCAGGGCCAGGTCGTAGCCCTGGCTGCCCAGTCCGCAGATAACGCCTTCGGCGACATCCGAGAAGTAGGAGTGGTGCCGGAACGGTTCCCGGCTGTGCACATTGGACAGGTGCACCTCGATAAAGGGAATGCCTGTTGCCAGCAACGCGTCCCGCAGCGCAACGCTGGTATGGGTGAAGGCGGCGGGATTGATGATGATGAAATCCACCCCTTCACTGCGTGCGTCATGCAGCCGGTCGATCAGTTCGTATTCCGCGTTGGACTGGAGGTACTGCAGATGGTGACCACGCTCGGCGGCCAGGTCGTGCAACCGGTCGTTGATGTTGGCCAGGGTTTCATAGCCGTAGATTTCCGGCTCCCGGGTGCCGAGCAGGTTCAGGTTGGGACCGTGAAGTACCAGTATTGTCGCCATGCTGCGATAAGCCTTGTTCGTTTTCGGACAGGATCGCCGATTTTAGCGGCATATCTGGACATGGTGAGGGGTTTTACTCCTGTAATCAATACTTTTTGACAAACAGGAAGGCACCGCCGGCCCAGTGTTCAGTACGCCAGTGCACTTATTGTGGGCAAAGCGGTGTTTCTCGGCTATAAGACGATGGTGTCAGTCGCTGGCAGCTTCCACACAGTTACGGCCTTCGCCCTTGGCCCGGTACAACGCCCGGTCGGCGCGCTCGCAAAGGTTCTGGGAGCTGTCGCCCTGCCAGCCGGCGACTCCGGCACTGAAGGTCACGTTGAAATCCCGGTCGCCGGCAGGTTGCTGAAGTTCAGCAAAGCGCCCGCGGATTTCGTTGAGTACGTTCTGGGCATCTTCCACGGAGGTGTCCGGGAAGATGATGGCGAATTCCTCGCCTCCGTAACGGCCGATGTGGTCGGTCTTGCGCAGTCTCTGCTTGAGGAACATCGAGAGGCTGCGCAGCACCCGGTCACCGATCGGGTGGCCGTAGGTGTCGTTGATCTTCTTGAAGTTGTCCAGATCGATCATGGCGAAACTCAGGGGCTGGCCCTTCTGTTCCGCCCGGCTGATCTCCTGGTCCAGCAGGTGCAGGGTGTGGGTGTGGTTGAACAGACCGGTCAGGCTGTCGCGGATCATCAGCGCCAGCATGGAGCGCGCCCGCCGGCCACGGTTGTGCAGCGTGGCGATCAGGTGCTTGGGCTCGATCGGCTTGGTGAGGAAATCGTCGCCACCCAGACTCATGGCATGTAGCTGCTTGTTGACATCTTCCTCGCCGGACAGGTAGATGATCGGCACACTGTGGAAGCGATCCTGCTGGCGGATGACCCGGGCGATTTCCATGCCGGTACAGCCGGGCATGTACATATCAAGGATGATGATTTCCGGGGAAAACTCGTCCAGTGCGTTCACGATCTCCATGGGATCGGTGATGATGTGGGCGATCATGCCTGCCTTCTTCAGCACCGTTTCCATGAACTTGGCCTGGGCCCTGGAATCATCCAGTACCAGCACCTTGTAGGGTTCGATGGTATTGCCGTGGGTATAGGATTCGATTTTCTCGATCAGCTGGCCGGGATCCACCGCCGGATAGAAGAATTCCTCGCCACCACAGCGTGAGGCCCTTAGCCGTGTCTCGATGGTGCCGTCGTCTTCACTGCGGAAGATGACCGGGATGGGCGTGTCGTGGCGTTCCTGAAGTCGCTCCACGGTCTCGATGCCGCTGTTCTTGCCGCCCCCGAAGTCCACGTCCATCAGGATGGTTTCCGGTTTGTGCAGGGCGCAGGCGGAGAGCAGTTCATCGGCATTACTGAAAGCCGAGGCACGGAAGCCGAAAAATTCCAGCTGGCGGATCAGCCGCTCGGCATTGCTGGTATCCGACAGGGCAATGTAGACCGGCGTGCGGCGAAACTGCTGGGGTGTTTCGTGCTGCTCCTGGTCTGTCCGGCGCAGGGTGTGGCCTGACAGTTCCTCAAGGGTGGCGGAAATCTGTTCGTCGAGTGATTCCGGCAGGTTACTGCCTTCCGGCCAGTCCTTGAGAAGATTGGCCAGTGCTTCCCCGGCCCTGGCGTGGGATTCCATTTCAAAACGCTGGGCGTAGCGCATCAGCTTGTCTGCGGCCGCTACGAACTCTGACCGGAAACTGTTGGTTTCTTCCCGGTCGTGTTCGTGGATCTTCAGCCAGGTGTCCAGAACCACCCGGGCCTGGGTGGTTACACGCCGTGCAAAGTGTTGCCTGAGTTTTTCTTTTTGGTTTTCGTCGCTCATGTTGCTCGGGGCCCTGCTTGTGGTTAAGGACATAATCTCCAACAATAGTCGCATTGGAAAGTCTATAGTGTTTATTGTTGTCGACGTAGGTGACACCTTGTAAATGTTTGTCAACTCTGCGGAATACATCACACAGCCCTGACCGGAGAACCCAGCCCATGGCACGGAAGCTCAGACGGACCGGCCCCGCACGGCAAACTGGGGCAATGACCCTCAGGAGTGTTCTGCTCCTGTTTACCGGCGGGCTTTTGCTGCTGATCCTGGCGGCCAGTGTCAGTGTCAGTTTCGAGCGTTTTAGGGATTATGTGGCGGATCAGATGGAAGGTCACGCCCGGGACGGGGCCACAGCGGTAGGGCTTTCTCTCTCCAATGCGATCGACGGACGGGACCCGGTTGCCTCTGCCTCGTTGATTGACGCGGTTTTCGATAGCGGGCGCTATCTTTCTGTGGCCTATATCGGAACCGATGGCGAAGAAATCGCCGGTCGCTCCGCACCCCGCGAACTGGACGGCGTGCCTGAATGGTTTGTGGCCTACGCAAAACTGCCGTTGCCGACGGGGGAGGCCAACGTGGTGCGGGGCTGGAGTCAGCTGGGCAAGGTGCAGGTGATCAGCCACCCGGGGCGTGCCTACCGGGATCTCTGGCAGATAACCCTGGGGCTGGTCGGGGGCACCCTGTTGCTGGGTGGCCTGGGGCTGGCCCTGCTCTACATTATGCTGCGCCGCATCCTGCGGCCCCTGGGTGAAATGGAGAAGCAGGCCGAAGCGCTGGGCCGTCGTGACTTCCGGCACCGGGTAAAGATCAGCTCCACCCGGGAGCTGAACCGGGTGCGGGATGCCATCAACCTGATGGCGGATGATCTTGGACAGTTGTTTGAGGGGCAGGCAAAGCTGATCCAGCACCTGCGCAAGATCAACAGTGAAGATCCGCTGACGGGTCTGGCCAGTCGCGGTGCCTTTGATCAGCGGGTACGGGTCGAGGTGGAGTCCGAAGAACGTGGATCGGCACCGGGCATCCTGATGCTGGTGCAACTGGCCGGTTTTGCGGATTACAACCAGCGGTTCGGTCGCGAAGAGGCAGATCAGTTACTGGTGTCTGTGGCGGATCGGATCCGGCGCTTTGCCAGCCAGCATTCCGGAGCCTTTGCCGGTCGTCGTAATGGCGCGGAATTCGCGATCTACCTGCCCGGGGTATCCCTGGCGGATGCGGAAATCTGGGGCGCTGAGCTGATTGAACAACTGGATGCCGACTACGCCGATCAGGCGGCACCGCTGGAAACAGCCGTGCATGCCGGTATTGCAGAAGCAGGTGATGCGACATCCGTGGCGGAATTGCTCTCCGCCGCTGATGAAGCCCTGCGCCAGGCCCAGGCTGCCGGTGATTCCGCGTGCCAGGCATCGGATCCCGGCCAGGACGGTCACCACGGCAGTGAAGCCTGGCGGGACGTGATCTCCCAGGCGGTGCGTCACGAACAGGTTCATCTCTGGGAGCAGCCGGTGTACGGGCCCGGTGGTAAAGAACCTCTGTGCTATCAGGTGATGTCGCGGATTCGCGACGAGAATGGCTGGGTACGGGCCGGCATTTTTGTTCCCATGGCGGAACGGCTCGGCCTGATCGCGGATATTGACCGATTGATGGTTCGCCAGGCCCTGGATCAGCTGGTGCATTATCCGGATCGTGCCCTGGCCGTCTCGCTGGGTTCCGCTTCCGTGGCCGACAGCGACTTCCGGCAACAACTGCAGACCATGCTGCTGGAAACCGGCGAAGCCCGACGGCGCATCTGGATCGGTATTTCCGAGCAGACCATTCACCACCATCGCCGGGATGTGGGGCTGCTGGCAAAACAGCTACACCGGATGGGCGTGCCGGTGATTGTCGACCATTTCGGGGTAGGGGGCGTACCTTTCAGCTATCTGAGGAATCTGCCTTTCCAGGCGCTGCGTATCGATCACAGTTATGTGCATCGGGTGGACAGCCATGAGGAGAACCGGTTCTACATCGAATCGGTGACCGGCATTGCCCACAGCCGTGGCGTGAAGGTATTTGCCACCGGCGTGGAAACCGCCACCGAGTGGCAGGCGCTTTGTACCCTGGGTATTGACGGTGCCATGGGGTACCACCTTGGCAGGCCATTCCCGGTGGAAACCGGCGGCGGCAATTGATTGACCGATTAAAATCACGCAAGGTACAGCAACCAGACATTGGATTTCCGGTAACAGGATCAGGCAAACATGATGAAACGAGTCAAACAGTATTTCAGTGATCGTAAGGCCGATGTGGATGATTACACCGGAAGCGGCAGTGCCATCGGCAAGCTGGTCATCGCGCTGCTGATTGTCTACCTGCTGGTTACCCTGGTGCTGGGGATGATCTGGAGTTCCGAACCGGATACCTTCTCGGTCCGGGAGCATACCCGCACCCTCTCCCAGGAAATGAACCGGGAGCCGGTCACCGGCTTTGCCACCACCGCCACCATGATCCGCATGGCAGACACGCTGCTGAACAAGAGCGGCGGCTACATCTCCAACGACATATTCCCCCCGGGGATCTGGCTGGACAACATGCCCTCCTGGGAATACGGCGTACTGGTGCAACTGCGGGACATGTCCCGGGCGTTGCGCAAGGACATGAGCCGTTCCCAGAGCCAGTCCGCGGAAGACCCGGACCTGGTGATTGCCGAGCCGCAGTTCCACTTCGACAGCGGTAGCTGGGCCATACCCTCCACCGAAGCCGAGTATCGCCGTGGCGTGCAGGCACTGCGCAGTTACCTGGATCGCCTGTCTGCAACCGACCAGCCATCCGCCCAGTTCTTTGCCCGAGCGGATAACCTGAACAACTGGCTGGCGGACCTGGAAACCCGGCTTGGCAGCCTCTCCCGGGTACTTGGTGAGAGTGTGGGTAAAGCCTCTGTCTCTGATTCCGTGGCCCAGGTGAATGTCGACGACCCGCTGGCGGAAGAAGCCGAAGGCGAACGGGTGAAAACCCCCTGGACCAAAATCGACGATGCTTTCTATGAAGCCCGCGGTACCGGTTGGGCCCTGCTGCACATCTTCCGTGCGGTGGAAGTGGATTTCCGCAAGGTGCTCAATGACAAGAACGCCATGGCCAGCGTGAAGCAGATCATCATCGAACTGGAAGGCACCCAGCGCCCCATGTGGAGCCCGGTGGTGCTGAACGGCAGTGGCTTTGGCGTACTGGCCAACCATTCACTGACCATGGCCGCTTACCTGTCACGGGCCAGCGCGGCCATCAGCGACATGCGGGATCTGCTGTCCCGGGGATAAGCCGGGCGGATGGCCGCGGAATCCACGGAAGAACGCGGAAAAGTGAAGGGGCATAAAAAAACCGGGCGGTTAACAACCAGCCCGGTTTTTTTGTGGCTGCGGTTCAATCAGCCGCGGTAGGCATCGATCGCCTTGGTAATGGCATCGCGGGCCGCGTCTGCATTGGCCCAACCCTGAACCTTCACCCACTTGCCGGGCTCGAGAGTCTTGTAGTTCTCGAAGAAGTGCTGGATCTGCTCTTTCAGCAAATCAGGCAGATCTTCCACTTCCTTCACGTGGCTGTAGGACTTGGTCAGCTTGTCGTGGGGCACGGCGACCAGCTTGGCATCACCACCGGCCTCGTCTTCCATGTTCAGCACACCCACCGGACGGCAGCGGATAACAGAACCGGCCTGCACGGCGTAAGGCGTTACCACCAGCACGTCCAGGGGATCGCCATCGTCGGCCAGGGTGTGGGGGATAAAGCCGTAGTTGGCCGGGTAGAACATCGGAGTTGCCATGAAACGGTCAACCAGCAGCGCACCCATGTCCTTGTCCAGCTCGTACTTCACCGGCGAGCTGTTGGCGGGGATTTCGATGGCTACGTAGATGTCATCGGGGGGATTCTTGCCCACGGGGATGTTGTCGAATTGCATCTGCTTGATCCTTTCCTGAGTTTGAATGGACTGCGGTTAAAAAGTGGGCGCAATTATACGGGACTCTGCGGTTGTTCGAAACTAAACCTTTGTCTTTGGTTTTCTGCCTTGTGGGAGGCATTGTCCGGTAGTTTGGGAGCAGACGGCCCGCGTCGGTGGGGGAGGCTTCTCAAAACACGCCCGTAAATACGTCCCTGTAGGGCTCGGGCGCAGCCATCCCTGGCTGCTTACGGTTTTGAGAAGCCTCCCCCACCGCCCCGGGCCTACCGAGAAACGGAGTGAGCCCTCCTGCAGCCCGGGGACTCAGGAGTTGGCGGAATCTATTCGTTCGTAGTGGCTCTCTGCGGACCGCCTCCCACGTTTGTAGGCGGTGTCCGGGAGGGGCTTTCCAAAACCGTCTCTGGCCATGGATGGCCAGAGCCGAGCCCTACAGGGACGTACTTGCGGGCGTGTTTTGGAAAGCCCCTCCCGGATATCGCCCACCCCCAAAAAGCGCGGGCTGGGGACGAAGCCCAAGGCCAGCCATAAGGCCTAAACCTGAATCTGCTTGGCAATCAGTTCCTTCATGATTTCGGTAGTGCCACCCCCGATGGACAGCAGCTTGGCATCCCGGTACAACCGCTCGACGACGGACTCACGCATGTAGCCCATACCGCCGAAGATCTGCACCGCCTCCCGGGTGACCTCCTCGCAGACCTCCACCGCAAAATTCTTCGCCATCGCCACTTCCTTGATGGGATTCTTGCCTGCCTGCATCAGTGCAGCACAGCGATAGGTGTATTCCCGTGCCACGTCGATGCGGGTGGCCATGTCCACCAGCTTGTGACGGGTAACCTGGAAGCCGGCGATGTTGCGGCCGAAGGCCTGGCGTTGTCTGGCGTATGCCATCGCTTCTTCCCAGGCGATCTGGGCTGTCATGTAGGCCATGATGGACAGACTCAGGCGTTCCACCAGGAAGTTGCTCATGATGGCGATAAAGCCGGCGTTCTCGGCTCCGATCAGGCGGTCGGCGGACACCCGGCAATCCTCGAAGAACAGCTCTGCGGTGTCGCTGCACCACCAGCCCATTTTCTTCAGTTTCTTGCCGGTGGAGAAGCCGGGCATGTCCCGGTCGATCAGCAGCAGGCTGATGCCGCCGTGGCCTTCGCCGCCGGTGCGCACGGCAACCGTGTAATGGTCGGCGCGGATGCCGCTGGTGATGAAGGTCTTGCTGCCATTGACCACGTAGTGGTCGCCGTCCCTGATCGCGCGGGTTTTCAGGCGGGCGACATCGGAGCCGCCGCCGGGTTCGGTGACGGCCAGGGCGGAGATTTTTTCGCCCCTCAGCACTGGCGGCACAATTTCTTCGCGGACTTCCTTGCGGGCCCACTTGGCCACCGGCGGCAGGCCGATATCCAGGGAGCCGATGCCGGCCACAAAGCCGCCGGAGGTGGAGCGCATCAGTTCTTCCGACACGGCAACTTTCAGGAATATATCGCCTTCACCGGTACCGCCCAGCGCCTCCGGAAACCCGATGCCCAGCAAACCAGCCTCGCCGGCCTTGCGGTAGATGTCCCGTGGGAACTCGCCAGCCTCCTCCCATTCAGCGATGTGCGGGCGCACATGGGTTTCGATGAACTTGCGGGCACTGAGCCGGGCCTGTTGGTGGGTTTCATTGAAATAATCGGACACGCGAAAGCTCCCTTTGATCGGTCATCATCGGGAGCAGTGTCGCGTAATTTCTATAACCAAGCAAGCGCTTGGTTTGGGTTAGTCCTTTTTACGGGTGATGGTTTCCACGCCGTTGGCGGTGCCCAGCAGCAGGATATCCGCCGGGCGGCGGGCAAACAGGCCGTTGGTGACCACGCCGACCACCTGGTTCAGTCGCTCTTCGGCCTGGATGGGGCGGGACAGGTCCATGTTGTGGATGTCGATGATGATGTTGCCGTTGTCGGTTACCACGCCTTCCCGGTACTCCGGATCGCCGCCGAGTTTGACGATTTCCCGGCCTACATGACTGCGGGCCATGGGAATGACTTCCACCGGCAGGGGGAAGTCGCCCAGGATATCCACTTTCTTGGAGTCGTCAGCGATGCAGATGAAGGTCTTGGCCACCGCGGCCACGATTTTCTCCCGGGTGAGGGCAGCGCCGCCGCCTTTGATCAGTTCCAGCCGTTCGTTGGTTTCATCGGCTCCGTCGATGTAGAACTCCAGCTCGCTGACGGTATTCAGTTCGTAAACCGGAATGCCGTGGCTTTTCAGCCGCTCGGCGGTGGCTTCGGAGCTGGCCACGGCACCGTTAAAGTCGTTGCGAACTTCCGCCAGCATATCGATAAAGAAGTTGGCAGTGCTGCCGGTGCCAACACCTATGACGCTGTCCTGGTCCAGATGAGGGCGGATATGGTCCAGTGCGGCTTTGGCCACTGCCTGTTTCAGTTCGTCCTGGGTCATGGGGGCTCCGGGTAGCATTTGATGTTGAGGATGGCCCATTATAACGGGTTAGGCCGCACCACTTATAGACGAGTGGGAGGCAAACTTTCTACACTGTTGGTTTTTTCCACCCAAACCGCCGATTTCTGGACGCACCATGCCGCAACGCTATATCAAGAAGATTCTGGATGCCCGTGTTTACGATGCAGCCATCGAGACACCATTGACCGAGGCCCGTAGCCTTTCCAAGCGCTTTGGCAACAAGATTCTGCTCAAGCGTGAGGATCTGCAGCCGGTGTTTTCCTTCAAGATTCGTGGCGCGTTCAACCGCATTGCCCAGTTGTCGGAGGAACAGAAGTCCAAGGGTGTGATCTGTGCGTCCGCCGGTAACCACGCCCAGGGTGTGGCGTTGTCCGCGAAACAGCTTGGCATCAAGGCGGTGATCGTGATGCCCCAGACCACACCGGACATCAAGGTGCGTTCGGTACGGGACCGGGGCGCCAAGGTGGTACTGAAGGGGGATGCCTTCGATGAGGCCGCGGCCCACGCCCAGGAACTGATCGCCAAACACGGCTATACCTATATCCCGCCTTACGACGATCCGGACGTGATTGCCGGCCAGGGTACTGTGGCCATGGAGATGATGTGGCAGTACTCCCAGCCGTTGCATGCGGTGTTCATCCCGGTCGGTGGTGGCGGCCTGATCGCCGGTATGGCGGCCTATATCAAGTATCTGCGCCCGGAAATCCGTGTGATTGGTGTAGAGCCCGAGGATTCCAACTGCCTGCAGGCTGCATTGGCGGCCAGTCGCCGGGTGGTGCTGGATGAGGTGGGCATCTTCGCAGACGGCGTGGCGGTCAAACAGATCGGCGAGCATCCCTGGGATATCTGCAAGGATCATGTGGATGAGGTGATCACCGTATCCACCGACGAGATCTGCGCTGCCATCAAGGATGTGTTCGAGGACACCCGCTCCATTGCCGAGCCGGCCGGTGCCCTGTCGGTGGCGGGCATCAAGAAGTACATCGAGCGGGAGCAGCTGGAAGAAGAGACCCTGGCGGGTATTCTCAGCGGTGCCAACATGAACTTCGACCGGCTGCGTTATATCTCCGAGCGTACCGAAGTGGGGGAGAAGCGCGAGGCGATCCTGGCGGTGACCATTCCGGAGAAGCCGGGTGCGTTCAAGACCTTTATCAATGCCCTGCACAAGCGCAGCATTACCGAGTTCAACTATCGCTACGCGGACAGCCGGGAAGCCACTATCTTTGTGGGTATCCAGATCCAGGCCGGTGGTCTGGGCCGGAACGAGCTGGTGCAGGAGCTGCGCGAGAGCGGCTACGCGGTGGTGGACCTGACCGACAGCGATCTGGCCAAGCAGCATATCCGCCACATGGTGGGCGGCCATGCGCCATCCGTGACCAACGAGCGGGTTTTCCAGTTTGAGTTTCCCGAGCGGCCGGGGGCTTTGCTGAAGTTCCTGATGTCCCTGGGCACCCGCTGGAACATCTCCATGTTCCATTACCGTAACCACGGGGCGGCCTACAGCCGGGTGCTGATGGGCGCGCAGGTAGACGCGGAAGATGTGGATGATTTCCGGGCCATGCTCGACCGGGTCGGATTCCGTTACCAGGATATGACAGACAACGAGGCATACCGGTTGTTCCTGGGGGCGGGCAACGGTCGTTCCGATCAGGAATGAACAAATTTTAACCTGTTAAAAATTGTAAAATCTGAAGGGCGTGTTAGGCTTTCGTTTAAATTACAAGAGTTCGTAGTATCACCTTGATTTCGCGGGTCTTTGGGTTGGCTTGACTGAGCCAGACCGTGAAATGCCTCTTCGGGGATTTGTAATGGAACGAAAGCCTGACATGATCCGGACGCTGGTATTTTTGTTTGCAGCGGGCCTGGTCATTACCGGAGTGACATCTTTGCAGGCGGCTGACGACCGGCAGATGACTCCATCCTCCGACAGCCAGCAGGCTGTCACGGTCGGTAATCAGGAGCGCCAGCGCAGCTAGTCTGTTCGCTGGATGCGCCGACCGACCGGGTACCAGGCCTCGTCGGTCACAACGCCGTGCAGGGGCACATCCCAGGGCTCTATCGGTAACTTCTCCACCTTCTGAAAATCATGGGCCAGCCCGATCAATTTCGGGGCGAGTCTCGGTCGTATCCGGCTGAAGGCAAAAGTGCGATCGTAAAAGCCGCCCCCCATACCCAGTCTTCCTCCGGATTCATCAAACCCCACCAGCGGAAACAGCACCGCATCCAGCGCCCAGGGCGGGCGTCTCAGGCCGGTGTGGAAGGGGGGCTCCGGAATGCCGAAGCGGTTATTAACAAGTTCGATACCGTCATGCCAGGGACTGAACACCAGCCGGCCACGATGCACCGGGTGTAGAACCGGCAGGTAAATCCGGATGCCTTTCCTTCTGGCGGCGGCCATGTACGGATGCGGGTCGATTTCCCCGTCATTGGGCAGGTAGACGGCAATGTGCCGGGCGCGGTTCAGATCCGGTAAGTTCAGCAGATTCAGGGCCAGGCGTTCGGCGGCATCCTGCTGCTGTTCAGTAGAAAGGGCATTGCGTGCCCGGCGCAATCGTTTGCGCAAACCGGCTCTGGTGGGTGTATCCGGGTGATCGGCGAAGGATTCGTGGTGGGTCATAACGATCAGGGTAAAGCTTCCCGGGCTGCCGTTATCGGATGTGGCCCTTGAACCCAGAGTTCAAGGTTGGTGGCCGCTGTGACATATTAGGCTTTCCCCTGCATGGGGGACTTGCTCACAATGCCCTGAAGTAGCCACCTGGGTATTGCGCATCGGCTCGAGGACGTATCCGACCAGCGCACAGCCCAGGAAGTCGGTTTCATTATACGGGCATATCCGGGGGCGATTGCAACCGGCGTTTTCAGTTTGTTTCGTCGCTGGTGGATTTCCCCAGGGCCTGGTTCAGCCGGGTGTCCATGGTGCGCAGTATGTCGCTGGCCGCGTCCGACATGGTATCCCGCTCGAGCAGGTCGTGGGTGATGTTCAGGGCGGCCATTACGGCGATGCGCTCGGTGCCGAATACCTTGCCGCTGGCGCGGATCTCGCGCATTTTGGTATCCAGGTGACCCGCTGCATTGAGCAGGGCATCCCGGGCATCGTCGGGGCAGGCGACCAGGTATTCCTTGTCGAGAATCTTGACTTCAACAGTGTTCGGCTGCTTTGACATCAGTGGTGCTCCAGCGCCCGCAGGCGGCCGATCATGGCTTCGATCTTGTTCTTGGCAAGATCATTCTTGTGCATCAGCTGGGCGCGTTCCCTGTTCCAGGTATCCTGCATGTCACGCAGGGCGGCGTTGTCCTGCTCCAGTTTGCTGCACCGTTCGATCAGCCTGTCCAGCTTGTCTGCCAGTGCCTGCAGTTCAGACTGTTCCATGATTTGTCCAGTTTCTGCTAATGGGAATCCAACTAACTATAAGTGTGGACCCCAGGGTGGTCAATTTAAAGGGAATTCATCAGCAGTGGCTCGGTTGATCGAACAGTGCCTTGAATGGTCGCAAATGGTACGATGGGGGCTTACTGAACCACGTCATGACAGGGGCATTCATGCCTGATACCGAAAGCGAGAATCCCAGTATTCCGGCCTTTGAACAGTGGGCCAATCTGTTCACCTCCCACAAGGCCTTCAGCCATCCCTCGGAACTCCACGGTGGACTCTGTGGTCGGCTGGCAGCCGGAGCCCGTATGGATAACCAGAGCTGGCTGGCTCTGGTTTGCGAGCAGATGGGCCTGCCGGAATCCGCACCCGAGGAATCCGCCGATCTGCAGGCATTCATGACCAGCGCCTACGATCAGACCCTGGAACTGCTCAAAGCCTCGGACATGAGCTTCCAGCCGCTGATGCCGGATGATGACTATGCCCTGGATCAGCGTCTCGAAGCCCTTTCCTGCTGGGTGCGGGGTTTCCTGGAGGGCATGGCCCTGTCCGCCGGCGCGTCCCTGGGCGAGGCACCGGAAGAAATCCGCGAGGTGATCGAGGATATGGTGGCCATCAGCCAGGTGGCGGATCCGGAGGAAGAAGGCGGCGAGGAAAGCGAGCAGCAACTGCTGGAAATCGTCGAGTATGTCCGGTTGGGGGCTCTGTCGGTGTTTACCGAGTTCAACCCGCCCGAGCCGGCACCGTCTGAACAACCCACACTGCATTGAGGGGTAACCCATGGCATCCATGATACCGGTCAAGGAATTTGCAGCCCGTCGCCGCCGCCTGATGGACATGATGGCCCAGGACAGCATTGCCATCCTGCCCGCCGCACCAGAGCGGGTCCGCAACCGTGATGTACTGCATCCTTTCCGTCAGGACAGTGACTTTCATTATCTCAGTGGTTTTGATGAGCCGGACGCGGTGCTGGTAATCATTCCCGGCCGCGAGCACGGTGAGTCGGTACTGTTCTGCAAGGAGAAGGACCCCGCCAAGGAGCTGTGGGACGGTTTTCTTGCCGGCCCGGAAGGTGCCATTGAGCAGTTCGGGCTGGACGATGCCTTTCCGATTGCAGACATCGATGACATTTTGCCGGGCATGATCGAAGGCCGCAGCCGGGTCTACTACCCGCTGGGCCGGGATCAGGGGTTTGACCAGCGGGTGATGGACTGGGTGAAGACCATCCGCAGCAAGGTGCGGTCCGGCTCCAACCCGCCCGGTGAGTTCGTGGCGCTGGAGCACCTGCTCCACGACCTGCGGCTGATCAAGAGCGCGGCAGAGGTGCGGGTCATGGCCAAAGCAGCGGAGATCAGTGCGGAAGCCCATGTCCGGGCGATGAAACGTGCCCGCCAGGGTGGCTACGAGTACAACCTGGAAGCGGAGCTGATTCATACCTTTATGAGTCACGGAGCCCGTTCCACCGCTTATCCGTCCATCGTGGGTGGCGGAGCCAACGGATGCATCCTGCACTACATCGAGAACAGTGCACCCCTGAAAGAGGGCGACCTGGTGCTGATTGATGCCGGCTGCGAGTACGAGTGCTACGCCTCGGACATCACCCGCACCTTCCCGGTCAGTGGTCGTTTTTCGCCGGAACAGAAAGCCCTGTATGAGGTGGTGCTGGCGGCCCAATATGCGGCGATTGAGGCAGTACACCCGGACAACCACTGGAACCGGCCCCACGAAGCGGCCCTGGAAGTGCTGGTGCAGGGGCTTATCGAACTGGGCATCCTGAGGGGTATGACTGTAGAACAGGCCATCGAGGAAGAGGCCTATCGCCCCTATTTCATGCACCGCACCGGCCACTGGCTGGGCATGGATGTGCACGATGTGGGTGACTACAAGATTGGTGGTGCCTGGCGGCAACTGGAGCCGGGCATGGCGCTGACTGTGGAGCCCGGCCTGTACATCGCCCCGGATAATACCGACGTGGACGAGAAGTGGCGTGGCATTGGTATCCGCATCGAAGACGATGTGGTGGTCACCAAAGATGGCTGTCGGGTACTGACCGTCGATGTGCCCAAGGAAATCGATGAAATCGAGGCACTGATGGCGGGATGACCGTGAGCCGGATGGATACCGATATTGTTATTGCCGGTGGCGGGCTGGCCGGAGCTACCCTGGCACTGGCCCTCAGCCGCCGGGTGCCGGCGTTGCGGGTCACCGTGGTAGAAACCTTTCCCCTCTCACCGGATGCCCTGCCGGACAGCTACCAGCCCAGCTATGATGCCCGCTCCACCGCCCTGGCCTGGGGTTCCCGACAGATTTTCGGGGACCTGGGGCTGTGGGAGCGTCTGTCCGAACACGCCACACCGATTCGCCATATTCATGTGTCTGACCGGGGCCGGTTCGGGGCCACCCGGCTTCATGCCGAGGATCACGGCCAGCAGGCGCTGGGTTATGTGGCCGACAACCGCTGGATGGGGCTTTGCCTGATGCGTGAGTTGCTGGACAGCGGTGTGCACTGGGAAGCCCCGGCGGCGGTCAGCGATATGGAAAACCTGCCGGAAGGTGTCCGGGTGACCCTGGAGGCCGAAGGTGAAAGCCGGACACTGACCGCGCAATGTCTGGTGGTGGCTGACGGCGGCCGATCCGGCCTGAAGGAAAAGCTCGGATTCCGCACGCGCCGGCAGGACTACAACCAGAATGCCCTGATTGCCAACGTGTCCACCTCCCGCAGCCACGAATTCACCGCCTTCGAGCGCTTTACCGATCACGGCCCCATGGCCCTGCTTCCCCACGGCTCTCCCGGGCGGGCGGGCAACACCTCGGCGCTGGTCTGGACTCTGGATGACCGGGAGCTTGAATCCCTGCTCGCACTAAACGAATCCGGGCGCTGCCAACGCCTGCAGGAACGATTTGGCTGGCGGCTGGGTAAATTCACCCGGATGGGCGAGTGCAGCCATTACCCGTTGGCGCTGACCACCGTGGACGAACCGGTGCGGCCCGGCGTGGCACTGGTGGGTAATGCCGCCCACAGTCTGCACCCGGTGGCCGGGCAGGGGTTCAATCTGGCCCTGCGGGGGCTGATGAACCTGGCCGGTCAGTTTGAGTGGGCTGTGGCGCAGGGTATTCCGTTGGGGGATCTCCGGGTACTGGGACGATATCAGGCAGAGCACCGGTCCGACTGGCAACAGACGGCGGGCTTCTCTGACTCGCTGATCCAGTTGTTCGGTCAGTCCTTCCCGGCGCTGGCCACCGCCCGGGATGCGGGTCTGGTAGGCCTGGATATGCTGCCGGGTGCCAAACGCTGGTTTGCCCGCAAGGCTATGGGACTGGGTGGAAGAAGGCCATGAGTGACAGGATGAACTCCGATATTCTGGTGGTTGGTGGTGGCATGACCGGATCGGCCATGGCCCTGGGTCTCGCCGGGCAGGGCTGGTCGGTGGCACTGGTGGAGGGCGCGCCGGTAGACGGGGCCATCGCCGATTTCAGCCCCGCCGCATCGGTGGCGGACTTTGAACCAAGAGTCAGCGCCATTTCCGTGGCCAGCCAGCGTTTGCTGGAGCAGCTGGGCGTTTGGGAAACCATCACCGGCCGGCGGCACTGCCCCTACCAGCATATGACCGTCTGGGACGGTGAGGGCACCGGTCGTATCGAATTTGATGCCGGCGAACTCCACGCTCCCGCTCTGGGAACCATTGTCGAGAATCGCAGTATTGTCCGGGCGCTGATGCTGGCGGTACAGGACTCCGATATTACCCTGTTTGATGGTGTGAAAGTCTCCGGCTGGCAGGAACAGGACGGGATGCGGGGCATACAACTGGACGATGGCCGGCAGCTGTCGGCTGATCTGGTGATTGCCGCTGACGGTGGCAATTCCCGGATGCGCCAGTGGGTCGGCCTGCCCACCCGCGAGTGGGACTATGAACAGCAGGCGATCGTCTGCACCGTGCGTACGGCCCAGCCACACCAGCATACCGCCTGGCAGAGCTTTTCCCTGACCGGTCCGCTGGCGTTTCTGCCGCTGCTGAGTGAAACCGGTGATGACCATTTCTGCTCCATCGTCTGGTCCCAGGATACCGTTGAGGCCCGCCGGCTGATGGCACTGGATGAGGATGACTTTATCCGCGAGCTGGAGCAGGCGATCGAGCGACAACTGGGGCCGGTGGAAGCCATCTCGAAGCGTTTCTCCTTCCCGCTGCGGCAACGCCATGCCAAGGACTATGTGCGTCCCGGCTTTGCCTTGATCGGGGATGCCGCTCACACCATCCATCCGTTGGCGGGGCAGGGGGCCAACCTGGGGTATGGCGATGTCCGGGTGTTACTGGACGAGCTGGGTAAGGCCCGACAGGCAGGACTGAGGCCTGATGATGAACTGATGCTGGCCCGCTATCAGCGCCGCCGCAAGGGCGAAAATCTGGCTATGATGGCGGCCATGGAAGGCTTCAAACAACTGTTTGCCCGGGACGAGCTGCCCTTGCGCTGGCTGCGCAACAGCGGCATGCGCTGGCTCAACGGGCTGGCTCCCATCAAGAATCGCATTGCCGCCGAGGCGATGGGTTTGCAACACTGACCGGCTTGCCGGCCAGTGCCCAATTTTCAGGAGAGTAGCTGATGGCAGGAAGCAGTCTGCTCATGTTGATCGATGACATCGCCACTGTGCTGGACGATGTGTCGGTCATGACCAAAGTTGCCACCAAGAAAACTGCGGGTGTGTTGGGTGATGACCTTGCCCTGAACGCCCAGCAGGTGACCGGCGTGAAACCGTCCCGGGAATTACCGGTGGTCTGGGCTGTAGCCAGGGGTTCCTTTCTGAATAAGGCGATCCTGGTGCCGGCCGCATTGTTGATCAGCTATTTCCTGCCCTGGCTGGTAACGCCTTTGTTGATGCTGGGTGGGGGCTTTCTCTGCTACGAGGGGTTTGAAAAGCTGGCTCACAGGTTTCTGCACAGGGAAGAGGATAAGGCCCACAAGCAAAACCTGCATGAGGCTGTAAAAAATCCTGATACGGATCTCAAGGCTCTGGAGAAAGACAAGATTAAGGGCGCGATCCGGACAGACTTTATTCTTTCGGCAGAGATCATTGCCATCACCCTGGGCACCGTGACCGGTGAGGCGATTGGTATGCAGTTTCTGGTACTGACGGTGGTTGCACTGATGATTACGGTCGGGGTGTACGGGCTTGTGGCCGGTATCGTCAAACTGGACGATGGCGGGCTCTACCTGAGCCAGCGCGAGAGTGCTTTCCAGCAACGCCTTGGGCGAGGTGTTCTCTGGTTTGCCCCCTACATGATGAAGACCCTGTCGGTTGTCGGCACGGCGGCCATGTTTCTGGTCGGCGGCGGAATACTGACCCATGGCATCGTGCCCGTGCACCATGCAATTGCTGATGCCACCGCCAATCTCGGTGGCGTAACCGGTCTGGTCGCACCGACACTGGCGGACGGTCTGTTCGGTATCCTGGCTGGCGGCCTGTTGGTGCTGGTTATCACGCCCCTTGCCGGGCTGTTCAGCCGCGGCGATACAGCCTGAACAGGAAATACCCACCACCGATCAGGGTGGCCACCAGGCCAGCCGGCAGTTCGTAGGGGTACACCAGCGACCGGGCCAGCCAGTCGGCCCAGAGCATCAGCAGGCTGCCCAGTATAAAAGCGGCGAGCAACTGGGGCATCGCCCGCCGGAAGCCGATCATGCGGGCCAGATGTGGGGCCATCAAACCCACAAACGACAGTGGGCCAACCACCAGGGTGGCGGCGGCGGTCATCAGTGCCGCCAGTAACAGCATGCCCAGCCGCACCGGAGCCAGCGGAACCCCCAGCGCTTGCGCAGAGGCATCCCCCAGCGGCAGTAACTCCAGCCAGCGGCTGCAGGCAAGTGCCAGCACCAGCAACACCGGTGTAACCACCAGCAGGATCCAGGCATCCTGCTGGCCTGCCATCCAGGTGGAGCCCGAGAGCCAGTTAAGCAGGGTAACCGACTGGGCATCCCCCATCGCCAGCACCATACGAATTCCGGAATCCAGAAGCGCCGACAGGGCAATGCCGCCAAGCAGTATCCGTTGTGGTGAGAACCCGCTGCGACGGCTCAGGGCCAGCAATGCCAGCAATACCAGGGACCCGCCAAGGCCGCCCGCCAGAATCTGTGCATAGCGACTCTGGGTGTCAAAAGCCAGTACCAGCACCACCATACCCAGGGCCGCACCGGTGCTGATGCCCAATAATTCCGGGCTGGCCATGGGGTTGCGGGTCATGCGCTGCACCATGGTGCCGGCCAGCGCCAGCAATCCGCCGGCCATCAGCGCTGTCATCAGGCGTGGCAGTCGCATGGCAATCACGCCGTTATCGTCCGCAAGCGATTCCCAGCGCCAGCCTTCCCAGGTGGGGCCCAGTGCAGCGGCTACCCAGAGACTGCCAAGGGTGACCAGCGTCAGCACCAGAAGGCCCGGCCAGCGAATCGAACGGGTCTTGCTGCTGACCAGCGAGTGCCCGCTTTCGGGTCGTGCCGGCAGGAAGCGATTACGGGTCAGAATCCATAGTAATACCGGCCCGCCGATCAGCGCGGTGGCAGCCCCGGTGGGGAACATCAGGTGTCCGAAGGCAGCGGTTACTTGCTGGGCGACACCATCCGCCACCAGGCACAGCAAGGCTCCGGCCAGGGCGCTGGCCAGCAGTCGCTGGATCAGGGTCCGGGCCCCGAGCAGGCGAACCAGCGCCGGGGCCGCCAGTCCGACAAAGCCCACCACGCCGACATGGCTGACGGTCAGCGCGGTCAGGTAAACCGCCAACAGCAGAGTGATCCCGCGGATAACTCCTGGCGACAGGCCCAGTGAGCGTGCTCCTTCACTGCCGAGATCCAGCGCCTGCAATGGGCGGATCATCAACAGGCATCCGATCAGCGAACCCAGCAGGTGCGGTGCCAGCTCCAGGGTGCTGCGCCAGTCGGTCTGGCTCAGTTCCCCGGAGCCCCAGATAAACAGGCCGGTCAGCTTCAGGTGATAGAACAGCAGGATCAGCGTATTGATGGCACCGAGATAAAGACTGACGATCAACCCGCACAGGGTCAGAGTCAGTGGATCGAATCCCCGGCGCAGTCCCATAATCATCACCAGTCCCAGCGCCAGAACGCCACCGGCCATGGCCCACAGTTCTTTCCATGCCAGCAGTCCCGGTGCCGCCAGCATGATCACCCCCAGCACCAGTTGTGCTCCGGCAGCGACCCCCAGGGTGGTGGGTGCCGCCAGCGGATTGCGTAGCACCTGCTGTACCAGGGTGCCGGCAATGCCCAGTGCGGCACCGGCCAGCAGTGCAATGGTCAGCCGGGGCAGCAGGGTGTAATACAGCACGGCTTCCTGAAAGGAGGAATCAGCCCCCAGCGACAGGGCTCCGGCCATGCGGGCCAGATTGTCGGGACTGGTGGCTGGTGACAGGGCCAGCCCCAGCAGTAACAGGGCGGTGACGAGTAAAGTCAGTTTCACTGGGCCGGAAATAACGGGGTTCATGATTCAGGTGATTCCTTTGGCTCCGGGCCTTCGATCAGTTGTTCCGCGAGCATTTGTGCCATGGCTGGGACGCTGAGCACGCCCCCGAAAGTCCACACCGGCCCAACGCCGGTAATACGGCCACTGCGAACCATGGGCAAGTAGGGCCATAGCGGGCTTTGCCGGAGGCGTTCCCGGTCCGCTTCCGGCCAGGGCCGGATATAGACCAGCCAGGCATCGGGGGTGTCGCCCAGATCCGCGACGGTGCCAGGGGTGAAACCCCACAGGTTGGTGGGTTTGCCCCAGGCGTTTTCCATGCCCGCCAGTTGCAGGGCCTGATTCAGCATGGAATTGTTGCCGTGAATCCGCACCCGCCTGTCGTCCAGGAAACGCACCAGAAACACCGGCTGCCCGAGCAGGCCGGCCTCGTCCAGCCGCTGGCGCGTGCGCGCGAGATCCGCTTCCGCCTGTTGGATCAACGCCCGGGCCCGGTCTTCCCGTCCCAGCACCTTGCCGAGGGTAATCAGGTGTTCACGGGCTTTGTCCCAGGGATTGGAGTCCGCTTCGTAAGTAGTCTGCACCAGCGTTGGCGCAATCTTCTTGAAGGCGGGCACCGCGGCAGACAGATGGCCGCTGGTAAGGATCAGATCCGGTTCGAGAGAACGTATCGCGGCAAGGTTCGGGGATTGCCGGTTACCGACGGATTTCACCGATTCCGGAAGGGCAGGCTCGCCCACCCACTCATCGTAACCTTCCCGGTCAGCCACCGCGACCGGGGTGACACCCAGCGCCAGCAGATGTTCCGCAAGCCACCAGTTGAGCACCACGATCCGCTCCGGAGGCTTGTCCATACGCAGTGTGCCGGCATCGTGTTCCACCACGATTCCGGCACTGAGTTGGCTGCAGAAAAACAGCAGACACAGGGCCCGCAGTGCGGACCCTGTTAATCGAATGACCATCATTGGTCAGTAGTTCACGGCATAGGTCAGTGTGTAGGTGCGGCCCTTGCCCTTGAAGTCGAAGGGCTCGTAGGCGAAACGGGCACCGTAGAACAACTGGGCCCGCTGGCCCCATACGGTCTGGTACTGCCGGTCCAGCAGGTTGCTCACCGCAAAGTTCAGCTTGCCCACCGGCAGCTCACGGGATGCCTGCAGATCCAGCAGGGTGGTTCCGTCCACTTCCTGTCCCGCATCATCATCAATATCGAAGCTGTGGCTGGCCTGCAGGCGCACTGAATTCAGATCATCCTGCCACTGGGTGAACGCCGTTACCTTGGGGAGGCTGGCATAGGTGGCAACCTTTTCGACCCACTCACCACCTTCTTTTACTTCAGAATGGATGTAGTGGCCTGAGGTGCCGACCGATACCTGATCTGTGGCACGGACGGTCAGGTTACCCTCGATACCGTAGTCCCGGGTCTTGGCATCCACCACGCGGATGCGCAGGTCATCGGTAGTCTCGGTGTCCTTGTCAGACCAGGTGTAGTAGGCCGCCACCTGGGCATCCCAGCGATCCTGGTAGGCGCGCCAGCCCAGCTCGATCTGGTCGGTTTTCAGGCCGGGGACGGCGTTATTATTCACGTCCAGGTAGTCGGTCAGGACATAGCGACGATCCGCGTTGAGTTCATAATCGCCTTTTCCAGCCACCTTGCCGGGATCGGGAATCTCGAAACCCTGGCTGTAGTTGGCCCAGACCTGCTGGTCGGCCGTGAGATTGAAGATGGCACCGGCATTGATAAGCGTGACATCGTAATCGCTTTCACCCCCGGGGATCGCGTCGGCACCCGACACCAGTCCGCGCTCTACCGCAATCTGCTGGGTAGTAGGCGTGAACGCCTCCATTTCAAGTTCTGAATAGCGCTGGCGGATGCCTGCATTCAGTTGCAGGCGGTCTGTGGCCTGCCATTCGGTCTGCAGGTACGCAGCGATGCCATCGACCCGGTAACCCGGATAGCGGGGGACCGTAAAGTCTTCCTCAAAGACCAGTCCACCGCTGCCGTAAGCCAGCATGTTATCGAACACCATCTGCGAGGCATCAAAATCCTCGCGATCCAGATCGAGGCCGTAGCTCAGTTTGACGCTGTCCAGTTGCTTGACCAACAGCGCCTTGATCAGGTGCTGTTCGGTGTTTTGCTTGGATGCACCGTAATAGCTTGTGCTGAGGTCGAAGTTGTCATCGTCATCCAGCCGCGGATAGGGATAGGGGTGAAAGCTGGATTCTTCATGGCGCGAAGACACCTGCAGATAGGCCGTATGCCCCAGAAAATCCCGGTTCTGATAGGAAGCGTTCAGCAGGTAACGGTCAGTCTCGGGTTCGCGGTCCGCGGTGAAGCCATCCCTGATTTCAGGGTTGGCTCGCTGGCTCAGGTAAGGACCGAACCACAAGCCTTTATCGCCCTTGAACTGACTGTTATAGAACTGTGCAGTCAGTTCAAGGCTCTGGTTGCTGTCGATCCGGAACCGGGTGTTACCCATGATATCGACACTGCGATTGTATTGCAGGTCGGTCTGGGAAATGTCGGGAGTGATCGGATCCCCTTCACCGTCGTAGAAGGCTCCGTTGTCCTGGACGGCAATAGCCAGGCGGCCGTTGACATCTTCGCTGCCGCCGCTGACGGACTGGCCAAAGCGATAAACGCGGTCTTCTGAATCGTTGAAGCCGGTGGATGCGCCCAGCTCAGTGCCAAATTGTGTTTCGCCGGCTTCGCCTTTCTTGGTGATGATGTTCACGATGCCGCCAGTGGCTCCGCCGCCGTAAACGGAGGTAGCACCGGACAGTACCTCAATGCGCTCAATATTGAACGGGTCGATGCTGTCGAATTGGCGACTCAGTCCCCGTGACCCATTCAGGGAAACACCATCAATCATTACCAGTACACTGCGACCGCGCAGGTTCTGACCAAAGTTGGTGCGGGTTTCCGGTGCCAGATCCATGCCCGGAATCAATTTGCCCAGTACGGTTTTCAGGTCCTGCCCTGACTGGAATTGCTGAGCCAGGTCTTCCTGTTCCAGCACCCATACCGCACCGGGTACCTGGCTGATCTGCGAAGGCGCGCGGCTGCCAACCACCACCAGTTCGTCGAGACTTTGGGGTGCTGCCACAGTCGCACCGGATGTGGAAATGGCTGTTGCCAGCAAGGCCGGCTGCCAGGCGCTCCGGAAAGATGTGCGTGTCACGATGCAATACTCCTGTGCAATCAGTTAATATTTGGAAACGCAAGTGTAAACGATTATCAACAAGATTCAATAATGAATTTGGGGATGGTCTGTTGTGCTTGAGTACCCGTCCACAGTTCTGGCCGATGACTGGCTGAACCACCGGGGTAGCTGGCCGCCAGTCTTCACCGGATAGCGGTTCTCACCGGTCAGATGGTTGACGATGACCGCCGAGCGCCAGCACATCAGGCTGAGCTGGGATTCGGCGATACCGTGGCTGTAACGGCCCTGGTTAACCGCATAGATGCGACGGTCGTCCGGGCCATCCCACTGCAGGCTGAAATTGGCATCAGGTCGCGGCTGGCCGGCATGATCCAGGTCCAGTTTGTCGCTGAGTGGTTTGAGGCAGTCCGGCAGGCGATGTTCAAAGCCGGTACAGAGGATAATCCGGTCGGCTGTGGTTTCTTCAAAGTGTTCATCCAGCTGATTGCGGCTAAGCAATCGCATGGGGTCGCCATTGCTTACCGCATATAGTGAGCGGCCGGGCAACAGTTCCGGCAGGGGCCGGCCCGGATGGGCCAGCGGGTATTCGTAGAGGCGCTGATAGAGGGCGTTCAGGGTCTCCGGAGAAATGCCGTCGGAAGCCAGCTTCTGATAGCGCACCAGTTCCCTGCGACGGGATTCATCCAGGGTCTGGAAAGCCCGGACATAGCCGGGGGTGAAGTACTGGTTGGTAAAGGGAGTCTCATCCAGCGGTTCGAAGTTGGGCCGTCGGGAGATCCAGGTAATACTCTCGGGCTCGCCCCAGATGCCGTCCATCAGTCCCAGTAGAATCTCTGCGCCGGACTGGCCGCCGCCAACAACCGTCACCCGCTCGCCGGACAGATCTGGTTGGCGGTGCATGATCTCGATGCTGTGGAAACACTTTTCTGAAGGCAGGTTGCTACAGGCCGGTGGCACCTGGGGCGTTATGCCGGTGCCAATGCAAAGGTTACGGCTTTGCAGGGGCTTTTGACGACCGGTTACCTGCAGCTCAAAGTGGTCTCCGTTGAAATGGACCGACTCTACCGGGCTCTCGAACCGGAGGTTACCAAGTCGGGCCGCAACCCAGCCCAGGTAATCCGCGTACTCCGCCCGGCTGATGGCCGGCATGTTGGCACTGAGAAAATCGTAGAAACGACCATGCTGGACCAGGTAGTTGAGGAAGCTGTGCGGGTTGCACGGGTCCACGCCAGTCACCAGATCTTTGAGGCACGAAGTCTGCAGACGGGAGCCGGGCAACTGCATGCCCGGATGCCAGCTGAAGGTGGATTTGTTGTCCAGGAACAGCGCATTGACCGACCGTTGGCCGTCCAGTAATGCCGCAATGCTCAGGTTGCAGGGCCCGATTCCGATACCTGCAAGGTCCAGGGGTTGGTCAGTCATCAGCGGTCTCCGGTTGCAAGGGGTTGTTCAGTGGTTGGCCGAGTTCTGGCAGGGGGCGTTGGGCATCGTCCGCATAGCCGATCCGGAAACGGACCCGGTTGATACAGACCCGCTCCATTTCCGGTCGCAGCAGGTCAAACTGCCGGAAGCTCTCCTCCAGCTCAGGGTGCTGCCGTTGGTAGGCGATCATTCGCTCGGCAAGTAACTGGTAAAACGTGTGCTCTGTCAGTCCGCACTGTTCCTCCACCAGGGGTGAGATGAATCGCAGGGTGGTGACCAGGTGGCCGGTGTAGAGGTCGTGCAGAAGATGAGCGGGTGGCAGCCGGGTCAGCCCGGTCAGGATATCCGCCGGTACACCTTGCTGCTCGGGCAGTGGGGATTCTGCCGCCCGCAGGTCACCGTGAAAGTCCTTTATCACCACCCGTTGTGGTTGCCAGTCACGCAGTACCAGGCCCAGGTTCTGGCCGTGGGCAACCATACCGATGCCATAACGGCACAGCAGGTGGTACAGCGGTAGGGTGACGCGGTCGAACAGCCGGGCCAGCCAGTCCCGGGTACTGAGTCCCGAACGGCGGATGATCTCGGCAACCAGTGCCTGGCCGTCGCCATCGGTCTGCATCAGGGTGGCGAACAGCATGGCTTTTTCACCGTCTGCTGCTTTTGACGGCAGGCTTTCGCGCCAGACGGCCCCCAGCATCTCCCGGTAGCGGTAGGGTGTGCCCGCCAGTTGCTGCTGTTCCTGTTGGGGAATATGCACGCCGCCCAGCTCCCGCTGTACGGCCATGCCGGCATGGCTAAGTACCGGATCGCTGGTGGCCATGTCGGCCAGCCATGCAGACAGCCGGGGTGCCAGTGCCATGGGCGCGGGTGGCAATCCCCGGTAACAGGAGGTGTTCAGTATGGTCAGTGACAGCTTCAGATCGCAGCGCTGTTGATGCGCCGCGTTGGACAGGGTGCGGATCGACTGCTGTGGTCGATAGTGGTCGCCGGCCAGGCCCAGATCCACCAGTTCCCCACGGGCAATGGAGGCAGCGTACTGAATGGCAATCAGCCGGTCCCATTGCCAGGGGTGCACGGGCAGGAGTGTCCAGTCCGGGGTCGGGTATCGCTGCTGCCAACTGGCCAACAGGGCCTCGTCCAGGCACTGCTCAGGTGCAGGGGTTCCATGCATCTGCAGGCCGCTGTCACGGTGGGCGGCGAGCCAGCGTAATTGCAGAGTCTTGCCGGCTTCCGGGGCATACTTGTTAAGATCGCCCAGGCCCCAGCCCAGCCGACCGCGGTTGGCCAGCGCCTTGGGGTGGCCATCCAGCAGGCTTTCGAGTTCCGCGGCGGACAGATCGAGCAGGTCGGCGGCGGTCAACTCACTGAGTACGGCCTGTTGAATGCGATCCCCGGCCAGTGTGTTGTGAAGTTCCTCCAGAAAGTTGCCGAGCACAATGTCGTCCATGCCCAGCGCCCCCTGGAAATCCAGCACGGCGGTGGCTGCACTGGTGACGGGCTGGCCGTCACGGGTCAGGGATGCCGGCTGAATCCAGAGATAATCCCACACCGTTTTCCTGGCCGTGAAATCATAGCAGTGGCCACTGGCCATCAGGCGGAACCGGAGACTATCGAGCGCTTCGGGCTGCAGACACCCTTCATAGCTGCATTCGGCAATGATTTTGGCGACCAGCCGGCGGTTCAGCCGGTGCCAGAACTGTTCCTCATCCATGGGGTTGCCTCAGAGTCGCGTGTTCCTGAAGAAGTCCTGGCGACGATTGCGCACCAGGGCAGAGCGTTTATGAGGGAATTCAAACTCGCCGAGGTTTTTCCAGGTGGTGGAACCCAGGTGCCGCAACAGGGCCTTGTTGTCCGCCCGGGGCTCGCCAAACAGGCTGCGGGTACGGGGCTCCTGCAGGAACAGGAAATGACTGATACTGTTCAGCCATATCGGTGCCTGGCCTTCACCAAGAAAGGTCTCCTCGCCGACCAGCAGGTGGAATCCCTGATCAAAGGGCTCTGCCTCGCAGTAAGGGCCCAGCCGGTCCTCCACCACGTAGTAACTCTCGAAATAACCGATTGCCTGTCCGTCCACCTGCATAATCAGCGGAAGCGAGTGGGGATCTGTGCGCCGTTCCCGGAGCATGTCATCCAGTTCTTCACGGCTGAAAGGGTATTCCCAGAACTCAGCCACCCGGGGCAGGTTCTGCCAGCGGTGGAAGCGTTCACCATCCACGTCCGGTCGGGCCTGTCGCAGGGTGACGGTCTGGCCGAGGGCGGGCACGCGACGGCTGTAGAGAATCTGGTCACCGCAAACCGGTCTGCGGGGGTGTGGCACCTGCCCGGTCGCGGTCCACTCTTCCGGCATAATGGTGAGCAGTCGCTCATCCAGCCAGAATTCCCGGGCCTGGTAGAACGCCTCCCGGCTAATGCGGCAATGGTCGGTTTCCCGATGCCAGGCGGGATGATCTAGGACGAATGCCGTGGCTGCCGTTCCCTCGAACGTCAGGGACGGTGTGTCTAGCTGCCAGAACAGCTCGTCGATGACTTCCACTGCGGTTGGGCGGGCCAGTTCCGGGCCCTGCCAGTCAGTGATGGTTGCCTGCTCCCCGGTGCGCAGAACGCCCGCCTGGCAGGGAACCGAGTTGAGTGACAGGTGAACTCTGTCCTCCCGCTCAGAGATCTTCGTTGAGTTGGTAATCTCGCTGATCGTCATGGTTTTGCAATCCTTGTTCGATGTTGTTGGTGGCCGGATGGTCGGTCAGCAGGGGGTTGACCATTGGGTGGTAGATGGAGGCGATATCCTCCAGGGTGTTCTCATTGAGCGCCTGCAGGCAGCAAAGCAGGTTGTTCTTGGCATGGAGTTGCTGGCTGTGAAGCAGGTAATCGATCACTCCGGGGTCGGTGGCGGTGCTGCGCTTTTGCTTCAGCCAGTGGCGCAACTGTCTCAGAAGAGCCACTTCCCCGGTGAGCCCGCTGGCTGCGAGGCTGGTGATGACATTGAAGGTGCTGTTGATGAACAGGTAGTAGCTGAACAGGCGTATGCCCAGTTCATCGGGTGGCTGGTTGCCGCTGTTGCGGATCAGGGGGCCGAGGCCCTTGCCCAGCTTGTCGCTTGCCTGACTGGTGAAGCCGGTGCCCTGGCAGTCCCGGAACCAGGCAAAGCAGGGCATCAGATCGTTGTCCAGCTTGAGTATCAGGTTCTGCTGATGGGCACCGAAGAGAAGGCCATACTCGCTTTGGGCTTCCAACAGCGGGGCGACCGCGATATCCAGATAGCGGCGGAACCAGCGGTGTGCCTCCCGGTTGCCTGCGTTGCGTGCCAACAGTCGCAGCGCCAGGCGCGACAGGCCGGTGCGGGGGTCATCCTGCAGCAGGCTGGCCAGCACTTCGCACCGGTGGGTATTTTCTCCCCGGAACGGATTCTCCCTGAATACAATGGTGGTTTCCGGCAGCGGCACGCCTTCCTCGTCGCACAGTGCCAGGCTGACAGGCTCACCGAGCAGGCGGAATGACGGATTTTCCCTGCGCCAGCGGGTGAGCGGCTCCCGATCAAGCAACCGTGTCAGACCCGGTCCGCGCATGGCTTCTTCCGGCTGCAGATGGCGGATGGAGTTGGTGATGCGTACCGATAGTGAAAATTTCAGCATCCAGTCATGGTTTTCCGACCAGATGGCCCGCAGTGAGGAGGTAGCCTGCCAGTCCGGTCGGCCCAGCCCCAGGAAGCGGACCTTGCCCGCCTGCTGTAGGCGCTGGATTACCGGATGGGCCTGCCATTGACGGTGCTGGAACGGGTGACAGGGGATCAGTACCTGTCCGGGCGCAGTCGCGGCACGGCACGAACCGTCGGAATCCAGCAGGGAAGCCGTCATGCACTCCACAGATTGCCGTGTGCCCTGCTGGGTGGTCAGGCAGGCCCGGTCCACGCTGTACCAGGCCAGTGGGAACCGCCCGCCATACTCCGGAGCATATTTCAGGGTATCGTAGTCGGACATGTTGCCCCGGTCCTTGGGGCAGGGATGAATGGAGTGGCCATTGATCAGCGACTGCTCGGAATCGATGAAGGCGGCATCCTCATGAAATATCCGGTCCAGCCGGTTTTGCAGGTGGCTGTGGGTTTGCTGCAGATTCTGCTGGCTGCTGAGCACACGCTGACGGAAAAGCTGCCTGCTTTGCCGGTCGCTGACGCGACGCAGCGACGGGTGGTTCAGGCACCAGTCGACGGATTCTGAAAAACTGATCGGCCGGGTATGCCCGCCTGCTTCCAGGGCAAGCGCTGTACCCAGGATATGGCGGCCGGTGCGGGAGTGATGCCGGCAGGGAACGGTCAGCCGTTCGTTTGATTCATCGTTGGTGATCACGAATCGCCGGCTATCAGGGGCCAACGGGAAGGGGCCGCACTCTCTGAGCAGCGCGTTGTAGAACGCATTAATTGAGGCACAGAAGCTTTCTGTGACTTGCTTGTGGCGTTGAGCGGTCATCCTGACTTCCTCTGCGCTGGGATTTTCTATACACTCTATTGGCAATAACAATCATTCGCAACAGGGAATCTGTCGCAATTGTGATTTTTTTCAGTTCAAGTGTTGTCACCAGTTCGGGTCCGGTATTGATGATGGGGCTGTTGCAATCGTCCCTGATCACCGCTCTGCCGTGGCTGATTGCAAGTACCGGCCTCTCTGCCGGGTGGTGGTCCGTGGCGATGGCGGCGGGCATGTTGCCGGTGGTCCCGGGTGCCCCCTTGTGGGGGCGATACGCCGACCGGCAGGGCAGCCTGCGGGTCTTGCGGGGGGCATCGTTGATCGTGCTGCTGGCCTTCATGCTGTTGTTGCTGGTGCTGGCCTGGCAGCCGGTCGCAATGGCACTGATGGTTTTTGTGGTACTGACCCGGCTGATGCATGGTATCGGAGCCGGTGGTGTGTTTCCCGCAGCCCAGCGGCTGGTGGTGTCCGGGGTCGATCCCGGGCGGTGGGCGGCCCGGTTGGCTGGGCTTCAGGTGGCGGTGCACCTGGGCCGGCTGGCAGGGCCGGGACTGATGGTGATGGCTGCTGTGAGCGGTGTGCCCGGGGCACTGGCCCTGGTCTGGATGGTCGGTGTGCTGTGTTGTCTTGCGCTGGCAAGGCCGGCTTTAGAGCCGCCGCTCCCGGCAGAGCAGCAGCGCCAGGCATTACGACCGGGCTGGCGGGATGGCCTGCCGTTATACGCCATGGCGTTGGCGATTACCGTGTGGGTGGGAATTCTGCAGTTTGTGTTGGGGCCGGTGCTGGCCCGGGTTTCCGGGAGCAATCCTGAAACGGCCACGGCACTGACGGGCACAGCCCTGGTGATTGCATCCCTGGCGGCCATGGTGGCGGGTCCATTGGTTCATCGCCATGTGCGTTCGGTGGTCTGGTTGGGAGCACTCTGGAGTCTGGGGCTTGGGGGCGGAGGGGTGCAGTTGGCACTGACAGACAGCGTAACGGGTATCTATCTGGGAGTGGCACTGCTTGCCATGGGTGTGGCGGTGATTGCGCCCTGGTACGGTGCGGTGCTACGGCAATTCTGGCCGCAAGCCAGGGGGCAGGTGGCCGGTCGGCTGACCAGCCTGCACACCTTTGGCTACGGGGTGGGTACCTTGATCGGTGGTGCGCTCCTGGAATGGTCTCCGGATCAGGCGCTGGCGGTATTTCCGGTGTTGGTGCTCGTGGTGGCGGCGCTGGCACTGTGGGCTGGCAAACGGGGGTTGCCGGTGGAATGATCAGCCACAGGCATCAAACAGCCGGCTGATCAGGGCCGGTACAGCGGTTTCCACCCTGAGAATTCGTGGTCCCAGGTGAACCTGCTCGCAGCCCGCCTCGGTGAGTTTCTCCACCTCGTAGGGAATAAAGCCGCCCTCCGGACCGATGCAGAGCAGAGTGGGCTCCTGCAAGTGAACCGGGCAGGGCGTGGCGGTGCCGGGATGTGCCACCAGGCCCCGTTTGCCTGCCAGTAGCCCGGGTAGCTCATCTTCCACAAACGGTTTGAACAGCTTGCGGATCTGTACCCGGGGCACTATGGAATCCCTGGACTGCTCCAGCCCCAGTGTCAGGTTTTCTGTGAGGTGTTCGTCGCTGAGCCAGGGGGTTTGCCAGTAGCTTTTCTCTACCTTTCGGGAGTGGACCAACCAGAGATCCTTGACCCCGAGGCTGGCGCAGGTTTGCAGTACCCGCCGGAACATCTTGGGGCGAGGCATGGCCAGCACCAGTGTCAGCGGCAGGGGTGGTGGTGGCGGCTGATCCAGGTCCACCACAATTTCCGCACAGTCGCTGCTCAGGCTTACAATACGACCCTCACCGAGCTTACCGTTGACCCGGGCCACCGGAATAAGGTCACCCTCCGCGACTTTGAGCACGGAATGCAGGTGGTCGAGGCGGCGATGGGTCAGCCGGGCCCGGTCGGGGGCAATGAAGTCGTCGTCAAACAGCAGCGCAAGGTTCATGAGGGGTCGGTGGGCGTGTCGGCCTGTGTGACTTCGCGGCGCGCCAGTCTTCCGAACAGTATGCCAATCTCGAACAGTAGCCACATGGGGAGGGCCAGCAGCACCTGGGAAATGATGTCCGGCGGGGTCAGCAGCATGCCGATCACGAAACAGGCCACCACAATATAGGGGCGTTTGGCGGCAAGGCTGGATGCGGTGGTGGCCCCGCTCAGGATCAGCAGGATAGTGGCGATGGGTATCTCGAAAGCCACCCCGAAGGCAAAGAACATCTTGAGGACAAAGTTGAGATAACTGCTGATATCCGGCAGCTCGACAATGCCTTCCGGCCCGATGGCGGTGAAGAAACCGAACACCAGCGGAAACACCACAAAGTACGCAAAGGCGGCCCCCAGGTAAAAGAGCAGAATCGAGGTGAACAGCAGTGGGAACGCCAGCCGTTTCTCATGGGCATAAAGCCCCGGCGCGATAAAGCTCCAGAGCTGATACAGAATCACCGGAATGGCGGCGAACAGGGAAACCACCAGCGCCAGCTTGAGGGGCGCGAAGAAGGGCGCGGTTACGTCCGTGGCGATCATGGTCTGTCCCACCGGCAGCAAATCCCGCAGGGGCTGGGACAGCCACAGGTACAGCTCATTGGCAAAAGGATACACAGCGGCGAAACAGATGATTACCGCCAGCACCATCTTCAGGAGCCGGTTACGCAATTCCAGCAGATGCTCCACAAGGGGCATATCAGACTGGAGCTGGTCCTGTTGGTTGCCGTCAGGCCTGTCACTCATGGGCGGGATTCCGGACTGCTTTGCGAGGGCTGGCTGGGTGCTTCGGCCTTGTCAGGCTGCTTCTGGCCTTCAGTGCCGGCCGTGCTGCCACTGTTTTGTGTCTGTGGCGGCGCGAGTTTACTGTCATCGTCCGAGACGATCATGTGCTCGTAGCGCCTGGCTTCGCTGAGGGCATCGCTGACGGTTTTCTGCACGTCATCCAGTCCCACGTCCCCGGCCTTGCGAAGCTCCTCGCGGAGCTCTTCGGCCTTGAGCTGTCGATCCAGCTCAGAAGTGAACTGACTGACCATGCGCCGGGCACCGCCAATCCAGCGGCCGGTTGCGCGGGCAGCCTGCGGCAGCCGCTCGGGACCCAGCACCAATAATGCGATGATCGAGCAGATCACCAGCTCGACGAAGCCGATATCAAACATTCAGCCTGGTCTCAGCTGTGGGTCTTGTCCCGGGGTTTTTCTTCGGAGCGGGCCTGGTACTGTTCCTGCTCCTTGTCCACCAGGGTGTCGGTGTCTTTGGATTCTTCATCCTTCATGGATTTCTTGAATCCCTTGATGGCTCCCCCCAGGTCGCTGCCGATGTTGCGGAGCCGCTTGGTTCCGAACAGGAGCAGCACAATCGCCAGGATAAGGAGCAGTTGCATCGGGCCAATACTCATAGCCATAACCTCGTTGTATGTTGCGATTGCCTGTCATTGTACTTTAACAGAACAATGCAGGGATAACCCCCCGGAAGGGGTACCTCCGGTTACCGGTTACGGGAGGCTTTCTCTTCCAGTCCGGACAGATCAAAACGGCTGGCCAGTTCGTCCAGCACATCCTGTGGGCCGAGGCCGAGGCGTGAGAGCATCACCATGCTGTGGAACCACAGGTCGGCGGTTTCGCTCACCAGTGCCCGGGTTTCACCGCTGGTTTCCGCATCCTTGGCGGCGATCAGCGTTTCGGTGCATTCCTCACCCACTTTCTCCAGAATCTTGTTCAGCCCCTTTTCATGGAGGCTGGCCACGTAGGAGGTGTCAGGATCAGCTTCCTTGCGGGCTTCCAGTACTTGTGCCAGTTGCAGAAGAACGTCACTCACCGGTCTTGTCTCCCTTGTTGTTACCGTAGATTGCGTCCGGATCCCGCAACACAGGATCGGTGGTCACCCACTCTCCATTGTCCAGTTTCCGGTAGAAGCAGCTCTTGCGTCCGGTATGGCAGGCAATGCCACCCTTCTGTTCGACTTTCAGCAATACCACATCCTCGTCGCAATCCAGCCGGATTTCCCGGATCAGTTGCTGGTGGCCGGAGCTTTCGCCCTTGCGCCACAGCTTCTTCCGGGACCGGGACCAGTAGACCGCATGGCCTTCTTCCGCTGTCCGTTGCAGTGACTCCCGGTTCATCCAGGCCATCATCAGGATGTCGCCGGTTGTGGCATCCTGGGCAATGGCCGGCACCAGGCCGTCGTCTGTCCAGCGAATGGCTTCCAGCCATTCAGGGGTACCGACTGTAGAGGGTGAATCTTGCATTTGTGTGAATCCTGTTTGTGATTATTTGCTGCCGCGGCCAATCAGCCAGGCGGCACCGGCCAGCATGGCCCAGCCCCAGGGTTCGATGCTGCGGGCCAGTTCCGGCAGATCGTAACCAATGCTCAGCCAGGCTCCGCCCACCAGAACGACTGCCAGTACCGTTCTGCGCCAGCGCCGGTCGGCCCGGCGGCGGTTCTCTTGCAGCAATTCCAGGGTCGCCCGGTTCTGATCCTCGGTGGGACCAGCCTGGCGCAGCTGGGCCAGGGTGTCGTGAATCAGCTGGGGCATTTCCGGGGACTGTTCCAGCCAGTCCGGCAGATGGGCGCGGATATTCTTTATCAGCCCGGCGGGGCCGATGCGCCGGCGCATCCAGTCCTCCAGGAACGGTTGCGCTGTGCTCCACAGGTCCAGGTCCGGATACAGCTGGCGGCCGAGCCCTTCCACGTTGAGCAGGGTTTTCTGCAGCAGCACCAGCTGTGGCTGCACTTCCATATTAAAGCGCCGGGCGGTCTGGAACAGCCGCAACAGGAAGTGGCCGAAGGAGATTTCCTTCAGGGGCTTCTCGAAGATGGGCTCGCAGACCGTGCGGATCGCTGCTTCAAATTCGTTGACCCGGGTGTCTGCAGGCACCCAGCCGGACTGTATGTGCAGCTGGGCTACTTGCCGGTAGTCCTGCTTGAAGAAAGCGAGCAGGTTGCGGGCCAGGTAGCTCTGGTCATCCGGTGCCAGGGTGCCGACAATGCCGAAGTCGATGGCGATATAGCGCGGGTCGGCGGGATTGGAGACATCCACGAAGATGTTGCCCGGATGCATATCGGCATGGAAAAAGCTGTCCCGGAAAACCTGGGTAAAAAAGATCTCCACGCCTTTTTCGGCCAGTACCTTCATGTTGGTGCCAGCGGCTTCCAGGGCCTCCACATCACCGATCGGGATACCGTGCACCAGCTCCATCACCAGCACCGATTTGCGGGTGAAGTCCCATTCGATAAAGGGCATGTAGATCTGCGGCGAGTCCGGGAAGTTGCGGCGCAGCTGGCTGGCGTTGGCGGCTTCGCGCTGCAGGTCCAGTTCGTCATGGATGGTGTGGTCATAGTCTTCCACCACTTCCACCGGATGCAGTCGCCGGCCTTCTGACCAGTAGCGTTCCAGTAATCGGGCCATCAGGTACATGAGTGACAGGTCCTGATTGATGACCCGCTCGATGCCGGGGCGGATGACCTTGACCACCACCTGCTGACCGTTGTGCAGGGTAGCTGCGTGCACCTGGGCCACCGACGCAGAGGCCATGGGGTCGGCACTGAATTCGGCAAACAGCTCCGCCACCGGTGCCCCCAGGGATTTCTCGATAATGCCCCGGGCCTGGTCGCTGGGGAACGGCGGTACACGGTCCTGCAGGTATTTCAGGGAATTGGCCATATCATCCGGCAAGAGATCCCGGCGGGTAGAGAGAATCTGGCCAAACTTGACGAACACCGGCCCCAGCTCTTCCAGGGCGAGTCTCAGGCGGTCACCACGGTCCATCTTCGGCTGTGGGAACAGGTGCCAGGGTGCCAGAATGAAAAGCACCCGCAGGGGCACCGGCAGTTCCTGCAGGGGCAGGAATATATCCAGCCGGTAACGGCAGAAAACCCAGATGATTCGGATCAGGCGTTGCAGTCGGGTCACGGGGTCTCCGGCGAGTGGTTTTTGTTTTCCAGGAGGCGGATGCGGGCTTCTAATCGCTCCGTGCGGAGGTTCAGTGCATCGATATCCCCAAAGGTGGATTCCAGCTCCCGGCCGCCGGGCAGGACGCGGCTTTCCTCGTGGATGTATTCTTCGATATTGGCGGTCATCGAGTTGATGGCCTGTCGGCTCCAGTGCAGCATGCCGCGAATCCGCTGGCCGAGAAAGTGGGCGGGCAGGTCGCCGGTATGGCCGGCCAGAGCGGCTTCCCAGTCCGGGTTCAACTGGTTTAGCGCCCGTTGGAACTGATGCGCCAGACCCGTATCGCCGGTCACCTGGATGCGCTGCTGGCTGAACACTTCCTCGTCACCACTGGCCAGGGAGGCAAAGGCCAGCGGGCTACCACTGAGCACCAGCGCAGGCTGTTCGGCCGGCTCGCTGGCCACGGTAATTTGCTCCCCCACGGATTGCAGGGTCAGGGTCAGCGGCAGGGGCCGGGTCAGCTCGAACTGTACCGTTCCGGTCAGTGCCTCGTGCAACGCCTTGCGACCGGCGGGATCGAACGCAAGCGCCTGGTTCAGTGCGCGCTCGGTGACCGCGGACAGGGCAGAGCGCAGGGTCGGGCCCGGGAACATCAGGGCTTGATCCCCACGTGCAGGGACACCACGCCGCCGGTCATGTTGTGGTACTTGCAATTGACCAGCCCGGCATCTTCCATCATGCCCTTGAGGGTTTCCTGGTCCGGATGCATGCGGATCGACTCAGCCAGGTACTGGTAGCTGTTGCTGTCGCCGGCAATCAGCTGGCCCATCAGTGGCAGGGCGTTGAACGAGTAAACGTCATAGGCCTTGCTGAGCAGCGGGTTGGTGGGCTTGGAGAATTCCAGCACCATCAGCTTGCCGCCGGGCTTGAGGGCACGGGTCATGTCCCGCAGGGCCTGGTCCTTGTCGGTCACATTACGTAGGCCGAAGGCGATGGACACGGCGTTGAAGTAGTTGTCCGGGAAGGGCAGGTGCTCGGCATCCGCCTGCACATAGTCGATATTGCCCACGTACCCGCGGTCGGTCAGCCGGCTGCGACCCACCTGCAGCATGGAGGCGTTGATGTCTGCCAGGAATACCTGACCAGAAGGGCCTACCAGATCGGAGAACTTCATGGTCAGATCGCCGGTGCCGCCGGCTATGTCCAGCACCTTGTGCCCCGGACGGACACCGGAGAGCTCAATCGTAAAGCGCTTCCACAAGCGGTGGATGCCCATGGACATCAGGTCATTCATCAGGTCGTACTTGCCGGCCACGGAATGGAATACTTCCGCCACCTGGCCAGCTTTCTGGCTCTTCGGTACATTGCGGAATCCAAAATGTGTGCTGTCATCCGCAGCGGAGTTATGAGGTGCCTGATTATGCGGGGCTTGCTGCTCGCTCATGGGTCGGTCCTGTCAGAATCTGAGGGAGTCATTCTAACGGTTAAGCACACCAGTCCCAATAGCCGATTTGCCAGCCTCCGGGAAATCAATAAACTGTCCGTCACAAACTTCTGATACCGAGAACCCGAGCATGTCTGTAATCGATGTACACCGTTCCCACTCCCTGAATAAAGAACACGCCCGTGAAGCGGCGGAAACCCTGGCCAAAGATCTCTCCAGCAAGTTCGATATGGATTATCACTGGGAGGGGGACGTGATGAAATTCAAGCGCAGCGGCGTGAAGGGGCAACTGGATCTCAGCAGTGACGATATCCACGTGCACCTGGAGCTGGGCATGATGCTGAGGCCGTTCAAATCCCGCATCGAGCAGGAGATTCATTCCCAGCTGGATGCCATTGTCGGCTGATGGTCATAGATGGTCCGGCACCCGGAAAGGTTCCGGGTGCCCGGCCATGATCTGTTCCAGCACGCGGGTTTCCCGGGCCACCAGGCGGCGGATCAGGGGTTCCACTTCATCCATGCTGCGAAAGGCACTGTAACCGCGGTGCAGGAACTGGTGCAGGTCGCTCAGTTCCGCCATCTCCGCAGCTCCCCGGGTCATACTCAACAGCCACCCCAGTGAGCGGTTCCGCACATAGCGGTCAAGCTGGCCGCCGACGGTTTCCACCAGCTCGATCTGCCGTTGGCGGCTGATCCCGTCATCGGATGCCCGGAAGGCCTCGCAGTAAGCGCTCACCTCCGGTTGCGCAGGGTCCACACCCTGCTGGTGAAGCCATTCACCAAGCCTCAGATCCATCCGCTGGGTGATCAGATTCAGTTCTACCAGCCCCCGGAAAGTATCCAGCAGGTGATTGGGGAGCCATTTGACCATTTTTGGAAAGATGCGATCGATGTTGTCATCGCGCCGGGTCATGCCGGCCGGGGCGTACAGATCGGTCAGCAAAAATTCCAGACCATGGTGATAGCCCGGATGCTGGTACAGGTCCTGGTGTGTCTGGCGTAACCGTTCGGATTGCCAGCGTGCCAGTTGCTGTACCGCGTGCCCCAGTGGGTGGTTGCTCTTGTGCTGCCGGAAGTCATGGTAGGCGAGCAGCTGATCCTGCAGCTGTTTCGCACTGGTGCTGTTGACCGGTGTCTGGATCAGGCGCTGGCGGTACATGGGGGGCGGGTCGGCTCCGGTGTGTGTTAATCAGTCACACAGTGTACCGGAGCCGGTGTAGCGATTGCAGTGCCCGGCTCTGTTGAGCGGCGGTTTTCAGCCCTGGGCGGCGGCGGGCAGGGACTCGAATCCGGGCACCCATTCCTTGCTGTCCAGGGTGATGAAGTGGCTGGGTGCTTCGGTTTCCACAATCCGCATGGTGGTCGGGCTCTGGCGTGCGCTGTTGAGCATCGCCGTGCGGTCGAGGATGCGGTCCACCGCGGGAATCAGGAAGGTGCCATGGCGGATGTGCTGGTAAACGCTGGCATCCTGGCGGTCCATCCATTCCATCAGGTTCTCGATATTACGCACGATGGTCAGGTGGTCGCGGGTGGCGGAGAACAGCTTGCTCAGCAGCACCTTCTTGCGGGGATTCATCTTGCCGAAAAAGGTCTGGCCGTAGGCGGACGACGGTGCGCTGTTGATCAGGCGGATCACCCAGGGCCACATGCCGTGGCTGACCGGCTCCAGCACCATGGTGACCAGCGACGACAGTTTGCCCTGGGGCAGAACCGGAGCCTCAAGCACAACCTCGACCGTTTCGTAGAGTTCCGGGCGCAGGCGAATGGCTTCCAGGATGACCGCACCGCCCCGGGAGTGACCGTGGATCCGGATATTGTCCGTGGTGGGCAGGTTTTCCAGTGCCTGGTTGAGGATGCGGGCATCGTATTCGATGGTGCCGTCCAGGGATTTGATCGGTATTTCCCAGTCCGGGGTCTCCGGGGTCACACCGTTAACCGGAATATGATAGTTGCTGCAGGTGAGCAGAATCAGCTGGGTGGTCGGGGCCTCGTAGGCCTGGGTGAAGTAACAGTGATTTTCCAGGAAGCCGTGCACGCCGATAACGGTCTGTTCCGCCTCGCCGCTGTGATTGCGAACGGATACAGCACCCTTGCCGACACGGTAGACCCGGCCGGAAAACATCTCGGAATAGGCGCTTTCAATCGGTTTGATCAGTTTGCGAACGTGGCTCGCTTTCATAACTGTTCTCCCACCAGCATTGCCTGCCCGGTTGTTGGTCGTTGATTGTCTGGACAGTGCCTGCAAGTTCTATCGCGTTCCCCGCTTTCGATTATTGGCACGGGTTACACGATTTTTAGTTGTTTTCGGCCAATCCGCCTCTGTTCCCTGGCCGCAGCTCCCTGTTTTTACTAATAACCGGCTCGATATCTCTTATAACCAGTATAGGGACTGAAGCCGCATTCAGTGTAACTTTTTGTAAGAAATGTGATGCCGGGCGTGTATGGAGCGGGTGTCATTACTCTGGCACAATGGCCGGTCCGCTTCCGCCATTTGTCAGCAACCGATGATCGCCAGGGAAACACAGGTTTGAGCCAAGAGGAAACCCATCTCCTGTTGCCCGCAGATGCAGCTTGGCTGGCGCTTGAGCGGCCGGACAACCCGCTGACCATCACCGTGATGATGCGGGTAGAAGGCCTCACCCCGGACCGTCTGGAGCAATTCCTGCGGGATTACTGGCTCTCCTGGGACCGTTTTCACTTTTATCCCGAGCGTCGGGCCACAGGCTGGTGGTGGCAGCGGGATCATGCCTTTTCCCTGCGGCATCACCTTGAGGTGGTGGACGAGCCCTTCAGTGAGTCCCAGCTCCAGGACTGGGTGTCTGCCCGGCTTAACGAGCCGCTGCCGGATTATCGCCCCCGCTGGAAATTCTGGCTGGCCCCCCGGGCAGAGGGTGGCGCGGCTCTGGTTCTGCGTATTCACCACTGCTACGGGGACGGTCTGTCCCTGATGGGGATTTTCCGCCGCCTTTGCCCGCCATCGCCGCAACAGGCACCGGTGCTTTACGGGGCCCGCGAGAACGCGGACTTCCTGCACTGGAGCCGTCGCACCGCCACCTGGCTATGGAATCTTCTGGAACAGACCCTGAAGCTGCCGGAAAACGACCGGCTGGCGGACCCTGCCCGCTGGTCCCTGCAGCGTCTGGGCAAACTGGTCGAGCGGTTTGCCGGTCGTGGCTACCGGGCCGTCAACGAGATCGGCCAGTTCCTTGGCGAGCCTGAGGATTCGGACAGTGGCCTGTCCCGCAGCCTGCTGGGTCGCCGGCATTGTTGCTGGTCCCGTCCGCTGGCGGCAGAGCCGTTGCGCGAGGCCGCACGCCGTGCCGGTGTCACGGTCAATGACCTGCTGCTGCAGGGTGTGACCGCCGCTTTGCGGCAGCACCTGCACCGTTCGGATCTGAGCGCTGAAGAAGCCGTGCTGCACGCAGCCATGCCCATGGATATTCGCAACCGACTGCCGGAAGGCATACGGCCGGCTTCCGGCGCGCTGGGAAATTGTTTCGGGACCGTATTTGTGCCCCTGCCGGTGGACGGTGCAAGCGCGCTGGAGCAGTTGTACCGGGTCAAACATGAAACCCGCAAGTTCAAGCGGGGCTGGCAACCGGTGATTTCCTGGGCCCTGGCGGGGGCGGCAGTGATGCTGCCGGAAACCTGGCGGCAGTCCCTGGCGGATCTGCTCTGCCGCAAGGCCAGCGTGGTGGTTTCCAATATGCCCGGAACCCGGCGGCACCGATATATCGCCGGCTGCCGGATTACCGGGCAGATGTTCTGGGTGCCCCAGGCCGGTAACATCGGTCTGGGGGTCAGTTTTGTCAGCTATGCCGGCCAGGTCTGCATCGGTGTGGTGGCCGACGAGGCGGTGATGGAGGATCCCGCCGCTTTTCTGGAATCCTGCATCAGTAATCTGCACCGCACCGGCTGAGTGCGCGGCAGACGGCGCACCCGTTCGGGTCTACACTGAGCATGAGTCTTCATCCTCAATAATGCGAAGGAGAATGCCATGAGCGTAGCGGACGACCGGCTGACCAACCATGAAGTAACCGTATGTCTGGACGGCGGAGCCGTGCTGGGTCCTTTCAATGCCACCTGGAGCCAGGACAACGGCGGCGATGTGCGGGAACTGGTGCGGGAATACGATGCCTACCTGCAAGGGGAAAAGCAGAAACGCTATAAATTCCACCTTCACGATACCTACACCAACACGGTGCATACCCTGATTCTGGATTTTGACCGTGTTACCGGTCTGTATGACCATGTACGGCTAAAGGGCAGCTGACACACTCTGCTGCCTCTTCAAGACAGGAGGTTGGCAATGACGGACTACAGAACCGAAAAAGACAGCCTGGGGGATGTGCGGGTGCCCGCGGATGCCCTTTGGGGAGCCCAGACCCAGCGGGCGGTGGAGAACTTCCCGGTCAGCGGGCAACCCATGCCGCCGGCTTATATCGAGGCCGTGGTGCGGGTGAAGCGGGCCGCCGCCGAGGCCAACGCCAGTCTCGGATTGCTCGACATGCCCCAGCGGGATGCCATCGTGCGGGCCTGTGACCGGTTGCTGGACGGAGAGTTTGCCGACCAGTTCCCGGTGGACCGCTACCAGACTGGTTCCGGCACCAGTACCAATATGAACGTCAACGAGGTGATTGCGGCCATTGCCGGACACGAAGGTGTGGAAGTCCACCCGAATGATCACGTCAATATGAGCCAGAGCTCTAACGATGTGATTCCCACGGCGATCCATGTCAGTTCTGTGATTGCCGTTCATGAAAAACTGCTGCCGGCCCTTTCCCACCTGCGGGGCATTATTTACGAGCGGGAGTGCCTGTTTTCCGAGCAGGTCAAAACCGGCCGCACCCACCTGATGGACGCGATGCCAGTCACTCTCGGTCAGGAAATGCGTACCTGGCGGGAGCAGATCATTGCCGCAGAGAAGCGTATTGAATCGGCGGCGGATGACCTGCTGGCGCTTCCCCAGGGAGGCACGGCGGTGGGTACCGGCATCAACGCCATGACGGATTTTGCCGAGCAGTTTGTAAGGTTCCTGCGTAATGCCACCGGCTATCACTTCCGTTCCCTGGAACACAAGTTTGTGGCCCAGAGCGCGGTGGACGGGGCGGTGGCCATGTCAGGCCAGCTGCGGGGGCTTGGCGTTGTACTTACCAAGATCGCCAATGACCTGCGCTGGATGAACAGCGGTCCGATTCACGGGCTGGGGGAGATCAGCCTGCCGGCCCTGCAGCCGGGCAGCAGCATCATGCCGGGCAAGGTGAATCCGGTGATTCCCGAATCCGTTGCAATGGTCGGAGCCCAGGTGACGGGCCTGGATGCGGCGGTCACTGCAGCGGGCCAGTCCGGCAATTTTCAGCTTAACGTGATGTTGCCGCTGGTGGCAGGCAATCTGCTGGATATGACCGGCCTGCTGACCGGCGCTGCCAGCATTCTCGGCGAAAAGGCCATCCGCGGCTTTACCGTCAATACCGATACCCTCGATGAAGGGGTGGGACGCAATCCGGTGCTGGTGACCGCCCTCAATCCGGAGATTGGCTATGCGCTGGCATCGGAGATTGCCAAGGAAGCCTACCAGACCGGACGACCGGTCATTGATGTGGCTGAAGAACGCAGCGGCCTGAGCCGGGAACGGCTTGAAGAGCTGATGGATCCGCTGAAACTGACCCGGGGTGGTCTGGCGGGGTAAAGCCCGCTTTGCTGGAGGCTGTCGCCGGTGTTGCTTGAGCTTGAGTTGTTCTTTCTGCTGGTTTGCGCCAATGGGGCACCGGTGCTCGCCAGCAAATGGCTGAAGCACAGGTTTGAGCGGCCGATTGACGGCGGCCGCCTGTGGCATGACGGGCGACCGCTGCTGGGAGCCAGCCAGACCTGGCGTGGTCTGGTTGCAGGTTGCCTGGCAACCGGGCTGTTGTCGGTATTGGCGGGGACCGGTTGGTGGTTCGGCATGCTGTTCGGACTGGTGGCACTGATCGGCGATCTGTTCAGCAGTTTCATCAAACGCCGCCGCGGGCTGGCAGCCAGCGCCCGGGCGACCGGTCTCGATCAGATTCCCGAAGCGTTTTTGCCTATGCTGCTTGCCGTGTGGTGGTTGCCGCTGCAGTTGATCCCGGCCCTCGGGGTGGTGGCTCTGTTTGTGATTGCCAATATTACCCTGTCGCCGCTGCTGTTCCGGTTGGGTATCCGCAAGAAACCCCATTAAGCGTGTTCAGGCAGGTCCCCGGGTCAGGGTGTGAATGGTCACCTCCGGCGGGCAGTTGAGCCTGACATTCAGAACCGATGTGCCGGCCCCGGGTGAGGTGTAGCCCTGCATGCCATTACGCCGCCAGTAGCCGCGCCCCAGTGCCCTGGGGCAATCGGAATCCAGAGTGACCGGATACCCGCCCGGCAGGCAGATCTGGCCACCGTGGGTGTGCCCGCAGAGGAACAGGTCGTACCCGGCGTGGCTGGCCTCCCGCCAGATCTCGGGGGTGTGGCTCAGCAACAGGGTGAGCGCGCCGGGCGGGATCTCGTCGCCGGCCCGGTGCAGGTTGTGTACCTTGTAGTAGTGGGCATCATCCACCCCGGCCAGGAACAGTGAGCTGCCGTTGCGTTGTATCTCGGCATGCTCGTTCATCAGCAACCGGTAGCCCATGTCTTCCAGCCCCGGCACCATGCGGATGCTGTCATGGTTGCCCAGAACCGCCCAGGCATCACCGCGAATCGCCGCCCGGAGCTTTTTCATTCCGGCCATGGCGTTGTCCACGGGGCCCCAGGTTTTGCTGCGGTAATCACCGGTTAACACACACAGGTCATAGTCCAGCGGTTCGATCTGACGGATCACGGCTTCCAGGTTGTGGGCATCCATATCCACGTGCAGGTCGGTCAGGTGGAGGATTTTCATGCCTTCCAGATCTTCGGGGAGATCCGGAACCACAAAACGGTTGTATACAGTACACAGGCGGCGGCTGTTGGCCCGTGCCCGTCCGAACAGGCCGGTTACCTGCAGGCAGAAGCGGATAAAGGCGGGTGCCGATGCCAGGTTTTCAAGGTGGAAGGAGCGATGATCGCGGCCCAGTACCCGGGCTTCCGCCTCTTGTTCAATGGCCAGGCGTTGGCGCGCATGGACCGGGCCCAGGCGCAGGCTCAGGCGGTATTCAAGCAGTTCGTCCCGCTGTTCCGACCTGGGAGCGTTGGCAGTCATGTTCGTATCCCTGAATGCGGTGGTGGTTCATTTACCGGCAACACCATTACCCTAGTATGGGTGCCCGATCCCGGTGCAGCAACGACGATTGGCGAAAAGGTTGCAAAGCAGCCAGACTATCGGTCTGGTCAGTGATACACACAGCGAAGGCAAGGTGATATTAGTTATGGCCCAGTCCTGTTCAATTCCCGGCCTGACCATTCCGGTCAGCCGTTTCCCGTTACCCGGCCAGGATCTGGACGAATCCGGGCTGTCCGAGTCCCGCATTGTGCTGGCCGGCGGCTGCTTCTGGTGCGTCGAGGCGGTATTTGCGGCTCTGGACGGGGTGCTTGAGGTACGTTCCGGCTATGCCGGCGGGCCAGCAGAGTCCGCCAGTTATGAAGCCGTGTGCAGCGGCAGAACCGGCCACGCGGAAGTGGTGGAAGTCCGCTATGATCCGTCGCAAACCAGTCTTGGCAAGCTGTTGCAGGTGTTCTTCTCGGTCGCCCATGATCCAACCCAGCTTAACCGCCAGGGCAATGATATCGGCCCCCAATACCGCTCGGCTGTTTTTTACGAAACACCGGAGCAGCGGGCCATGGCTGAAGCCTACATCCGGCAGCTTGATGCGGAGGGGGTATACGGTGAGAGGATTGTGACCACCCTGGAAGCTCTTGATGCATTTTACCCGGCGGAGGATTATCACCAGCGATTTGCCGAGCGCAATCCCCATCAACCCTACATTATGGCCATCGCCGCGCCGAAGATGGAAAAGCTGCACGACAGCTTTCCCGAGCGCCTTCGTCATGACGATAATGACGGCAACAATCCGGATATGGCCTGAGGAGGTAGTATGAGCCAATCAAGTACCGGTTATGACCTGACACCGCTGACCGACCAGCAGCGAGAGGAACTGGCGAAAGATCTCAACGAGGAAGAGCGCCGTGTGTTGTTGAACGAGGGGACCGAGCATCCGTTCTGCGGCGGCTTGCTGGATAACAAGGAAGCCGGTGTATATCACTGCCGGCTGTGCGACCTGCCGTTGTTCAGTTCCGACTCCAAGTTTGATTCCGGCACCGGCTGGCCAAGCTTTTTTCAGCCGTTTGATCCGCAGCACGTGACAGAGCTGCAGGACTCCAGCCTGGGCATGGTGCGCACCGAAATCCGTTGCGCCCGCTGCAACGGTCACCTGGGCCATGTGTTCCCGGATGGACCACCGCCCACCGGCCAGCGCTACTGCCTGAATTCTGCTGCCATGTCCTTCCGTACAAACGGTGACGGGCAAGCCTGAGGTCGTATACCTTAAAGGCCGCCGGTCTGTATAATCGGCGGCTTTTCCGGCAGGCAGGTAGCACCCATGAGACGACTGAATCTGAGCCCCTTGACGGAGTCCGCAACCCTTCTGCGCCGCCTGGGCGTGGTTCTCGGAACCGTCGGCTGGACCGCCCTTTATTCACTGGTGGTATTGCTGCGGGCGGCTTTCGGTTCTCTCAACCGTCAGGTGACCGACCGGATCTGTCGTGAATGGTCTGCGGCCCTGTTGCGGCTGGTGCGGGTCAGCCTGACCGTGCGGGGCGAGGTGCCGGATTTTGACGATGGCCGGCGCTATATCATCATGTCCACCCATGCCAGCCATTACGATATTCCCGCTACGTTTGTGTCCATGCCGGGCTCGGTGCGCATGCTGGCCAAGCGGGAGCTGTTCCGTATCCCGCTGCTGGGGTCGGCCATGCGGGCGGCGGAATTCCCCTCTATTGATCGCTCCAACCGTGAGCGTGCCCTGCAGGATCTTGCCAAGGCAAAGGGAATGATGGAAAGCGGTATTGTGCTGTGGGCCGCGCCCGAAGGCACCCGCTCACCGGACGGTCGGTTGCTGCCGTTCAAGAAGGGCTGCTTTCACCTGGCCATGGACACCGAAGCGGTTATTGTGCCGGTGGCCATCCGGGGTATTCACCGGGTATTGCCGGCCCGCTCACTGCAGATCAACCTGGGACAGCCGGTGGATGTGCGGGTAGGTAAACCCATCGATACCGCCGGTCGTGACAAGGAATCGATGGAAGAGTTGATGCAGGAAGTGCGTGGCAGCCTCGAGGCCTTGTTGGGGGACGGTGAACCGGAATAACCCGCCGTATCAGCCGGCGGGCACCATGGTGGAGAACAGGTAACCGGTGTAGGCCAGGAAAGTCAGCAGAAAGAGTCCGCCGTCCAGCCTCGAAATGGTCCGGTTCTGGCCGGTCAGGCCAAAGCCCATCAGCAGCATGGCGATGGTCAGGGCTGTCATCACCGTCCAGTCGCGGTAGAGCACTTCGCTGTCGACGGACAATGGATGAATAGCGACCGCCATGCCCACCACCGCCAGGGTATTGAAGATTCCCGACCCGATAATGTTGCCGAGGATGAGATCGTGTTCGTTTTTCTTGACGGCGGCGAGCGCTGAGGCAAGCTCAGGCAGGGATGTGCCGATGGCCACAATGGTCAGTCCGATGACCAGATCGCTGATCCCCATGGCCTGGGCAATGGTGACGGCACCCCATACCAGCATGCGGGAACTGACCAGCAGCAGAACCAGGCCAACCACCAGCCAGGCGACCGCCTTTCCCAGAGGCATCGGGTGCTCTGCCAATTCTGATTCTGTTTCGCCGATCAGACTGTCACCCTTGCCCCGGATGCCCTGCACGATGGACCAGCCCATCACACCGGCAAATACCGCCAGCAGGATCCAGCCATCCAGCCGGGACAGCTCGCCATCCAGTAACTGGTAGCCGGCAAGGGCGGTAATGGCCAGAAGTATCGGTATTTCCTTACGCAGTACCTGGAAATGGACCGCAATCGGCGCAATCACGGCCGTCAGGCCGACAATCAGTGCAATATTGCTGATGTTGGACCCATAGGCGTTGCCCAGTGCCAGGCCGGGGTTGCCGTCCAGGGAAGCCATGGCGGACACCGCCAGTTCCGGCGCGGAGGTGCCAAACCCGATGATTACCATGCCGATCAGCAGTGTTGGCATGCCGAGGTGTTTCGCGGTGGCGGCGGCCCCTTCGATGAACCGGTCGGCACTCCAGACCAGCAGAATCAGGCCGGCCAGAACGGCAAGAGCAGCAAGCCCCATGGTAATCCTCGCAGTGTGTTTGACGTATTGAGATATGTGATACGAAAGTGGCGGTGATATTGTCCGCTAAACAGGAGAAAATCAACCGTTGGTCGTATTGGTTCCCGTCGCGATGCCTTTGATTGGCAATCGCATTTTATTATCCCCGCAGAAAACGGGATAATCGCACCACAAATTGTTCAGGGCCCGGCTGCTGATCGTGGCAGGGCCGACGCATTTAACAAGCTAGGGTGATATCTAATGGCCGTTAGCCAGGCAGATGTAGTGCTGGTCGGTGGGGGTGTCATGAGCGCCACCCTCGGCATGATGCTCAGACAACTGGACCCGTCCCTGGACATCGTCATGGTAGAGCGTCTTGATCACGTGGCCCATGAAAGCACTGATGGATGGAATAACGCAGGCACCGGTCATGCGGGTTACTGCGAGTTGAACTACACCCCGGAAACTGAAGATGGCGACGTGGCGATCGAGCGGGCCTTGCAGATCAATGCCTCCTTCGAGGTTTCCCTGCAGTTCTGGTCGTATCTGGTAGAGCAGGGCATGCTCAGTGACCCCAACAGCTTTATCAATCGCACGCCGCACCAGAGCTTTGTGTGGGGCGAGAAAGATGTCGCCTATCTGAAGCGCCGTTACGAAAAACTCAGTACCCACCACCTGTTCCGGGAAATGGAGTACACCGAATCGCCCCGGGATCTGGAAGAATGGATGCCGCTGGTGGTGAAAAACCGCGACCCGATGCAGCCGGTGGCGGCCACCCGTGTACGCCATGGTGCGGACGTGGATTTCGGTTCCCTGACCCGCCGAATGGTGAGTCACCTGGAGACCACCCCCAACTTCGAACTGATGCTGAACAGCCCGGTACACTACCTGGCCAAGCGGGATAACGGTCGCTGGAAGGTGCGGGTGAAGGACCAGAAAACCGGTGTCACCAGGAAGCTTGAAGCCGGATTCGTTTTCCTGGGGGCCGGCGGTGGTGCCCTGCCGATGCTGCAGAAATCCAATATCGACGAAGCCAAAGGATATGGCGGTTTCCCGGTCAGTGGCCAGTGGCTGGTGTGCCAGGATCAGGAGATCGTCAAACAGCATCACTCGAAGGTTTATGGAAAAGCACCGATTGGTGCACCGCCCATGTCGGTACCGCACCTTGACACCCGTATTATCAACGGGGAGCCTGCGTTGCTGTTCGGCCCGTTTGCGGGATTCACCACCCGTTTCCTGAAACAGGGCTCGGCGTTTGATCTGTTCGGTTCGGTACGATCCTCCAACCTGCGACCGATGCTGTCCGTGAGTCGCACCAATATGGATCTGACCCGTTACCTGATCGGCGAAGTGTTCCAGTCCCACAAGGATCGGGTGGATTCGCTGCGCAACTTCTTCCCGGATGCCAGCGAAGACACCTGGAAGCTGCAGCAGGCAGGCCAGCGGGTGCAGATCATCAAGAAAACTCCGGACGGCCGGGGCAAGCTGGAATTCGGTACTGAGATTGTCGCGGCCAAGGATGGCACCTTGGCAGCACTGCTGGGTGCATCACCGGGTGCGTCTACCGCCGCCCATGCCATGATTGATGTGCTGGAACGCTGCTTCCCCGAGCGCATCAAGTCGCCGGAATGGCAGGAGCGGATGCGGCTGATGGTGCCTTCCTATGGCGAGGATCTGGTGAACAACGAGGCCCTGCTCAACAGTGTTCGGAAGCGCACCCTGTCCACCCTGAAATTGTCGGATTAATGGCTGTATCCGGCTGCCCCTGTCAGACACCGGGGCAGCCGCACCTCCTTCCTGAAAGTTGATATTGTCAACGAACGGAGTACGGTAAAGAGTACTCAACTCTTGAAGGAGATGTCTGATGACCGAGCAAACCTTTAATCCCGAAAAAGGCTATGTGGCTCTGCTGGGATGGAGTCTGAATGCGGTTGAGGCTGCCGACAAGTTCGACCGTCGTTACGTTGTCGTGGCACCCGATTGGGCGGAAAGCTACTGCAAGGAACACGACATTCCCTATGTTCCCTGGAATTTTGAACGCCTGAATGACCGGTCGTTTGAAATTGCAGCCACGCTGAAGGACATGGGGGTCGATGTGGCCATTCCCCTGTTTGAAGAAACCGTGGAGTGGGCCGGTGCCATCAACTCGGTACTGATGGACAAACCCAGATTGTTCGGCCAGGCCATGTTGCTGCGTGACAAGGCACTGATGAAGCGTCGCGCCCAGCTCGGTGGCATTCGTGTTGGTATCTTCGAGGAGGCCCACGACAAGGAGGACGTTGTCCGGTTCCTGAAACGGGTCAACCAGACGCTTCTGAAGCTGGACGGGGACCCCAACGACCCGATACACCTCAAGGCTTTTGACAAGGCCGGTTGTCTCGGACACCGGGTCATTCGCACACCCGATGAGGTGGATACCATACCGGAGGAAGAGTTCCCGGTTCTGATGGAATCTCATCTGGACGGCTGGGAATTTGCCGTTGAGGCCTGGATACACAATGGCAAGATCGTCTTCCTCAATATATCCGAGTATGTGACCCTGGGTTATTCGGTGTTTGTTCCGGCGACTCCGGATCTGGAAAAGTACCGCGAGCAGATTACCCGTGAGATCGAGAAGCTGATCAAGACCTTCGATATCGATTTCGGGTTCGTTCATCCCGAATACTTCGTGACTAGCGACGGCACCATGTACTTTGGCGAGGTCGCCTATCGGCCGCCCGGGTTCAAGGTGTTTGAACTGCTGGAACGTGCCTATGGCTTCAATGCCTATCAGGGGATGATTCTGGCATTTGACCCCAGGACCACGGACGAAGAGATCCAGTCATTCTTCCCCCGGGAAGTGGTGGATGCGAAGGGGTATGCGGGTTGCTTCGGTGTCTATCCCCGTCGCCGGGTGGTCAGCCGTCTGGAGATGCCTGCCGAGACCGAGGATCACGAGTACTTCGAGTCACATGAGCTGACTCCGCCAATGGAAGAAACGGTCACCAAGCGCACGGCATTTGGCACCCACTGGGGGCTGGTCTACTTCTTCGGTGATGACCCTTACACCATGCGGGATCTGTTGAAGCATCAGGAAGAGCTGGATTTCTATGTATAATCCCTGAAGGGTATAACAATAGCGGGCCTGCGGGGCCCTGAGGAAGACCGTTTGATCGACTCCCCGAATCCTGGTGCCGCCTCTGGCGGTGCCGACCTGGACAGGTTGCTCGCGCGCCTGGATGATGCCGTCCAGATGCTGGAGGAGAGCCGCCCCTTTGCCAGGGTCGGGAAGCTGCCCCGGGTGCTGGATACGGCACGCCGGGTGCTGATGCAGCCCGGCGGGTTTGCGGCGATTCAGGCGCGTGCGCCTCGACTCGAGGGGGCTGGTGTGTTTGCGGGAAGTGATTGGGCAGAACCGGCGACGCTGTTGCCGTCACTCACACAGCATTCATTGCAGAGTCCCCAGGCTGAGACGGTTGTTATCGAGGCCTTGAGCGAGCTGAGGCTTCTGGCGGTAGCGCAGGGAGAGTATCTCCACGACTCTGTTTCCGCCGAACAAGCCTGGCATTATCTGACACAGGTGCTCGCCGTTAATCTGGGTCTTCTGTTCGGCCTTGGCAGCGAGTCCGAGCGGGAACAGGGCCGGCTTGCGGAAATAAGCCGGGGCCTGGTGAACCACGTGGCCGATCAGATTGGCTATGAGCATGTCATCGACCGACTCATCGAGGAAATCTGGCGAATCCTGCAGCAGCGGCCCATTCAGGTGGCCAGCGTACGCCGGATGATTACCCAGATCGCGATATGCCGGGCCGATCCGTCGGTCGACCTGGGGGGGATCGGTCAGGGAGCGGATCGCCTGATCTCCAGTCTTTACGGGCCGACCCAGGCCTGCCGAGAGGATCCGGGTATTCCCGTGTATGAGGAGCGCCTGACATCGATGGACACGGGCGCGCTGCAGAGCGAGGCAACCGGATTCGCCCGCTCGATGCATGACACCGGGCTGGTGTCGCCGTATCACGCAGCCTTTGTGCGGTTCATCCTCGGTAAACAGGACGGGCTGCTGCTGGAGGCTCTGGGCTTGTCCAGCACCGGACGGGACTGTCTGCTGTGTTATACCGACCTGGTGCACGGTCTCGTCTGGGAAGGCATTTTCCCTGAAACCGCCCAGGGGCTGTACGGTCTGGCGCTGCTGCTGGAACGGGGTATCCTCTACCAGCCGCCGGTTGCTCCGGCGTTGTGGCGGCAAGTCTTGTTACCGATCTGCAGTGAGGCGCGGGAACGCATTGAGCTGTCCTGTGGTTACAATCCTCCGCCCCGGGCCTGGTTGTTGCAGGGGGTGATGAACATCCTCGGCCAGCCGCTGGGAGTGGGGCAGGGCAACAATCCTACCTGCCAGTCGGCGCGGGCGCTGTCCATGTGGGCCTATAACGACCCGGATTATCTGTTGCAGATGGTTGCCTGGGCCGCGCGTGATAACGATATTATCATTCACTTTGAAGGAAAGCCGGTGTCCTCCGCCACCAGTGCCGGCGGGGTCGCGGCCGCAGTCAATCTGGATCTGGATCCGGTATCGCTGGTGGTGGTGCCGCATCTGGATCGCATCTATGCCGAGATGGGGCGGTTGTGTGTGGATCGTGAGGGCGATCCGCACCAGTGGGTTAACCCGGAGTTCCATGGCTGGTGGTCTGCACGGGGCTTCAGTATCAACGTGGATGTGGCGACCGGTCTGTTGCAGGACCTGGAAGGGTTTATCCGGTTTTTCTACGCCAGTTACCACCCCTATTACAATGGCAACCAACCTCTGATCCACCCCCAGCCGGCGGGCATTGCCGTGACTGACAGTGCGGCCCGGTTCATCGGTTGGCATGCCATCACCATTCTCAGGGTGGCTCTGGACCCCGACGAGATCATGCGGGTCTACTTCTTCAACCCCAACAATGACAGTGGTCAGGACTGGGGTGACAAGGTGGTGGTCAGTACCGCAGGCAAGGGGGAACGCTTCGGGGAAGCCTCCCTGCCGTTCGAGCAGTTTGCCTCAAGGCTCTACATATTCCACTTTGACCCACTGGAACCAGGTGAGCCCGCGGATGTCAGCAGGGAAGAGCTTGACCGGGTGATTGACGGTGTGCACCGGACCTGGGGACGGGACCGGCTACCGGCAGAGGCCCTGCAGGCCCAGCCGCCCCGCACCTCCTGAGGGCCGGTCAGCGGCGTGCATCCAGCCATTCGAGACAGGCCGGGCCCTCCATCGGGCGTGCAAAATGCCAGCCCTGGGCTTCGCCGCACTGCAGATGGATCAGTGCCTGGCGCTGCTCGGCGGTTTCCACACCCTCTGCGGTAATGTCCAGGTTCAGGCTCTGGCCCAGGTTGATGACCATCCGGGCGATGCGGTCGTCCTGCAGAATATCGTCAATAAAGCTGCGGTCGATCTTGAGCCGGTTGGCGGGTAGCTGGGTCAGCACGCTCAGGGATGAGAAGCCGGTGCCGAAGTCGTCGATGGCGATACGCACGCCCCGTTCCATGATCTCACTCAGGGAGTGGGTGATGCGCTTCAGATCGTCTGCAGCGATGGATTCGGTGATCTCCAGCTCCACCTTTTCCGGCGGCACTCCGCTTTCATCCAGTGCTTCATCCAGAATCTCCAGGAAATCCGGTTCCCGCAACTGCATCTGGGACACATTGATGGCCATTACCAGATCCTGATGCCCCTGATTGCGTAGTTCCGCCAGGTAATTGCAGGCGGTTTTCAGCACCAGGGTGCCGATAGGAATAATCAGCCCGGATTGCTCTGCCAGAGGGATAAACTGATCCGGCGGAATCATGTCGCCGGAAGGCAGCCGCCACCGCAACAATGCCTCAAGGCCGCTGGGGCTCGCATCGTCGAGGTGAACCTTCGGCTGGTACATCAGGAACAGCTGGTCCCCGTGCAGCGCTTCACGCAGCCCGTTCAGCAGTTCCACACGCTTGCGCGCATCCTCGCCCATGGGTTCCGAGTAATAGACGGAGCTGCCCCGTGCAGAGTTTTTGGCTCGTTTGAGGGCTACGTGGGCATCCTTGAGCAATTCGGAGCCGTACTCGGGGTGTTCCTCCAGGCGCACCAGGCCGATGGTGGCGGACAGTCGCAGCAGCTCACCGGACACCAGGAAGGTTTCCGAGAAGGTGCCGTGCAGGGTGATGGGGTTTACCTTGTCCGACGGGCCGAGAATGCCGAATACATCGCTGCCCACGCGGGCAATCAGGCAGTCAGGCAGTGCATTTGCCAGGCGTCCGGAGACCACTTTCAGGACGCAGTCACCGAATTCATGGCCCAACGCCCCGTTGATGGCGGAGAACTCGTCAATGTCGACAATGGCCAGAGATTTGTTTTGTTTGTTCAGTTGTCCTTCGGACAGCAACTCGATGAATCGTACCAGGGTAGGAATCTGTAGCAGCGGATCCTGGTGGGCCTGCTCCAGCAGTTCTTCCACTTCCCGGTTGCGTTGTTCCAGCCGCTGATTCAGGTCTTCCCGTTGTGCTTTGGCCCGGTAGTTTTCGGTAATGTCCCTCACAATCGAGACATAGCGTTTACGGCGGCCGGTACGGGGGTGCTTCAGGTTGCGGGCCGGATTGAGCGTGACTTCTGCAATGAACGGGGTGCCGTCATCTTTCAGGTGCTCCCAGACGAAACACTGGGCCTCACCGTTCATGGCCTTCTGCATCAGGTCGTTGGCTCGTCTGGCGGAGCTGCTGCCGTCCGGCTGCTGATCCGGCGACAGGTCAATCGGGTTGCTGAGGAGTAACCGCTCCTTGGGCAGTCCGTAAAGCTCGCATGCCGCGGGATTGCATTCAACGATGCGTCCGTTTTCCACCAGCAGCATGGCATCGTTGGCGCTCTCGATCATTTCCCGGAAAACATCCAGGTAATCCTCTGCGTCGATGTGCAATTGCCGGTGCTTCTGCTCTTCCGAGGCGCCGTACATCTCGACCATCACGTAATCCGTTGCTCCGCAGACCAGAGCCGGGGGAACCCGGCGCAGGTGGGCAATCACGGTAAACAGTGAGCCGTCGCCGCGGAAATGCTGCCAACTGAAGGCCTGGGGGTCGCCCGCCTGGACCCGGGTCTTGCGAACCTGTATCAACTGGCTGGAAAGCTCACCGCTGGGCTGGCGTTCAGGGCTGAGTCCGAGCGGGAACTTCTCGAACAGAGTCTGGCGGTCACAGCCGAACAGGGATTCGGCCGAACCATTGAAATCCACCAGCCGAGCGTCGCGCATGAGGAACATTGCGGTGCAGGAGTCGTTCACCAGCGCCCAGAAAAGATCCAGATTCTGTAATCTGCCCGGGTGGGTTATTGTTTCTGCAGCCATTCAACGGATACTCTGGGTTACCGGAAAGTCCGGCGTGTGCAGTGTTCAATTATTCTGTTAGCCCCAGTCTAGCTGAGGGCTGCAGTTAACCACAGCGGTATTTGCGTTACAGTGTGTAAGAAGACGGTCTGCTGCCGGGCAATCCGGTCCGGCGGCTCACAAAAGGAGTCAGGGTATGGCAGAACAGGAAACGCTTGGTCACAGTGGAGCCGATCTTTTTGTCAGGGCACTGGAGAACGAAGGTGTCGAGTATCTGTTTGCCGTTCCCGGGGAGGAAAATCTGGCCTTCCTGGATGCTATTCGCCGCTCCCGTATCAAGCTGATTCTGAACCGCCATGAGCAGGCAGCAGGCTTTATGGCGGCTACCTATGGCCGACTGACCGGTCGGGTGGGTGTTTGCCTGTCTACCCTGGGGCCGGGTGCCACCAACCTGGTGACTGCGGCGGCCTATGCCCAGCTCGGTGCCATGCCGATGATGATGATTTCCGGGCAGAAGCCGATCAAATCCTCCAAGCAGGGGCTGTTCCAGATTCTCGACGTGGTGGACCTGATGCGCCCCCTGACCAAGTACACCCGCCAGATCAGCAATGCCAACACCATTCCCGCCAAGGTGCGGGAGGCCTTCCGGCTGGCTTCGGAAGAACGTCCCGGAGCCGTACATCTGGAGTTGCCGGAGGATATTGCGGCCGAGCTGGCGGAACCGGACACCCATATATTTAACCCCAGCGATGCTCGCCGGCCCACTGCCAGCACCAAGAGCCTGGAGCGGGCCTGTGAGATGATTCAGCAGGCGAAAAATCCGCTGATCATGATCGGTGCAGGGGCCAACCGAAAACGGGTTTCCCGGGCCCTGATCCGGCTGGTGGATGTCACCGGCATTCCGTTTTTTACCACCCAGATGGGTAAGGGCGTGGTGGACGAGCGCCATCCCCGCTACCTGGGTAACGCAGCACTCTCCACCGGCGACTTTATCCACTGCGCCATCGACCGGTCGGACCTGGTTATCAACGTGGGGCACGATGTGGTGGAAAAGCCGCCGTTCTTCATGACTCCGGGTGGCAAGCAGGTTATCCATATCAATTTCAGCGGGGCGGATGTGGACCCGGTGTATTTCCCCCAGCACGAGGTGGTGGGTGATATTGCCAACAGCGTTGAATGGCTGGCGGATAACTGCCGGGCCTGTGCGGGCCATGATTTCAGCGGTTTCATGAAGGTAAAGGCGGCCATCGACCACCACCTGGAAGAGAAAATCCAGGACGACCGCTTCCCGGTGATTCCCCAGCGCATTGTGCACGATGTGCGGGAAGTGATGCCGGAGGACGGCATCGTCGCCCTCGACAATGGCATGTACAAGCTGTGGTTTGCCCGCAACTACCGGGCGTATGACAATAATACGGTGTTACTGGATAACGCCCTGGCTTCCATGGGTGCCGGCCTGCCCAGCGCCATGATGGCGGCCATGCTGCACCCGGAGCTGAAAGTGATGGCGGTCTGCGGGGATGGCGGTTTCATGATGAACAGCCAGGAGCTGGAAACCGCGGTGCGGCTGAACCTCAACCTGGTGGTGCTGATTATCAGTGATCAGGCCTACGGCATGATCAAGTGGAAGCAGAACCAGGACCACTTTGCGGATTTCGGTCTGGACTACCGGAACCCGGATTTTGTCCAGTATGCGCAATCCTACGGCGCGACCGGTCACCGGGTGACCAGCACGGCGGAATTGCGTCCGATGCTGGAGACCGCACTGAACGCCGGCGGGGTGCACCTGGTAGAGGTGCCGGTGGATTACAGCGAAAACCAGCGGGTGTTCGACGAGGAGCTGTCGTCCCTGACCTGCGAGTTCTGATCAGGCCGGCTGCTGGCTCTGCAGCTGCTCACCACCCCGGAGAATCGCCTGCAGCAGCTCATCCGCATCAAACTTGGTCAGCGCCTCATTGGCCCCGACCTGGTTGGCGTAGCTGAGACTCATCTCGCTGTTCAGGGACGTGTGCAGAATGATGTAAGGCTGCGGGATGGAGCTGCTGTCGCGGATGTTGAAGGCCAGTTCGTAGCCATCCAGCCCCGGCATCTCGATATCGCTGACCAGGATGTCGATGGGCTTGCCACTGCCGTTCGCTGCGGTAATGGCGGCCATGGCATCGTCACCATTGGTGGTGACCTGGTAGGGAATATCCTTGCCATCCAGCACGTCACAGAGTTGCTTGCGGGCCACCTGGGAGTCATCCACCAGCAGGATGTTGAGGGCTTTCAGGGTTTCTTCCTGCACCTCGCTCAGCACCAGGCTGTCGGTATCAACCGAGGTGGGATACACCCGGGACAGCAGCAGCTCCACATCCATCAACTGAATGATATCCCCATCCAGGTCCAGCAGGCCCGTTACAAAGGCATTGCTGCCAAGGGCCTTGGGCGGGGGCATCACCTGTTTCCAGTCGGTCTCCACAATCTGTTGCACACTGCGCACCAGAAAGCCGATCTCCCGCCGCTGGATGTCGGTGATCACAATGGACCCCTGCTGTTGCTCCTCATGACTCAGGGGTGGGTACCCCACCGCTGCGGCCATATCAATGACCGGCACCGCCGAGCCCCGGAACATGGCCGTGCCAATCACCGCGTGGTGGCTGTGGGGAAGTTTGCTGAGCCGTTGGAAAGGCAGTATTTCACGGATTTTCAGGGTGCCGATGCCGAACCTCTTGGTGCCGGCCAGGCTGAATAACAGCAGCTTCTGGGTCTGTTTCGCTTTGCTGGACATACAACGGGCCTTTCCTGATGATGAATACCTGCAAGAGTACAAAAGCATAGCTCATACAGGTATAAGGATCATCCTCAGGTTGACGGGTTCTGCCCGTCAAGGGTGCCCGAGGTGCCTGCAGGAACCTATTGGTCATGGTGTCAGCGGATACGGATTTCACAACAGCGGATCATAGCCTGACATTGCGGGATGGCCGCAAACTGGGCTACTGCGATCTGGGTGACCCGGAGGGAACTCCCCTTTTCTATGCCCATGGTATGCCCGGCAGCCGGCTGGAGGGCTGGTTCTTCCACCACCAGGCCCGGGACAACGGGTTCCGGATTATAGCTCCCGACCGACCCGGTATTGGTACCTCGGATTTTATGGCGGGGCGGGTATTGCTTGATTACCCTGACGACCTGACCCAACTCGCGGATGCCCTGGACATCGACCGTTTTGCGCATTTTGGCTGGTCCAGCGGCGGATCCCGCACTCTGGCCTGCGCGAGGATGATGCCCGAGAGGGTCCGGCTGGCAATCTGCCTGTCCGGTTACACGAATTTTGCGGAGTACCCGGGCAGTCAGAGCCTGCTGCCGGCGACCCGCTGGCTGGGGCCCCAGCTTGCCCGGCTGAGCCCCCGGTTGTTACGAATGGTGGTCGAAGTGGTGGTGTGGTTCAGTCGTCGCCACCCGGGTATCTACCTGCGCAATGCCCGGAGCATGGTGAGCGATGAAGACCGGCAGATACTTCAGTCGCTGATTGCCGACAGATTGTTCCAGGCGGATCAGCAGGTTTGTCTGGCCAGCGGCGGTCGTGCCATCGCCGCCGACCTACTCACGGAGCTGGTGGATTGGGGGTTTGTGTTAAGGGATGTACGGGTGCCGGTCTGGATCTATCAGGGAGGGCAGGACCCCTTTGTGCCGGTGGATTACGCAAAACATCTGAGCGAATCCCTGCCTGATGCGGATTACAGGTTGTTGCCGGAGTCGGGGCACCTGTACCCGTTATCCGCCGAGTTTCAGAAGGGGCTTTTCAACCGTCTGAGGCCAGTTCTGGATTCAGGCAGGGGGTGAGCTTATTTGTTCAGCCCCGTTTAGTATTACCGCGTGCCAGTGCTGTCGGTGTCTGCCGGTGCATCAGTTTCCTGATGTTGGATTCCATCAGGGCGTGAAAACCGCCGGGGCAGTGTCTCGCAAAGGCCGCCGCCAGTTTTGCGCGGGTGCCGGGGATGACCATCCATTTGCCGGCATCGATTCCCCGCAGTATGGCATCACAGGCGGGATCCGGCTCCAGTGCGCCGACCAGATCCTTGAGGGCCAGGGAAATCGGGCTGGCATTGCCCGGTGACCGTTCGGTGTTCACCATCGGGGTGTTTACCTCTGGCGGGCAGACGCAGGTAATACCTATGCCAAGGGGGCTGTATTCGTAGCGCAGTGTGGTGGCCAGTCCGATCACACCGAATTTTGAGGTGCCGTAGGCAGAGTATCCATAGTTGCTTACCAGCCCGGCGATGGAAGCAATCATTGCCAGCCGGCCCCCTGGCTGCAGATACCGCAGGGTGGCCCGGGCAAAGTTGAAACTGCCGGTTACATTCACTCGCAGCACTTTATTGAAATCGTCGCTGCTGGTTTCCGCGAGGGTCCGGTTGATCAGTATGCCTGCAGAGTTGATGCACAGATCCGGTGTCCCGAAGTGACTGACAGCTTGGTCGACGGCCTGATTCACCTGGCTTTCCTCGGCCAGATCGGTTTTCGCCATCCGCCATTCGCCGCCCGCGCTTGCGGCTGCCTGTTGCAGTTTCTGGCGGGCTTCGTCACCCAGCGACAGATCCAGGATGGTGACATTGCCACCCCGGCTCAGCAGTCGCTCGGCAAGCCCAAGGCCCAGGCCGCTGCCGCCGCCGGAGATAATCGTGTGTTGCCATGCTTTCATCAGTTTGCTCCACCAATCAGGTGCCGGATGATCATCGTATGCTGCGCCATAGTAGTGGCTGTGAGTGGGCACTACTTGATATTTTGCGAAGGAAAAGTTGATATATCACGAAGACGGAGCTTCAGGAGTCTGTGAGAACCATGAAATACTTTGCCAGAAGCGGTGCCCTGACCGGCTTTCCGGAGCTGGTCCGCAGTTATGGGCAGAATCCCAGTGCATTGCTCAGGGAAGCTGGTCTGAGCACCGCGGTATTGCACGACTCCGACCTGTATATTCCCTATCCCGCTCTGGCCCGATTGCTGGTGCTTGCGGCGCGCCACTGCAACGATCCGGTGTTCGGAGCCCGGCTGGGTGACAGGCAGGGGCTGGAAGCGGTGGGGGCGCTGGGTTCCCTGTTGTGTATGCAGGCGACCCTGCCCGATGCGCTGCGCATGCTGCAGCGCAACCTGGACTTCCATGCCCGCGGCGTGCAGGTGGATGTGGACTTATCCGCCGGCCTTGTAACGATCCGGATGCGCTTTGCATTCGAAAGGGAAACCGATTGCAGCCAACTGGCGGGACTGAGCATAGCGCTGCTGGTAAAGGGGTTATCCCAGTTGCACCAGGAAAATCTGCCACCGACAGCCGTCGGGTTGGCGGTGCCTGATGCCGGGCAGGGCAGCGAATACGAAGGAATCTTCGCGGCACCTGTCAGCCTCGGAGTACCGGAAAACCGCGCGAGCTATCCCTCTTCCGGCATGGCCCTGCGGATCAACCCTGCCACGCGGATCCGTGAGCGACTCAGCCACCAGTGGCGGGGTTACTGGGGCCAGTCAAGCGAAGTGCCGTTGACCGTACAGGTGGAGCGGGCCATTACTGCCTTGCTGCCTACAGGGGAGTGCAGTCTGTCGATGGTTGCCCGGATTGTAGGCCTCCATCCCCGTAGTCTGCAGCACCACCTGAAGGAGTGTGGTGCCAGCTACGGGCAGTTGCTGGAAACGGTACGAGTCGGATTGGCCAGACAATATCTTGCCAACAGTGATATAGATCTAACTACCCTGGCCATGAACCTGGGCTATGCCGACCTGGCCCCTTTCAGTCGGGTCTTTCGCAAATGGTGCGGGCAATCCCCCAGGCAGTGGCGCAAAGCCAATGCCTGGGGACAACCGGAGCAGGACTTCCCCGCTACTCGGGGCTATCCTCCGACTGATCCACAATAATCAGCTCGTCCGGATCAAATCCCTCTGCCCTGATCTTTGCCCGGAAGCGCTCCAGCGCTTGCTCGCTCACCTCCGGCGTGCGGGACAGAAACCACAGATAATCCCGACTGTAGCCGGTCACATAGGCCCGGGAATAATCCTCCTTGTCCAGATCAAAGACCACATAAGAGGCATAGAAAGGCCCGAAGAAAGAGACTTTCAGGTGCCCTGTGCTGTCGTCCTCCACAAACACTGCCCGACCTTCGGCTTCCTGCCATTCGCCGTCTTCCTCGCTGTAACCCCGGTTGATGACTCGGATACTGCCGTCATCATTCACGCTGTACTCCGCTGATACCCGGCTCAGCCCTTCTTCAAAAGAATGATCCAGCCGCGCAATCTCGTACCAGGTGCCCAGGTAGCGTTCCTTGTCGAACCCGGTGACCGGTTCTATGCCCTGGGGGACACCGGTGCAGGCGGTGATGAGGGGGATGAGTAATAGCGTGATCAGAAATTTCATGGGGGTTCCTCGTCAGACATGGCGGGGCCATAACGAAAAAAGCCCCGGCGGACCGGGGCTTTCCTCAGGGTATCTGGTGGAGGCGGCGGGAATTGAACCCGCGTCCGCCAGCACTCAGCCTTGAGATCTACATGCTTAGCGTCCTTCTATTGATTTAACCTCAAGCGACCCGAAGGTCAGGGTGCAAGAGGCGAGCTCTTTGAATCTTAGCCGATAACCAGTGAGCTCTGGTTAACGGAGCAGCCTATAAGCGATGACGTCCTGAGGTGTTGCTTCTGAGTTATAGGCGCCTCAGTCAGGACGACTGGAACGGCTTACGCCGCCAGTGCGTAGTTTTCGTCGTTTGCGACTATTTTAAAGCAGCTTTGGATTTACGAGATTCGCTGCCATCTCGACATGCACCCAAGGGTTCGTCACCGGCGTCGAATCCAGATCGCCCCCTTCACTATCAGTATATGGGGGGCGATCACCGGTATTCAAGCGATTCCTGTGTTTTGTTGTAAGGAGATGTGCTGAGGTTTCAGCTCACCGCCGTCAGATAGGCCCCTGTGTTGGGCCGGTTGAACGCCCGGTCGCGCAGTTCTTCGTAGCTTTCCCGGAAGTGGTCCATGATCTCCTGTGGATTGGCTTTTATGTTCCGGTCCACGGTAATGCCGAACTGCACGGTGCCGGCGTAGCTGAAAATGCTCATGCCGATGCCGATATTGCCGCTCTGGGGTACCCAGAACATCGGTTGTTTGAGCCGCGAACCGGCCAGGTACACTGCATCCCGGGGGCCCGGCACATTGGTCAGCACGGCAGAAGCCTTGCTGCTGAGGATGTCCAGCGCTCGACGCTCCAGTACATCCGGGCCCCGGCCGAACAGGTCCAGCAGGCTGTAAGTGACCTGTGCCTGGTAGGAGCGCTTGAGGCGGTTCATGTTGTCCTGGGTCTTGCGGAAGCGGCCAATGGGGTCGTGGGTTTCTACCGGCAGGTTGACCAGCACCAGGCCGAATTGGTTGCCCAGTGAGCCTACCGGCTGGTCCAGTGGCCGCAGATTAAACGGCACCGCTACCCGTATGCCGCATTCCGGGATTTCGTCCCCGTTGGCGAGAAAATGCTTGTGGAAAGCCCCGGCCGCGGCGCACAGCAGCACGTCGTTAACCGTTCCGTTCAGGGTTCTGGCGCACTGTTTGACTTCTTCGAGGTCCAGCGGCGGTGCCCAGGCGGCCTGTTTGCGCCCGCACAGGTCACCCCTGAGCCGGGTAGAGGGTTCGAAGGGAGACAGGCCGAGCTTCACCAGATCCATGGTGATCTTGCCGGCACTATTGAGCAGTTTAAGCGGGTAGTCGGATTCCTCCCGCAGGGACGCAAGGAACAACCGGCTTTGCTGACGGGCGGTCTCGGCGGTATTCCGGGCGCGCCGGGTCAGCCGTCGGATGAGACCGGTGGGCCGGGCTTTGGAGCGGCTGGTGGCGAGCTTGTGAACGCTGGCGGTGGCTTCCGGGCCCGGATCGGTCAGGGAAAGCAGTACCCGTACCAGCGAGATGCCGTCTGCAATGCAGTGATGGATGCGTACCACCAGCGCGCAGCCGCCGTCGTACTGGTCGACATAGTGGATTTGCCAAAGCGGCCTGCGGAAATCCAGTGCGGTGCTGTTCAGGTCACTGACCAGGTCCTGCAGTTCTTTCTGGCCGCCGTCGCCGGGCAGGGCAATGACATGGATATGGTTGTCGATATCGAACAGCGGGTCGTCCTGCCAGTATTCCCGGTCACCGCGACGGTGAATGCGCTGGCGGAAGCGGCGAAAACGCAGGAAGCGGTCGGTCAGCACCCGTTTCAGTCGTGGCAGGTGTATGGGTTGCTCAAACACCAGCACGGCTGAAATCATCATCGGGTTCTCGACCGTCTCCATCCTTAGCCAGGATCGGTCCACTGCCGTCATGGGTGTTTCTTTCGAGCTCATCCTTCCCTCCCTTGTGATCGGTGAGCGAGGGTGAACATCAGGTGTTCAGGGTCCGGATCTGTGATTCAGAACACACAACCACCCACAGGGCTAACCAGTATAGGGTCTTTGTATTACCAATAAAACTGGCTGAGTTTGCGACATATCAACTATTGTTGACTTCCCGGATGATGCGTTGCTTCTGGCGGTTCCAGTCCCGCTCTTTCTCGGTTGCCCGCTTGTCGTGCTGCTTCTTGCCCTTGGCCAGGGCAATCTCGCATTTGACCTTGTTGTTCTTCCAGTAGAGGGCGATGGGGATGCAGGTGTGCCCGGCCTGATGCACCTTGCCGATCAGCTTGGCAATCTCCTTGGCGTGCAGCAGCAGTTTGCGGGTGCGAGTGGGATCGCAGATCACATGGGTGGACGCGGTGTTCAGTGGGGTAATGTGGGAACCCAGCAGGAAGGCTTCACCGTCCTTCAGCAGCACATACGCATCCACCAGCTGGGCCTTGCCGGCGCGCAGGGATTTGACCTCCCAGCCCTGCAGAACCAGGCCCGCTTCAAAGCGTTCTTCAATGTGGTATTCGTGCTTCGCCTTCTTGTTGAGGGCGATGGTATTGCCAGTATTTCCAGGTTTCTTCTTGCTCATGAAATCGTAATCCGGAGGTCGGGCAAAGGGCGCATTGTAGCCTAACTGTGCCAGACCGGTCACGGATTCGGCAGAATGGACGCGGCAGGATCGTTTGCTGCCTCCATCATCCGCTACAATAGGGATTCCGAATCACGAAGGGTATGGAATGCCGACTCCCTACGAAACCGCAACAGGCTCCTGGATACGCCCCACCACGTTTTTCTGGGCGGCGGTCGGAGCCACCGCAGGGCTTGGTAATCTCTGGCAGTTTCCCTATCTGGCCGGCAAGCACGGGGGCAGTCTGTTCCTGCTGCTGTACCTTGTCTGCCTGGTGCTGGTCACTCTGCCGCTGATGGTTGCCGAAACCGCCATTGGCCGGCACGCCCGCCATGGCGCGGTGCTCACCTATGAGGGGCTGGTGCGTCTGTCCGGCAGCTCGCCCCACTGGGTCTGGGTGGGGCGTATCAATGTGCTGGCGGCATTTCTGGTGCTTTCCTTTACCGCCGTTATCGGTGCTGTCTGTCTGGCCTGGGTGTTCTACGGCGCGTTCGGGCGTTTCTCCGGTGGTGGTGAGCAGGCGGCAGCCAGTGCGCTGACCGGCCTGGTATCCGATCCGGACAACCTGCGGATTTTCATGGCCTGGCACGGCTTCTTCTTGTTACTGATTATCTGGGTATCCATGCAGGGTGTAGTGCATGGCCTGGAGCGTGTTCTGCGGGCGGTAGTGCCGGGAACTATTTTGCTTATGCTGGGTTTGCTGGTGGCGTCTTCCCTGTCCGGCGATTTGCTGGCGGCCAGCCAGAAACTGCTGAGTGCTCGGCCAGAGGATCTCAGTTGGGCGAGCCTGCGGGATGCCCTGTTCCATGCGTTCTATACCCTGGCGCTGGGTATGGGTGTGTGGGTGATTTTTGGTGCCTACTCGCCCCGTGGTACTCGCCTCAAGCGGTCCGTGCTGGCGGTGGTGCTGACCGACACCCTGATGTCGGTGGTGGCGGGGCTGATGCTTTACGGGTTCCTTGGTAACAGTGTCGACGGGCTGGCAGAGCAGGGTTTCCGGTTGTTGTTTGTGACGCTGCCGGCGGGTCTGTCCGATTGGCCGCTGAGTCAGTTGTTGACGGCAGTGGTGTTTGTGCTGGTGCTGATGCTGGTATGGACTACCTCCCTGGCCTGGATGGAGCCGGTGGTCGGCTGGTTCCGGGAGTGGACCGGCGCGCCCCGGCCGCTCTCCGCGTTTCTGGTGGGCGGTGCGGCCTGGTTTATGGGGCTGGGCACTCTGTTTTCCTTCAATATCTGGTCATCGGACACCTTGATGGGGGGTACCTTTTTCCGCTGGCTGGAGCTGGTGACCGGCGGTTTGCTGATACCTCTGGCCAGCTTCTGCCTGGCGGTATTTGCCGGCTGGTGTCTGACGAGGTCGCTGTCCATGCGGATACTCGGCAAGGCCCCGAGGCCCTTCCTGGTGATCTGGTTCTGGGTGATGCGCTTCGTGTTGCCGGTGGTGATTCTGGTGATTGCCGTCCAATACTCCTGGGGAGCGTTGGGGCAAATGTGTGGGGCCGCTGAATCACCTTCGGTATGGTGCGAGCAGCGGCTGCCTGTAACCAGTGCCGGGGAGCAGCAGCGGCAGGTGCCGGGCAACGAGGTCTCGCCTTCGCTGGATCAGGAAGAATCCGGGCCATCCGCAACAGGCGGTGAACCCCCGGCCGAAAGCGATCCGGATGTTCCGGAGGGTCAAAAAGACCGCGATATCATTTATGATAGCGTCTGATGTAGCTATCAGAATGACAGTCCATGCCACAACAGATCGATAAATCCGCACTGGTCATGCATTCCGCCGAGCGGATGTTTCACCTGGTGAATGATATTGCCCGCTACCCGGAATTTCTCCCCTGGTGCGCGGGTGCCGAAGTGCATCGTGCTGATGACGACGAGGTGGTGGCTTCGCTGGAGGTGGCCAAGGGCGGTGTCCGGCATCGGCTAACCACCCGCAACCGCCTGCTGGTGCCCGAGGCCATTGAAATGAACCTGGTGGACGGACCGTTTTCCAATCTTGCCGGCCGCTGGCATTTCCGGGAGCTGGACGATAATGCCTGCAAGGTGATCCTGACCCTGGAGTTCGAGTTCTCCGGCACACTCTCCAGAATGACCTTCGGCACTATCTTCAGTCAGGCGGCCAATACCATGGTGGATGCATTCTGCCGTCGTGCGGATGATATATACAGGTGATTCAGCAATGCGTGTAGAAGTGGCCTATGCCCGGCCGGACCGGCAGGAAATTGTAGAAGTCGAGGTGCCTGAAGGTACCACCGCCATGGAGGCGGTGTTGAAATCCGGCATCGAGAAGATCTTTCCTGAGGTTGATCCCGCCAACACGGATATGGGGATCTTCGGCAAGGTTATCAAAAAGCCGGAGGTTCACCCGCTGCGGGAAGGCGATCGGGTGGAGCTTTATCGTCCCTTGAAGATCGATCCCAAGCAGGCCCGGCTGAACCGGGCCAAAAAGAAAGGCTGAGGCCAGATCAGTACGCCGGTGTTTCTTCCAGCATGTCTGCCTGATAGTGGCTGAACTGATCGCCGGCGTAGTGGATGACAACCTTCTGCTCGCGGATTTCTCCGCCCTGCTTCTGGAAGGTATAGACGTAGTAGTCCTTCGCATCGTCTACCGGGTTGGTGACCATGGGCGTGCCCAGCACCGAGCGCACCTGTGAACGTGTCATGCCCTCATTGAGTGAGGCAAGGTCCTCCTCGGTGACGATGTTGCCCTGCTGAACATTGATCTTGTAGACCCCCGGAAACACGCAGCCTGTCAGAGCCAGCAACAGTGCCAGAAGCATTGGAAGCATTGAGGGTACAGCGGTACGAGCCGAAATTTTGCTCATGGTGATGATTGAACCTCTTTATAAAGCGCGGCGTAGAATCGGAATCGTTCAGAGGTGCAGTTATGCTATGATTGCTCTCTGATACAGGCGCGGCTCAATCATACCGGAAGCCGTCAGAACACACCAAAGAGTGAAAGCACATCATGTCATCTGAAAATGCCGAATTGCGAAAGGTCGGGCTGAAAGTCACCCTCCCGCGGGTGAAGATCTTCAATATTCTGGAGAATTCCGAAGAGCATCACCTGAGTGCCGAGGATGTCTACAAGAAACTGCTGGAGCAGGGGGATGACGTGGGGCTGGCCACGGTTTACCGCGTGCTGACTCAGTTTGAGGCGGCCGGGCTGGTGTTGCGCCACAACTTCGAAGGCGGCCACGCCGTGTTCGAGATGGCTGGTGACGATCACCACGACCACATGGTTTGCACCCAGACCGGTGAAGTCGTCGAGTTCTACGACGATATTATCGAAGAGCGCCAGCAGCAGGTGGCCAGGGAACACGGCTACGAGATTGTGGATCACAGCCTGATCCTCTACGTAAAACCGATCAAGAAGTAACCGCCAAAAAAGAGGGGCGGAAATGATCCGCCCCTTAAGCTCTCAGGATCGAGAGGGGAATGAGTTTTCAGTGATGGGTCGCCTGGCCTTTGCTGAACATTTCCCGGGCGTGGGCCAAAGTCTGTTCGGTGAGATCCACGCCGCCAAGCATCCGGGCTACTTCTGTCACCCGGCTGGTTTCATCCAGTGATTCGATGCGGGAGAAAGTAGCCTCTCCTTCCGTAAACTTGCTGACAAACAGGTGCTGATGGCACTGGGCCGCCACCTGGGGCAGGTGGGTGACGCACAGCACCTGGCCCTGTTCTCCAAGTGAGCGGAGCAGCCGGCCGACCACTTCCGCGGTACCCCCGCCAATGCCCACGTCCACTTCGTCGAATACCAGTGTCGGAACGGTGGAGGTTTGTGCCACCACCACCTGAATGGCCAGGCTGATGCGGGACAGTTCGCCGCCCGATGCCACCTTGGCCAGCGGCCGGGCCGGCTGGCCCGGGTTGGCGCTGGTCAGAAACTCCACGTCTTCCAGGCCGTTGGCCGATGGCTCTCCGCCAACCGGCTTCAGGTGAGTCACAAACTGCACCGCCGGCATGCTGAGCTGGGCCAGTTCCGCCATGATGCGTTCGTCCAGCCGGGCTGCGGCATCATGGCGAGCTTCTGACAGCTTGCCGGCGATCTCATCATAGGATTGTCTGGCCTTTTCAGCCTCCGCTTCCAGCGCCTCCAGGCCGCCACCACTGTTATCCAATTCGGCCAGCTCCTCAGCCAGTTTGCGGTGATAGGCGGGCAGTTCTTCCGGTGTAATCCGGTGTTTGCGGGCCAGCTGGTAGATCGCGCTCAAGCGTTCTTCCACTTCGTTGAGCCTGGCCGGGTCTGCTTCGTATCCATCGATGAAATGGCGCAGATTGTCGCTGGCCTCGGTGATCTGGATTTCTGCTTCGCTGAGCATCTGCACGGTTTCGTCCAGTGCCGGCACCTTCGCCGGTAGCTGTTCGAGGCGTTGTAGTGCCTGGCGCAGCAGGCTGGCGGCGCTGCTGTCATCTTCGGTGCACAGTTGCGAAGCCTCATGGCTGCTCTGCAGCACAGTCTCCGCGTGGCTCAGCTGCTCTTGTTCCTGCTCCAGATTCTGTTGCTCACCTTCTTCGAGTGCCAGTCTGTCCAGTTCTTCTACCTGATAGCGCAGCAGTTGCAGTCGTGCTTCGTGCTCATCGGCGTTCTGCTGACGGGCGTGGAGCTTGTCGTTCAGGTCCCGCCATTGCTTCCAGGCGTTGCGGGTGCTCTCTGCCAGTGCGTCTGCACCTGCGTACTCATCCAGCAGTTTGCGGTGGGTGTCCTTGCGCATCAGGGACTGGTGCTGGTGCTGGCTGTGGATGTCCATCAGCATGCCGCCGAGCTCTTTCAGTTGGGTCAGCGGGCAGGGGTTGCCATTGATGAAGCCGCGGGTACGGCCGTCATGGCTGACGGTGCGTCGCAGAATGCATTGCTTGCCGTCGTCCAGCTCGTTTTCATCCAGCCAGGCCTGGGCTTCAGGGAGGCGCGAGATATCGAATTCCGCGGTTACGTCCGCCCGTTTTGCGCCATTACGCACGGCTCCGGCATCTGCCCGGGCACCCATCGCCAGCCCCAGGGCATCCAGTACGATGGACTTGCCGGCACCGGTTTCCCCGGTCAGCGCGGTCATGCCCCGGTTGAAGTGGAGTTCGATGTGTTCGGCAATCGCGTAGTTGGAAACCGTAAGCTGGCTCAGCATGTGTGTGCCCTCCGAAAATCCGAATACTGTGTTTCTGTACAGTTGCTGTGAATATATACAGTGATTTGCCTGTTTGCAAACTGTATGGGTGAATTTGTGCACGATTGTGACCCCCGGTGGTTGAATCCGGATAAAGGAGCCCCATATCTCCGGCAAATGATCGTTTCCGGTCCCCGTTGGCCGGACATCACTGATTCACCAGGCCCGGTGGGCTGAAGCTAATCAATGCAGGAGAAACCATGAGCGCTGATGAGAATCGCAACGAACAGCCGGAAGAAGAGCTGAACGAAGCGGCGGAAAACGCTGCGGAGAGTGAAGAGCAGGCTGCCGGTGAAGAACAGGTCAGCGAGCTTGATGCCCTCAAGGGCAAGGTTGATGAGTATCAGGAGCAGATGCTGCGGGTGCAGGCCGAGATGCAGAACGTGCGTCGCCGCGCCGAAATTGATGTGGAAAAGGCCCACAAGTTTGCCCTGGAGAAGTTCGTGAAGGAGCTGCTGCCGGTAGCGGACAGCCTGGAGAAGGCAGTGGAGAGCACCGAAAACACCGAAGATGCCGGTGAGCTGGTGGCCTCCATCCGTGAAGGGGTGGAAATGACCCTGAGCCTGTTCCTGAAAAGCCTGGAGAAATTCAACGTCCAGCAGATCGATCCGGAAGGCGAGCCGTTTGATCCCCAGCAGCATGAGGCCATGTCCATGGTGCCTGCGCCGGGTGCGGAGCCGAATTCGGTGGTGTCTGTGGTGCAGAAGGGTTACCTGCTGAACGAGCGGGTCGTACGCCCGGCCATGGTAGTGGTCGCCAAGGCGCAGGATGCACCAAAAGTTGATGAACAGGCTTGAAAAGCGGATTAAAGCGCCAATATAGCCAGTAACAGACAGATTCGCGGGCCGACAAGCGCCCCGGCAGGATCCAGAGACAGCTTCAGAATCAGCTGCGAACAGATTGAACAACGAATTGGAGTGAATGCATGAGCAAAGTAATTGGTATTGACCTGGGTACGACCAACTCCTGTGTGGCCATCATGGATGGCGACAAGGTCAAGGTTATCGAGAACGCCGAGGGTGATCGCACCACCCCGTCGATCATCGCCTACACCGAAGACGGTGAGACGCTGGTCGGCCAGTCCGCCAAGCGTCAGGCGGTCACCAACCCGCACAACACCCTGTACGCCATCAAGCGTCTGATCGGCCGTCGTTTTGAAGACGACGTGGTCCAGAAAGACATCAAGATGGTGCCTTACAAGATCAGCAAGGCAGACAACGGTGATGCCTGGGTTGAAGTGAAAGGCGAAAAGATGGCACCGCCGCAGGTATCTGCCGAAGTGCTGAAGAAGATGAAGAAAACCGCCGAGGATTACCTGGGCGAGAAGGTTACCGAAGCCGTTATCACTGTGCCGGCCTACTTCAACGACAGCCAGCGCCAGGCCACCAAGGATGCCGGCAAGATCGCCGGTCTGGAAGTGAAGCGGATCATCAACGAGCCGACCGCTGCAGCCCTGGCCTACGGCATGGACAAGCAGAGCGGTGACCGCACCGTGGCGGTTTACGACCTGGGTGGTGGTACCTTCGACCTGTCCATCATCGAGATTGCCGACGTGGACGGCGAACACCAGTTTGAAGTGCTGGCCACCAACGGTGACACCTTCCTGGGTGGTGAAGACTTCGACCTGAAGGTCATCGAGTACCTGGCAGACCAGTTCAAGAAGGACAGTGGTATCGACCTGCGCGGTGACTCACTGGCCATGCAGCGCCTGAAAGAGGCAGCCGAGAAAGCCAAGATCGAGCTGTCCAGCAGCCAGCAGACCGACGTGAACCTGCCTTACATCACAGCAGACCAGAGCGGTCCGAAGCACATGAACGTCAAGCTGACCCGTGCCAAGCTGGAATCCCTGGTGGAAGACCTGGTCAAGCGCAGCCTGGAGCCCTGTAAAGTGGCTCTGGAAGATGCCGGCATGAAGTCTGGCGAGATTGACGAGGTTATCCTGGTGGGTGGCCAGACCCGTATGCCGCTGGTGCAGGAAAAGGTCAAAGAGTTCTTCGGTAAGGAAGCACGCAAGGACGTGAACCCGGATGAAGCGGTAGCCATGGGTGCTGCCATTCAGGGTGCGGTTCTGTCCGGTGACGTGAAAGACGTGCTGCTGCTGGATGTTACGCCGCTGACCCTGGGTATCGAAACCATGGGTGGCGTGGCGACTCCGCTGATCGACAAGAACACCACGATTCCGACCAAGAAGTCGCAGACCTTCTCTACCGCAGAGGACAACCAGACTGCAGTGACCATCCACGTGGTCCAGGGTGAGCGCAAGCAGGCGAACCAGAACAAGTCCCTGGGCCGGTTCGACCTGGCAGACATTCCGCCGGCACCGCGCGGTGTGCCGCAGGTTGAAGTGACCTTCGACATCGATGCCAACGGTATCCTGAACGTGTCCGCCAAGGACAAGGCTACCGGCAAGGAGCAGTCCATCGTGATCAAGGCCTCTTCCGGTCTGAACGATGACGAGATTGAGAAGATGGTCAGCGACGCCGAGGCCAATGCCGAGGAAGATCGCAAGTTCGAGGAACTGGTTCAGGCCCGTAACCAGGGTGATGCCATTGTTCACACCGTGCGCAAGACTCTGGAAGAGGCCGGCGACAAGGTCGATGCCAGCGAGAAGGAGTCTGTGGAAGCGGCTATCAAGGAGCTGGAAGAAGCTCTGGCTGGTTCTGACAAGGACGACATTGAGGCCAAGACCCAGAAGCTGACCGAGGCATCTTCAAGCATCGCCCAGAAGATGTACGCCGAGCAGGAGCAGGCTCAGCAGGCCGGCGGCCAGGAAGATGCTCAGGCGGACTCCGGCGATGACGCTGTCGATGCCGAGTTCGAGGAAGTAAAGGACGATGACAAGCGGTAAGCAGACCGTTTGTTGCAGTAGTCAGAAAACGCGGGGCCGGGCCCCGCGTTTTCCTCGTTTTAATAACAGGGTTTTGAAGCATGGCCAAACGTGATTACTACGAAGTTCTCGGCGTAAGCCGGAGCGCGGACGAGAAGGAAATCAAGCGGGCGTACCGAAAGCTCGCCATGAAGTACCATCCCGACCGTAACCCGGGCGATACGGAGTCCGAGAACAAGTTCAAGGAGGCCAGCGAGGCATACGAAGTACTGGCCGATGCCAGCAAGCGTGCCGCCTATGACCAGTTCGGCCATGCCGGCGTGGACGGCCAGGCCGGCGGTGGCGGTTTTGGTGGTGGCGGAGCCAGCTTCTCCGACATTTTCGGCGATGTGTTCGGCGATATCTTCGGCGGTGGTGGCGGCCGTGGTCGCAATACCCGCGGCGCGGATCTGCGCTACACGCTGGAGCTTGATCTGGAGGAAGCGGTTCGTGGTAAAACCGTGGAAATCCGCATCCCCGGCCATCGCGAATGTGACACCTGCGACGGCAGCGGTGCCGAGAAAGGCAGCACGCCGGAGCCCTGCTCAACCTGTAACGGTATAGGTCAGGTGCGCATGCAGCAGGGTTTCTTTGCGGTGCAGCAGGCTTGTCCGACGTGCCGTGGCTCGGGGCAGGTCATCAAGAATCCGTGCAAGTCCTGTAGCGGGCAGGGCCGGGTTCGTGAAGAGAAGGCGCTCTCCGTCAAGGTGCCGCCCGGGGTGGATACCGGAGATCGCATCCGGTTGTCCGGTGAGGGTGAAATGGGCATGGACGGCGGACCTCCCGGTGACCTGTACGTTCAGGTAGCGGTGCGTGAGCACTCCATCTTTACCCGTGACGGTCGCAATCTGTATTGCGAAGTGCCGATCAGTGTTGGTGATGCGGCGTTGGGTGGTGAGCTGGAAGTGCCCACGCTGGATGGCCGTGTGAAGCTGAAGATTCCGCCGGAAACCCAGACCGGCAAGCTGTTCCGGCTGCGCAACAAGGGTGTCAAACCGGTGCGCGGTGGCCCGCCGGGTGACCTGCTCTGCCGTGTGCAGATCGAGACACCGGTGAATCTCACCAAGCGCCAGAAAGAATTACTGGAAGAGTTCCAGAAATCCCTCGACGGCAATAACGGAACCAATCATGCTCCGAAGAAGACCTCCTGGTTTGAAGGGGTGAAAAACTTTTTCGATGAAATGAAATTCTGAGGAAGCCTGATATGAGGGTAGCAATCATCGGCGCCGCCGGGCGCATGGGTAAGGTGTTGATCGAGGCGGTGGACGGCACCGAAGGCCTGGAGCTGGGCGCCGCCGTGGTCGAGCCGGACAGCAGCCTGATTGGTGCTGATGCCGGCGAGCTGACCGGCATTGGCAAGACCGGCGTTCGTATGGCCGGCAGCCTGGCGGATGTTAAGGACGATTTCGATGTGCTGGTGGATTTCACCTTCCCGGACCTGACCCTGGAAAATGCGCAATTCTGCAAGGCGAACGGCAAGCGGCTGGTTATCGGCACCACCGGCATGACGGATGCCGAGAAAGAGCAGCTCGCGCTCGCCGCGGAATCCACTCCGGTGGTGTTTGCGCCCAATATGAGTGTCGGGGTCAATGTGGTGCTCAATCTGCTGAGAACCGCCGCGGCGACCCTGGGTGATGACTACGATGTGGAGATCATCGAAGCCCATCACCGCCACAAGAAAGACGCGCCTTCCGGCACCGCCCTGCGCATGGGCGAAGTGGTGGCCGATGCCCTGGGGCGTGACCTTAAAGAGTGTGCTGTGTATGGCCGCGAAGGCTTCACCGGCGAGCGTACCCGCAAGGAGATCGGCTTCGAGACGATTCGTGCCGGCGACGTGGTGGGTGATCACACGGTTCTGTTTGCCACGGAAGGTGAGCGAATCGAAGTCACCCACAAGGCCAGCAGCCGGATGACCTTCGCCAAGGGTGCGATGCGTGCGGCGCTGTGGCTCAGCGACAAGCCCGCCGGTCTGTATGACATGCAGGATGTGCTTGCTCTGAAAGACTAATCCTCTATCTCATGGACAAGAGTCGCCGGATTTCTTACAATAAGGCGATTTAACTGCACCAAGCGTACCATTGAAAAGTTTATAAAGAAGCGGGACCGGGTTTTTACTCTGTCTCGCTTTTTTGCGACCTGAATTTGCGCTTGCGTTCCTGTTCGTGACGAACTTACGCCACTCGATGAGGATACAAGCCTTGAGCACACCAGCAATCCTTGCACTCGCAGACGGAAGCCTTTTTTACGGCACATCCATCGGCGCAGACGGAGAAACCTGCGGCGAGGTGGTGTTCAACACCGCCATGACCGGTTACCAGGAAATCCTGACCGATCCGTCCTATTCCCGCCAGATGGTGACCCTTACGTATCCCCATATCGGCAATACCGGTGTCAACGACGAAGATGTCGAGTCGGACCGCATCCAGGCCGCAGGCCTGATTATCCGAGATCTGCCGCTGGTGACCAGTAACTGGCGCAAGCAGGGCAGTCTGGACAGCTACCTGAAAGAGAGCGGGGTGGTTGGTATTGCGGATATTGATACCCGCCGGCTGACCCGGATTCTGCGGGACAAGGGTTCCCAGAACGGAGCCATTGTGGCGGGCGAGGGTGCCACTGCAGAAAAAGCGCTGGAGCTGGCCAAGGCGTTTCCGGGCCTGAAGGGCATGGATCTGGCCAAAGAGGTTACCTGCGACAAGGTGTACCACTGGAGCGAGACCGAGTGGGATCTCAATTCAGGCTACGGCGAACGTACCGGCGGGCGTTTCAAGGTGGTGGCCTGGGACTACGGGGTCAAGCGCAACATCCTGCGCATGCTGGCCTCCCGGGATTGTGACATTACCGTGGTGCCGGCGCAGACTCCGGCCGCTGACGTGCTGGCGATGAATCCGGACGGCATCTTCCTCTCCAACGGCCCCGGTGACCCCGAGCCCTGCGACTATGCCATCAAGGCGATCGGCGAAGTGCTGGAAACCGACATCCCGGTGTTTGGTATCTGCCTTGGCCACCAGCTGTTGGCCCTGGCCAGCGGAGCCAAATCCGTGAAAATGGGTCATGGCCACCACGGTGCCAACCACCCGGTTCAGGATATCGCCAAAGGCACCGTGATGATTACCAGTCAGAACCACGGTTTTGCCGTGGACGAGGCGACGTTGCCGGCCAATGTGGAAGCTACCCACAAGTCGCTGTTTGACGGCACCCTGCAGGGCATTCGCCGCACCGACAAGCCCGCGTACAGCTTCCAGGGCCACCCGGAAGCCAGCCCCGGTCCTCACGACGTGGCACCGCTGTTCGACGAGTTTATCCGTCTGATGGAATCGCGATCTGCCTGAGGGTAAGGCCATCGCGGATAGCTCACCGGCGCCGGGTATCGCGCCGCAAGAATTCAAAAGTTGCTGACAGGTATATCGAGACATGCCAAAACGTACTGACATCCAGAGCATCCTGATCCTGGGCGCGGGCCCTATCGTGATCGGCCAGGCCTGTGAATTTGACTACTCCGGTGCCCAGGCCTGCAAGGCCCTGCGGGAAGAGGGATACCGGGTCATTCTGGTCAACTCCAATCCGGCCACCATCATGACCGACCCGGCCATGGCTGATGCCACCTACATCGAGCCGATCACCTGGAAGACGGTCGAGAAGATCATCGAGAAGGAAAAGCCCGATGCCCTGTTGCCCACCATGGGTGGCCAGACTGCTCTGAACTGTGCGCTGGATCTGGAAAAGCAGGGTGTGCTGGAGAAGCACGGGGTCGAGATGATCGGTGCCAACGCCGATACCATCGATAAAGCCGAAGACCGGGATCGCTTCGACAAGGCCATGAAGAAAATCGGCCTGGAATGCCCCCGTGCCACCATTGCCCATTCCATGGAAGAAGCCTGGAAGGTTGCCGATGATATCGGCTTCCCGTGCATCATCCGCCCGTCCTTCACCATGGGTGGTTCCGGTGGCGGTATCGCCTACAACCGGGACGAGTTCGAGGAAATCTGTACCCGTGGCCTGGATCTGTCCCCGACCAACGAGCTGCTGATCGACGAATCCCTGATCGGCTGGAAAGAGTACGAGATGGAAGTTGTCCGGGACAAGAACGACAACTGCATCATCGTCTGCGCCATCGAGAACTTCGATGCCATGGGCGTGCACACCGGTGACTCCATCACCGTGGCCCCCGCCCAGACCCTCACCGACAAGGAATACCAGATCATGCGGAACGCCTCACTGGCGGTACTGCGTGAAATCGGTGTGGAAACCGGCGGCTCCAACGTCCAGTTCGGTGTGAACCCGGACAACGGCCGCATGGTGGTGATCGAGATGAACCCGCGGGTGTCCCGGTCCTCCGCGCTGGCCTCCAAGGCCACCGGCTTCCCGATCGCCAAGGTGGCGGCGAAGCTGGCGGTGGGGTACACCCTTGATGAGCTGCAGAACGAGATCACCGGCGGTGTAACCCCGGCTTCCTTCGAGCCGAGCATCGACTATGTCGTCACCAAGATTCCCCGGTTTACCTTCGAGAAGTTCCCCCAGGCCGATGCCCGCCTGACCACCCAGATGAAGTCGGTGGGCGAGGTGATGGCGATTGGCCGGACCTTCCAGGAGTCCCTGCAGAAAGCCCTGCGCGGCCTGGAAGTGGGCTCGGAAGGCTTTGACGAGAAGCTGGAAGACCTGGATTCCGAGAACTCCCGGGAAACCCTGACCCGCGAACTGAACGTGCCGGGTGCCGAGCGTGTCTGGTACATCGGTGATGCGTTTCGTGCCGGCATGAGCGTCGAGGACGTGTTTGCCCACACCAAGGTGGACCCCTGGTACCTGGTGCAGATCGAGGATCTGATCCGTGAAGAAGAGGCGCTGCGCAGTGCCGGCAAGGCCGATATTGACCAGGCCACCCTGTTCCGCCTCAAGCGCAAGGGTTTCTCCGATGCCCGTCTGGCCAAACTGCTGGGCATCTCCGAGGTCAGCCTGCGCAAGCTGCGCCACGATCTGGATATCCGTCCGGTCTACAAGCGGGTAGACACCTGTGCCGCGGAGTTTGCTTCCGACACGGCCTATATGTACTCCACCTACGAGGAAGAGTGCGAGTCTGATGTCAGCGACCGTGACAAGATCGTGGTGATCGGTGGCGGTCCGAACCGGATCGGCCAGGGTATCGAGTTTGATTACTGCTGTGTGCATGCGGCTTTGGCCATGCGTGAGGACGGCTATGAAACCATCATGATCAACTGCAACCCGGAGACCGTGTCTACGGATTACGACACCTCTGACCGGTTGTACTTCGAGCCGATCACTCTGGAAGACGTGCTGGAAATTATCTACGTCGAGAAGCCCAAGGGAGTGATCGTCCAGTACGGCGGCCAGACTCCGCTGAAACTGGCTCGCGGCCTGGAAGCGGCTGGTGTGCCGATTATCGGTACCAGCCCGGATGCCATCGACCGCGCCGAGGACCGGGAACGGTTCCAGCAGATGATCGGCCGGCTGGGGCTCAAGCAGCCGGAAAACGCCACCGTGCGCAGCCATGAAGAAGGCATTGTGGCGGCCCGGGAAATCGGCTATCCGCTGGTGGTTCGCCCGTCCTACGTGCTGGGTGGCCGCGCCATGGAAATCGTCTACGACGAGACCGAGCTGGTGCGCTACATGCGCAGCGCGGTGCTGGTCTCCAACGACAGCCCGGTGCTGCTGGATCACTTCCTGAATGCCGCCATCGAGGTGGATATCGATGCCATTTCCGACGGCAAGGATGTAGTGATCGGCGGCATCATGCAGCATATTGAGCAGGCCGGCGTTCATTCCGGTGACTCCGCCTGCTCACTGCCTCCGTACAGCCTGCCGGACGATGTGCAGGACCGGATGCGGGACGCGGTCAAGAAGATGGCCATTGAGCTGGACGTGATTGGTCTGATGAACGTACAGCTTGCCTGGCAGGACGGTGAGATCTACGTTATCGAAGTGAACCCCCGAGCGTCCCGTACCGTGCCGTTTGTCTCCAAGGCGATCGGTGTGTCCCTGGCGGCCGTGGCGGCCCGGGTCATGTCCGGCAAGACCCTGAAGGAGCTGAACTTCACCCAGGAAATCGTGCCCACTTACTATGCGGTGAAGGAATCGGTATTCCCGTTCAACAAATTCCCGGCAGTGGACCCGATCCTCGGACCGGAAATGAAGTCCACCGGTGAGGTGATGGGGCTGGGCGATTCCTTTGATGAAGCCTTTGCCAAGGCCGCGCTGGCTATCGGTGAGCGCCTGCCGGCCAAGGGCACTGCCTTTATGTCGGTGCGGGATGTGGACAAGCCGGGAGCTGCCAGTGTGGCCCGGGACCTGGTGGCTGCCGGGTTCCGTATCATTGCCACCACCGGTACCGCCAAGGCTCTGGAGAACGCCGGTATTGAAGTGGAGCGGGTCAACAAGGTTCGCGAAGGTCGTCCGCACATTGTGGATGCGATCAAGAACGGCAAGGTTCAGCTGATTATCAACACCACCGAGGGACGCAAGGCCATTTCCGACTCGGCGCAGATTCGCCAGTCCGCCCTGCAGACCAAGGTAACCTATACAACAACGCTGGCAGGGGGCGAGGCCTTCTGCCGGGCTATCAAATTCGGTCCGGAGCGCACCGTGCGTCGCCTCCAGGACCTGCACGCAGGAAAGTGACATTATGGCTGACAGAGTACCGATGACAGTGGCGGGGGAAGCCCGCCTGCGGCAGGAGCTCAACCGGCTCAAATCCGAAGATCGTCCGCGGGTCATTGCGGCCATTGCCGAAGCCCGCGAGCATGGCGACCTGAAGGAAAACGCGGAATACCATGCCGCCCGCGAGCAGCAGAGCTTTATCGAAGGCCGCATCCAGGAAATCGAGGGCAAGCTGTCCGCAGCCCAGGTGATTGATGTCACCACCATCCAGAGCACCGGCAAGGTGATCTTCGGCACCACGGTTCACCTGGTGAACGTGGATACCGAGGAGGAAGTCACCTACAAGATCGTCGGTGAGGACGAGGCAGATATCAAGGAAGGCAAGATTTCCATCGGCTCCCCCATTGCCCGTGCCCTGGTGGGCCGGGAAGAGGGCGATGTAGCCACCGTTCAGCTCCCGTCCGGCACTGCCGAGTACGAGATTGAAAAGGTGGAGCACCTGTAAGAAGGGGATTGGCGAGGGAAGCCTGCGACGGGGTCTGTCCGCACGGGACAGACCCCGCCGATAGCTGGGTGCCTGAGTCAGTTCGTCCGCGCAGCCCGTGGCTAACTATCACTGATTCCGCAAAAGATTCGACAGCTTGGGATTCGGCTGCTTCGCCCGGCGCATGATGACGGCAATCTTTCCGATGTTCTGCACCAGCTCCGCTCCGGAGGTCTCGCAGAGGGCCTGGATGACTTCCTGGCGGGCTTCCCGGTCCTGGCTGGCGACCTTGACCTTGATCAGCTCGTGGTCGTTCAGGGCCCGCTCCAGTTCTTCCTGGAGTCCTTCCGACAGTCCCTTGTCACCAACAATGATGACCGGTTTCAGGTTATGGGCGATGGCCCGGTATTGCCGGCGCTGTTCCGGTGAAAGGCTCATGATGTAATCTCTTAATCGGTACAATTAATGGAACGACGGCGGCAGCGCTGCCGTGATCATCGTATAATCGGCAAATTGTAACATGTCGGCCGGGGCGGGATATGCCCGTAACTACGTATCCGTGTGCTCCGGCTTGATTCTTTGGAGGTTGTGTTGGCCCGTTCAAAAACCAGTGATCGCTGGCTCAAGGAACATTTTGACGATGTCTGGGTCAGAAAATCCCGGGAGGACGGCTATCGCTCCCGTGCCAGTTACAAGCTGATCGAGCTGGATGACAAGGATCAGCTGTTTCGTCCCGGCCAGCTTGTCGTGGACCTCGGTGCAGCCCCCGGAGGCTGGTCCCAGGTGGCGGTAGAGCGGGTCGGCGACAACGGCGTGGTGGTGGCCAGCGACATTCTTCGCATGGATACCATTGCCGGAGTGGACTTCGTGCAGGGCGATTTTACCGAGCAGTCCGTGTTCGAAGAACTGCTGGCGGTACTGGGTGATCGCAAGGCAGACGTTGTAATTTCCGATATGGCACCCAATATGAGTGGTATGGCGGCGGTGGATATCCCCAAAGCCATGGGGCTCGTGGAGCTTGCGCTCGATATGGCCCAGAACGTGCTGAAACCTGGCGGTACCTTTGTCGCCAAGGTGTTTCAGGGAGAAGGTTTTGACCAGCTGCTGCGGGATATGCGCGACAGTTTCAGCAAGGTGGTGAGTCGCAAGCCGGACTCGTCGCGGGCCAGGTCCCGTGAAATCTACCAGGTCTGCAAGGGGTTCCGGGGGTAGCGGGCGACAGCCTGGCTTCCGGAGTGCGCCAATAGAAAACGCCGGACATTACGGATGGGCCGTTTCTGGTGAACGGGCGTACAATTGGTGTAAGGTGTTCGAAAAGGGTGCCGTGCTGCAGGCCGGGCCTTTCAATTCACAGGTGATGATCCTTGAACGATATGGCAAAAAATCTGGTTCTCTGGCTGGTAATAGCCGCCGTGCTGCTGATGGTGTTTCAGAATTTCACTCCCACCACCAGCGGGCAACAAATGAATTATTCGCAGTTCGTACAGATGGTGCAGGACGGTCAGGTCCGTCAGGTCACCATTGACGGGCTGCAGGTGCAGGGTGTCCGCAACGACGGCTCCCAGTTCACCACCGTCCGTCCCCAGGTCTCCGACAACAAGCTGATGGATGACCTGCTGGCCAATAATGTGGAAGTCATCGGCAAGGAGCCCGAGCGCCAGAGCCTCTGGACCCAGTTGCTGGTGGCCGCCTTCCCGATACTCATCATAATCGCCCTGTTCATGTTCTTCATGCGACAGATGCAGGGCGGTGGCGGCGGCAAAGGGCCCATGTCCTTTGGCAAGAGCAAGGCCCGCCTGATGAGTGAAGATCAGATCAAGACCACCTTCGGCGACGTGGCCGGTGTGGATGAGGCGAAAGAAGACGTGAAAGAGCTGGTGGACTTCCTGCGGGATCCCAGCAAGTTCCAGCGTCTTGGCGGCCGTATTCCCAAGGGCGTGCTGATGGTTGGTCAGCCTGGTACCGGTAAAACACTGCTGGCCAAGGCCATCGCCGGTGAGGCCAAGGTGCCGTTCTTCTCGATCTCCGGTTCCGACTTTGTGGAAATGTTTGTCGGCGTGGGTGCATCCCGTGTACGGGACATGTTCGAGCAGGCCAAAAAGCAGAGCCCCTGCATCATCTTTATCGACGAGATTGATGCGGTAGGCCGCCATCGTGGTGCCGGCATGGGCGGTGGCCACGACGAGCGTGAGCAGACCCTCAACCAGCTGCTGGTCGAGATGGATGGTTTTGAAGGCAACGAAGGCGTGATCGTGATTGCCGCAACCAACCGTCCCGACGTGCTGGACCCTGCGCTGCTGCGCCCGGGCCGGTTCGACCGCCAGGTTGTGGTGCCGCTGCCGGACATTATCGGCCGTGAGCAGATTCTCAAGGTGCATCTGAAGAAAGTGCCTCTCGCCGATGGCGTGGAAGCCCAGATGATCGCCCGTGGTACCCCCGGTTTCTCCGGTGCCGATCTGGCCAACCTGGTGAATGAGGCCGCGTTGTTTGCGGCGCGTCGTAACCAGCGCCTGGTGTCCATGGAAGAGCTGGAGCTCGCCAAGGACAAGATCATGATGGGTGCCGAGCGCAAGTCCATGGTGATGAGCGAGAAGGAAAAGCGTAATACCGCTTATCACGAGTCCGGCCACGCGATTGTCGGCCGGCTGATGCCGGAACACGACCCGGTCTACAAGGTGAGCATTATTCCCCGTGGCCGCGCCCTGGGTGTCACCATGTTCCTGCCGGAAGAGGACAAGTACAGCCATTCCAAGCGCTACCTGATCAGCTCGATCTGTAGCCTGTTTGGTGGCCGTATCGCGGAGGAGCTGACCCTCGGGTTCGATGGTGTGACCACCGGTGCCTCCAACGATATCGAGCGCGCCACCAGTCTGGCCCGCAACATGGTGACCCGCTGGGGGCTGTCCGAGAAGCTGGGGCCGCTGCAGTACGATACTGACAGTGAAGAGCCTTTCCTGGGACGCTCCGCCGGTCAGGCGCATACCGTCTATTCCCCGGAAACCGCCCAGCGGATTGACGAGGAAGTGCGCAATATCATCGACGAGTGTTACGAAACGGCCAAGAAGATCCTGGTCGATAACCGTGAAAAGCTCGACATGATGGCCGAAGCGTTGATGAAGTATGAAACCATCGACCGTCACCAGATCGACGACATTATGGAAGGGCGCGATCCCCGTCCGCCGAAAGGTTGGGGCGACAGCGGATCGGCCGGAGGCGCGACTGCAGCCGAAGGCGACGAGCAGCCGGCCAGAGGTCGTACTGACGAGGGCCCTCAGCCCGGTGTCGGAAGGCCTGCAGGCGAGCACTAAGCTGCCAGCGCTCAATCAGTGACAACACGCGCCGCCCGCCAGGGCGGCGTTTCTCTTTCCAGTCAGTTATTCCCGATCCCTATGCAGATGAATTTCGCAGGCAAGACCCTGGATCTTTCCCGATGTCACGTGATGGGCATCCTCAACGTGACACCCGATTCCTTTTCCGACGGAGGTCGCTTCAATCGACCGGACGCTGCGCTGCAGCGGGCACGGCAGATGGTGGCCGACGGAGCCTCGTTTATCGACGTGGGGGGCGAGTCCACCCGGCCCGGAGCAGCACCGGTCTCCGTTCAGGAGGAGCTGGACCGGGTCTGTCCGGTTGTTGAGGCGATTCATCGGGAGCTGGACGTGGTGATTTCGGTGGATACCAGCAGCCCCGAGGTCATACGGGAAACCGCTTCCCTGGGTGCCGGGCTGATTAACGATGTCCGCTCTCTTACCCGCGAGGGAGCGCTCGAGGCCGCGGTTGCGGCAGAAATTCCGGTCAGCCTGATGCATATGAAAGGCGAGCCAGGTGTGATGCAGAATCGACCCGAGTACCGGAACTTGCTGCGGGAAGTGTCCCGGTTTCTGATGGATCGGGTGCGGGTCGTGGAGCAGGCTGGCATTCCGGCAGACCGGATTCTTCTGGATCCGGGGTTCGGCTTCGGCAAGAATCTGGACCACAATCTGGAGTTGTTGCACAGTCTCGAGCGGATGAAAATACTGGGCCATCCCCTGTTCGTGGGTATGTCCCGCAAGAGCATGCTGGGCCAGATTACCGGCCGGGAAGTAGAGGAAAGGTTGCCTGCCAGTATCGCGGTGGCGACAATAGCAGCCATGAAGGGCGCGTCGGTGATTCGTGTCCATGATGTCAGGGAAACAATGGATGCCGTGCGAGTGGTAGCGGCACTGGAGGGAGCAGGACAATGAGCGAACGGAAATACTTCGGTACCGATGGCATCCGTGGCCGGGTTGGTGATCAGCCGATAACCCCGGAGTTTATGTTGCGTCTGGGCTGGGCAGCCGGTCAGGCATTCAAGCAGGATGGCCAGCGCAACAGTGTACTGATTGGTAAGGACACCCGGCTGTCCGGCTATATGTTCGAGTCGGCGCTGGAGTCGGGATTGTCCGCCGCCGGTGTCGACGTGAAGTTGCTGGGACCAATGCCGACCCCTGCGATCGCCTACCTTACCCGCACTTTCCGGGCCGCGGCCGGCATTGTGATCAGCGCTTCCCACAATCCCCATCATGACAATGGCATCAAGTTCTTCTCGGCAGCGGGCACAAAGCTGGACGATGCCCTGGAAGCGCGGATCGAAGAATGGCTGGACCGTTCCATTGAGGTTTGCGAGCCCGCAGAGCTGGGTAAGGCATTCCGTGTGGATGACGCGCCGGGCCGTTATGTGGAATTCTGCAAGAGCACCGTGCCCAATGAGTTTACCCTCGACGGGCTGCATATTGTTCTTGATTGCGCCCATGGTGCCACCTATCACGTGGCTCCCAAGGTGTTCCGGGAGCTGGGTGCGCGAATTTCCGTGATCGGCGCAGATCCTGACGGGCTCAACATCAACCTGGGTGTCGGTTCCACCCATCTGGACGCGCTTTCGAAAGCCGTGGTGGAGAAGCAGGCTGACCTGGGTATTGCCTTTGACGGCGATGGCGACCGGGTGCTGTTCGTGGATCGTGACGGCTCGGAGGTGGATGGTGACGAGCTGCTGTATATCATTGCATCCCAGCGCCACCAGCGCGGCCGTTTGAAAGGCGGTGTGGTTGGCACACTGATGACCAATCTGGGCGTAGAGCTGGCCCTGAAAGAGCAGGGTATCGAGTTCGAGCGCGCCAAAGTGGGCGACCGTTATGTGATGGAGCGCCTGCTGGCCAATGACTGGGTGCTGGGCGGTGAGGGCTCCGGCCATCTGGTGATCCGCGATTGCACCACCACCGGTGACGGGATTGTCTCTGCGCTGCAGGTGTTGCTGGCGGTCAGCCGTTCCGGAAAGTCACTCGCCGAGCTGCGTTCAGGCATGACCAAGCTGCCCCAGGAAATGATTAATGTCCGTGTGGCAGAGCGCTTTGATCCACTCTCCAGAAAGGACATCGCTGAGGCCGTGAATCAGGCCGAGGCGGAGCTGGGCGACGAAGGACGGGTGCTGCTGCGGGCCTCGGGCACTGAGCCCCTGATCCGGGTGATGGCCGAGGGCAAGGACGCGGAGCGGATTGGCCGGGTTGCCCGTCAGCTTGCCGATGTTGTGGAGACATCTTCACCGTGAGGTTATGGCGCGCAGGCTCGGTTGTGCAAGGCGTTGGAGTGCTGTATAGTTCCGCCTCCCTGAGCATTGGGGGCCGTTATGCGCCGTAGGATTGTTGCCGGAAACTGGAAAATGAACGGGTCTGCGGACCTGGTGGACAGCCTGGTACCGACCGTACGCGAGGCCGTTGGCGGCCTTGGAAATGGTGTCGAGGTAGTGATTGTTCCGCCCGCGCTGTATGTGCCGAGAGTGGTTGAGAAAGCCGGCTCCGGTATTGCGGTTGGCATCCAGAACCTCTCCGGTTACGAGTCCGGTGCTTATACAGGCGAGATTTCAGCGGCCATGGCCGTCGACAGCGGTTGTCACTATGCGCTGGTCGGCCATTCCGAGCGACGCCACTTGTTTGCTGAAAGCGACGAAGTGATCGCCGGAAAAGTGGTTCGGGCCCTGGAGACCGGTCTCAGTGCCATGCTCTGTGTTGGTGAAACCCTCGAAGAGCGTGATGAGGGCCGGGCAGAACAGGTGGTGGCGGAGCAGGTCCGCGCGGGTCTCTCTGGTGTCAGGCCGGATCAGTGGGGTCGGGTTGTGGTAGCCTACGAGCCGGTCTGGGCGATCGGTACCGGAAAAACCGCCACTGCAGATGATGCCCAGGCAATGCATGCCGCGATCCGTCGCTGGCTTGACGAACTGGGCGCGCCGGCCCAGGATGTGCCGCTACTTTACGGCGGCAGTGTAAAAGCGGATAATGCAGCCGCACTTTTTGCCGAGCCCGATGTGGATGGCGGCCTGATAGGCGGGGCCTCACTGGTGGCAGACGAATTTTTGAGCATTTGCCGGTCAATTCCGGCGGATGCCGGGAACTGACAGGTTCGCGAGAGTCGATATGGACTGGATGGAAACACTGGTAGTTGTTGTGCACGTGGTGATCGCCGTCGCCCTGGTTGGCCTGGTGCTGATTCAGCAGGGTAAAGGTGCCGATGCGGGCGCAGCCTTTGGTGGCGGTGCATCCCAGACGGTATTTGGCAGTCAGGGTAGCGGCAGCTTCCTGACCCGCATGACCACCGCCATGGCTGTGGTGTTTTTCGTAACAAGTTTTTCGCTGGCAGTGTTTGCCAAGCAGCGTGCGGAAGTGGCCGGTGAAGCCGGTATCCCTACCGTTCAGGAATCCCCCGCTGATGCGGCTGGTGCTTCCGAAACGCCTGCTCTGGAAGAGCAGCCTGCTGATAGCGAGTCAGGCACCGGGGACGAAATCCCCGAGCTTGAGTAAGGATGTTGCCCGGGTGGTGAAACTGGTAGACACGCTATCTTGAGGGGGTAGTGGCGAAAGCCGTGCCGGTTCGAGTCCGGCCCCGGGCACCATATAATACGGCTTGGAATATCCAGGCCGTTTTTTTTGGTCAGTCCTTGACCAGCATTGCCGGCATCACTATACTCCGGCGATTATCGAGGTGAGCGCTTCCGGGTGGCCGGTTTGCGCCCTCCGGGCAGGCCAGGTGTCTGTCTGCAGGCGACAGGGTTTATTGGGTTTGTCGCCTGTAAGTTCTTGCAACAAAAGGCCCCAATCTTTTCGGGGCTTTTTGATTAAGGGGCCTGGCGAACAGGCCCTTGTGCATAAAAAGGGCTGATCAACAGCCCTTTTTTTGTTTGTGGGGTTTGTAAAACAGATCAGGCGGAGTAACGACACCTTTGTCAGCAAAGCTATCACAACTGGAAGACATGCTCCGGCCCGTCGTTGAGGGGCTCGGTTATGAATTCTGGGGTATCGAATACCGGTCAACCGGCAGGCACGTCCTGCTGCGGTTGTTTATTGACGATGCGGACGACGGCATCAGCGTGGAAGACTGCGAGAAAGTCAGTCGCCAGGTCAGCGGGGTGCTGGACGTAGAAGACCCGATTCAGGGGGAGTACACCCTGGAGGTGTCATCCCCGGGTATGGACCGCCCCCTGTTCCGCCCCGAGCATTACCGGGCGTGGGTCGGCCATATGGTCCAGATCAAGTTGCGGATGGCCTTCGAGGGCCGCCGCAAGTTCAAGGGTCTGCTGAATGGCATGGATGGCGATGACGTTGCCGTTATCGTTGACGATCACGAATACCTGTTGCCCTTCGAGAGTATCGAGAAGGCCAACATCGTTCCCGTTTATGAGTAATCGAATTGACGAAAACAGTTATTTTCAGGGCAGGGCAATCCGATGAATAAAGAGATCTTGATGGTGGTCGAGGCCGTCTCGAACGAGAAGGGTGTCGAGAAAGATGTCATCTTCGAGGCGATTGAGCTGGCATTGGCAACCGCTGCGAAGAAGCGGTACGACGACGAGGAAGCGGATATCCGCGTTTCCATCGACCGCAAGACCGGCGAATACGAAACCTTCCGCCGCTGGCTGGTGGTGGATAACGATGCCGTGCCTGCGCTGGGTACCGAGTTGACCCTGCAGGAAGCCGAGGAAATCAGCACCGACCTCAAGCCCGGCGATATCCACGAAGAGAAAGTGGAGTCTGTGGCGTTCGGTCGGATCGGTGCCCAGGCGGCCAAGCAGATTATTTTCCAGAAGGTGCGCGAAGCAGAGCGTACCAAGATTGTGGACAGCTACCGGGAGCGTATCGGTGAGCTGGTGTCCGGCACTGTAAAGAAAGTGACCCGTGACAATGTCATTGTGGATCTGGGTGCCAATGCCGAAGCGTTGTTGCCCCGGGAGCTTCTGATTCCCCGGGAGACCTTCCGCATGGGTGACCGGGTGCGCGCCCTGCTCCTGGAAATTCGCACGGATCACCGTGGGCCCCAGCTGATTCTGAGCCGCACCGATCCGCAGATGCTGATCGAGCTGTTCCGCATCGAGGTGCCGGAAATTGCCGAGGAACTGATCGACATTCGCGGCGCGGCCCGTGATCCGGGCTCACGGGCCAAGATTGCGGTGAAGAGTAATGACCGTCGGATTGACCCGGTGGGTGCCTGTGTCGGTATGCGTGGTTCCCGTGTTCAGGCCGTCTCTAACGAGCTGGGCGGTGAGCGCGTTGATATCGTGCTGTGGGACGACAATCCGGCCCAGTTGGTGATCAACGCCATGGCCCCGGCCGAGGTGGCTTCCATTGTGATGGACGAAGATCGTCAGACCATGGAAGTGGCGGTTGCCGAAGACAATCTGGCCCAGGCCATCGGTCGTAATGGCCAGAACGTGCGGCTGGCCAGTGACCTGACCGGCTGGACCCTGAACGTGATGACCGAGGAAGAAGCCGGTGAGCGTCAGCAGGAAGAATACAACCGCCTGCTGGATCACTTCATCTCGCATCTGGATGTGGACGAGGAGTTCGCCGGTGTGCTGATCGAGGAAGGCTTTACCTCCATTGAAGAAGTGGCCTATGTCCCCATGGAGGAGATGCTGGCTATCGAAGGCTTTGATGAAGACACCATTACCGAGCTGCGCCGTCGTGCCAAGGACGCATTGCTAAACCAGGCACTGGCCAGCGAGGAAGCCCTGGAAGGGGCGGAGCCGGAAGAAGATCTCCTCAATATGGACGGTATGGACCGCCCGCTGGCATTCAAGCTGGCCGGCATGGGCGTGCGCTCCATGGAGGATCTCGCCGAGCAGTCTGTGGATGATCTGCTCGAAATTGAAGGTATGGACGAAGAGCGTGCCGGTCAGTTGATTATGACCGCGCGTGCCCCCTGGTTTGAAGACGACCAGGCTTAACCGGGAGGAGGACCAGTATGGCTGATGTAACGGTAAAACAACTGGCCGATGATGTAGGCGCTCCCGTGGATCGTTTGCTGCGGCAGATCGTGGAAGCAGGTCTCAAGGCCCGCTCCGAGAACGACACGGTCACCAGCGATGAGAAGCAGCAGTTGGTGGCTTATCTGCGGAAGAATCATGGTGAGGAAGAGGCTGAGCCTCGCAAGAGCACCCTCAAGCGCAAGACCACGACTACCCTGAAGGCGGGTGGTGCGGCAGGCCGGGCCAAGACCGTCAACGTAGAGGTGCGCAAGCGCCGTACCTACGTGAAGCGTGCGGAAGCACAGCCCGAAGCGGAGCCGGAGAAGGTGGAAGAGCCGGAGAAGGCGGAAGCGCCCGCCGAGGCACCGCAGGAGCAGGCGGCCGAAACCCCGCGCAGCGAGGCACCGAAGGCAGCGGAAGAGAAGCCGCAAGACACGGCTGCCGCCGAGCCGGAGAGCAAGGTATCCAACAAGGCTGCCGCGCCGGAGCCTGATCCCGTGCCTGCGCCGGAAGATATGCCGATCCCGCCGCCGGAAGACGGTAAGGACCGCAAGTCCAAGAAGAAAAAGGACAAGTCCCGGGATCGCAAGGATGATGTGATCGACGAAGGCAAGCCGAAGAAGAAGCAGGCTGGCCATCGCGGCCCCCGTAACCGTCCGGTTGAAGAGCCGGTGGTACTGAGCGAAGACGAAGAGGAAACCACTCTTCGCAAGCCGCTGCGGGCCAAAAAGAAACCCAAAGAGAAGCGACACGCTTTCGAGAAGCCGACCAAGCCCATGGTAAGAGAAGTTGAAGTACCGGAAACCATCAGTGTTGGTGATCTGGCCCAGCGCATGGCGGTCAAATCTGCTGATGTCATCAAGACACTGATGGGCATGGGCGTAATGGCCACCATCAACCAGGCTCTGGATCAGGAAACCGCGATTCTGGTAACCGAAGAGCTGGGCCACAAGGCCAAGGCCGTGAGCGACGATGCCTTCGAGGAAGAAGTGCTGAGTGAACTCACCGGCGAATCCGAAGGCAAGGAGAAGATCAAGCGGGCACCGGTCATCAGCGTGATGGGTCACGTTGACCACGGTAAGACCTCCCTGCTGGATTACATCCGCCGTACCAAGGTGGCATCCGGTGAGTCCGGTGGTATTACCCAGCACATTGGTGCCTACCACGTAGAGACCAACCAGGGCATGGTGTCCTTCCTGGATACTCCGGGGCACGCAGCGTTTACCGCTATGCGTGCCCGTGGTGCCCAGTGTACCGATATCGTTATCCTGGTGGTGGCAGCCGACGACGGCGTGATGCCGCAGACCAAGGAGGCGGTGGAACATGCCCGCTCCGCCGGTGTGCCGATCGTTGTTGCCATCAACAAGATGGACAAGGAAGAGGCGGATCCGGACCGGATCAAGACCGAGCTGGCCGGTATGGAAGTCATTCCGGAAGACTGGGGTGGCGATGTCCAGTTCATCCCGGTATCCGCCCATACGGGTGACGGCATTGATAATCTGCTCGAGGCGGTACTGCTGCAGGCGGAAATCCTGGAGCTGGAAGCCTCTCCGGATGCGGCCGCCAAGGGTGTGGTTGTCGAATCCAGCCTGGAGCGTGGCCGCGGCTCTGTAGCCACCGTGCTGGTACAGAACGGCACCCTGAAGCAGGGCGACATGGTGGTGGCCGGTTCCTTCTTCGGTAAGGTCCGTGCCATGACCGACGAAGCCGGCAAGCAGGTGAAAGATGCCGGTCCGTCTATCCCGGTTGAGATCCTTGGCCTGAACGGTACGCCGGATGCTGGCGACGAGTTCTTCGCCGTGGCCGACGAGAAGAAAGCCAAGGAACTGGCCGAGTTCCGTCAGGCCCGTGAACGGGAGCAGCGGTTGCAGCGTCAGCAGGCAGCCAAGCTGGAGAACCTGTTCGAGAATATGGGCAAGGACGAGGTCAAGACCCTCAACGTGGTGCTCAAGACCGATGTTCGCGGCTCCCTGGAAGCCATCGTCAAGGCGCTGCAGGATCTGGGCAACGACGAGGTTCAGGTGAAAGTGGTGTCCTCCGGCGTGGGAGGTATCGCGGAAACCGATATTTCCCTGGCTCTGGCATCCGGTGCAGTCGTGTTCGGCTTCAACGTGCGTGCGGATACGGCGGCGAAGAAGCTGGTGGAGCAGGAAGGCGTGGACCTTCGCTACTACAGTATCATCTATAACCTGATCGACGACGTGAAAGCGGCCCTGACCGGCATGCTGGCACCGGAATTCCGCGAGGATATCGTGGGTATCGCCGATGTGCGGGATGTGTTCCGTTCACCGAAGTTCGGCCAGGTGGCCGGCTGTATGGTCACCGAAGGCAATGTTTACCGTAACAAGCCGATCCGCGTACTGCGGGACAACGTGGTGATCTTCGAGGGTGAGCTTGAATCCCTGCGCCGCTTCAAGGACGACGTACAGGAAGTGCGTAACGGCATGGAGTGCGGTATCGGTGTTAAGGGCTACGACGTGAAGGTCGGTGACCAGATCGAGGTGTTCGACCGCGTCCGGGTAGAGCGTAAGCTCGAATCCACGGGGGCCTGATGCCGAAGGACTTCAGCCGTACCGAGCGAATCGGTGACCAGATGCAACGCGAGTTGGCCATGCTGATCCAGCGGGAGGTCAAGGACCCCCGTGTCGGCATGGTCACGGTTAACGCCGTCAAGGTAAGTCGCGATCTGGGTTATGCCGATATTTACGTATCGTTGCTGACCACCGAAGAACTGACCGAAGAATCGCCTCAGGTACAGGATGCCCTGAAGGTGCTGGACAAGGTGTCCGGATTTCTCCGTGGTCAGGTCGGCAAGGCCATGAAACTGCGGGTGGTTCCCCATCTGCGGTTCCATTTCGATACCCTTCTGAACTACAGTCGTCACATGGACAGCCTGATCCGTGAAGCCGTGGGGGGCAAACCCGCGGTATCCCGGGACCAGGACGACAAGCCGGAGCAGGACGATTGAGCCGCAGGCACAAGGGCCGCAGGGTTAACGGTATTCTGGTGATCGACAAGCCTGCCGGTGTCACCTCCAACGGGGTGCTCCAGCAGGTGAAGCGTCTGTTCGGTGCGGCCAAGGCCGGCCACACCGGCGCGCTGGATCCCCTGGCGACCGGTGTCTTGCCGCTGTGTTTCGGGGAGGCCACCAAGTTCTCCCAGTCCATGCTCGACAGTGATAAGGCCTACATCACCACTGCCCGTCTGGGCATCCGTACCGAGACCGCTGACAGCGAGGGTGCGGTTGTGTCCGAACGCCCGGTTCCCGCCCTGACGGAAGAGGATCTGGAGCCGGTGCTGGATCGCTTTCGTGGTGATATCGAGCAGGTACCCTCCATGTACTCGGCCCTCAAGCACAAGGGTCGCCCCCTCTACGAATATGCCCGGGAAGGCATCGAAATAGAGCGCCCGGCGCGCCCGGTTACCATTTACGAGCTGACCCTGCTGGCGGTGCGCGACACCGAGATAGACCTGGCCGTCAAGTGCACCAAGGGTACCTACGTCCGTAACCTGGTGGAGGACATTGGCGAGGTTCTGGGGTGTGGTGCCCATGTGAGTGCGTTGCGTCGTACCCTGGCTTCCGGGTTCAGCCTGGCGCAGGCCCATCCGGTGGAAAAACTTGAGCAGATGCGAGAGCAGGGCGAGTCCCTCGATTCGTTGCTGGTGCCGGTGGACGCGGCGCTTACAATGTTTCCGGAGGTTCATCTGGAAAGCGGGAATTTACTGTCGATATTGAACGGACAACCCGTTAGAATATCGTGTCAGTCTTTGACCGGTCCGGTCCGTCTTTACGGTGAAAACCGTTTCGTGGGCCTCGGTGAAGGACAGCCAGAAGGCGAGGATGCGGTGAAAATCGTACCCCGCCGGCTGGTCGCAAGCAGTTGATGGTTCCGACCGTCGCTGACTAGCCGGGCTGCAGAGATGCGCGGTTCGGCCGGATGATTTTCAGGCATCGCATACAATGAGGTGATTTATGGCACTTTCAGCCGAAGAGAAAGCAAAGATCGTCACGGATTATCAGCAGGGTGAGGGCGATACCGGTTCCCCGGAAGTCCAGGTAGCACTGCTGAGCGCCAACATCGACAAGCTTCAGGACCATTTCAAGACCAATAAGCAGGATCACCATTCCCGCCGCGGTCTGATTCGTATGGTTAACCAGCGTCGTAAGCTGCTGGACTACCTGAAGCGCAAGAACGCTGACCGTTATCTGGATCTGATCCAGCGTCTGGGTCTGCGTCGGTAATCCGGCGACCTGCCGGCCGGCGACCGTTCAGGTCCCGGCCAGTGCCTCTGGCAACCATGAAGGACCTGGTCCGGACGGGTTGCCGGGGCTGCTTCTCCACCCATTTCCCGAACAGGAACCGGTTGTTTCGGTGGCACCGGAGCTTGCACCTGTAATAATGGAAAGCACCGATAGCAGGTTGTTGAAAGGCCCGGGTAACCGGGGTTTTGCAACAGCCTGTTTGCTTTCAGACAGTGTTGGCTCTGCACCGTTTCCGATCCGATTCCTGGGTATATTGACCGAAAGTACAGTCGGCCATGTGAGTCGTCTGTGATCCGAGAAAACCAGGAGTTAATGTGAGTCCACAACCAATCAAGAAATCGTTCGAACTGGGCGGCAAGACGGTCACTCTGGAGACCGGACGTATTGCCCGCCAGGCAACCGGCGCGGTGCTGGTGACCATTGATGACGTATCGGTACTGGGTACCGTTGTTGGTGCCAAAGAGCCCAAGCCGGGCCAGGGATTTTTCCCGCTGACCGTCAACTACACCGAGAAGACTTACGCCGTAGGCAAGATCCCCGGTGGTTTCTTCAAGCGTGAAGGTCGTCCTTCCGAGAAGGAAACCCTGACCTCCCGTCTGATCGACCGTCCGATCCGTCCGCTGTTCCCGAACGGCTACATGAACGAAGTTCAGGTAGTCCTGACCGTCATGTCTGCCAACAAGACCCAGGATCCGGATATTGCGGCCATGCTGGCAGCATCCGCGGCTCTCGCCATTTCCGGTATCCCGTTCGACGGCCCGATCGGCGCGTCCCGGGTGGCCTTTACCAATGAGCGTGGCTATTTCCTCAACCCGACCTTCGAAGAACTGCAGACCTCCCTGCTGGACATGGTGGTTGCCGGTACCGAAGACGCAGTACTGATGGTTGAGTCCGAAGCCAAAGGCCTGACCGAAGACCAGATGCTGGGCGGCGTACTGTTTGCCCACGAGGAAATGCAGTCAGCCATCAAGGCGATCAAGGAATTTGCCGAAGAGAACGGCAAGCCCCGCTGGGAATGGCAGCCGGAGCAGGAGAACACTGAACTGCTGAACGCCATCGAAGGCGAATTCCGCGGTGCCATCGAGGAAGCCTACAGCATCCGTGACAAGATGGAGCGTTACGGCCGTCTGAGCGAAGTGAAATCCGCAGCGGTCGAGAAGTTTGCCGGTGAGGAAGAAGGCCAGCCTTCCGAGGAAGAGGTCAAGAAGTGCTTCGGCAAGATCGAGAAAACCGTGGTTCGCCAGCAGGTCATCGAAGGCAAGCCGCGGATTGATGGTCGTGACAACAAGACCGTTCGTCCGATCGAAGTGGAAGTGGGTGTACTGCCGAGTGTGCATGGCTCCGCCCTGTTCACCCGTGGCGAGACCCAGGCCATCGTGACCACCACCCTGGGTACTTCCCGGGATATGCAGATCATCGATGCACTGGAAGGCGAGCGTAAGGATCCGTTCCTGTTCCATTACAACTTCCCTCCCTACTCCGTAGGCGAAGCCGGTCGTATGGGCAGCCCGGGCCGTCGTGAGATCGGTCACGGTCGTCTGGCCAAGCGTGGCGTTCAGGCGGTGATGCCGACTGTTGAAGAGTTCCCGTACACCATCCGTGCGGTATCCGAAATCACCGAGTCCAACGGTTCCAGCTCCATGGCTTCCGTATGTGGTTCTTCCCTGGCGCTGATGGATGCGGGTGTTCCGCTGAAGGCTCCGGTAGCGGGTATTGCCATGGGTCTGGTCAAGGAAGGCGACAAGTTCGCGGTTCTGACCGACATCCTGGGTGATGAAGATCACCTGGGCGATATGGACTTCAAGGTTGCCGGTACCAAAGAGGGCATTACCGCCCTGCAGATGGACATCAAGATCCAGGGTATCACCGACGAGATCATGGAAATTGCCCTGGAGCAAGCCCATGACGCACGTCTGCACATCCTGGGCGAGATGAACAAGGTGCTGGGCGAGCCCCGTGCCGAGCTGTCTGACCGTGCACCGAGCATCACCACCATCAAGATCCATCCGGACAAGATCCGCGACGTGATCGGTAAGGGCGGTGCCACCATCCGTTCCATCTGTGACGAGACCGGTGCTTCCATCGATCTGGACGACGATGGCAACGTGAAAATCTACGCGGATAACCAGGCGGCAGCCCAGGCTGCGGTCAACCGCGTTAAGGAAATCACCGCCGAGATCGAGGTGGGTGCCATCTACAAGGGTAAGGTTGAGCGCATTGTGGACTTCGGTGCCTTTGTGAACATCCTGCCTGGCAAGGATGGTCTGGTGCACATCTCCCAGATCTCCGAGCGCCGTATCGAGAATGTGACTGACGAGCTGAGCGAAGGTCAGGAAGTTCTGGTCAAGGTGCTGGATGTGGATAACCGTGGACGGGTGAAGCTGTCCATGAAGGAAGTTCAGGAAGGCGAGCAGCCGACTGACTTCGGAGCCTGATAACGGGCTGAGCTTTTAGCTCGAATGAAACCCGCCTTTCCTTTTGGGATTGGCGGGTTTTTCGTTTTCAGGACTGGGGGGCTTCCTCCATAAAGTCCAGCAGCCCCTTTTTAAACTCCGGCAGCACAAACGTCCCACCATGCCCGGTATCAGTCCGCATCAGTGTCTTGGGCTCGTCTGCCGCTTCATACAATCGCAGGCCGTGGTGGATAGGAATCAGGCCGTCGCGCACGCTGTGGATGATCATGACCGGCACCGGGCTGATGCGGGCGATGTGGTCCACGCCTTCGTAGTCATCGGGGATGGTCCAGCTGAGGGGGATCTGCAGGGGCCAGGTTAGCCAGAAGCCGTCGAGTTTTTCCCGGGCGATGGCGCGGAAGCCGGAGAAGGTGGCATCCACGATGACTCCGTCCAGCGGTGGTTGCTGGTTTCGTTGGGTCCACTCGGCTGCCACCGGGATGGTCAGGCCGCCACCGAGGCTTTGTCCCATCATGAATAGTGGTTTTCCTTCCAGACGCTCTGGTTGGCTGGCGAGCCAGCGCAGGCCGGTTTCTGTGTCGCTCAGGGTGCCTTCGAGGGTGGGTACGCCGGTGGAGTGGCCGTAGCCCCGGTAATCCAGGGTGAAGACGTTGTAGCCTTTCTCTGGCAGCCAGGCCACGTTGAGGATGTGGCTGCTGATGTTCTGGGCGTTGCCGTGGAGGAAGTAGACGGTTCCCCTGGCGGGGGATTGCGCGGCGGGGAGCCACCAGCCGTGGAGGGCTTCGCCGTCCGGGGATTCCAGGGTGATGTCCTCGTATTCAAGGTTGAGTCGGTCCGGGGTGATGTAGGTGACCCGGTCCGGATAGAAGAACAGTCCGCCGCAGCCACTCAGCAGCAGGGCAAGGCCTGTGGCGATGGCGGGGCGGGTGAGGTGTTCAAGTTTCAGAAGTATGCGTGCAGACCCATCTGCCATTTTGTCTGGTACCTGTCGAAGTGGTGTTCCCGGGTGCCTTCAGCAAACAGGCTGAAGGACCGGCCGAAGTGGATCGCGGCCTTGCCGTAGAGCTGATCCTGACGGTGCTGGTCACTGATGATCCAGGCTTTGGTTCTGGCTCCCGCCAGCAGGCTGACGCGGTTGCCCTGGTGCAGTACGCCGATGTCCGCGCCGGGTGCCATGTCATGCCCCCGGCGCAGGTCGTCGTCAATTTCCAGGTCGCCGGTGGCCAGTGCAAAGGCCTGGGTGGCCGGTGTAATGCGCCAGCTACCGCCGACACCGCCTTCCACATATGGGGTCAGCACCCTTTGTGTGCCGGTATCGGTGCGGCGGCCGCCGAAGCCAACCTGCCATGACAGCGGCGAGAAAAACTGGTTGCGGGGTGTCAGTGAGCGTATCTCTACAGCGGTGATTTTCTCGACCTGTAGTTCGTCATTATCGTGGTAGAGCCGGGCATCCAGTCGCAGAAACTGAAGCTGGGCTCCGCTGCGATAACCCTCCGGTGGGTCGAGTATGTCGTGGTAAGCCGGACGTATGCTCAGCTGGGAAAACTCTGCCGGGCCGATCTGGCCGCCAGACAGGCTCAGACGGAAGGTGTCGTGACCCTGATCGTCTCTGACCTCCGGGCGTTCTACCGGGTTTGAGTCGGTGTCAGCTTCGATGCGGCTGCGTGCGACGAGCAACTTGTGGGACAAGGGAGCCGCGTATTCCCGGGGCCATCCTTCGGCTTCGCTCTGGTGGCGCACATACTCATAGGTCGCGTCCAGTAATGCAGCCTTCTGCGGGGCTGGCAGGCTGGTGATCTCCGGGCTGTCCACCTTCAGATAACCGTTGGCCAGAGCGGCTGCCACCGTTTGCTGGTCATCAGGCAGTGAATTCAACCGGTGCCGGACCACCGTGGAGGCGGAGGGGCGGTAATGGATGCTCTCAATAAGATCCCGGTCCCGTACCCAGCGGACGGTATCCGAGGGAATCGCATGGGTGCTCACTTCCTCCAGCAGATTGGTGCCGGGCCGGGCCGCGTCGATCAGTGCCAGCAGTCGGTAAGCGCAGTTCTCGTCGAAAAAGTAGTAATCAAAGTTTATAGCCCTGACTTCCCAGGTGTGGGCCAGCATCTGCTCCACTTCATCCGGATTCAGGTTGAGGGTGTACTCCCACAGATCCCGGTGTTCTATGTCGTTATAGAGCCGGATCATCTCGTGATAGGGGCGAATCGAGGTGATGCCCGGATAGCCACCGAATATTCCCCGGTAGGCAAACAGGATCTCGCTGTCGTGTTCGGCCGCATCCGCCGCGTAGGAAATGGTACTGGCCAGCAGCAGATCGGTTTCACCGTCATCCTGGGGCGGATCCAGCCGCAGAAAGGTGTGGCCGAACATGGATGAGGGGCTGTTCAGGTACGAAGCCGCAAACACCAGGGTGACTTTCTCGGTATTCAGGTTCTCCGTCCACTCATCATAGGCGGGGCATTCGATTGGTGTATCCGGGAGGTTCAGCTGCTCCCGCAGCCAGCTATCCCTTGCCGGATATCGGCAGCGTGCATGGTCGTCACCGTTACCCGGTTGCTGGATGGCTTCAATAGTGGCCTCCAGTTCAGCTTTCGGGGAATGCTTGCCATCGTCGCTCAGGAAGAAATCCGGATCGTCCGCCTGGCTGGTATAGCCTGCGCCGAGTGCTTCCTCGTGATAGTGCCCAAGGGTAAGCCATACCGGGTGTTCGTGGAGCCTGTCAGGTGATGCGGCGAGGGTCGGGGTTGTTATACACAGGAGGGCAATACGGATCAGGGTGTTGCCCGCAAAAGGGATGTTGCGCATGGATACTGGTCAGCTTCCGGGTTGTGGGGTTGGGCGTGCCGTCCCTGGCACGGATGGATCTCCTGGGCAGGCGATCAGGCTGCCACGTATTTGCTCAGAGACTCTTCTTTCTCCAGCAGGGAGACGATGGCATCAACGGCCTGATCAGAGGTGGTGTCCGCATCCGGGAAGATAACGGCGAAGTTCTCTTGCAGAACCTGACGGAAAGCGCCGCGGTCTGCCTCGTCCACGCCCAGCAGAACCGCCAGGGTATCGAGGTTTTCACCGGCACCACGGGACATGTCACGGGCTACCTTGTCGATATTGCTGTCCATGTACATGGCCATGGACTGAACCGACTCATTGGTCTGGCAGCCGAGGGTGCCAGTGGTCATGCCGAAAGTCTGGTTACCGAAAATACCGTTGGTGGTAGCAGCCAGCACGTGGGGTGCGATACCGGACTGTCCTTTCCAGACCATGGAGCCCACGCCACAACCCGGCTGGGCAAAAGCCATGGAAGACGCTCCCAACAGCACTACGCCTGCGATCAGTTTTTTCATCATCCACTCCTTATGTGCATTCACACTTTTTGACTGGGTGTTACCAGCTCCCTGGCTGGCAAGCGGGTATAACGGCTGCGACTGCGCAGATTCTGCATACCGCCTATCGGAGTATAGACAAGATTCTGTGAAGTTTAAGTTATCAGGGGCTTTGTAATGTTCTGGGAAGGAATATAGGAAGGGGCATTAAAAAACCGGAGCCCATGCGATATGAGTCTCCGGTTCTTTCTCCATCGGGACTGGGCCCGATGTAACGGCGCTAGCCGAACTTAGTTGCCGTGAACAACCAGCTCGTAGTTACCGATGATGCCCAGGATGCTGTTGGCTTTCCAGTCCATGTGGGTCACTTCGGTGATGCCGCCGTCAGCCTTGGCTGCTTCGATGCTGCAGTCGCCCTGAGCCAGCAGAGCCAGGATGCTCTTACACTGTGCACGGCCTACCTTGGTAGCTTCTCCGTTGGAAGTAACGCCAGCCGGCAGAGTGATGTCGGTCAGGATGCCGCCAGCAGGCATGGTGGAAGCACAGCCAGCCAGAGAAACGGAAGCAGCGAGAGCCAGAGTAGAAAGAACTTTTTTCACGTAACTATCCTTATGTTAGTCAGGTTTGTTTTTCCCTAGTGGGCCTTTCAGCCCGGTGCGGATGATAATGGATTTGCCGGGGAAGTTAAACCGTTGTTAATCAAGTGCCCCTAGCCCCCCAAATAAGCCGCCTGCACATCCGGATTGGTCAGCAGATTTTTGCCGGTATCATGCAGACGGATGCGGCCGGTTTCGAGTACATAGCCCCGATCCGCCAGGTTGAGGGCCTGGTGGGCGTTCTGTTCCACCAGGAAGATGGTGATGCCTTCTTCCCGCAGCTGGCCAATGATCTCGAAGATCTGTTTGATGACCAGCGGGGCCAGGCCCAGGGAGGGTTCGTCCATCAGGAGCATGCTGGGCTTGCTCATCAGCGCGCGGCCGATGGCCAGCATCTGCTGCTCGCCGCCGGACATGGTGCCGGCACGCTGGTGCTCCCGTTCCTTGAGGCGGGGGAACAGTTCGTAGACGTGATCCTGGCTCTTGCGGATTTCTGATTTGCTGTTGAAGAAGCCGCCCATGGCGAGATTTTCTTCCACGGTCAGGCCCGAGAAAACCCTCCGACCTTCCGGCACTATGGCCATGCCCGAGCGCATGATGTTGGCGGTGGTGTCGCCGGTGATTTCCCGGCCTTCCAGAAAGATCCGGCCGGCGCTTGCCTGGGGGCTGCCGCAGACGGTCATCAGCAGGGTGGTCTTGCCCGCGCCGTTGGCACCGATCAGTGAGACCAGTTCGCCCCGTTTTACTTCCAGCGATACCCCGTGCAGGGCTTCGATCTTGCCGTAATGGGTATGTACGTCTTCCAGTACCAGCATGCAGTTTCCTCAGGCCTCGCCCAGATAGGCTTTGATGACATCTTCGTTCTGACGGACTTCTTCCGGTGTGCCGTGGGCCAGAGGGCGGCCCTGGCTGATCACGTTGATGCGGTCGGAAATATCCATCACCAGGCTCATGTCGTGCTCAATCAATACCACGGAGACGTTGTAGTCCTCCTTCAGGCTGATAATCAGCTGGTTGAGGTCCCGTGTTTCGGCGGGGTTCAGGCCCGCGGCCGGCTCGTCCAGCATCAGCAGTTTGGGTTCGGTCACCATGCAGCGGGCGATTTCCAGCCGTCGTTGCTGGCCGTAGGCCAGGTTGCCTGCTTCCCGATTGGCCAGATCCAGCAAGCCGACACGGTCCAGCCAGTAGGCAGCCCGGTCCAGGGACTTGCGCTCCCGGTCCCGGTAGTCGGGGGTTTTCAGCAGGCCCGAGATCAGGTTGGTGTTGAGGTGCCGGTGCTGGGCCACCAGCAGGTTTTCCACCACGGTCATCTGGTTGAACAGGCGAACGTGCTGGAAGGTGCGTACCAGTCCCAGCCGGGATATCCGGAAATCCGGTTTGCCCTGGATCTCCTTGCCCTCGAACAGGATCTTGCCGCCGGTGGGCTTGTAGAAGCCGCTCAGGCAGTTGAATATGGTGGTCTTGCCAGCCCCGTTGGGGCCGATGATGGAGACAATTTCGTGTTCCTGCACATCGAGGGATACCTGATCGACCGCCAGCAGCCCGCCGAAGCGCATCGACAGATTCTGTACTTCAAGCATGGTCTGTCACTCCTGCCGGTTCAGTTCGATATGGATACGGCGCATGGGCAACAGGCCCTGGGGCCGCCAGACCATCATCAGCACCATGGCGGCACCGAAGATCAGCATCCGGTATTCGGAGAACTCCCGGGCCAGTTCCGGCAGGATGGTGACGGCAATGGCGGCAAGAATGACACCCAGCTGCGAACCCATGCCACCGAGCACCACAATCGCCAGAATGATCGCCGACTCCAGGAAGACAAAGGACTCCGGGCTGATAAAACCCTGCTTGGAGGCGAACACGGTGCCGGCAAAGCCGGCGAAGAAGGCACCGATCGTGAAAGCGGAAAGCTTTACAGCGGTGCGGCTCAGCCCCAGCGAGCGGGCGGCAATTTCATCCTCTCGCAGCGCCTCCCAGGCCCGGCCCACGGGCATGCGCATGAAACGCCGGATAACCATGGCGGTGATCACCGCGAGCACCAGCGCGATCAGGTACAGGAAGATGACCTTGTGTTCGCCGGCGTAGGCGATGCCGAAGGTCTCATGGAAGGAAGTGTTGCCTTCTTCCTTGACCCGGCGGCCGAACTCCATGCCGAACAGGGTGGGGTCCGGAATGCCGCCGATGCCGTTGGGGCCGCCGGTGACATTGGTCCAGTTGTTCAGCAGGATGCGGATAATCTCCCCGAAGCCCAGGGTCACAATCGCCAGGTAATCCCCCCGTAAGCGCAGAACCGGAAAGCCCAGTACCAGCCCGAACAGGGCGGCCAGCAGGGCACCAATCGGTAACGCGAACCAGAAGGAAATACCGAAATACTGGGACAGCAGGGCGAAGGTGTAGGCACCGACGGCGTAAAAAGCCACATAGCCCAGATCCAGCAGGCCCGCCAGGCCAACCACCACGTTAAGGCCCAGCGCCAGCATAATGTAGATGAGCACCAGGGTGGCCAGGTCCACCGAACCGCGGGACACCATAAAGGGCCAGAACAGGAAGAACACCACCAGCCCGGTGATGACCCAGGACTCCAGCTTCACCCGGCGGGATTGCTCCATGGGCTCCCGGTTTGCCATTGGGTTGAGCCGTGGAAGGGCACCCAGAGCGCCCATGATGGCATCCCGGAAGAGCTGGAAGCCGAATACGATCACCGCAGCCAGTACAACGCCGATGAGTGTGCTGGTCTTGGCTCCGGTCAGAGTGACATTGATGCCCTGGGCTTCCAGGTTCAGACCCAGAATGGGAAAGGCAATAATCAGGGTAACAATCGCGCAAAACAGCGCGTGTCGAAAGTTCTGCGCAACCATCAGATTTTCTCAACCTCCGGTTTGCCAAGCAGGCCGGTGGGTTTGAACAGCAAAATCAGAATCAGCAGGCTGAAGGACACCACGTCCTTGTACTCGCCGCTCAGGTAACCCGATGTCATGCTCTCCGCAACGCCGAGAATCAGCCCACCGAGCATGGCACCGGGAATGCTGCCGATACCGCCAAGCACCGCTGCGGTGAAGGCTTTCAGTCCGGCAATAAAGCCAAACAGCGGATCCACTGAACCGTAATACATGCCCAGCAACAGGCCGGCGACTGCCGCCAGCGCGGCACCGATCACGAAGGTGGCCGAGATGATGCGGTTGGTGTCGATGCCCAGCAGATTGGCCATACCCAGATCCTGGGACACCGCGCGGCAGGCGCGGCCAATACGGGAGCGTGAAATGAACAGGGACAGGGTGGTCATGCAGATAAGTGTGGTGACAAAGATGGTGATCTGCATGTAGGAGAGCGACATCCGGAATCCGTCACCGGAGCCGAACTGGAAGCCGCCTTCAATCAGGGCAGGGAAGCCGATGTTGCGGGAGCCCTGGGCAAGGTGCACGTAATTCTGCAGGAAGATGGACATGCCGATAGCGGAAATCAGCGGAATCAGCCGGTGCCGCCCGCGTACCGGGCGATAAGCCACCCGTTCCACAGCCCAGCCCATCGAGCTGGATACGATCATCGCGCAGATCAGGGCGACAATCAGGACCACCGGTAGCCAGGCAATGCCGAGGGTGGCCAGGCCGGTGATGGTGATAAGGGCGGTGTAGGCACCGATCATGTAAATCTCGCCATGGGCGAAATTGATCATGCCGATGATGCCGTACACCATGGTGTAACCGATGGCGATCAGCGCGTAGGCGCTGCCAATGGTCAAGCCGTTAATAAGCTGTTGGGAAAAGTACAACAGATCTTGCATGGTACAGGAACTCCGATAAGCCTGCCGATCGGGTGCCCTTCAGTGTTGGAGTCCGTTCCCGGGCGTTATCACCGGCAGGGTTCCAGAAAAACACCTTCCCGCCGCGAGGTCAGGAAGGTGTTTTTGCTACTAATACCGGTTGGTAACAGTTGGCTTAGTTTACCGGAGTTTTGCTGCCATCTGAATGCCATTCGTAGACGACAAACTCGAAGGATTCCATATCGCCCTTCTCGTCGTACTCGATGGTGCCGATGGGAGTTTCAAAACTGCCGTTACGCAGGGCATCCGCTACCTCGAACGGATCGGTGCTGTCAGCGGCCTCGATGCCCTGAGCGATCACCTGAACGGCAGCATAGGAGGTCAGCACGAACGGACCGGAGGGGTCTTCACCCTTGTCGGTGAAGGCTTTGACCAGTTCCTGGTTTTCTTCCTTCTGGTCGAAGCTCGGTGGCAGGGTCACCAGCAGGCCTTCGGCCGCTTCGCCGGCGATGGTGTTGATGTCCTTGTTACCCACGCCTTCCGGGCCCATGAACGTGGCATCCAGATCAGCCTGACGTGCCTGACGCAGGATCAGACCCAGTTCCGGGTGGTAGCCGCCGTAGTAGACATAATCCACATCGGCCTGCTTGAGCTTGGTGATCAGGGATGAGAAGTCCTTGTCGCCGGCGGTGATGCCCTCAAACATGGCAATCTCGATATCCTGCGCCATCAGCGTGTCACGTACCGCGGTGGCGATGCCTTCGCCGTACTGCTGTTTGTCATGAACCACGGCCACTTTCTCCGGCTTCTGACTGGCAAGGTAGTTACCTGCGACCGGGCCCTGCATGCTGTCCAGGCCGATGGTGCGGAACACCAGTTCGTAGCCGCGCTCGGTGATTTCCGGGCTGGTAGATGCCGGCGTTACCATCAGGATGCCTTCGTCCTCGTAGATGTCCGAGGCCGGCTGGGTGGAAGATGAGCACAGGTGGCCCACCACATACTGTACGCCGTCGTTTACCAGGCTGTTGGCGACGGTGACCGCTTGTTTGGGGTCACAGACATCGTCGTATTCCACGGCGACCAGTTCCTCGCCCATTACACCACCGGCTTCGTTGATCCGCTCGATGGCCATGCGGGCACCGGAGAACTGCATGTCACCATATTGTGCGACGGGGCCGGTCATGGGGCCGGCAATGCCGATCTGGATTTCGGCACCGGCCTGGCCGGCGGCGGTCAGTGCAGCGGAAGCAGCAACAGCGGTTACGATCTTTTTAACTGGAGTTCTCATTGGCTGTGTCCTGTTTTGGTCAGGTGTTTTTATTGTGTCTGCAGCGCTTAAACAAACACCACCACTGCAGGCTTGTCAAGCAATCTGCAGACACAGGGCAGCGGAAGGTTCCACTGCCGGGTCTGCAAAACAGGAAGCAGGATGCGTGCCGTCAGCTATCGCCCTGGTCGTTGTTCTCAGGGAATATCAGCTCCCGGAAGCTGTCGTGTTCCTGCAACTGGGCAAAGCTGGGGTCGACGGAGGCATCGTCCCGGTAGGCTTCAGAGATGTCGATGGCCTTCTCCAGGGTGGTGACTGCGTCGTCCCAGCGACCTATCTCGGCGTAGGCGCAGGCCAGCTGGTAGTGGGCGTGGCCGTTATCCGGAGCCAGTTTGAGTGCCCGCTGGCAAAGGCTGATGGCCCACAGGGGTTCCTGCATTTCAAGCACCGCATCCGCCTTGTAGCTCAGGGCCTCCACATCGTCCGGTCGAAGGTCGAGAATGGCATCATAGGCCGCAATCTTGTTCTGCTGGGATGTCTCCTGGCTGGCCTTCAGCCACAGGGAGTGCACCTCGTTGGTGCGTTCGATCTCTGCCTGGTTCTGGTGGATGATGTCGGATTTCTGCTGCAGTTGTTCCTCAATGGATTGCAGGCGCTTTTCATATTCGACCACCAGCTCGTTCACCCGCTTTTCCGCCAGGCTGGTGAGCTGGTTACGCATGTCACGGATGGAGTTCCAGCCGATCACCACCAGGATGGAGGTAGCACCGGCGATCAGGTAGAAGAAGTAGGTTACCGTGTCAGTGGCGTAGGACATGGTCTTGTCGGCCACGGACAGTTCCTTGTCCACCACCTTTTCGATCAGCTCGGCCCGGGTATCCATCATCTCCTTGCGCAGAGCCTTGCTTTCCTCAAGCAGATACAGCTCCACGAAGGGGGTGTACATGGGTTTTTCCAGCTCGTCGATCCGCTCTTCCACATCTTCCGCTTCCAGTTCGTCCTGTTGCGGAGCCTGCTGGGCCTGGGCTGCCACCGGGAACAGGCTGGCGGACAGCAACAGGCACAACAGTGCGCGCCATTGCACGGTTTTGCGGGCGGCGGTTGCGGGGCGATGGAATAACTCAGACAGCAGTTTGTTCATGCACTCGGGTTCCGGGTCAGTCAACATTTATCAGGGGCATGACCATAGCATAGTGGCCCCGCAAAAAAATGCAGGTTATCCGAAGGTACGGGGTCTTGCCGCTTGCATTCCGCAGAGCAAAGACCTCTAATACTTAGTGGTATAAATAAATCTGAAGGTCTGAGGTGATGACGCAAGCAACAAATTACGATCAGGTACTGGTGGCCCTGCGCCGGGTAATCCGGGCAACGGACCTGCACTCCAAACGGCTCAGCAAACACGCCGGCCTGACTGGCCCGCAGCTACTGATCATGCGGGCAATCCGGGAGCTGGGTGAGGTGACCATCGGTACCATCGCCGAGAATGTCAGCCTCAGCCAGGCGACCGTGACCACCATCCTCGACCGTCTGGAACACCGCAAACTGGTCTACCGGGTACGCAGCACCCAGGACAAGCGCAAGGTACACGCCCATCTGACCGAAGAAGGCGTGAAAATCCTCGAGCAGGCCCCCAATCCCCTGCAGGAAGACTTCATCCAGCGCTTTCAGAGCCTGGCAGAATGGGAGCAGACCATGATCCTCGCCTCCCTGCAGCGGGTCGCCAACATGATGAACGCCGATGATATCGATGCCTCGCCGGTGCTGACGGTTGGTTCTGTATTGAAAGATGACGGGTGGAAAGAGAAGGGATAGCCGCGGAAGGACGGGAAAAGCTATCGACGGGGTCTGTCCCCACGGGACTGACCCCAGAGCTTCCAGTCCGTAGGCTCCGCGACCAGGGCACCAAGCTATCGACGGGGTCTGTCCCTACGGGACTGACCCCAGAGCTTCCAGCTTAAGATTCCGTGCAAAGGGGTCAGTCCCGTGGGGACAGACCCCGTCGCCAACACGCGGAAAAAGTCAGTGCACCGAAGCCCCACGTTTCGGCTTGTTGCCGAAACACACCTGGTACACATCATTAAACGTCCGCGCAAAGTTCACCGTCAGACCTTCTTTCAGGTAATCCGGCAGTTCCTCGTAGTCTCCCCGGTTGGCCTCCGGAAGCACCAGGTTGGTGATTTTCTGGCGGCGGGCGGCGATGACTTTCTCGCGGATGCCGCCCACCGGCAGCACCTGCCCGGTCAGGGTCAGTTCCCCGGTCATGGCAATGTTCTGCTGGGGTGACTCGCGCCGGGCGATGGACAGCAATGCGGTGGCCATGGTGACACCAGCACTGGGGCCGTCCTTGGGGGTGGCCCCTTCAGGCACGTGCAGGTGCACAAAGGACTTGTCGAAAAAGCCCGGATCGCCTTTGTAGCGCTTCAGGTTAGAAGACACAAAGCTGTAGGCGATCTCCGCCGATTCCTTCATCACATCCCCGAGTTGCCCGGTGAGCTTGAAGCCCCGCTGGCTGCTGTGGATGCGGGAGGCCTCAATGCTCAGCGTGGCCCCGCCCATGGCCGTCCAGGCAAGGCCGGTCACCACACCGATACCCTTGAGGGATTTCTCCTTGCGGAACGCCGGCTGTCCCAGATAAGCAGGCAGGTCGGCCACCCCCACCTTGACCGGCTGGTCCGGGTTTTCCAGCAACTTCACAATGCCCTTGAGGACGATCTTGTGAAGCAGCTTCTCCAGGTTCCGTACCCCCGCTTCTCGGGCATAGCCTTCGATTACCTGCCGGATGGCGGCATCGGTGATGTTCATCTGCTTCTTCAGCAAACCGGATCGCTTCAGCAATCGCGGCAGCAGGTGATGCTTGGCAATGGCCAGCTTCTCCTCGGAGATATAGCCGGACAGGCGGATGACATCCATTCGGTCCAGCAGTGGCCGGGGAATGGTATCCAACTGGTTGGCGGTGCAGATGAACAACACCTTGGACAGATCCATCCGCACATCCAGGTAATGATCCAGGAACTCCCGGTTCTGTTCCGGGTCCAGGGTTTCCAGCAGGGCAGAGGCCGGGTCCCCCTGATAGGAGGCACCGATCTTGTCAATCTCATCCAGCATGATCACCGGATTGGCCACCTTGCTGTCTTTCAGCGCCTGCACAAACTTGCCGGGCATGGCCCCGATGTAGGTGCGCCGGTGGCCCTTGATTTCGGCCTCGTCACGCATGCCGCCCACGCTGAACCGGTAGAATTCCCGGCCCAGGGCATCCGCCACCGAGCGGCCGATGGAAGTCTTGCCGACACCGGGCGGGCCGACCAGCAGCAGGATGGAGCCGCTCACTTCGCCCTTGAAAGAGCCTTCCGCCAGGAACTCCACAATGCGGTCTTTTACATCGTCCAGGCCGTCGTGATCCCGGTCCAGAATGCGGCGGGCCTCGGCCAGGTCGAAATGATCCTCGGAGTAAAGCCCCCAGGGCACCTGGGTCAGCCAGTCCAGATAATTGCGGGTTACGCCGTATTCCGGGGAGCCCTGTTCCAGCACCTGGAGTTTCTGCAGTTCGTCCTCGAACCTTTCAGTCACCGGTCCAGGCGGTTGCAGTTCCGCCATGCGCTCCCGGAAGCGCTCCACATCCGCGGTCTTGTCGTCCTTGGCCATGCCCAGTTCCCGCTGGATGACCTTCAACTGTTCCTTGAGGAAGAACTCCCGCTGGTGCTTCTGCACCTTCTCGTTCACCTCCTGGCTGATTTCTGATTGCAGGCGAGCGACTTCCTGCTCCTTGCGCATCAGCAGCAGTACTTTTTCCATGCGCCGCAGCAGCGGCACGGTGTTCAGTACGTCCTGAAGCTCCGGCCCCGGTGTGCTGGTCATGGACGCACCAAAGTCGGCCAGCGGTGAGCTGTCATCCGGCCCGAAGCGGGACAGGTATTGCTTTACCTCTTCACCGTACAGCGGGTTGGTGCGCAGCAGTTCCTTGATGGAGCTGATGATTGCCAGCGTGTAGGCCTTCAGCTCATCCGGCTCTTCCCGCGGCTCACGGGGGTACTCCACCTCCACCAGATAGGGCGGCCGGCGGCGCAGCCACTGGGTAATGCGAAAACGCTGCAGCCCCTGGGCAATGAACTGTACCTTGCCGTTGTCACTCTGGGCATGGTGGACCCGCACGGCGCAGCCGATGGTTTCCAGCTCCTCGCTGTCCGGTATGCCGTCGTCGCTCTCCGAGTCTTCCACGTAGCAGATACCCAGCATCTGGTGCTCGGTTTCTCCCACCCGCTTGAGGGTTTCCTGCCACGGATCCTGATTGACCACCACCGGCTGCACCTGGGCGGGGAAGAATGGCCGGTTGGTGACCGGCAGTATGTACATCCGCTTGGGCAGCATCTGCTGGGGCAGGGCAAGGCTCTTGCTGTGTTCGTCCTTGCCGATGTATTCGGTGATATCTTCTTCGAATTCGTCCAGGGAGTCTTTGCGGTTGTCGTCGCTCATACTGGCTCGCTCTTAAAGCGTGGATGATTAAACACCTATGTAACGGCGGAAGCGGGGTTTTCAAGTTCCGGCTGGCAATCCGGTTGTTTTTGCCTTGCAGGGTATTGAATTCCGGTAGCTGCGGCCCCACTTTTGACCAGCATAAACTTATTCATCAGTTTCAGGTGCTCCGGATGACAGATTCCCCCTTCGTATTTGATGCCACCATGGAAAATTTCCAGGAAAAGGTCATGGATGCCTCTGCGCAGGTGCCCGTGCTGGTGGATGTCTGGGCTGAATGGTGTGCACCGTGCAAACAGATCATGCCGGTGTTGCAGAAGCTGGCGGACGAATACCAGGGGGGCTTTCACCTGGCCAAGGTGAATGCTGACCAGCAGCAGGAACTGACCGCCTCCCTTGGTGTGCGCAGCCTGCCAACCGTGATTCTGGTGAAGAATGGCCAGGCGGTAGACGGCTTCAACAGCGCTCTGCCGGAAGGGGAAGTGCGCAAGATGCTGGAAAAGCATGTTGAAGCGCCAAAGGAAGACCTCTATGAGAAGGCACACCGCATCTGGGAAGAAGGTGATGTGGAAGGTGCTCTCGCGATCCTGACGGAACTGAACCAGAAAGACCCGGAAAACCTGAATGTGCTGATCGACCTGGCCCAGCTGAAAGCGGAAGCCGGCGATCTGGAGACCGCTGAGCAGGTGCTCAACAGCCTGCCCACCGAAGAAAAGATGCAGCCCAAGGCCAAACAGCTTGCGGCCCGCATCAAGTTCATGAAAGAAACCGCCGACCTGCCCCCGGTGGCAGATCTGGAGCAGCGGCTGGAAGCTAACCCCAAAGACCCGGAAGCTCTCCACCAACTAGCGCTGCATCACATCTCGCGCAGTAACAACGCCGAAGCCATGGACCTGCTGATCCGCTCCATGCAGGCAGACAGCAAATACCAGGACGGCATCGCCCGAACCACACTGGTGGAGCTGTTCGAAAAACTGGGGAACAGTGACCCGGATGCTCGGGTTTATCGGCGGAAGTTGTATACGATGTTGCACTGACAGGCAGGGAGCTTGGCCCGAATCCGGCCCGTGTAGATCGAGGCCGGAGCCCGCGCCAATCCGGCATGTATCCAAAAGCTCCACAAACTTTACTGTAGTTAACAAACACCCGCCGAATAGTGAGCTACTCTCCTGAGATCTGTGAATTGGATCACAGAACATTAAAAGGACTCAGGAGTAGTTATGACCCATTTCAGGAAAGCCGCACTCTCCCTGGCTATCGCTTCAAGTATTGCGCTCGTAGGCTGCAGTGGCAGCTCATCTTCCGGTGGTGGCGATCCCGTCACCATGGATCCCTCCTCCCAGTCTGTCAGTGGTACCGCTGTTAAAGGTGTACTGAAAAATGCCCGCGTGACCGTCTACGAACTGGACGATTCCGGTGAGCGAATTGGTGAAGTCGGCACCGCCACCACTAATGATGATGGCAAATACGAAGCCGATCTGGATGATTCCTATCAGGGTGGCTTGCTTGAAATTGAGGTGACTTCTGTTCCGGGACAGACCCGCATGGTATGCGATGCTTCCGCTTGCGGCACCGTGAAGAAAGGTGATGATTTCGAACTGCCCGACGGATTCAAGCTGAGTGCTATTGCAGTTAAAGATGAGGGCTCTGACAAGGTCAGTGCACCGGTGACGGCATGGTCGACTATGGCAACGAATCGTGCCAAGCAGCTTGTCCGGGAAGGTAAGACGGTGCAAGAGGCTTCTCGCAGGGCTTCGGATGAAGTGAGTTTGGTGGCCGGGTTCGATGTGTCCCGCACGACTGCAAAAGATATAAACAACCTTGATGGCGCTACTGAAGAAGAGGCTCAGGCGGCTGCGATGAATGCTGTCATTGCAGAAGCTGTATTTACCGGTGGCAAGAGTGATGCATCCGATTTCGTGGAGCGTCTGGAAAGTATCAGCAAGGTGCTTGACGATGGAGCACTGAATGATGGTGACGGCGAACTCAAGACAGCGCTGGCGGACGCAACCGTTAAAGTGAGCAAGGATCCGGAAATTCAGCTTTCCGAAACAGTCAGAAAAGAGCTCGACAGCGTCGCGTCTCAGGTGAACGAAGGTATCGACGTTAGCAACTCTACTGACGGTGAATTGAGTTTCCGCGGATTCGTATCTCAGGTCAGGGCGTGGGCCAACAGTATCGAGTCAGTGAATAGTGACGACCTGTCTGCCGCAATTAAGGCGGATAGCGAAACCATCCAGAACATTTTCTCCGCGAGCACCGAGGGGCATTTCGCGTTTCTTGGGCACGTGCTGGATGCGGCAAACGAATTTGTGCTCAACAATCCGGGTGATGTCAGCACCTTGATTAATAATGGTGGATCTCAGGAAGTTAGCATCTTGGATGATGACGAGTTGAGTATCGGTTCGGCTACTCTCACATTTTCTGATGTCGATGGCCTGAATATCTCCATCACGGGCACGGCCGCTTCGGGAGAGGTGTTTCAGCCTGTCAATCTTCAGATGGATACCAACATCCCTGTCGATCACCTTGATGTTGTTGCGCACCCGGACCGCGATGGCTCGATTAACTTGTTGATTTCCAGCCTGCAGGAAGAAAACAGCATCGCTTTGTCGGGCACAATTGGTACCGACCTTATTACTCTGCACAACCTCTCAGTTAATCTGACCATGCTGGAGAGCATCTCCTCGGACAAATCGGGCGGTTTCATGGAGGATGCCGAGAGTGTGGAAGCCAAGTTTGCGACAGCTGAGCTCGCAGGTGAAGTGACTATCAAAAGTCCCGAGGGTGACAGATTTGAGGGGGCAATGGAGTTGGCCGTGACCCGCCTTAAAGATATTGATCGTCCATACTCGGCACTGAATTTCACCCGCATTTCTCCTGAAAGTTTCCGGATATCCGGTGCGTTTGACTCTTCTGATCCGGAAGTGGGTAGTTTTGAGGCATCGGCTGCACTGAATATTCGCAATGGAGCGGAGTTCGATGTGTTGTCATGGGGCGAATACAGCTCGCAAAGCCGCTGGTTGCCGCTCACTGCGACAGAGGAAGAGCTGGCCTTCATGAAACAGCCTGCCCCCGATGATGCGGTTTTTGGATTCGTGCGAGGTGGCTATGATGCCGAGAGCCAGAGCCAATGGGGCTTCGGGCAATACTATGTTGATGATGGCTCCACTCTGATTAACTCGTTTAATCTTGGTGAGGAAAACGTTGGGGACATATTTGAAGGTGTCAAAGCATCTGTCCTGAGCAAACTGGCGGCGCTTGATGGGCGATTTGTCCTGGAGCCCTATTATGGTTCCGAGGTGGCCCAGGGGACTCTGCCTGAGTTTGCTCCGGAAGAGTTTGTTTCCCTTCCTCTCACAGGCGGCTGGTTAAGACATGACCCGTTAAGCGAAGCTGGTGATCTGGGATTGTCCTTCGCAATAGACGAGATTGCAGGACTAGATGGTGCGAGCTTGGTGTTCATAGATGCAAATGATCAGGAATGGATTGTAGGCAACTATGACACATACGGAGAGGGCACGAACGAGCTGTATTTTGATGCCTCCTACAATGAGTCGGAAGCGTGGATCTCCGAGGGGGCACAGTTAATAGGCTCCCCAAATCCGTTAACTGAAGCTGGCGTGGAAGACTATGTGACAGTGCAAGGCGCAACCTATCAGGGCTATTCGATAAATGCTGACACCTGGTCAGGGGAGATGAATTACTGGGGCAGCGTTGACTATGAGGTGGGCATCAGTATCAACCGCTTCGAAGAGTGCACGGCTAACGCGGTAAGCGAACTTGAAGTGCTGACCGGAAGGTCCTATTCGGACCTGTCCGAAAAGGATGCGCTGAGTATGTGTGCCCGAAACACGCTGGCAAGCTTTCAGATCGAGGATGTCTCGTATGAAAGTGGTGTTCAAAGTGTGGACTTCTCGAAGCTTCAGCAGGTGGGGCGGGGTATCTTCGAGGGTGCCCTTGGAGACTTTGCCGCGGAAGTCGATACACGATCCTTTACCGCCGAGCTGACGTTTGGATCCGCAGCATCGGGTCTGGAGGAATCGGCGATGATTGATGTGCTGGCTGATTTTCCGAATCTGGAAACAGCGGATTACTTCCTCAATGGCAGCATTACAGTATCCGCAGACGTAGAGCTGGCCGAGCTTCCGCGGGCAAGAGCAACCGTGACGCTTGACCGCACCGCTCAGAAAGGCGGTTCCGTTCTGGCTAACGTGATCTGGAATGGTGGTAACTACACTGCGCGGGTAGAGTCGGCTAACTTCGAGGATCTGGAAGGATCTCAGGTGGTTGCCGAGTTCTCCAACGCTGAAGGGCATGTTCTGCAGCTGATTCCGACCTTTGATGCCGAGAAGAACCTTATTGGTTTGACCGGTAAAGCGCTTTCGGACGGCGATCCAGTAGGCAAAGTAACCCTCCGCGATACGCCTGCCGGGAAAGTGCCTGTCATCGAATACGACAGCGGCTCGGAAACCGTAGTCGAGACGTTGTTCTGATGACAGGGAGTATCTCTGAAACTAAAAGGTGGGGCTTCGGCCCTGCCTTTTTTTTGGTGTTCCTTGGCGCGGAGGCCTGGGCTGCGGAAGAGCCGGAGCTATTTGGGCAGTTGCAGGTCCAGGCCATCAGCGAACCTGAACCTGTTAAGGGAATGCTGGGGAACTGGGGCGATGAATTTGAAGGAGGCAAAAGGCAGTGGCTCTACGGGCGAGCGGAGTTTGGTGTGAGGTATGCCAGCGGGCTCGATGTCTCTCTGTTTACCCGGGCCCAGGCTGATGTTCGACTTAACGAAGAAGCTGCTAGCTTCTACGGCAAGGTCAAGCGCGATGATGCCCTGACACCTGGTGAAAAGACAGCGGTGCGTGTCTCGGTGCAGGGGTTCATCGGAAACGGCCTGCGTATGGGATACAGGTTTGAACGAAATGATTGGCAAGTGGGCCTGGGCGCTTCGCTTTTCAGGGCCGACTACTTGCTTGAAGGTGACTTGTGGGGTGAGATGCGCGCGACATCTCAAGAGGACTTCTCTTTCCAGGCGAACATCGATTATGTCTACTACAGAGATCTTATCTTTGGCCGTGAGGATGCTTCCCGTCCCGAGGGGATTGGTTGGAACGGTGATATCAGCTTCTTGTGGCAACCATTGGAGCGCCTGAGATTCGAGTTGGTTGCTGATGACCTTTTTGCACGGGTTCGCTGGACCGACGTTCCTGCAACCCGAACGTTGGAGCCAGTATCTCTGGAACAGCGAATAGAGGATGGAAAACAGGCTCCCGCAGGTTTGTGGGGAGAGCGGACGATTGATCGTTATTATCAGGATATTGATCCTCGCTACCGAATACGCATGGACTGGAATGCGGACACATGGCACGGAACAGTGCGTGGCCAGTACCAGTTCGGCTACGGCTACCTCGGTCTGGGACTCGGCCGTCGGTTCGACAACGATGTGAATGTCACCGGATTGTGGTGGCCTGAATACGAGCAATTCGGAATCGAGGCCAGTCGCGGTAAGTGGGCAGGCTATGTTGTCGTTGATCAGGTCAAGTGGGAAAAGATGCAGGCTCTGACACTGGGGGTGTCTTATGGGTATTGACCGAGCGTTAAGCTGAAAAAGGGGCCGTTTATTGGCCCCCCTTTTATTCTGTCAGTTATTTCCAGTTGCCCACCAACTGGTGATACTCCTCCTGATACCGCTCAATCGTCAGTGGCTCACCATTGTGGTCGTCCAGGTGGCTGCCAAATGCCAGGCTGAAAGCAAGTCCGATAAAGCTGTCGTGGCTGACAGCTTGCCCCTTGTGCGGCGCATCGGTGTTGGTCTTCATGGCCAGCATCATATCAACCATGGTATCCCGCCCGTTGTTTTCGTGCAGGTATTGGTAGGCAAGGGCGTAGTGCTTGTAGGTGAAATCTGTGCTTTCCCCGGTTTCGCCCTCGTCTGTGAAAGTGACGATACTTACCGGGTCAAACTTGTCGTGGTAATCGGGCGATTCGACTGCCTGTCCGGCCATAAAGGCTGCCTGGCCTTCCGAGAACCATCGGGGCATCACGCTGTATGGGTTTCTCTGCCCTACATGTGCGATGTTGTTCTGAACAAAGTGGACGATCTCATGGGTAAAAATCTCACCAACCTTGCTGTGGTAGGTCGAGGTTTCGCCGGGCACCTGAATACCAAACTGGGAGCCCTCCGCCACGGTTGAACCACTGGTTCCTGAGACGAGGCAGGCTACCAGAGCTTCGCGGGGGAGCAGGGTATCTTCGAGAGGAACCGAAAAATACCCCTGATCTGCAAACGCTTTCTGCTCTTCAATGCTGAGTGCAGACCAGGTGTTCCAGGCTGCGGCACCTTCATCCATTACGTCCGTGGTGGCCATGGCAGTAACGGTTGGGTCGTCCTGCTGGTCTGGATCTATGTGGTCTTGCCAGTCAGGTCTGTAGGAGTCCACCAGGTAGCTGAGATGATCCAGTGTGAAGTAAGGCCGCTGTTCTACAAACTCGTCCCAACTCATTCCGAAGGCCTCCAACACCGTGCTCAGGCGCTGGTCAATCATTGTCGCGACTACGCGAAAATCGGTTTCGCTGAATCCGGTGCTGCCGTAAACCCGGACACGGCCGTCACTGGTTTCAAAATAATGTGTTTGTCCTTTGCACTGTTGGCCGGTATTGCCTGCCGCATAAAGAAGGTTGGACGGATAAGCAATGCCCTCGATCCGGGCATCCTTGAAGTCGCCGGGCACAAAGTCCGCTTCAGAAGGCAGGCTTGAGCCGCCGCCGGAGTCATCTCCGCCGCCGCAGGCTGTCAGTCCCAGTAGCAGGGTTGCTGCCAGGGTGTTTCGCATCAGAGGTGGGTGTCTGAACATCGCGTTTCTGCCTCGATTTTGATAATCAATTTTTATAGCGGGAGTGCTTGCTAGCGCCAGCGGCTATAACCATAGGTGAGGGGCTTTGGGGGAACAATCGCAGCTTTGTAAACTATTGTGAAAGGCGGCATAGGGCGCAGAGAATGTATGTTCGCAACACATACATGCAACAAGAATCGGCTGTAAAATGCAGCAATTCATGTTGCGATTGATTTGCCGGGGTAATCAGATCGGTGTCTTGCGGCTCAGGGGCTGTTGTTATAAAGAGAAAGGGTGGCAGGCCACCCTTTTGGGATACAACTGGATGATCGACGACAGGGTTACTCGATCGGTGAGCTTGTCAGATAGACCCTCATTGAGTCGGCACTGAAGGTTGAATACTGATAGTAGGAGTCTTCTTCCGGGTTGCTGGCAATGGCATAGTTGTCCGGCCCACCCTCGATATAATTTTCTCCAGGGACGGAGGTGACCGAAGTGCCCTCGATCTTCATGGGGCAGGTGCCATCCCAGTCGCAGTCCGGGTCAGATGAGTAGGGGGTGAACTCGACACTTCGGTGCATGTATTCATCCCCCATGATGCTGTTCAGCCATTCGCTCGAGCCGTTCTGGTAACCCACGGCATCAAGAAAGACCCTGTCTGATCCTGCAGGGACGAAGATGAGGAAGCGATCGTGGCCGGACACGTCAAAGTTTAATCCCCCCTGTGATGTGCCGATCAGGGTTCGCCCTTTGGTTGTGTTCTTGTAGTCTCCCGCAGACATCCCGTAAACCTCAAAGTAGGTGCCCTGAGGGGGCAGGGAATCAAGAGATTCCTGTAAATGTGAGAGCGCGTCCTGCTCACTGATCAGTGCCCGGTCGCCTATTCCGCTGGCATCAATGATGGGCTGGATCTGGGTATCAAAGTTATCACTCTGGAAATCAACGCTTACTGCCCCGCCGGCGGCTTCTCTTGCGCCCTGGGTGATCTCGATGCCATTACCGGGGTCGCCGTCAGCATCGATCGTCTGAAGGTAACGGGCCAGATTGACCACCGGCGTGTTGTTTATATCGCTGGTTGAGAAGATATCCAGCGGTGTAATGGTCGGTTGGGCCGCGACCGTCGGCAGTGTGATGGCACCGATCGAGAACGTGACGGTCTCACCGTCTTTGTAGGGGAATTGGCCGTTGCTGTCGGTCTCACCCGATCCTGATTCCGTGGTGTAGCTGATACCGCTGACACGGCTGTCTACGAATGTGCCGGTATTGGTTCCATCAGTGGAGTCCGGCGTGGTATCGCTGCCTCCTCCTCCGCCGCAACCGGCGACGAGAGTTGTGGCCAGGCACAGTGGAATTGTTCCCTTGGTAATCCGCTTGAGTGTGGATTGGGTGGTAACAAAATAGGGCCGATAATAAGGTGACATAGTCGCAAGCCTCCGGTTTTTCTTTTTTCGGAGCTAAGAGATTAGCCTCGGGGGGGCCATTTGGCACCCCCCCCACATGGGGGTGCCCCCGGTTTTTTAACAAAAAGCCAACAAAAAAGGGCCGCCATTTGGCGACCCTCTGCTCAGGAATGATTGGCTATCAGCCATTCCCTTTCTTCATTTCCTCATACTCGTCCTCGAAGAAGAATTTATCCTCTCCGAAAGCCGGCTCCAGCTCGTGCAACCAGGTGGCTGTCTCACTGTACTTGGCGAAGAACGGGCGCTGCACCCAGTCCGGGTTGCGGCCTTGCAGGAAGCGCAGGACGAACACCTTCTCACCCTTGATCTCGGTGATGCCCTGGATCTCCACCTTGCCGGGGCCGGCGCTCATGCTTGGGCCGCGGGCGGTGCGGGCCAGGCCGCTGACCTGCTTCATGGCTTCGCGGTAGATGTGGTAGGCCTCGGCCAGGGGTACCTCGAAGTAGTTCTTGGCACCGGTGTCCCGCTCTACGAACATGTAGTAGGGGATGATGCCCAGCTTCACTTCTTTCTTCCAAAGCTTGGCCCAGGCATCGGCATCGTCGTTCACGTGCTTGATCAGCGGGCCCTGGGCGCGAATCTCGGCACCGGTGGCGCGGATACGGCGGATGGCTTCTTCCGCGATGTCGGTGGTGATTTCCTGCCAGTGGTTGTAGTGGGCCATGATAGCCACGTGCTTGCCGGCATCAACCAGTTTGGCGAACAGTTCGATCAGCTCGTCGGCATCCTTGTCGGTCACGAAACGGTACGGCCAGAAGGTGAGGGCCTTGGTACCGATACGGATGGTCTGGATGTGGTCGAACTCCGGCTGCAACAGTGGCTCCAGGTACTGCACCAGGTTCTTGGTCTTCATTACCATGGGGTCGCCACCGGTCACCAGCAGGTCGGTCACTTCGGTGTGCTCCTGCAGGTAGCCGTGCAGCTTCTCTGCATCGGTGCTGGCCATTTTCAGGTCTTTGTCACCGACAAACTGCGCCCAGCGGAAACAGAAGGTGCAGTAGCTGTGGCAGGTCTGGCCCTGGGAGGGGAAAAACAGCACGGTCTCGCGGTACTTGTGCTGCACGCCGTCCAGCACCTCACCGTCCAGCTCCGGCATGTTCATTTCCATCTGGCCGGCCGGGTGCGGGTTCAGCTCGTCGCGGATTTCCTTGGCAACCGCCTGTATTTCCTTCTTGTCGGCACCTTCCCGGTGCATTTTGGCCATACGCTCGAAGTGCTCTTCCTTCAGCATGCCCTTCTGGGGAAACACCAGTTGGTAGAGCGGGTCATTGGGTACCTTGTCCCAGTCGATCAGTTCGTTGATTACGTACTCGTTGACCCGGAAGGGCAGCACGCTGGCAACAACTTTCATCTCGAACAGCGTCTCTTCAGGGAGGTTCTGGATAACCTCGATCTTGTCGAGCTGCTTGTCCGTGTACACCTTGAAGCGGCGCTCTTCGAACTCGGTAGTCGGTATCCGGTTCGGGAAGGTGACGATGGAATTCATAAATCGCCCTCAGTTGGTTGTGGCCAAATTCCGGAGCGGTGGGGGTCCATCGCTCCCTGGTCAAAAAACGGGCAGCAGAGTATACATAAATCGGAAACTGTTTTCAGGTCTAATTAAAATTTCTGTAAGGCGAAATGCGTTAAATGGGCGAAATTTATGGAAGTTGCAGGGAATGTGGGTGAAAAATCACAAAAGTTGTGAATTTTCATTTGATGGTAGTGTTTAGTGCGACAAGCTTTCGGGCCGGTCAGACCTTCGTCGGGCAGTCAAAATGCCAATCCTGGTCTATGCTGACGGGACACCATGCATATTTTATCCGCACACTTCCGATCCTTATTCCGGTACCGCTCCGTGTGCGGCGAACCGGTCATGCCAGGGGGAGAATAGATGTATCAGGACGACGATCCGATCGAAACCAGTGAATGGCTGGACGCACTGGAATCATTGATTGAAAACGAGGGTGTCGAACGCGCCAAGTACATTCTCGAAAGACTCTCCGAAAGGGCCAGCCGCGACGGCACCGAGTTGCCTTACTCCATCACCACGCCCTTCCGCAACAGCATTCCCGTCACCCAGGAATCCCGCATGCCGGGGGACCTTTTCATGGAGCGGCGTATCCGTTCGCTGATTCGCTGGAATGCCATGGCCATGGTGGTGCGGGCCAACAAGCGTCCTGGTGACCTGGGGGGGCATATCTCCACGTTTTCCTCGGCCGCCACCCTGTACGATGTGGGCTTCAACTATTTCTTCCATGCCGGTGATGAGAAGCGCGAATCCGACCTGGTGTACTTCCAGGGCCATGCCTCCCCCGGCATATACGCCCGCTCCTACCTGGAAGGACGGTTTGAGGAGAAACAGCTGGACAAGTACCGGGAGGAAGTAGACGGCGAAGGGCTGTCTTCCTATCCGCACCCCTGGCTGATGCCGGATTACTGGCAGTTTCCCACCGTGTCTATGGGGCTGGGTCCGATCCAGTCCATCTACCAGGCCCACGTGATGAAATATCTGCACAACCGGGAGCTGATTGATATGAACGGCCGCAAGGTGTGGTCGTTTGTCGGTGACGGTGAGTGCGATGAGCCGGAAACCCTGGGTTCTATCTCCAAGGCGGGCCGCGAGAATCTGGATAACCTGATCTGGGTGGTGAACTGCAACCTGCAGCGCCTGGATGGTCCGGTGCGGGGCAACGGCAAGATTGTGCAGGAACTGGAAGGGGTGTTCCGCGGTGCCGGCTGGAACGTGATCAAGGTGATCTGGGGCCGCATGTGGGATCCGCTGTTCGAGAAGGACGAAGACGGCATCATGCAGCGTGCCATGGATGAAATCTGCGATGGCGACCTGCAGAATTACACCTTCAAGGGACCGGAATACACCCGCAAGGAATTTTTCGGCAAGTACCCGGAGCTGGCCAAGCTGGCGGAGCATCTCACCGACGAGGACATCAGCAAGCTCAACCGGGGCGGCCATGACCCCTACAAAGTCTACGCGGCTTACCACAAGGCGGTGAACCAGGCGAATGGCAAGCCCACCGTGATTCTGGCCCACACCATCAAGGGCTATGGTTTCGGTGCCGCGGGGGAGGCCCAGAACACCGCCCACTCCCTGAAAAAGCTGGACAAGGATACGCTCAAGGCTTTCCGCGACCGTTTCGGTGTCCCCCTCAAGGACGAAGAGCTGGAGGATGTGCCTTATTACCGCCCGGCACCGGACAGTCCCGAACTGGTATACATGAAAAAGCGCCGGCAGGATCTCGGCGGTTTCTACCCGAAGCGTAACAAGGACTGTCAGCCCCTGAAGATTCCCGACCTGAGTATCTTCAAGCAGGTGCTGGAAGGCTCCGATGGCCGGGAAATCTCCAGCACCATGGCGTTTGTGCGGATTCTCACGGCGCTGGTAAAAGACAAGCGCATCGGCAAGCGGGTGGTACCCATTGTGCCGGATGAGGCCCGCACCTTTGGCATGGAGGGCATGTTCCGGCAACTGGGTATCTACACCTCCGAGGGCCAGAAGTATGTGCCCCAGGACCGTGACCAGATCATGTACTACCGGGAGGACAAGAAAGGGCAGATCCTCCAGGAAGGCATCAACGAAGACGGTGCCATGGCCACCTGGATGGCGGCGGCCACATCCTACAGCAGCAACAACTTCCCGCTGATTCCGTTCTATGTGTTCTATTCCATGTTCGGCTTCCAGCGGATCGGTGACCTGGCCTGGGCTTCCGGCGATATGCAGGCCCGGGGTTTCCTGATCGGCGGCACAGCGGGGCGCACTACCCTCAATGGTGAAGGGCTGCAGCACCAGGATGGTCACAGCCATGTGCTGGCCAATACCATCCCCAACTGCAAGGCCTATGACCCTTCTTACGGCTACGAAATGGCGGTAGTGATCCAGCACGGCATGAAGGAAATGTTCGAGGAGAACAAGAACGTTTTCTACTACCTGACCATCGAGAACGAGAACTACGAACAGCCCGCCATGCCCAAGGGATGCGAAGAAGGCATCATCAAGGGCATGTACAAGTTCGAGTCGGTGGAGACCAAGGGTCGCAAGAAAACCCCCAGGGTGCAGCTGATGGGAGCCGGTGCCATCCTTAACGAGGTTCGCGAGGCAGCCCGGTTGCTGAAGGACGACTGGAGTGTGGCATCGGATGTCTGGAGCGTGACCAGCTACAACGAGCTGGCGCGGGACGGTCAGCACGTGGAGCGCTGGAATGCCCTGCACCCGGACGACAAACCCAAGCAGGCCTATGTCACCAAGTGCCTGGAAAAGCAGCAGGGGCCAGTGGTGTCCTCCACCGACTACATCAAGCTGCACTCAGAGCAGTTGCGGGCCTATGTGCCGGGCACCTACATGACCCTGGGCACTGACGGCTTCGGCCGCAGCGATACCCGGGAAAAACTGCGCAACTTCTTCGAGGTGGACCGCTACTACGTCACCGTCGCCGCCCTGGCCGCATTGGCGAAGGACGGCGAGATCAAACAGGATCAGGTACTCGAAGCCATGCGCAAGTACGGTATCGACCGCAACAAACCGAACCCGGTGCTGAGCTAAGGAGTCCGCCATGAGTGAACAGGAAATCAAGGTTCCCGATCTCGGCGGTGCTGAGGAAGTCGAGGTTATAGAAGTCATCGTCAGCAAGGGTGATTCCGTTGAGGAAGAAGATCCCATTCTCACCGTGGAGTCTGACAAGGCCTCGGTAGAGCTGCCTTCGCCGGGTGCCGGCAAGATCACCTCCATCACCGTCAAGGTTGGCGACAAGGTGAAAGAAGGGGATGTCGTCGGCAAATACGAGCCCTCTGACGGCAGTGATGGTGCCGGTGAGGAAGAGGAGCCCCCCGAATCAGAAGAGAAATCTGACGGGAAGGATGAGAAGGACGAGAAAGACGAGAAGGACGGTAAGAAAGACGAGTCCGCGGACAGCAAGCCCGCTGCGAAGAAAAAACCCGGCGGCTCCCGCAAGGAAGTGGTGAAAGTCCCGAACCTGGATGGTTTTGAAGATATTCCGGTCATCGAAATCAACGTCTCCGCAGGGGACGAGGTTGGCGAGGAAGATCCACTGGTGACCGTGGAATCCGACAAGGCCACCATGGAAATTCCTTCCCCCTACGCGGGCAAGATCGAGAAAGTACTGGTCAAGGAAGGCGATAAACTCTCCGAGGGTGATGACCTGCTGGAAATGACCATCGTGGAAGAAGGTGGCAACGAGCAGGACGATTCTGCGGATGAGGGTGAGCAGACAGCCGAAGAAAGCGGCAAGAAGCAGGACAAACCTGCCTCGAAAGACGAAAGCGGGAAATCCGGGGAATCCGGCCAGGCCCAGGGTTCTACCTACGAACCCCCGTCCCCCGGCACCAAAGTGCACGCTGGTCCCGCAGTGCGGAAACTGGCCCGGGAACTGGGTGCCGATCTGACCCGCATCAAAGGCTCCGGCCCCAAGAGCCGCATCCTCAAGGACGACGTACACGACTACGTAAAGGGCCAGCTCCAGCAGACCCAGCAGGGCAGCGGTGCAGCACCAGGCGGTGCTGCGGGCATCCCCGGCGTGAAGCTGCCGGACTTCAGCCAGTTCGGCGACGTGGAACGCAGCAGCATGTCCCGCATGATGTACGCCACCGCCAACAACATGCAGCGCAGCTGGCTGAACGTGCCCCACGTCACCCAGTTCGAGGATGCGGACATCACCGATATGGAAGAATTCCGCAAATCCCGCAAGCAGGAAGGGGAGAAAAAGGGCATCAAAATGACCCCGCTGCCGTTCCTTCTCAAGGCCTGCGCCAGGGCTTTGGCAGAACTGCCGCAGTTCAACGTGTCGCTGGACATGGAACGCCGGGAGGTGGTCCACAAGACGTTCATCCACATCGGCATCGCCGTGGACACCCCTCACGGGCTGATGGTTCCGGTGATCCGCGACGTGGACCAGAAGGGACTCTGGGAACTGGCCGCCGAAAGCGCCGAACTGGCCCAGAAGGCCCGGGACAAGCAACTCAAACCGGCGGAGATGCAGGGTGCCTGTTTCACCATCACCAGCCTCGGCGGTATCGGCGGCACGGCGTTTACGCCAATCGTGAATACGCCGGAAGTGGCGATCCTGGGTGTCTCCAAAGCAGCCATGAAACCAGTCTGGGACGGCTCCGAGTTCCAGCCTCGGCTGATGCTGCCGCTGTCGTTGTCCTACGACCACCGTGCGGTCAACGGCGCGGATGCGGCTCGGTTTACTACCTTGCTTGCCTCGTTGCTTGGGGATATTCGGGGGTTGCTTCTTTAGCCTTGGTGGGTGGTTAGGCTTCGTTCCCTAGCCTTTGGGTTGTGGGGGCGGGAGCCGGGCCGGTATCTCTTTTCAGGACACGCCCGTAAACCCATCCCTGGGGGGCTCGTATCGCGCCGTCCCTGGCGCTCCACGATCCTGAAAAGGGCCCCCGGCCCGGCTCTTATCAGCTTCACGGATATCTCATCAGGAGCTAGTGCTTTACTGCTTTGCATGAGCCGTATCTAATCTTTTTTCCCTTCTATTGGTGCCCGCGAGGGCTCTATCTCCGATGCCTGTCGGACGGTGGGAGGGGAAGGCTTTTCAAAACCGTCTCTGGCCATGGATGGCCAGAGCCGAGCCCTACAGGGACGTATTCACGGGCGTGTTTTGAAAAGCTTTACCCTCCCGCCGGCTTCACCCAGATCATCAGGCTACATAGACACCCCCGAAGCAAATATACGGCACTTAAGCCAATGAATAAGGCGGTCTGAGGCACCACTATCATCCGGGCAAACAACCAGAACCCGGAGTGGAAACCGACCATGAGCACCCCAGCTGAAGCACTCTCCCAGCCTTTGAAGCTGAAAAACGGCACCACCATCCCCAATCGATTCGCCAAATCCGCCATGAGCGAAACCCTCGGCACCATCGACAACCGCATGACCAAAGACCTGGTGCGGCTCTACAAAACCTGGGCCGAGGGCGGCACCGGGCTGTCGATTACTGGCAACGTCATGGTCGACCGTCGCCACATCGGCGAACCCCGCAACGTGGTGATTGATGACGAGCGGGACATGGCGTTGCTCAAGGAATGGGCCGCCGCAGGCTCCATCGGTGGGGCGCAGTTGTGGATGCAGCTGAACCATCCCGGCAAGCAGAGTCCCAAGATGCTGAACAAGGATCCCGTGTCTCCCAGTGCCATTCCGTTCCGCAAGGAACTGCGGGGTATGTTCGCCACGCCCAGAGCGCTGACCGGACCGGAGATTGAGGACATTGTCCGCAAGTTTGCCAAAGCGGCCGAGGTGGCGGAGAAGGCCGGTTTCGGGGGTGTGCAGATTCACGGGGCACACGGGTATCTGGTGAGTCAGTTTCTCTCGCCTCACCACAATCAGCGCAGTGACGAGTGGGGCGGAACACCCGAGAAGCGGATGAAGTTTGTGGTGGAGGTTTACAAGGCCATCCGTGCGGCGACCAGCGACGGGTTTAACGTGGGCATCAAGCTCAATTCCGCGGACTTCCAGCGGGGCGGGTTTACCGAGGAAGAGTCCCTTTCGGTGATTGAAACCCTGGCGGAGCTTGGGATTGACCTGGTGGAGATTTCCGGGGGCAATTACGAGAATCCGGCCATGGCCAGGGGCGGCGAGAACGGGGTGGTCAAGGAAAGCACCCGCGTCCGGGAGGCGTATTTTCTGGAGTTCGCGGAGAAGGTGCGTCAGCGGGTGGATGTGCCGTTGATGGTGACCGGTGGTTTTCGCACTGATCAGGGTATGGCGGATGCGGTTACCTCCGGTGCAACGGATCTCGTGGGGCTGGCCCGGCCGCTGGCGGTGGATACGGATTTCCCGAAGCGGATCATGGCAGGGCAGTCGTTTACCAGTTCTGTCGCGCCCATCAAGACCGGCATCAAGATGATTGATGATATGGCGCTGATGGAAGTGAGCTGGTACACCCGGCAGCTGGGGCGTATCGGTAAGGGCAAGCGTCCCAGACAGCATGACCGGGGTGTATTGTCCCTGATGGAAGTGATTGCCGTTATGGCCACCCGTAGTGCTCACACCCGACTGCGGGCCTGAGGCGCTTCACCCTGATCCGTCATGGTGATTTCTTCCCATAAAAGAAAACCCCGGCCGGAGCCGGGGTTTCCCTGAGTTAACTTCTGAAGGAAGAATCAGAAGTTGTACTGCGCCGAGTACATGATGCGGTTGGCTTCTTCACTGTCACCGCTGTTGGCCCCATCGGTGTAGTTCACGCTGCCCTGAATGGAAACGGTATCTGATACGGCGAACTTGGCCGCACCGAAGACACCGTAGCCGATGGCTGAGTCATCGTTTGTACCGTCGTCGTAAGCTACTTGCTTTACCAGACCTGCAGCAGAGAAGGATAAAGCGTCTGCGGAGCCTTCATAGCGAGCGGTCAGTGCCGGCATGCCGTCTTTCTCATCCGCATCTGTCGCACCCTCGATGGCACCGCCGGTGGAGTCGCCCCAGCCAACCGGTTGTTCGGCAGAAACTGACAGCCCTCCGGTGGTGTAACGAACTTGCGAGGTCCGTAGCTGATATCCGGCCCAGCCTGCAGAGCCGTTGAAATCAAGGGTCGGGGTGTTACCGGTGAAGCTGTTGTAGTTGGACCAGGTCTGCCCTGCCAGAAGCCCGATGTTAACGCCCAACCGGCTCTGGTTGGCATTCATCGCGAAATGCCCCTCGTTCTCTGATCCGGACACGGAAGTAAAGGTACCTTCCAGCGCCGGGCCAGCAATATTCTCATTGATATCGTACGTGGCATTCAGGCGAGCATACCCGTAGATCTCCGCGTTCACGTCGCCGGCACTGATCTCAACTGCCTGCGCCTGCGCCGCGAGGCCGAATGCCGTGAGTGCTGCGGTAGCACGGATAGCTGTTCTCAGCTTGTTGTTTTGCATCGTTGTTGTCTCCAAATGTTTTATTTTTGTGACGTCCCTCCCAACGTAGTTACACATTCGTCACACTTCAAATGAAATCGCTCGTTTTTCGACCAATGTCTAGTACGAGGCGACAGTTGTCGTTACGCAATAATGGGCGGATGCCTGACCGGCCGATCTGGCGTACCATTAGGGCAATCAGGAACAAGCCAGAGAGAGTTTCATGAACAAAGAACCCGTCAGTCGTGAATTGTTTGATGATGTCATGGTCCCCAACTACGCCCCCGGCTCTGTGGTGCCGGTTAAAGGCGAGGGATCCCGCATAACCGATCAGGAAGGTCGGGAGTTTGTGGATCTGGCCGGTGGCATTGCGGTCACCTGCCTGGGGCACTCCCACCCCGGACTGGTGGGCGCGCTGATCGAGCAGGCGGAAAAGCTCTGGCACGTTTCCAACGTGATGACCAACGAGCCGGCCCTGCGGTTGGCCAAGACCCTGTGTGATCTCACCTTTGCCGAGCGGGTGTTCTTTGCCAACTCCGGTGCCGAGGCCAACGAAGCGGCCTTCAAGCTGGCACGTCGTTACAGTTGGGAGCATTACGGGTCGGAGAAGAACGAGATTATTTCCTTCACCAATTCCTTCCATGGCCGCACCCTTTTTACTGTCGCGGTGGGCGGTCAGCCCAAGTACCTGGAAGGTTTCGAGCCGGCTCCCAAGGGTATTCATCATGCCCCCTACAATGATCTGGACTCGGTGCGGGAGCTGATCTCCAAAGAGCGCACCTGTGCCGTGGTCGTAGAGCCGATCCAGGGTGAGGGCGGTGTACTGCCGGCCGATCCGGAGTTCCTGAAAGGGCTGCGGCAGCTTTGTGATGAAAATGATGCGCTGCTGGTGTTTGATGAGGTGCAGACCGGCGTGGGCCGCACCGGCCACCTGTATGCCTACCAGATGTACGATGTGGTGCCGGATATCCTGTCCAGTGCCAAGGGGCTGGGTGGTGGCTTCCCGGTAGCCTCCATGTTGACCACGGAGAAGGTGGCTGCCAGTTTTGGGGTAGGCACCCATGGCAGCACCTACGGTGGCAATGCGCTGGCCTGTGCGGTGGCCCAGCGGGTGATCGACACCGTCAGCCAGCCGGAGATTCTCAAGGGTGTGGCAGCACGATCTGAGCGGCTCCGGGAAGGCCTGGAAGCCATCGGCAAGAAATACGGCATCTTCCGGGAGGTGCGTGGTGCCGGCCTGCTGCTGGGCTGTGTGCTGACGGATGAATGGAAGGGCCGGGCCAAGGATATTCTGGCAGCAGGGCTCGAACAGGAGGTGATGGTGCTGGTGGCAGGTGCCGATGTGGTGCGGTTGGCTCCGTCGCTGATCATTCCGGAAACGGACATCGACGAAGGGCTGGCTCGCCTTGAAGCCGGGGTGAAAAAGCTCTGTAAATAGCCCCGGTACCGGGCGCAGTTTTCCTCAGGTTACCGGGTTCCGCTACCAATATAAGGAGGCGGTTATGTGGCTGGTACGACCGGCTGGTCCGGAGGATCAGGGTGACATTCTGGCGCTGGCGGAGAACCGGGAGGGGCACATCTCTTCCACTCTGCCGGCCCGGCCCGACCTGCTGGCGGCCAGGCTGGATCTCGCCAGGCAGTCGTTCCTGAATGCCGGCAAACCCGGCAGCCACCGCTTTCTGTTTGTGATCGAGGATGCCGGCACCGGTGAGCTCAAGGGAGTCGCCGGTATCGACTCCCGGGCCGGTAACGGTCAGCCTTTCTACAACTATCGGCGCGACGCGCTGATTCATGCCTCCCATGAACTGGGTATTGCCCGGCGGGTGGATGTGCTTTATCCCTCCCATGCCCTGACGGATCTGTCCCAGCTCTGCACTTTTGTGATTGCCCCGGAATTGCGCGACAGTGAGGCCTTCGAGTTGCTGTCCCGGGCCCGGGTACTGTTCATTGCGGATCACCGGGAAAGCTTTACCGGTGATCTGATTTCTGAGATTCCCGGAGCCGAAGCCACGGATGGTTCAGTGCCGTTCTGGGACAGTCTGGGGCGGCATTTCTTCAATATGGATTTCGCCACCGCCGATCACTATTCAGCGACCCACAGCAAAACCTTTATCGCCGAGCTGATGCCCCATAACCCCATCTACGTGTCCCTGCTGAGTGAGGCGGCCCGGGAGGCCATGGGGCAATGCCACCGGTTGTCCCGCCAGACCTGCGAGCTGCTGACACGCGAGGGTTTTGCCCCCACCGATTATGTGGATATTTTCGATGGCGGTCCGGTGCTGAAAGCCCACACCAACAGTCTGCGAACCCTGGTCACCAGCCACCGGGCCGAACTCCACGGGCAGGAAGACGATCAGGGCGATCTGTGCCTGATTGCCGGTGGCCGGGGCGAGCAGTTTCGTTGCACCCTGGCTCCGGCATCCACCAGTCTGCAGGGGACGGTGCGGGTGCGGCCCGCTGTATGGCAGGCGCTGGGACTGAGTGCCGGTGATCCTGTACGGGTTGCGGCGCTGTGACAACTCCGGAGGCAACGGCATGCTGATACTCAGACCAGTGGAACTGCGGGATCTGGACGACCTGGTCAGGATGGCAGGCGCTGCGGGCAAGGGGCTGACGACTCTGCCGGCGAACCCGGAGTTGCTGGAAGCCCGGATTAACGAAGCCCTGGACAGCTTTGAGCAACGCAGTGCTCCGGAGGCGGGCCTGTTCCTGTTTGCCCTGGAAGATACCGAAGCGAAGCGTTGTGTGGGAGTCAGCGGCATCCAGGCCCGGGTGGGACTGGATGAGGTGTTCTACAACTTCCGGCTGAGCCTGTCCGTCAACGCCTCCCGGGAGCTTGGTGTGCATGTGCGCACGCCGACACTGCACCTGACCAACGACATGACAGACACCACCGAGATCGGCTCCCTGTTGCTGGACAAGGGCTGGCGTGGCGGTGGCAATGGCCTGTTGCTGTCCCGCAGCCGTTTCCTGTTTCTCGCCTGTTTCCGGCGCTGTTTTTCCGACAAGGTGTTTGCCGAAATGCGCGGTGTGTCCGATGGTCAGGGGCGCAGCCCGCTGTGGGATGCACTGGGCAGCAAATTTTTTGATATGGACTTTGCCGAGGCGGATTATCGTTCGGTGGCGGGTAATCGTTCCTTTATTGCCGAGCTGATGCCCAAATATCCGATCTACCTGCCGATGTTGCCGAATGCAGCCAGAGCCGTGGTCGGCAGGGTACACGAACACACCGAACCGGCCCTGAAAATGCTCCAGTCTGAAGGCTTCAACTTCAATGGCCTGGTAGACATTTTTGATGGTGGCCCGGTGGTGGAGGCCTTCGTTCACAATATCCGCACCGTGCGGGATACCGTCAGAAAAGATGTACTGATCTGCCGGAAGCCCATGGAGCAGGAGTCCGAAGGGCCGCCGGTAATGATCTGCAACGAATCGTTCCGGGATTTCCGGGTAACCCGTATCCCCGACAGTTGGCTGCGCTACGATGTGGTGAAGCTCCCCCCGGAGGTGGCGCAGGCGTTACTGGTGGAATCCGGAGATCAGGTGCGACTGGCCCCCTTGAAGGAGGGCCCGGCGCTGCCCATGGATAGCAATGAGGCCGGCCATTAAAGGGTGCCGACCGTTGACCGGTTCATATTACAGGCTGGGAGGATATGGTGATGGCGGAACTGACAGGCGAGATCTACATCGATGGTCTTTGGTTGGGCGGTCATGGCGAGCCGCTGGAATCCCTGAATCCGGTGACCGGCGATACCGTCTGGGATGGTAGCGCGGCCAGCCTGGAGGATGTGGATGCGGCGGTACGGGAAGCGTGCAATGCCTTTCCCGCCTGGGCCCGGCGCAGTTTTGCCGAGCGCCAGTCGATGGTGGAGGCGTTTGGCGAGCAACTGAAAGCCCACCGGGAAGAGCTGGCGGCATTGATCGGCCGGGAAACCGGCAAGCCTCTCTGGGAATCGCGCACCGAAGTGGATGCCATGCTGGGGAAGATTCCCATCTCCGTTCGTGCTTATCAGGAGCGAACCGGCACCCGACGGGAGCCAGTGGCTGGTGGTGAGACAGTGCTACGGCATCGCCCCCATGGGGTGATGGCGGTGTTTGGTCCCTACAATTTTCCCGGACATCTGCCCAATGGCCATATCGTGCCGGCGTTGCTGGCCGGCAATGCCGTGGTGTTCAAGCCCAGCGAACTGGCCCCGGGTGTGGCAGAAATGGCCGTTCGCCTTTGGGAAAAAGCGGGCCTGCCCGATGGCGTGATCAACCTGGTGCAGGGTGCAGTGCAGACCGGGCAGGCGCTGTCCCGTCATCCCATGATTGACGGGCTGCTGTTCACTGGCAGTGCCTCGGTGGGCCACCAGTTACACCAGCAGTTGGGTGGGCAGCCCGAGAAGATTCTGGCCCTGGAAATGGGCGGTAACAATCCGCTGATTGTGCAGGGCGTGGCAGACCGGGATGCTGCGGTGCACCATACCCTGCAGTCCGCGTTTCTGTCTGCCGGCCAGCGCTGCACCTGCGCCCGCCGCTTGCTGGTACCCAAGGGCCGGGCCGGGGATGAGTTCCTGGACCGGCTGGTGACCGTGGCAGGCCGGATTACCGTGGACGAATTTGATGCCGAGCCCCAGCCCTTCATGGGGGCGGTAATTTCCCCCGAGGCAGCGGACAAATTACTAGCGGGGCAGGCGCGGCTGGCGGAGCTGGGCGCAAGGCCCTTGCTGGAAATGCGCCGCTTGCAGCCGGACACCGCCCTGTTGTCGCCGGGCATCGTGGATGTCACCGGTATTGAAACAGAGGATCAGGAGTTTTTTGGCCCCTTGCTGCAGGTGATCCGCTATCACAGTTTTGATGAAGCCCTGGAAATCGCCAATGCCACCCGTTTCGGTTTGTCCGCCGGACTGCTGAGCGACGATGGCAAACTGTATGAGCGTTTCCGGGAGGAAATCCGCGCCGGCATCGTTAACTGGAACCGGCCATTGACCGGGGCCAGCAGCGCCGCACCTTTTGGTGGTGTGGGAGCCAGCGGCAATCACCGGCCCAGCGCCTTTTATGCAGCGGATTATTGCGCCTGGCCCATGGCATCGCTGGAGGCTTCCCACCCGGCCATGCCGGACAAGCTGGCTCCGGGCCTGAATTTTGACTGAGCCGCAGAAAGAGGGCATGCCATGAACCATCACGCCATCGAGGCAAATCTGGACGGATTGGTGGGGCCGACCCATAACTACTCCGGTCTGTCGCTGGGTAATCTGGCCTCGGAATCCAACCGGGAGGCGGAATCCAATCCCCGGGAGGCGGCCCTGCAGGGGCTGGCCAAGATGAAGCGGTTGGCGGACCTTGGCTACGTCCAGGGAATTCTGCCTCCCCACGAACGCCCCCATATCCCCACACTTCGTGCCCTGGGATTCAGTGGCGACGATCGCCGTGTCCTATCCGATGCTGCATCCACGGCTCCGGAAATTCTCGCTGCCGCGGGTTCCGCATCCGCCATGTGGACTGCCAATGCAGCCACCGTGTCCCCCAGCGCGGACACGGCGGACCACCGGGTGCACTTTACCCCCGCCAATCTGGCCGCCAAGTTCCATCGTTCCATTGAGCCGCCCGTCACTGGTCGCCTGCTGAAAAGTATCTTCCCGGATGAAACCCGCTTTGCCCACCACGCACCCTTGCCCGCTGTAACCCATTTCGGCGATGAGGGGGCCGCCAACCATACCCGTCTGTGCGCCGCCCACGGCGAACCCGGGGTGGAGCTGTTTGTGTATGGTCAGGCGGCATTTGCGCCGGGCCGGCCTGCTCCGGTCCGGTTTCCTGCGCGCCAGACCCTGGAAGCGTCCCGGGCGGTGGCACGCCTGCACGGGCTGCCAGAGGCGCGTTGCGTGTTTGCCCAGCAGAATCCCGATGCCATTGATGCGGGTGTCTTCCATAACGATGTGATTGCAGTGGGCAACCGCAACCTGCTCTTTTACCACGAGCAGGCCTTTCTGGATGAAGCCGCGGTGCTGGATGCGCTGCAGGAAAAACTGGGGGATACGCCGCTTATTGCGGTGCGGGTGCCCGCCGCTGAAGTGTCCCTGGAACAGGCGATCGCCTCCTACCTGTTCAACAGTCAGTTGCTGGACCGGGCGGATGGCATGATGCTGGCGGTACCCGGGGAATGCCGTGAGCAGCCGCAGGTCAGCCGGTACCTTGACCGATTGTTGGCCGCGGACAATCCGATCCGGGAAGTGAGTGTGTTTGATGTCAAACAGTCCATGCAGAATGGCGGCGGGCCCGCCTGCCTGCGCTTGCGGGTAGCGCTGACCGGTGAAGAGCTGGCATCCATGAATCGTGGGGTGTTGCTGGACGACGCACTCTACGAACGCCTGGTGACCTGGGTGCAGGCCCATTACCGGGACCGGCTCAGCGTTGCCGACCTGGCGGACCCGATGCTGCTGGAAGAGAGCCGCAAGGCTCTGGATGAGCTGACAGGGATTCTGGGACTGGGATCGGTGTATGACTTTCAGCTTTGAAGCGTGGCCTGATTTGCATTAGTATTGCGCCGCCAGACCCACCGGATGTGGGATCTGAACAACTGACATGGAACATGGAAGGAAGTCCGCATGATGAAGTTTCGGCACGGAGGCTGTCTCTGGCTGGCTATGGCGCTCGTCCTGACCGCCGGCTGCAAGTCCTCCCAATCCTCCCAGGAAACCCCCGCAGACCCCGTTACGGTGCGCGCCGCGCCGGTTACCGGTGGCCAGACGGAAGGCCTGACCCTGCGTTTTTCCGGTATTGTCCGCGCCACCCAGCGGGCCACTCTGACTTTCCAGGTCAGCGGTACCCTGCGTGAGCGTGCCGTAGAGCTGGGGCAGGAAGTGCTGGCCGGTGACCTGCTGGCCCGGGTCTACAGCCCGGCTCTGGAACCGGCCCGGGATTCGGCCCAGGCCCGGCTGGAAGAACTCAACGCCCAGTACGAGCAGGCACTCCGGGAATACCAGCGTTCCAGCCGGCTGCGCAAGCGGGGCATGGTGTCCCAGCAGGCTCTGGAACAGCTTGCCGCCAAGCGGGACAGCCTGAGGGCCAGTGTTGCGACTGCGGAGGCTTCTCTCGCCGAAGCGACCCGGTTGCTGGAAGAGAGCGAATTGCGTGCACCCTTTGATGGCCGGGTAGAGGCCATCCTGGTGGAGAACGACGAATACGTGTCCTCCGGGCAACCGGTCATCCGCTTGTCTTCTCCCCGTGGTCGTGAAGTGGAAGTGAGGCTGCCAGCCTACCTGTTGAGCCATGTGTTCCCGGGCCAGAATGTGCCCATCTGGCCGGTACAGGACCGCAGCCGGCCGGCGGAGAACGGCACGGTTGTGGAAGTTGCCCAGGCCAGTGGCCGCCGTGGCGAACTGCATCCGGTACTGGTCAATCTGCCGGTGAATACCCTGCAACCCGGCGAGCCGGTGGAAGTGGGCATCACTCCCCAGGAAACCGTGGATACCACTGTGCCGCTGGTATCGGTAATGAAATCCATGGAAGGGGCCAGCGTATTCCGCATTCGTGACGGCAAGGCAGATCGGGTACCGGTGGCCGTGCAGCGGGTGATCGGTGAGCGGGTTGTGGTCACCTCCGATCAACTGGCCGTGGGCGACCCGGTGATCTATGCCGGCATGACCCGCATCACCCACGGCGATCCGGTGGAGATTCGCTGATGGTTGATCTGTTGATGCGCTATCAGCGCCTGCTGGGGCTGGTGGTGGTCATGCTCAGCCTGGTCGGGCTGGCCGCCTACTCCACCATGCCCCGCCAGGAAGATCCCTCGTTTCCCTATCGTGCCGCGCTGCTGACGGGGGAGTACCCCGGAGCCAGTGCCGAGACGGTTGAGCGGCTGGTCATCCAGCCTCTGTCTGATGAACTGTTGCAGGTGGAAGAGGTGGACTATGTGCAGAGCACCGCCCGCACCGGTTTCGCGGTTCAGGATGTCCGGCTTAACGACACCATCTACGATACCGATTCCGCCTGGGACCGGGTGCGCCAGGCCATTGAGCGGGCCCGACTCGAATTTCCCGAGGGCGTGGGCCGGGTAGAGCTTGATGACCGGGTGATTGGCATCCCTGCGGTGGTGCTGGCGGTGACCGGATCCCCTTCCATTACCGAACTCACCGAGGCCGCGCGCCGGCTCAAGAAAAACCTGACGGACGTACCGGGTGTGTCACGGGTGGATCTGGAAGGGGATGTGGATGAACAGATTACCCTGGCACTGGATGATGCCGCGCTGTTCCGCCTGGGGCTGTCCCCGGGCCGGGTTCTGGATACCCTGAAACGCCGCAACCAGACCATTGCCGGCGGCTTTGTAGTGGTAGACGGTCGCCGGGTATCGGTACTGCCCAACAGCGAGTTCACCGATATTGAATCCATGCGTGCCACCCCGGTGGAACTGCCGGACGGTTCCCAGGTGCCCCTGGCTGCCGTCGCGGATGTCTGGCGTGGCCCCCAGGAGCCTCGCCAGCCCCAGGCCTGGTATGACGGAGAGCAGGCGGTGCTGGTCTCGGTCGTGATGGAAGAAGATAACACCGACGCGATCCGCTTCGGAGAACAGATCCGCGAGCGTGTGGCGGCTCTGGAGTCGGAGTTTGCCCCTTACCAGATCCAGGAAATGTTCTTCCAGCCGGACAAGGTGGAGGAACGGCTGGATAACCTGCTGTGGAGTCTGGTGCTGTCGGTAATCATCATCGTGGCGGTGGTATTTGCCGGCATGGGCATCCGCATGGGGCTGCTGGTGGCCTCCATCCTGCCCATGGTGGTGATGATCAGTATCGGACTGTATGACCTGGGTGGTGGTGTACTGCACCAGGTGGCCATTTTCGGCATGGTGATGTCCCTGGGCATCCTGATCGACAACGCCATCGTGATTGTCGAGAACATTCAGGAACAGCTGGACCGGGGCATCCGGCGGGGCGCTGCACTGCGTGACTCCATCGCCCGGCTGGCGGGTCCGTTGGGTGCCTCTACCGGCACCACTCTGGCCGCATTCACGCCGCTGCTGCTCTCCAGGGGTGGTACTGCGGACTTTACCCGGGGAATCCCGGTGACCATCATGCTGACCCTGTCGATCAGCTATCTGCTGGCCATTTCCGCTGTGCCGCTGCTGGCGGCGCGTTTTCTGCGACCGGGCACCAGCCGCCATGGTGCCCGGGTGCAGGAACTGGCAAAACGGGCTGGCGAGCTGGTGTCGGAGAAGCCCCGGCAACTGGTGTGGGCCGGGCTGGGGCTGGTGGTCATCAGCCTGGCCATGGCCCCGCTGATGCAGCAGCAGTTTTTCCCCAACGCCGACCGACCCAGGGTGATCGTGGAAATGTTCCTGCCGGAAGGCACCGATCTGCAGCGTACATCGGAGGTCACTGCCCGGCTGGAACGGGCCGTGCGGGAACAGCCCCAGACCGAGACTGTTCACAGCTTTGTCGGTTTTACCGGTCCCAGCTTCTACTACAACCTGATCCGCTCTCCCAACGCCTCGAACCGGGCCCGAATGGTGATCTCGACTCCTGAGCTGGACGATACAGGTGCGCTGATCGACTGGATTCGTGACTATGCGGACAGCGAACTGCCGGAACTGGATCTGTCCGCCGGCATTCTGGGGCAGGGGCCGCCCCGGCTGGCCCCGGTGGAAGTGCGGGTTTATAACCCGTCGGAGGGCTCGCGGATCAGGGCAACCGAACAGATATTCTCCGCCCTTCGCAGGACCGAGGGCGCGGTGGATGTGCGCCACGATCTTGATGTGGGGGTTCCCGGCATTGCCATTCGTGTGGATGATGCCACGGCCGCCCGCTATGGCCTGGACCGGGCCGATGTGGCTCGCAGCCTTTACGGTCAGAGCTTCGGGCTGGTAGCCGAGCAGTATCGGCAGGAGCAGGAGCCTATTCCGCTGATCCTGCGCTCCCGGGAGGGGACCGGCCTGACCCTTTCACGACTGTTGTCCGTGAATATCTACAACGAAGAAGGGGAAGCCGTGCCCCTGTCTGCGGTGGCATCCGTGGAAACCGCCTGGGAGCCGGCAGCCCGCCATCATCGTAACGGCGTACCGGTGAATTCCGTGACGGCCAACCTGCAGCGGGGCACCGGCTATAGTCAGGTACTGGAGGACCTGGAAGCCTGGCTGGCGGAAAATCCCCTGCCAGAGGGCACCCGGATCGAGTTTGGTGGTGATGCCGAAGGCTCCGGTGATGCCAACCAGGCGCTGATGACCACGGCACCGCTGGGTATTCTGTTGCTGTTGTTCTTCCTGTTGCTGCAGTTCAATTCGTTCCGGCGCGCGGGGATTGTTCTGCTCACCGTGCCGATGGCTGCGGTTGGTGTGGTGCCCGGAATGGTGTTATCCGGCTCGGCATTCGGTTTCCAGTCCCTGCTGGGGGTGATTGCGCTGGTGGGTATTGTGGTGAACAACGCCATCGTGCTGATGGATGTGATGGACCGGCAACTGGCGCTGGGCATGGATATACGGGAGGCTGTTCGCAGCGCCGTGGAACAGCGAACCCGGCCAATTCTGCTGACCACCGCCACCACTGTGGCCGGGCTGTTGCCGCTGGCATTCTCCAGTTCAACACTCTGGCCGCCCATGGCCTGGGCCATTATCTCCGGCCTGCTGGCCGCCACGGTACTGACCCTGCTGGTGATTCCGGCGGTCTGTGTGCACCTGATCCGGGAGCCGGTTACCGGGAAGCAGGCGGTTCCAGCCTGAGCATCAGCCCGGCGCGCTGTCCGACCGGTACGTCCCGATTGGGGAAAACAATGTACTCGGGCTGGTTGCCGACGCGGTAACCGGTCCGGTCATCTTCCCAGATCAGGGTGCCGGATTCGTAACGGGTAAAATTGGCTGCTTTATCCGGCACCAGTAATCTGAAGTGCTCTCCGGTATTGATGATCTCGTGCACCACCCGGAAAGTCTCTACCGGCTTCTTGTCCTCTGACGGGGGAGTGCCCCCGGACAGCCGGCGACGCAGTGCGTTGGTGATAGTGGTAAAACGGCTGTGGTCATTCTTGCCAAAGGGCATCACCTTGCCCAGTTCCAGCGTGAAACTCTGGGCTCCCAGTTCCGCCGTAAAAGCCGAGAAGGTTGTGGCACGGCGGTGCTGCAGTAACAGGGTATCTATCTCTGCTTCCTGCAAAAACATCAGCTGCTCCCGCGGCACCTGGCGGTCGAGCAGGTACGGGTAAAGGGCAAATTTTTCCCGTTTTGAAGGGCGTATGGCGGTGTGCAGGTCGTAGTGACTCACTGGTAAACCCGTTGCCCCGGTGCCTGTAGTCTCGATGAAGCGCCGGCACTGTTTCTCCAGCAGTGCGGCCCGCTTTGCCTCCGGTAAATCGCAGTACTCCGGTTTTTCGTGGGCTCCGTTGAACAGCCGGTTCAGGTTGGTGTCGATAAACCGGGTGCCTGCGCGCATGGCCGGCGGGTTGCCGAGAACCAGCAGAGCAGGGCAAGCCAGTGACCATTGCTCTTCCAGCAACTCGGACAACAGCCGGTCGAGGATTTCTATCGGTGCGGTTTCATTGCCGTGGATGCCGGCGGAGAGGATCAGTGCTTCGTGGGAGGGCTTGTGCCGATCGCCGGGCGGCTGCAATTCGATCAGTCCGGTGGCTGGCAGAGTCACCCGGGTTCCGTCTGCCATCTGCAGACTACCAGGCCTGGGATCGGCTTCGCTCAGAATGCTCGCCAGCCAGCCGGAATGCTGGCCGAACAGCTCAGTGACGGCAGACATATTGCCCCCTTCCGGCCATCATTGGCCCTTGTCGCCACCGGTCAGCCGGTGGCGGATTTCTGGTGCTTCAGCAGATGATTTTCCAGTTTCCGGAAGGTGAAGACCAGAATGAATGTCAGCACCATATAGAGCAGCGCCACAAAGATGAATGCCTGGAAGGGCGCGTAGTAGGCGGAGTATACATTGCGGGCCGCGCCGGTCAGGTCCACCAGGGTCACTACACTGGCGATGGCACTGGCATGCAGCATGAAAATCACTTCGTTGGAATAGGCCTGGATCGCCCGGCGGGCCGCGCTTGGCAGCACAATCCGGCGCATGCGCAGCCACCAGTCCATGCCGTAGGCCTTGGCTGCCTCGATCTCACCGGCCGGAGTGGCCACAATCGCTCCGCGGATGATCTCTGTGGTGTAGGCAGCGGTGTTCAGGGTGAAGGCCAGCAGCGCCGGGTAGAAGGGCTCCCGGAAAATAAGCCACCAGAAGGTCTCCTGGATGCCGGGAATCTGGGCCACCCCGTAGTAGATGATGTATAGCTGGATCAGCAGGGGAGTACCCCGGAACAGATAGGTGTAGATCCACACCGGGCCGGACACCATCGGGTTGCGTGAGGTTCGCATGATGGCCAGCGGAACCGCCAGAATCAGGCCGATCACCAGTGACAGGAATACCAGTTGCACGGTGGTGACCATGCCATCCCAGTATTGCATCAGGGTGGTCTGGGTAAAGATCGGGAACTTTTCCTGCAGGTCGGCGATGAGCTGTTCCATATCAGTTCTCCCTCGCCACACCCACGTTGGCCCGTTTGTTGAGCCAGAGGATAAAGAGTTCGGAGCAGGCAGTCAGTGCCAGGTAAACCGCAGCCACCGGAATGAAGAAGTGGAACGGCATGCGCTCCGCTTTGGCGGCCTGCTCCGCGACCCGCACCATGTCTGTCAGTCCAATGATGGATACCAGTGCAGTGGTCTTGAGCAGTACCTGCCAGTTGTTGCCGATGCCGGGCAGGGCATGGCGCAGCATCTGGGGAATCATCACCCGGCGGAAAGTATGCCAGCGGGTAAAGCCGTAGGCCCGGGCCGCTTCAATCTGGCCGGTTTCCACCGCCAGGAATGCGCCCCGGAAAGTTTCTGTCATGTAGGCACCGAAAATCAGGCCGATGGTGGCCACGCCGGACATGAACGGATCAAACTGGAAGAAAAAGTCGATGCCATACTGGTAATACAGATAGTCGGAGAGCATGTTCACGGCCACCTGACCGCCATAGTAGAACAGCAGCATCATCACCAGATCCGGTACGCCCCGGATCAGCGTGGTATAGGTGGCGGCCAGCCCCCTTAGGACAGGGTTGCCTGACAGTTTGGCGGATGCGCCGAGCAGCCCTAGCACCAGGGCCAGCAACAGCGACAGCAGGGCCAGTTCAATAGTGACAACAGCGCCTTCCAGTAACGAAGGGCCATAGCCTTTCAGGTCCAGCATGGGCAGTTCCGGTCGGGCGGGGGCGTGGCGGGCACGCCCCCGGCGGGTTTACATCTTGATGTCGTAGTTGAAGTACTTGTTCATGATCTCGTCATAGGTGCCGTCTTTCTTCAGCTTGCGAAGTGCGGCATTGACCCGGTTGGCCAGCTCCTTGTCGCGCTTGCGCATGGCAACACCCACACCTTCACCGAGCTTGACCGGCTCGCTGACTTCCTTGAAGCCGTCCTTGGTGAGAATGGTCTGCTCGCCCACCGGGTAGTCAACAAACACCACGTCCAGACGCTGGCCTTCCAGATCCAGAACCATGTCATCGGCGGTGGTGTAACGCTTGATGCTTACGATGCCGCCCATGTTCTCGGTCACATAGGTATCCATGGTGGTGCCGCGCTGTACGCCTACGGTTTTTCCTTCCATGGCATCCATGTCTGTGACATCGGTGTCAAAACCGTCCCGGGCGAACCAGCCGCCGGGGGTGTTGTAGTAAGGCTCGGAGAACAGTACCCGCTCGGCGCGTTCCGGAGTGATGGACATGGAAGACATGATGGCATCGAACTTACGTGCCAGCAGCCCCGGGATCATGCCGTCCCATGCCTGGATAACGAACTCGCAGTCCGCCTTGAGCTCTTCACACATGGCTTCGGCCAGCTCGACTTCAAAGCCGGTCAGCTCGCCGTCCGGGGTTTTGTATTCAAACGGCTCGTAAGGTACATCAAAGGCAATACGGATTTCTTTCCACTCCTTGGCGTGAACACTGCCGGCCATCATGGCCAGAGCACAGCTTGCTGCAACGATGAAGTTCTTCATGTGTCGCTTCTCCAGTGGTTTATGCCTTTTTGGCGTTTTCCGGCGTGTTGCACGCCTGATCAGAACTTGGGTGCGAGGAACTGTTGCATCCGTTCGGATTCGGGGTTGTTGAATACCTTGTCCGGCGAGCCCTGCTCCTCGATAACACCCTGATGCAAGAACAGTACCTGTGATGAAACATCCCGGGCAAATGCCATTTCATGGGTCACCACAATCATGGTGCGGCCTTCGTCTGCCAGTCCCTGCATGACCCGCAGAACCTCACCTACCAGCTCCGGGTCCAGGGCCGAGGTGGGCTCGTCAAACAGCATCACTTCCGGTTCCATGGCCAGGGCCCGGGCAATCGCGGCCCGTTGCTGCTGACCGCCGGACATCTGGGCCGGGTAGTAGTGGCGGCGCTCATAGATGCCCACTTTCTCAAGGTAGGTCTCGGCCCGCTCGATGGCTTCTGCACGTGGTACTTTCAGGACGTGGATAGGTGCTTCAATGATGTTTTCCAGAACCGTCATATGGGACCAGAGGTTAAAACTCTGGAAAACCATGGAAAGGCGTGCGCGGATCAGTTCCACCTGCCGGTTGTCTGCGGGAATCCGGTCGCCTTTGCGATTATGCCTGAACCGTACCGGGTCGCCGTGCACGATTATGTCGCCGGAGGTGGGTGTCTCGAGCAGGTTGATACAGCGTAAAAAGGTGCTCTTCCCGGAGCCGGAACTGCCAATCAGAGAAACCACATCGCCCTTGCGGGTTTCCAGTGAAACGCCCTTGAGCACTTCCAGCTGATTGAACTGTTTGTGGATGTCCCTGCAGATCAGTGGTGCCGGGTCTGCCATGGAGTCGCTCCCGAGGCTGTCAGTAAAAGGCGCATGTTTTACGGAGTGTCGGCCCGGAAATCAACCATCCGGTTGAGTGCGACCTTGAAAATAGCCGAAAAATCCAGCAACCGCGCGCGTTTGCTAATTGTGGATCATTGTAAAAGCTTTGCAAGCCATGACGCACCTCACGTCCTGAATGATTGGCTATGGCACTATTTTTATGACTCTTTAGACTCAGATTTTATGAAAAACTGTTCATATAAACTATACGGTTTAATGAGGTATTGCCCATGAGCTCAACCAGACCCGTGTTACTGGAGCGGGGCCTGCTGAAGGTGGTTGCGCAAGAAGGAGCCGGAGATGCCGGCTTTGCGGGCATGGATGCATACAGCGCTTATGACGTGGTGATTGACGGTCAGGAAGTGCTGCACACCTTTTCCACCTACGGTGAGGCTGAACAATTCGTCGATATGCTGGCCCCGGAGCCGGCGGTTGCCGATGATTCTTTCCCGGCGGAGGGCGAGCAACGCTCAGCAAAAAAGCCCTGACCTTGCCGGTTGATTAAACCCTGACAAGGTTCATGGGATTTCCCTGTCATCCCGGTATACTGCATTGGCTGTCCATTTCTCAGTACTTTCAAGTTCTCAGCACAAGGATGTGTTATGCCCATACGGATCTTCCTGGCCGTGGTTGCGGCCTTTCTGATTTGCTCACCGGTCAATGCGGATGTCTATCGCTGGGTCAGCGGTGACGGTTCCGTGCACTTTTCTGATGTGCCGCCTCGTGACCGGCCTTACTCTTCCGTTCGTGTTCGCCCTGTGACTGCCGTTCCCATGAATGAAAACCTGAAACAGTCCGAGGGTGTTGAACGCACCCGGGCGGATGTCGAGCGCATGCTGGCAGGCGGGCCGGAAAATTATGCCAGCCGCAAGCAGGCGGAGAAACTGGAGGAAAAGTGCCAGGACTATCGTGACCAGCTCAAGAACATCCAGTCGCGGCTGCGGGCGGGCTACAGTAATGACCGGGGCAATGGCCTGCGCCAGAAGCGCCGTGTGGTCAGCCAGGCATACAGCCGGGAGTGTGTGCTGCAGTAGGATGGGCTGGAGCTTCGGAAAATAACCATTGCAGCAGTGTCCGGTTTACGGTTAGCTATCTACCTTTTGTCCGGAGGTAGTCGCAGGTGTCGCATTTTCAGCTGGCCATTTTTCTGGGGATGACCGTTGCACTGGGGCCACTGGCGCTGGATGCCTACCTGCCTGCCTTCCCCGCTATTGCTGATGATCTGGGCGTTTCCCTGACCGATGTCGGGCTGACCCTGAGCAGCTACGTGGCGGCGTTGGGGTTGGCCCAGTTGGTTGGCGGACCGCTCTCTGACCGTTACGGTCGTCAGGTGATCCTGCTGGGCGGGCTTCTGGTGTTCGGCTTCGGAGCCTAGATGGTGGCGGGAGCCTCTTCGCTGGACAGCCTGTTGTTCTGGCGGGTAGTGCAGGGCATAGGTGGTGCCTTTTGTGCGGTATCGGTGCCTGCCATCGTGCGGGACCAGGTTCACGGTCAGGATGCCGCCCGTCTGTTCGGCCTGATCGGTCTGATCATGTTTATTGCACCTGCGGCAGCTCCCTCACTTGGAGCAGCTATGCTGGCGCTGGGCGACTGGCACCTGATCTTTGTATTTCTGACTGCCTATGCGGCGCTGCTGGCCCTGGTCCTGAAATTTGTCCTGTTCCGCCGCCTGCCTCCCCGTGAGCGGGTCAAAACACCCCTGCGTACCCTGGTGACCAACTACGGGCTGGTATTGCGCCACGCTGCCACCATGCGGTTTATCGGCCTTCAGGTGCTGTGCTTCAGCGTGATGCTGGTGTTCATCACCCATGCCTCGTTTATCTATCAGGAGTGGTTCGGTCTGAGCAACGGCCATTTCGCCGGCCTGTTCGCTGCCAATATCGCCCTGATGGCTGTTCTTAACCTGGTCAACCGCCGCCTGCTGCTGACCTTCCGTTCCACGATCCTGCTCAGGGCCGGTGTGATACTGCAGTTTGTTGCCCTGCTGGGGCTGGTAGCCTGCGCTTTACTGGAAACACCCTACTGGGCTGTGGCGGCCTGTATCGTGCTGGCCGTGGGCTGCATGGGGGCGATCGTGCCCAACAACATGGCCAATGCGCTGGAATTCTTTCCTCACCTCGGCGGCACGGCCTCCGCTCTGCTGGGCGGTGCCCAGTTCACCCTGTCCGGCGTGGTCAGTGCCCTGTCTACCCGTTTTGCCGGCGACACCCTTCTGTCCGTGGTTATCATCATGGCTGCCTGCTCCCTCGGGGCGGTGTTGCTGGCGCTGGGGGCTCCTCGGGCCGTGGAGAGGGAGCAGATAGCAAGCGCCTGAACGCAGGTGATTCCAAAAACCTTATCCTTGTGGTAGTGTTTGCGACTGATAATGATTCGCATACGCTAAAGCATACAAATCGCAATAGTCGCATACCACAAGGAGTTATCTATGCGCCGTTGTTTTCCGCTGCTGGCCTCGGCTGTTGCCCTCGCGAGCACTGGCACTGCTGTTTACGCGCAGTCTGTCCCTGTCGAGCTGGGTGAAATTGTTGTTTCCGCGTCCGGGTTTGCCCAGGACAAAACCGATGCGCCGGCCAGCATCAGCGTGATCAGCGCAGAGCAGATCCAGAATAAACAGGCAAACAGCCTGACAGATATTCTGGATACTGTTGAAGGTGTTGATGTGACTGGCTCTGTGGGTAAAACCGGCGGTTTTACGATTCGCATGCGCGGCATGCCCAGCGAGTACACCCTGATTCTGGTGGACGGCCGTCGCCAGAATGCCGCGGGCAATGTAACACCGAATGGCTTTGGTGAAACCTCCACCAGCTTTTTCCCGCCACCCGCCGCTATTGAGCGGATTGAAGTCATTCGCGGACCCATGTCTACGCTTTATGGCTCAGATGCCATGGGTGGTGTGGTCAATATCATTACCAAGAAGGTCAGCCCGGAATGGGCCACGTCTCTGACTGCAGAAACAACAGTCAACGAGGACCGTGATTTCGGTGACAGCCGTGCCTATACAGCTTATACCACAGGTCCGCTGGTTGAGGATGCTCTTGGTCTTCAGCTACGCGGCCGCTGGTTTGAGCGGGATGCGTCGGACCTGGAATATCTGGATGCCAACGGCGATGCCATTGAAGTGAGTGGTCGCGGCCCGAGTCCGGTGGAATCGGATCAGTACACGATTGGCGGGCGTTTGACCGCCACTCCGTCGGATAACCATGAGCTCTGGATGGATATCGAAACCGCCCGACAGGACTACGATAATTCTGAAGGCCAACTGGGTACGCTCGGGGCGAGAGGCTACGGCCCGGAACTGGAATTCAATCGTGATCAGTTTGCCGTTGGGCACACCGGGCGGTTGGCGGCCGGCACCCTGGAAACCAGCATCATGCGTAATGTGACGGAAACGGAAGGCCGAGTGATACCGGCGGGTGTTCCCGGCAGAACCACAGGCTCAGCCCGTGAACTCGAGACAGAGAACCGGATCATTGACAGCAAATTCGTAATGCCGGTTGAGAACCACGTGGTGACCTTCGGGGGGCAGTGGTGGGATGCCCGCATGACCGATGGCGTGGCTGCGGAGGAGTTCAAGCAGAAGACGCAATCCTTGTTTGTGGAAGACGAATGGTTCCTGCACCCGGATGTCGCCCTGACTCTGGGCGGACGTTATGACCACCACGATGCTTTCGGCAGTCAGTTCAGCCCCCGTGGTTATCTGGTCTGGAGTGCTACGCCTGAACTGACCGTAAAAGGCGGCGTGAGCCGGGGCTACAAAACACCCGAACTGAATGCCTTGGCAGATGGCATTGTCGGTTTTACAGGACAGGGAACGATTCCGATGTTCGGTAACCCCGATCTGGATCCTGAAAAGGCAACGTCTTCAGAGCTCGGGGTTATCTATGAACATCCGGAAGGCTACAGCTTCGGTGTGACCGCCTTTCACAACGAGTTCACCGACAAGATTGCGGCCGGCCCGGATGAGTTGAACTGCACCTGGGAAGAAAACCCGGATCGTCCCGGTTGTGTAGACCGGGGTGACTGGCCGGAAGCGGAAACCTTTGGCCGGGATATCAACATCGACGAAGCTGTCACCAGAGGCGTTGAGCTTTCAACAGAGATTCCCCTGGTGCAGTCGCTCAGCCTGGGGATGAACTACACCTATACCGACAGTGAGCAGGAGTCTGGTGAAAATAAGGGTGAGCCCCTGACGGATACGCCGGAGCACATGGCCAACGCTGCCTTGCGATGGAATCCTGATCAGCGCTGGTCCGCCTGGCTGAAAGCCCAGTATGAAAGTGAGCGTTATCGTAACCGCGAGCGCGTGCGCGGGGCACCTTCCTACGCTGACCTTGGTGACTTCAAGTCGTTTACCCTGGTGCACCTGGGAGGCAACTACAAGGCAACGCAGAACCTGACCTTCAGCGCGACGATCTATAACCTGCTGGACAAGGATTTTGTCGACTATCGTGCCTATGACAACGGTGCCAGTTATGGAAACGTCTACGCGAACAGTGAGGAAGGTCGTCGGCTTTGGGTTTCAGCCAACGTAACCTTCTAATCGGGATGTCGGGGTGCAAAAGCACTCCGACACAAGCGGGGTGTATGAAGTCGCTTAAAGCAGCTCTTATAATACCCCGCTATGAAACTCATCCTCAGCCGCAAAGGCTTCGACAGTTCAGCCGGTGGCTGCCCCAATCCGGTGTTCCCGGATGGCAGCTTCCTGGCGTTGCCGATTCCGGACCCGCAATCGCCGGTTCGTTACAGCCAGGTCCAGCATAACGGGGAGAGCATTGGCAGGCTTGTCTCCCAGCTCACCGGTAATTCTGCATTCTCCAGAAAAGGTGCTCACCTGGACCCGGACCTGATACCGGATGCCCGGCCACGCAAATCCGGCTGGCGGGCGTTGCTGGGTCAGCACAGCTCGGCCCAGGCCCACCTCGCCAATCACGGGATAGGGGAGGGGGATCTGTTCCTGTTCTTTGCCCTGTTCCGGCAGGTTGAGAAGGTTCGTGGCCGCTGGCGGTTTGCCGAAGGCAGCCGGCCTTTTCACAGTATCTGGGGCTGGCTACAGGTTGGCGCGGTGATTGATCTGGGGGCGGGCGATGCGGCACCGGACTGGGCGGAGGAACATCCGCACCTTTATGGTGACCGGGGGCCGCGCAACTGTCTGTATCTGGCACGAGAGCAACTGAGTATTCCCGGAATGCCGGGATTACTCCCGGGCGGTGGAGTGTTACCGGCATTGGCTAGCGAGCAACGGCTCACGGCACCGGATGCAACCGGAGTGACCGACTGGCGATTGCCGTCGGGCCTGTTTCCGGAGCCTGATCGTGAACCTCTCAGCTACCACCATAACCCCGGGCGCTGGCAAAGGGAGGACGAACAGTGGTGTCGTTTGCGCAGTGCCGCCAGGGGTCAGGAGTTCGTGCTGGATGCCGGGCAATATCCGGCGGTTTGGCCGTGGATTGCCCGGTTACTGGAAAACCGTTGAGGGTAGTTCGTCAGTCCCTGTCCTGTTGCCAGCTGATCACAAAGGCACCCCGCAGGTCGCCTTCGGAGAAGCCGGTGGCCTGGTCTTCGGGGTAGAGCTCATCCAGCTTTGCCTGTACTTCCGGCGCTATATTTTTGCCGTGACAACCCAGGCACATCTGCTGGGTGGGAATGGCACTCATATATTTGAAGCCAGGCTCGCCTTTCGCCTCTGATACCTGCCACACCTCAACAGGCTTGCCGTCTTTCACCGGCTGGCGCGCCATGGCTTCCAGCTGGAGCTGTTGCCACTCGGTGGCGGCGTTGTCCGGGTTGCGCACCTTGAGGCTGGTGCGGCTGATGGTCCAGTGGGCATCGCTGTTTTTCGCGGCAATCTCCGGGGCGATGGTCTTGCAGACCCCGATGCCATTGGTCAGCCCACCTTCCTTGATGGCTGCCTGCAGGGCACTTTTCAGGGAACCGCCGAACTGCTTGACCAGGCCGCGGGCCTCCTGCACAAGATTATCCGTCGTTTTTTGCGGCACTTCTGCCAGAAGCGAGCCGGGCAACGTCGTGGCGAAGACGGATGCAATCATGATGTGTTTCATGTGAATAAAACCTCCGGGCTTTTAACCTTTGGAATAACTATAGATTATCCGGTTATTAAGTTCAGGATTAAAGGCTGCGGCATTTTGATGCAGATGATTTTGCGTTCCCAATCATTGTGGTTTTATTTATTTAAAAATCAGTGTTTTGGAGAATTGTTGGGTTTTGCGTACAGTGAATCGGAAAGATATAAGACAAAAGCGTTAGCTATGCGTATTAGTGAAGGTGCTATTCTTAAAGATGGTGACGCTCGTTGGAGTGGGCGTTCGCTGCTGTTCGGTGATTCAGGAGATTACTGTGCCAACCCGCTCTGCCCTTCTTGCCTCCCAGCCCATCTTTGACCGCGAGGGTGCCGTCTACGCGGTTGAGTTGCTTTATCGAAACGACCTGCAGCAGTCGGTTGATGATATAGGTGATACGAGGGCGACCAGCGAGCTCATATTCAATCTCTGCACAGGCATCACGGAACAAACCGAGCACTACCACAGTCCGGCCTTTATCAACGTGTCTGGTGATTTTCTGCTGTCGCAGGGGTTCCTCCCGATCGATCCGGAGATGGTGGTTATTGAGCTTGTAGAGCGGATGCAGCCGACGAAAGAGCTGGTGTCCGCGGTGAAAGAGGGGCATCGAAAAGGCTTTCGCTTCGCACTCGATGACTTCGAATTTACCGACGACTGGGCACCGTTGCTGGAATTTGCCTCCGTTATCAAAGTGGATGTCAGCTCCATCACGCCTGAAGCGGTGGCGGCTCACCAGGCAAGGCTCGCCGGGCTGGATTGTCTGTGGCTGGCAGAGCGGGTGGAAGAGGCGGCCACCAAGAGTATCTACGAGGATATGGGGTTTGAGCTCTTCCAGGGATATTACTATGCCCGACCGGCCATGGTGCTTGGAGAAAAGCTGACACCAGCTTCCGTTCAGTTGGTCCGTTTGCTGGGGGCTCTATACAAGGAGGAGCCCCAGGTTGAGGAACTGGTCAGCCTGATTTCAGCGGATCCCAGCCTTGCGCTGAGTCTCCTAAAGATAGTGAACAGCCCGCTTTACAAGACCAGTTCGGAAATAACCTCGGTGAAAGAGGTAGTGCTGAGGCTGGGGATCACCAACCTGCGCCGATGGGTTGCCCTGGTGGGAATTGTAAATGCCACCTCTCCCTTAACGGCACGCATCATTCTGACCCGAGCTCAAACCTGCTTCGAACTGGCGAGTCGCTCGCGTAGCCATGATATTGATGCGGATCAGGCCTTTCTTGTAGGGCTTTTGTCCGGGGTGGATGTGCTATTAGGCATAGAGAAAGCCTCCTTCATCAATCAGCTTCAGGTTTCGGAATCTGTTCAGCTTGCCCTGAGCAAGCATGAGGGCGTTCTCGGGAGGAATCTCAGACTCGTCCTTGAGCTTGAGCACTCCGTACAGATGAAACAAAAGCTGGACCGGATGGACACGCGTCTGCTCCGGCTCTATCAACAATCGGGACTGACGGTACAACAGCTGCTGGCCGGCGGCTGATACGGGCTCTTCCACCGGCAAAGCAATTACACAGAACTACCTCTGGGTCCGGATAGTTCTGAGCACCGGAGGCTGTGCCAGAACTGTCGCCGGCAGAAAGATCAGCAGACAGTGAGTGTCATTGCGTACGCTCTTGAATGTCCGGACAGTGTTATAATGCGCACGGTTGAAAGCCGGCCACCAGAGGAGAAACAGACATGGCCAGAAAACGGGCGAAAGCCACGCAGCACAGTGCTGTGCAGCGGGAACTGAGAACCCCAAAATATCAGATGCGGGTTGTTGAGGACAAAAGCAAATACAAGCGCAGCCGCGACAAGGCGGTGAGGATGGGTAGCATGGAGGCCTTTCGCAAGGCCGCATGAGTGTGGTTTTACGAAAGTCTTCCTGTTGACTCCCTGATTATGCGATTTGCCTCCCCTATGGCTGACCAACAGTGACGGATCAGCCGGCCTCCAGTCGTACCCCGTCCCTGATCGGTGGTTCCAGTATTATCGCCAGCGTGTGCGTGGGTGCCGGCATGCTGGGGCTGCCCAGTTCCGGAGCCGGTGCCTGGACCCTGTGGTCTGCTGTGGCGTTGGTGCTTACCATGTCCGTCATGACCCTGTCTGGCTGGATGCTGCTGGAAGCCTTCAAGCGTTTCGATCTGAGGGCTTCGTTCAATACCGTCACCAAATCCCTGCTCGGGGCACGGGTCAATATTTTCAGCAACCTGATGGTCTACTTTGTGGGCGGCATACTGCTTTACGCCTACATCACGTCCGCCGGGCTCATCATCCAGGATCTGACCGGTATCAGCAGCAAGCTGGCCTCGGTTGTTTTCGTCGTGGTTTTTTCTCTGCTGGTCTGGCATTCCACCCGTGCCGTGGACAGGCTTTCGGTGGTGCTGGTCACCTTTATGCTGCTGAGTTTTGTGCTGGGCGTGTCCGGGCTGGCGACCAGGATAGATCTCGGTATTCTGTTCGACAGCGTGAACGAGGGTGGCCGCTACGCACCCTATGCTCTTGCCATGCTGCCTGTGGCGCTCACATCCTTTGGTTACCATCACTCCGTAGCATCTCTGCGCGCCTACTATGGCGAGGAGCGTAAGGCGCAAAAGGCTATCCTCGGTGGCACTTCGATCGCGTTGCTGTTCTACCTGGCCTGGCTGATCACCATTTTCGGCAACCTGCCAAGGGCGGATTTCGGGCCTGTGGTGGCCCAGGGCGGAGACGTGAACGTATTGCTGGCAGCGCTGGGATCTGCCATTGACTCAGAGCGGGTTGCCAGCCTCATCAGTGCATTCTCCGCCGCGGCGATATTATCGTCCTTTGTGGGTGTGGGGCTTGGCACCTTCGACTTTATGGCAGACTTGTTCGGCTTCGGGAACGATCGCAAGGGCCGCACCCGAACCTGGGCTATCACCTTTGTTCCTCCGCTAGCCCTCTCGTTGCTGGCCCCCTTTGGCTTCGTGCTTGCCATCGGCTACGCTGGCGCAGCGGCTGCCGTCTGGGCCTGTATTATCCCTGCCCTGCTGGCCTGGAAATCCAGAAAACTGGATGGCGGCCGAACCGGTTTCATGGCACCGGGCGGGCAGGCGGTGATCCTGTTGGTACTGGTGTTTGGAGTGGTGACTGTGGTGTTTCATTTTCTGGGGCTGGCGGGGGTGTTGCCGGTGGCGGAGTTGGCTTAAGCTTGTTCCACTCTTTGAGTGCTTTTGCTTTGAATTCCAGCTCGTAGCTCATCAATGCTTACCGGTATTGATTCATCGTCCATGCGCTTTCTTGCTTCCTGCAGCAGCCGGTAATCCTCGAGCTGTTCCTGCATTTCTTCATACGCCTCTACGGGCACCACATAGGCTCTCGGCTTATTATGGCTGAGTATTACGACAGGCTCGCCATTTGCCCGCTTAAATACTTCATTTGGATTGGCTTTCAGCTCTGAAATAGTTGCTGTTGTTCGGTACGCACCGGCCAGGTATGCAAGGTTTTGGTGGTTTTTAGCTTACTCCGCCGGCCAGTAAACCTTCACCAACGGTAGTAGCCGCTGTCCTTCAATATCAAATCGCTCGTAGTTCGCCACCACCAGGTCCGCCAACAGGTCAATGTCGATGAGGGTTACCGGAATGGTGGCCCGTTCGGCTTCGTAACGGGCTTCACGGGTGAACCCGCCGGTACTTATGAACAAGCCTTGGTCGCCCTCCCGAAGAGCGCCAATGAAGCTACGGATGGGGTTGGAGCCCATGCTGCCGTTTCGGTGCTTCACTTCAGCTTTGATGCGGGGTTGAGTCAGCCCCAGGCCATCGGGAGAGGCCAGCACGTCTACGCCGCGGTCTGGCCCTCTGGCGGAAACACGAGTCTGGTAGCCCATGGCGCGGAGCAGGGCAGCGGTGAGCTCTTCCATTTCCTCCGGGTCCAGGCCTTGTATCTTGTCCTTGATGAGCTCATGGCCACGGGAGACGACCTCTTCTCTCAGAATCTCGAACTCGGCTTCCGCTGTTTGAGTCTCATCAGCCGTGGTTGGCTGTATCGCCGGTTTGCCGGCCAACCGGTCCTGAACTTCGTTGATGACAGAATCCGACAGCGAGAATACCGTTAGAACGGAACCCAGGCTGTTCCTGGTGGCCTGGCTGAACTGATCACGGGATACACGGCCCAGCCACTTCACTTTACGTATGTGCTGGAACTCGCCGACCTGCTCTGGTTCCGGACGGAACTCATACTGGCCCAGGTCTTCACCAACCAGGTATTCCCGATGTTCCTGACTGTAGGTGATGAGCGTGTCGCCTTGCTTGATGTCGTCCCGGAACTTGCGAATCATGGCAATTGCGTTGGCCGTTCGCCCTGGCTTCGCGTTGCCGAAGTGCTGTATGTAGGCCTCCTTCAGTGCTTCGGGGCTGTTGTAGTTACGCAAGTCGCCCAGGCTATTCCAGCCAATGGCCACGCAATCGTTGTCTTTGAAGTCGTCAAAGTACCGGCCGCCGTTGCCGGCACGAATCATCCAGCCGTTTTTCATTAGTTCTCCAAATTTCCGGGATTAGTGCTTGCATGCCGAGCTGCGGTGGTTTTAATCTCTCGGTTAACACGACCCCTGCCTCTTGGCTTCGACAGGAGCTTACGTGGGGGTTTTTTGTAATTTGTGGTACGCCACACTTGAGTAATGCACCACTCGTGTCTATTATTTGTCGCAACACGGCCCCAATCGGTGGATCTGCTCTGCAGTGAAGCTGCTGCGGGGTTTTTTATTGCCTGCTTTTCGGGAAACACTCCCAGCCTCTCCATTCATCCGACACGCCAAAGGCACCCCAGCCAATCCCAAGTGATTCGTTTTCGGGAAATTCTGCCAGTAATTCAGAGAGCCGTTGCCACCAACTGGACGTTGGATTGATAGAGCTCAATAGCTTCTGGCAAATACACAGCAACAGAAAAGGCCGGGCAAGAATATGTTCGTTGCCACGCGTCCAGGCGTTATCAAAGTCCGGCACAACGTCCTTGGGCGGTTTTTGTGGCTGGTCTACCACGTTACGGTTCCATAAGCGGCTGTGATGGGCGCACACGTTGCGTAAGTAGTTCAGACTCCGTAGCCAGGAGGCCAGAGTACGGCCGTTCTGAATCCCGTATTTATCCGCGATGATGTCCTGGTCTTCCGGGCGCATGCCATCATAGAGCTCTGACAATGTGTTGAAGTCCCATACCTCGCAGGCAATCCAGATAGGCAGAGGGTGGCCATACTTGTTTTTATTGTGCCTGATGAAGTCTTCCTTGGAGCGGGCGATTTGCGTGGCCTGCTTCTTCATCCAATCCACGTGTCTGGGTAACCCTGTTTTACCGTCTGCCTCCTTGGCGAACCCCTCGAATAGAATGTCCGGATTCAGGTAGGCGAAAGGGTCATGCTTTCCCAGCGTGTGCGATATATCGACCCGCAAGGCCACTTCGATGCGCTCGAGCGCATCCAGTGCAAGGAGGCGAAGCTTTTTGTCGAATACGTACAGGCGCACGGCCGCCTCGAAAGACGAGCCCGGCTTGAAGCTGTCCAGAACGGCACTGGTTTCCTTTGTTTTCTTCCCTCGGGGGGTGCCCTTGCCAACGGGGCAAAACAACCCGGAGCGTTCACGAAACGGATGCCAGTACCCGCTCAGGCGGTAATAGCCAATGCGCTCCAGGTATTCCAGTGCCTTCGGCTCATCGGTAACCGCAAGTCCCCGGTTCTTTAACTTATCGAGCTGCTCGCGGTAGCTAAGCCACGGTTTTTCATACACTGCGCGGTCATCCTTTTCCGATTAGCTCAGGGCTCCTTCCACCACGGCTTCGGCCAGCTGGCAGCGGGTCTCGCTGGCCTGGTTCAGGCGCTCCTTGAGTTGGTCGCAGAGGGCCATCAGTTCATCGACTTTTTGGACGATACGGACTTGCTCGTTCTCCGGTGGAAGCGGAACTGGTATGGAGTTCATCTTTGCCTGATTCATCTTAGGTTGCGCCGTTCCTGTTACGTATGGCTCCAGCGATATCGCGTTGATGTATAGGCACAGATATCTAAGGAGGCTCTGAATAAGTCTCAAAATCAGCGATAATACGGTCACCGTCAACCGCACAGGATTCGTTGCCACCATGGATCAGATTACCTTCTCCGAAGCTGAGTACCAGACCAAGAAGC